>Ga0208821_1000101_pt1 | contig 70933 bp, 62 predicted proteins | sample June2015DPH_20_5_FD_184720 | JGI IMG/M metagenome (GOLD analysis project Ga0208821, IMG submission 184720) | Peatland microbial communities from SPRUCE experiment site at the Marcell Experimental Forest, Minnesota, USA - June2015DPH_20_40... | ecosystem: Environmental > Terrestrial > Soil >...
ACACATCCAACTGCTGCTCGTCTTTTCCACGCATGCTTTCTTCTTATCAGGTTGTGCTGTGGAAACAAGAGAGTTTCGGGGTACTCCGTCCGCTTCAAATCTTCAAATCGAGTTTTTCCGCAACCTGCTAAGCGAAGCCGAAGGGTGCCGCTAAGAGCCAGGAAAAATGCGGGCTTTGGCCCGGGGCTGGTTCAGTTTGCCGGTTTGTACTCGCAGGCGGTGCGGCAGGCTTCGCAGTAATACAGGCCGTCGGTGCAGAGACGCACTTCGAGTTGGGACTGACAGTAGATACAATATTTTTCGCACCCACAACTCGCTTCAGGCCGCTCGCATTGGGCGCAGACGATGCGGCCTACGCCTGGTATAGAGGACATGCTTGGAGTTTAGCTCGGCAAAGGCCGGGAAGGAACGTAACGGAAGTCACCCGGAAGCAGGTCTCAGGTGTCAGGTATCAGGTCTCATGAGGAGCGACCCCATACTTCCGGCACCAGCTTGTCTTTTCCTGATTTGTCTTTCCTGAGACCTGACACCTAAGACCTGAGACCTGTCTCTGATTTGCCGCCCTTCCCGTCTGGTGTTAAGTTAATCAGTTCCAGATTCCGGCGGCCCAGCCACTGTCTGAACCGTGTCTGTCTGAAGGCTGTCTGACCGAGGTTCTCTTGTCCGTCGTCGAAGCCAGTTCGCCCGTCGTCCCAAAAAACGTTCGCAAGACCGCATTGAACGCCGTCCATCGCCAGATGGGCGCGAAAATGGTGGAGTTTAACGGCTGGGACATGCCGGTGGAATACCCCGCGTCGATCGGGTGCGGCATTATTGCCGAACACATGGCGGTGCGCACCGGTGTCGGCATTTTTGACGTCAGTCACATGGGGGATATCCGCTTGGCCGGCCGAGAAGCGCTGGCCGCCGTGCAGCATATCTCGATGAACGACGCGTCACGCCTCGCGATCGGGCAGGCGCAGTATTCGGCGTTGCTCTATCCGCAAGGGACGTTTGTGGATGACGTGATCGTTCACCGTCTGGGCGAGGACGAGTACTTGCTCGTGATCAACGCGGGCACGCGAGAGAAGGATTTCAGCTGGGTGCGCGACAATACCCGCCAGTTTGATTGCAAGGTCGAGCATCTCTCCGACGACTTCACGCAGATTGCCATCCAGGGGCCGAAGGGCGTGGACGTTCTGCAAAAGCTGACTGATGCGGACCTGAGCGCAGTGAAGTTCTATTGGTTGACGCGCGGGACGATATGCGGCCTGAAGAATATCCTGATGGGCCGCACGGGCTACACTGCCGAAGACGGGTTCGAGATTTACATTCCACCGGACGAGCCGACCAGCGCGCGTGTCTGGTACGCGATTCTGGAAGCGGGCAAAGAGTTTGGCGTTGTTTCCTGCGGCCTGGGCGCGCGCAACACTTTGCGTCTGGAGGGCAAGCTGCCGCTCTACGGACACGAGATTACGGACACGATCAATGTGTGGGAAGCGGGACTGGATCGTTTCTGCAAGATGGAGAAGCCGGAGTTTATCGGGCGCGAGGCACTGGAGAAGGCGAAAGCTGAAGGCGTAAAGAAAACGCTGGTCGGGCTCGAGATGGTCGATCGAGGCATCGCCCGCGACGGATACAAGATTTTGGACGAGAGCGGACGCGAGATCGGCTACGTCACCAGCGGTTCACCGGCCCCGTTCTTGAAGAAAAACATTGCGCTCGCCTACGTTCCGCCCGAGCAGGCTGCGGTTGGGACCACGGTAAAAGTCGACATCCGCGGGCAGGGCGTGAAAGCGCAAGTGGTACCGACGCCGTTTTATAAGCGTCCGAAAAAAGCAGCGAAAAGCGAATAGCGAAAAGCTAGAAGCCAGGAGCGAGAAGCCGATGCATTACCCAACCGACCGGAAATATACGAGAGAACATGAGTGGATCATTGCCGATGGCACAATTGGCATCACGCACCACGCCCAGGACTCGCTGGGCGACATCGTGTTCGTCGAACTGCCCAAGGTGGGGACGGTGATCACTGTGGGGAAGCCCTTCGGCACGGTGGAGTCAGTAAAGGCCGTGTCCGATTTGTTCGCTCCGGCTTCGGGGACCGTGACGGCCGTGAATGAAGAATTGGCAACGGCTCCGGAGAAAGTGAATAAAGATGCGCACGGCGCCTGGATGGTCAAGATCAAGATGAAAGATCCGGCCGAAATGAATGCGCTGCTTTCGGCGCCGGACTACGAGAAGTTTGTCAGCGAAGAGGCGGGACACTGAAAGACATTGCAGAGGTCAAAGGTCAGATTGCAGGGGGGAAAACCTCGGCTTTCAGCAGCCACCGATGGCGCCAAGCTTTTCAATTCTGCAATCTGACCTCTGACCTCTGCAATCGTTTTAGCTGCTGTTTACATCCAAATGAAGGTTCTTATGAGATATCTGCCTAAATCTCCTGCGGATCGCGCCGCCATGCTGAAGGCGATCGGGATCCATTCCGTGGATGATCTTTTCTCGCCGATTCCGGCCGAGTTTCGCCTGACGCGTGATCTCGCTGTCCCTCGGCAAATGGCTGAGTCGGAAATCGTGGACTGGTTCAAGCAACGGGCGAAAGAAAACGGCGAAGGCTACACCAGTTTTCTCGGAGCCGGGGCTTACTTCCATTACCGGCCAGTGGTGATTGACGCCCTCGTGCAGCGCGGCGAATTCCTCACGTCCTACACCCCGTACCAGCCGGAGGTTGCGCAGGGGACGCTGCAGGCCATCTTCGAATTCCAGACCATGATCTCGGAACTCACAGGCATGGACCTGGCGAATGCCTCGATGTATGACGGCTCGACGGGCGCGGCCGAGGCCGTGATGATGGCGGTCCGCATCACGGGAAGGCATTCGGCGGTGATCGCGCGCAATCTGCATCCCGAGTATCGGGAGGTGCTCAACACCTACGCCACGCACCAGGCGATTCCGCTGAAGACGGTCTCGTTCACAGACTCGGGCCAAGTCGATCTGAAGGAACTCGAGAAGGCAGTAGGCGACGATACCGCGTGCGTCCTGATTCAATCGCCGAATTTCTTTGGGGCGATTGAAGACGTCGAGGCGATTGCCGAGATCGCGCACAAACGCGGAGCGCTGCTGATTGTGTCCATCGCCGAAGCGGTGTCGCTCGGCATCGTGGAACCGCCGCGCGCGGCCGACATCGTGGCAATGGAGGCGCAATCGTTCGGAGTGCCGCTCGGATTCGGCGGTCCCTACTGCGGCGTGCTCGCCACGAAGGAAAAATTCGTCCGCCAAATGCCGGGCCGCCTGGTCGGTCAAACCGTCGACAAGAATGGCAAACGCGGCTTCGTGCTGACGCTGGCGACGCGCGAGCAGCACATCCGGCGCGAGAAGGCGACTTCGAATATTTGCACCAACCAGGCGCTGGTCGCGCTGATGGTCAACATCTTCATGACCGTGTACGGCAAGATCGGCTTGCGGGAACTGGCGAAGCAGAATCTGGCGAAGGCGGCGTACGCTGCCGACCAGTTCAGTAAACATGCCAAAGTGCTGTTCGCGGGCGCGCCACGATTCAATGAGTTCGTGGTCGAGACCAGCGAAGATCCTTACGCCATCAACTCGCGGCTGCTGGGACACAAAATCGTCGGCGGATTTCCGCTGAAGAAGTTCTATCCCGAACTGGGCCACGCGGCGCTGTGGTGCTGCACGGAATTGACGACAAGGTCGATGATCGATACTGCGATCGATACGGCGGTCGGGCTCGTCGCTGAAAGCGAACGCTCGGTTCGAAGTATGAAAAATGCCCAGCCGGAGGAGGTGGTGAGATGAAGACGAAGCACATCACCCGCAAAGCCACGCGTCACATCAGCCAGAACGAAGGACTGATTTTCGAGAAGTCGTCGCCTGGCAAAGCGGCGTGGAAGTTGCCGCCACTCGACGTTCCGGAAGTAGACACGGCGAAGTTGCTGGGCAAGCAGGAGCGCCAGGATCTTGGCGAGATGCCCGAGGTGAGCGAGATAGAAATCATCCGTCACTTCACGCGCCTCTCGACCTGGAATTACGCCATCGATCTGGGAATGTATCCGTTGGGCTCCTGCACCATGAAGTACAACCCGCGGGTGAATGAGTTTGTCTCGCGCCTCGAAGGTCTCGCCAACGGGCATCCCTATCAGGCGGAAAAGATTTCGCAGGGTGCTTTGCGCATCATGAAGACGTTGAGCGACTGCCTGCTTGAGATCACCGGCATGGACGCGATCACGCTGCAACCGGCCGCGGGCGCGCACGGCGAACTGACCGGATTGCTGTTGGTGCGTGCGTATCACCAGTCAAAAGGCAACGCGCGCAAGAAAATTCTGATTCCGGATTCGGCGCATGGGACGAATCCGGCAACTGCGGCCACGGCCGGCTACGCGGTCGAAAATTTGAAATCAAACGACCGCGGCATGGTGGACGTGGCGGCCCTGGCGGCGCAGATGAATGAAGACGTCGCCGCGCTGATGGTCACCAATCCGAATACGCTGGGCGTTTTCGAGCAGGAGATTCACAAGGTTGCCGGGCTCATGCACGCCAAAGGCGGCCTGCTCTACATGGACGGCGCCAACATGAACGCGCTGGTCGCGAAGGCGCGGCCGGGGGACTTTGGCGTTGACGTCATGCATCTGAACCTGCACAAGACGTTTTCCACGCCGCATGGCGGAGGGGGTCCGGGGTCGGGGCCGGTGGCGGTGAAGAAAATTCTCGAGCCGTTTCTGCCGACGCCGGTCGTAATCACCAAGCCGGATGGCACGCTGGGCTTCGAATATAACCGTCCGCAGTCGGTGGGGCGGGTGCGCGCGTTCTATGGAAATTTCGGCATGTTCATTCGCGCGCTTGCGTACATTTTTGCCAACGGGCCGGACGGCCTGCGGCAGACGACCGAAGACGCGGTGCTCAACGCGAATTACATCCGCAAGGGAATCGAAGGAGTTTACGACCTGCCCTACTCGACGCCGTCCATGCACGAAGTGGTGTTCAGCGATAAGGTGCAGTCGAAGAAGGGCGTGAAGACCATCGACCTTGCCAAACGTCTCATCGATTACGGATTCCATCCCTACACCACGGCATTCCCGCTGATCGTACACGGCGCGCTGATGATCGAGCCGACCGAGAGCGAGCCGAAAGAAGAACTGGATCTGTTCATCGAAGCCATGAAGTCGATCGCGGAAGAAGTGGAAGAAGATCCGCAGTTTGTGCTCGACGCCCCCCACAACACGCGCATTTCCCGTTTGGATGAAACCGCGGCCGCGCGCAAGCCGGTGCTGCGCTGGAAGCCGGAGAACGCCAGCTAGCAATGGTTCTCTGTAGATCGCACGCGTCCCGGCACATGACTAAAGTCCAATTCACACCCCCGCACCTCCCGTTCTTTGCTCCACGGCCAAAGGGACGTTAGTCTTTAGTCAACTCGAATATACGGTCGAGTCTCCCCCCGCGAGGATCCCGTGAACAAACATCTGGCCTTATTGCTTTGCATCGCCGCTTCTCTGTCGATGGCGCAAACTCAAGCTTCCTATCCGCCGAAAACGGAGCCGGTTGTCCGCACCACCAAAGCCCTCCACTATCGTCCGGGTACAAACGTCAAGATTGACTTTCGTGGCACGGAATTGATGCAGAACGCTTCGGGCGAAGCCAAGGTCGAGGGCAAGAAAACCAACATCGAAGTGGACGCCAAGTTTGAAGGAATGGATAGTGCCACCAAGTTTGGCCTCGAGTATCTGACCTACGTAGCGTGGGCGATTTCTCCGCAGGGACGCGCCGTGAACCTGGGCGAACTCGTCCTGGATCACGGCAAGGGCCACCTGAAGGCCTTCACCGACCTGCAGACCTTCGGCATGATCGTGACCGCCGAGCCGTATTCCGCCGTCACCCAACCGGACAACCTGGTGGTGATGGAAAACGTGTTCTCAGCCGACGCCGGCGGCGAGGAGATCAGCGCCAAATACGAACTGGTCCGCAGCGGAACGTACTCTTCCTCGAATACGCATATTCAGGATGCGATCTTCGGCATCGACCCAAAGACCCCGCTGGAGCTGTTTGAGGCACGCAACGCGGTCCGCATCGCACATGTGGCGCAGGCGGACCGGTACGCGCCATCTATCCTGTCGAAGGCCGAACTGCAGTTGCGCCAGGCGGAGGAGGCCTATAGCCATAAACAAAATCGCAGCGCCATCGAAGCGGCCGCGCGGGAAGCGGCCCAGACCGCTGAGGAAGCGCGGGTGATGGCCGTCCAGCAGAAGGCGCAAGAAGAAGCGCAAGGTCAGGCTGCTGCGGAAAAGAAAGCGGCCGAAGAGCGAGCCGCCAAAGCGCTAGCGGACGCGGAAGCGCAGGCTCGAGCGCGGGAGGAAGCGGAAGCCGCGCGAGCCCAAGCCGAAGCTGCCAAGGCCGAAGCGCAGAAGGCGGCTGAAGAAGCTGCGCGCCAACGCGAGGAAGCCGAGAAGGCGAAGGCCGAGGCTCTGGCTCAGCAGCAGGTGTTGGCCGCCGAAACCGAAAAAGCTCGGCAGGCCGCAGCGGAATCGGACAAGCTACGCGAGCAAGCCGAAAAAGAAAAGCAGGAAATGCGCGCCCGGCTTCTGCAGCAGCTGAACTCCGTTCTCTCTACCCGCGACACGGCGCGCGGTCTGATCGCCAACATGTCGGATGTGCTCTTCAAAAGTGGCAGCTTTGAGTTGTTGCCCGGCGCGCGGGAGCGCCTCGCCAAAGTATCGGGCATCGTGCTGGCTTATCAAGGCCTGCGGCTGGCGGTCGAAGGTCACACCGACAGCATCGGCAGCGACGAATATAACCGTCGGCTCTCGGAGCAGCGCGCCGACGCCGTCCGCGACTACCTGGTGCAGCAGGGCATTATCTCCGGCGCCATTACCGCCAGCGGCTTCGGAAAAAGCGAGCCCGTGGCCTCGAACGATACCCCGGAAGGCCGCCAGCAAAACCGCCGCGTCGAACTGGTAGTCTCTGGCAATGCCATCGGCACGGCGGCGGACGCCAATCCAGAAGCCGGCGTGTCCTCCCCCCCTCAAAAGTAGAAAGACAGGCCTGTGTAGCGCTGGCGTCCTCGCCGGTCAAAAGCCGCGTGCTAGACTGACGCCAGCCAAGCCATGAGCACGGTGCCCGAAGATACCGCCCACGCAGAAACCGCCCGCCAACTGGCCGAACACCACTACTACACCGCGCTCGATCTGGTTCTCGAAGGCCACCACGAGCAAGCGGTTGAAGAGTACCGGCAGGCAGTCGCGGCCGATCCGAAGTTCACCGATGCGCTGCATGGACTGAGCCGGGCGCTGCAGGACCTGAACCGCCTCGACGAAGCGATAGCGGTCTCCAAGCAAATTTCAGCTATCGATCCCGATGACATTCTGGCCCACACCAGCCTCTCGATCCTGTATCAGAAGAAGGAAATGGTTCCCGAGGCCGAAGCGGAAGGCAACAAGGCGCGGGTGCTGGGATGGAAGCAGCAGTTGAAGAAGGGGAATGATTAGTGGGCAGTTAGCTTCTCCGCGCATTCCGCGCCTTCTGCGGTTAGAATTGACCCATGCGTGAAGTCGTCATTGTTTCTTCCGTCCGCACTCCGGTTGGCCGCGCGTTCAAGGGGACGCTGCGGGCTACGCGTCCTGATGAACTGGCTGCCGTTGCGATCAAGGGCGCGCTCGATCGCGTGCCGCAGCTTGATCCCAAAGAAATTGAAGACGTCATCCTGGGCTGCGCCATGCCTGAGGCCGAGCAGGGGATGAACGTGGCCCGCATCGCGTCGCTGCGCGCGGGGTTGCCGGTCGAGGTGTCCGCGGTGACCATCAATCGCTTCTGCTCGTCCGGCTTGCAGGCAATTGCCATGGCGGCCGAGCGCATTATGAGCGGCGGCGCCGAGGTGATGGTGGCGGGCGGCACCGAATCCATGTCGATGATCCCCATGGGCGGCAACAAGATTTCGCCCAACCCGTGGCTGGTGGATCATTATCCCGATGCGTATCTCTCGATGGGCCTGACGGCGGAGCGGGTGGCGGCGCGTTTCGGCATCACACGCGAGCAGTGTGACCAGTTTTCCTTGCGCAGCCATCAGAAAGCGCTGGCGGCGATTGCGGCGGGAAAGTTTGAGGATGAGACCGTGGCCGTGCCGGTGAGCTTCACCACGCCGAATGGATCGAAGCCGAAGCGGACGGAAATCACCTTCAAAGTAGATGAAGGCCCGCGCGCCGATACTTCGCTGGAGGCTCTGGGCGCACTCAAGGCCGCGTTTCATGTGAAGGGCGTGACCACGGCGGGAAATTCTTCACAGATGTCGGATGGCGCGGCGGTGGCCGTGGTGATGTCGGCTGAGCGGGCTAAGGCCCTGGGCATCACTCCGCTGGTGCGCTATGTCGCGTTCGCCACCGCCGGATACAAGCCGGAAGAGATGGGCCTCGGTCCGGTGTTTGCTATCCCAAAGGCGCTGAAGCTGGCTGGCTTGAAGCTCTCGGACATCGACGTGATCGAACTGAACGAGGCGTTTGCGGCGCAGTCGCTGGCGGTGATCAAAGAAGTTGGGCTCGATCTCGAGCGCGTGAATCCGAACGGCGGCGCTATCGCATTGGGACACCCCTTGGGCTGCACCGGAGCCAAACTGACGGCAACGATCATCCGCGAACTGAAGCGCCGCCAGGGCCGCTATGCCATGGTAACGATGTGCGTCGGTGGCGGGATGGGCGCGGCGGGGATTTTTGAGAATCTGAATTAAACACAGGGGGCATAGAGGATCACAGAGGCTTCCCTCTGAGGCATGGTCGAAGCAATGGGAAAGATGAAATAATCCTTCTGTGCTCCCCTAAGTCCTCTGTGATTGAAAGGTTGGAATTATGGCTACGATTGCAATCCCAAAAAACAAGATTTCCGGTGGCAGCTTTCTGCTCGAAGAGCGGCAGACTGCCGATGTCTTTACCCCAGAAGATTTTTCCGAGCAGCACCAGATGATCGGGCAGACGACCGAAGAGTTTGCCCTCAACGAAATTCTCCCTCAGGCCGAGAAGATCGAGCACAAGGATTTCTCGATTTCTCGCGCTCTGCTGAAAAAGGCCGGCGACCTCGGCCTCAGCGGGGTTGAGATTCCCGAGGCTTACGGCGGCCTCGAAATGGACAAAGTCACCGCCGCCATCATCGCCGACCGCATCGCCAAGTACGGCGGCTTTGCCACCACCTGGGGCGCCCACAGCGGCATCGGCATGTTGCCGATCGTTTATTTCGGCACCGAAGAGCAGAAGAAGAAATATTTGCCGCGGCTGGCCACGGGAGAAATTGTTGGCGCGTACGCTTTGTCGGAAGCGACTTCCGGGTCCGACGCCCTCAATTGCCGCGCCCGTGCCGTGCTTTCGCCCGACGGCACGCACTACCTCCTGAACGGCGAGAAGATGTGGATCACCAATGCGGGCTTTGCCGACCTGTTTACGGTGTTCGCGAAGATCGACGGCGAGAAGTTTTCGGCGTTCCTGATCGAGAGAAATTTTCCGGGATTTTCCGTCGGTGCCGAAGAGCACAAAATGGGTATTCGCGGGTCGTCAACCTGCCCCCTCATCCTCAATGACTGCAAAGTGCCGGTCGAGAATCTGCTGGGCGAAGTTGGCAAAGGCGCTACGATCGCGTTCAACATTCTCAACATAGGACGCTTCAAACTCGGCGCGATGTGCGTGGGCGGGGCCCGGGTCTCCATCGAGAATGCTGTAGCCTACGCCAAACAGCGCAAGGCGTTCGGCAAAACGATTAGCGAATTCGGGCTGGTACGGGAAAAGATCGCAAACATGGCCACGCTGATTTATGTCGGCGAGTCGCTCGTCTATCGCACCGTCGGGATGATGGACGCGCTGCTGTCGGAAATCGATTCCGCGAGCCCCGACGCCGCCAAAGAACGCCGCAAGGCGATCGAGGAATACGCTGTCGAGTGCTCGATCCTCAAAGTCTGGGGCTCGGAGATGGTCGGCTACGTCGTCGACGAGACCCTGCAGATCTATGCCGGCTATGGCTTCGTGGAAGAGTATCCCGCGGAGCGCGCCTACCGCGATGCTCGCATCAACCGCATTTTCGAGGGCACGAACGAGATCAACCGGCTGATCATCACCGGATTCCTGCTGAAGCGGGCGATGAGTGGCCAGTTGCCGCTGATGCCGGCGATCAAGAAGTTGATGGACGAAGTGCTGAGCGGGCCATCTACTGGCGAGGAGATCGAGGGGCCGCTGGCGGAAGAGCGCAAGCAGGTCGCGCAGGCGAAGAAGCTGGGCCTGTTCGTCTCCGGGGCAGCTACGCAGAAATATATGCAGGCGATCCAGGAGCAGCAAGAGGTGATGGGCGCGATCGCCGATATGACGATCGAGATTTACGCCATGGAGTCGGCTGTGCTGCGCGCGCAGAAAATGGTCGAGCAAAAAGGAGAAGCCTCGGCTGCGCTGCCAATTGCAATGACACGAGTGTATCTGACGCAAGCGCTGGAAAAGGTCGAGGCGGCGGCAAAGAAGGTCATAGCCGACGTGGCGGAAGGCGACATGCTGCGGACGCAGTTGGCGATTGTGCGGCGGTTGTCCAAGCATGAGCCGTTCAACACGATTGGCCTTCGACAGCAGATTGCGCAGAAGACGATTGAGGCAGGGAAGTACCGGCTGAGCTAGGGCGCATGATACTAGGTCGACCGTTGAGGAGGCTGGCCGAACGGCTCAGTCGGGGCGTAGTTTTGCGCCGGCATTTGCCGAGGGATTTTCAGCGTCTGCCGCTCTATGTAACTCCAGAGGCTGGTCTCCGCCATTGGGCAGGCTTATCCAGCGTGGATCGACATCTGCTACGTATGGCGCGGGAACTGGTCCGGCCGGGGACTGTGGTCTGGGATGTGGGCGCGAACGTTGGCTTGTTTGCCTTTTCCGCGGCCGCCATGGCGGGGCCCTCCGGGTTGGTGCTGGCCATTGAGCCCGACATCTGGCTCGCTCACCTGATGGATCGATCGTCACGCGAGATCGCTCGGAAGAAGTGGCCCGCGGCCCCGGTTAGAGTTTTGTGCGCATCCGTGTCCAACGAACTGCGCGTGAGTGAACTAGAAATCGCGGAGCGGGCGCGCGCTTCCAATCGCCTGCACGGCGTCTCCGGCTCTACTCAGACGGGAGGATATCGCCATCTCCAGCCTACCGTGTCGGTGGTTCTGGATTCGTTACTCGACTTGTTTCCGGCTCCAAGTGTCCTGAAGATTGATGTCGAGTCGCACGAAGCCGAGGCCCTGCGCGGCGCTGCTCGCTTACTGGAGGGCGCTCGGCCCGTGATCTGGTGTGAAGTTGACCCCAAGAATGCGGAGACAGTCTCCAAGTTGCTCCACGAAAAAGACTATCGGCTTTTTGGAGCCGCGGAGGATCCCCATCCTCCTATCCTGCGGGCGTGGTGGAACACGCTCGCCGTCCCAGTGGAGAAGGCCGTCTAGAACGGGCTAAGTGGTGGCTTGCGAGAAGAATATTTCGCTTACTCGAACCAACCGCTGCGGTAAGCCATCCACCACGAGAAGTATCCGATCGGAATGGTCGCGCCCAGAGCCCACCAGAGCGGCAGAACGAAATCGGCAGCGAGCCCGAGCACGGTGAAGGAGATCCAGAAGATCTTGCGCTCCATATTCTGGATTGTAAGTCTTTCCCGCCACGTATGATCCCGGTTAGCAGCCTAGGAAAAAACTTTGGTTTCGTTGTAGAGACGAGGCTTGCCTCGTCTCCACGGGAGATCAGGCTTTGGGCTTGAGTTCTTCCATCACACTCTGAATCAACTCTTTGGCGTCGGCGAGATTTTTCATGATGAGTTGCACATCCATGACCGGCTTGTCCGGCCAACGCTGGCTCTGGCAGTAGACGCCATGCTGCCCGACGAGCGCCATCGCGTCGGTGACCAGATCCATGGTGACAGCGAGGCGTCCGCGGGGCACGCCCATGCGCAGTTCAAAGTGCTCGAGTTCTTCCTGCTTTTCGTTGAACACGGCCATGGACAGATTGTAATGGGAATGCGGGTATAATTCTCCCGCAGCTCTTAGGCTTTAGCTCTTAGCCAAGAGCCAATCGCTAAGTGCTATTTCAGGAGGAACAAGCCATGAAGAAGTTTGCCTTAATCGCAGCGTCGCTCTTCGCGGTTGCAACTTTCGCCTCGGCGCAAATGGACATGCCGAAAGACAAATCCAAGAGGCCTAGTCCGCCGGCCAGTGCGGAGTGCAAATTTACAGATGGCAAAACCATCAAGGTGGACTATTCCAGTCCGCGCGCGAAAGGACGTAAGATTTTCGGCGCGGCGAGCGAAAAGGCGCTGGTGCCCTACGGGGAGATCTGGCGCACCGGCGCGAATGAAGCGACTACGTTCGTCAGCGATGCGAACCTGACGGTGGGTGGCAAGTCCTTGCCGGCGGGCAGCTACACCATCTTCACGGTTCCGAATGCCGACAAGTGGACACTGATTATCAACAAGAAGACCGCCGAGTGGGGCATTCCGTACAAGTACGAAGCCGACGAGCTGGCCCGAGTTGACATGCAAGTCTCGAAAACGCCGGCGCCGGTGGAGAACTTCACCATCGCTTTCGACCCGGCAGGCAGCAAATGTACGCTGCGCATGGAGTGGGAAAACACCCGCGCCAGCGTCGAGATTACAAAGTAAGTTGATGCGTCTGTAGAGACGGGGCTTGCCCCGTCTCCTTTGGACGCGGCCAGAGACGGGCCAAGCCGCGTCTCCACGGGAAATCATCTTGCGCGCCATGGCTCGGCGCTATACTGGAACCCGATGCGGCCGATGCTGCGCTTTCTTTGGAACTCCACCCGTGGCCACCGGATTGCGCCCTGGCGCAGTCCCTATCTCTTGTGGCGCATCGAGACCTACACCGGCGTCAAAATGACCCGGATCGGATTCCTGGAATTCTGGGAATTCCTGTGGACGGAGCGAAGCAGCCTGTGGCGCTTTCTGAAGTGGACCGCGGAGATGGATCGCTACGTCCATCCCGGGGCGAAGAACTCTTAGCCTTATGAATTTGTCATCCTGAGCGAAGCGAAGGACCTATGGATTTAGATTAGCCAAGCACGAGATCCTTCGCTTCGCTCAGGATGCAGTGTAGATTTATGTCACCAAGCCACGCTCCCATCAGCGCCCTTCCATCACCACATTGACTTCGCTGCCTTTGCCCGCGCCCAGCAGTTGGTAGGCTGAACCCCGGTTGGTGGCGACTTCCAGAAAACCCATGCTGCCGAGGATTCCGAAGACTTCGCCGGGAGCCCCCTCGGCATAGCTTGTGCACATGCGAGTTGCCTGCGCCTTCGTTCCGATCGCGATCTTGAAGGCGGGCGGCGTGGCCTCGAAAAGTTGGGGCGCATCCTGCGGCGTGATGTTGGTGATGAGATTGCCAAAACGATCGACTTTCAGCACCACGCCTCGCAAGGTCCGCTCATCCACCGGCTTGGGCCGTGGTGCGCCAAAGCGGACATAATCGGTAATCTCTTCGCCGAAGCGATCGGGCTCGACTCCCTTCGCGAGATAAGCTGCGACTGGGGAGAAGATATCGCGCGCGTGGAAGGTATTGCTGCGGGGCTGCAGAAAATAATGCTCGGCGGTGACGTGGCGGACCGAGATCCGCTCTTCGCGGTCGTAGATCAGAGAAAGCACGCCGTTGTCGGGAGCCACAAACAGGTGGCGGTCGCCGGTCAAAAGCACGGGCCGTCGCGCCGTCCCGACTCCCGGATCGACGATCACCATGTGCACGGTGCCGGCGGGGAAGTAGGAGTAGGCCTGCGAAATGGTCAGCGCGCCGTCCAGAATGTCGAACGGCTGCACCGCATGGCTGATGTCGATAAGCTGCGCCTCGGGGGCAATCTCCAGCATGACCCCCTTCATGGCGCCGATGAAATGATCGTTGAGTCCGAAATCAGTGGTGAGAGTGATGATCGCGGTGCGTTCCAATCGTTACCTCATTGAACCTGCAAGTTTTCAGGGACCCCAAGCGAAGTATCGGATGTCGCACGATGGCGCGTCAAGGCAAGCGTTCAGCATTCAGCAGTCGACACTCAGCCGATTCAGGGCCAAGAATAGTTTGGCTGACTGCTGAGCCCTTGATTGCGCTGCGAATCAGGAAAGAGTTAGTCATAGCAATTCGGCTCCATAGTTCAGGTTTCAGGCGAGTGCGAATGGCACCTCGGTCTCCAACTCGTTGCGTCTCCGCCAAAAATAGATCGCAAACCCTATCGCCACGATGGGCAGAATCGCGCCGAATTCGTCGATAAACCAGGCTGTTTTACCGGTATCGCGGGTGAGCGGAGTGAAAATGTCTTGAATGTAAAGGTTGTGGCTCGCGTGCAGCAGCGCTCCCGCCCAGAGACTTCCGGATTTCAGCCGCATCCAAGCGAAGACAAACGAGATCGTCACTACCAGAACCGTAAAACATGTCAGGCCGTACCACGTCGGCGTCCCGCTGTTATAGTCACCCCAGATCAGGATGGGATAGTGCCAGCAGGCCCAAACCAGGCCGCTGATCAGAGCTGTACTGGAAAATCCCATAGTCTTGAACAGCTCTGGAACCAGGAAGCCGCGCCAGCCGATCTCCTCACCGAGCGCCGTCCCTAAATTTCCAATCAAGCCGAAACTGGCTGTCAGCACTATGTACACAACTGTGGAGACCACGGGCGAAGTTCGCAAGCCCATGCGCGGTACAAGGTATTGCACGAATTCGTGGTTAGGGAAACCGCCCAGTCCGCTAGCCCATACGATGGCGTAGGCGATCGTCGTGTACAGAAGTGGGATGAACCAACTCATGGTTGCATACCTGGCCTGCGGCCATTTCCAGCCAAGTTCGGTGAGTTTGCGACCATTGACCTTGAGCGTGACCACCGCCGCCACCGCCGGGCACCACATAATGCCCACAACGTACAGACCTCCTGCTGCTCCGAGTCTGTGCGCTGTTAGGATCAGGAAGTAGAAGACCGAACTGAAAGCAAAAGTGAGCAGCAGATAAATCATCACCTGCCGTCGGGATGTTGCATGGGTTCCTAAATTTGGATCTCGAGCTTGTGAAATTTCCATCGCTGATCCAGCTAATTTACAGGAAACAACGATTAGACTAAGGTCTTGCGAGCTGGTCTTTACTGCAATACTACCTGGTCGCCTTCCTTCAGTCCTTGCAGCAATTCGGTCTTGGCGCCATTCGAGATGCCGATGTTGACGGCGACTTTCCGCTTGCCTTCCTTGCCTTTCGGGTCCGGTACTTCGATCGAAGCCTTCTTATCCTTGTCGTAAATGATCGAGCCTTCCGGGATCTGGAGCACATTCTTGTGCTCTTCGAGAATAATCTCGGCATTCGCCGTCATCATGGCTTTGAGCACGCCCTCGGGGTTGTTGATCGAGACCCGCACCTCGAAAGTCGTGACGTTGTCTTTTTCGACGCCCATGGGAGAAATCTTCGTCACTTTGCCGGTGAAGGTTTTGTCCTTGAACGACTCGACTTTGATCCGGGCGGGTTGTCCCAAATAAACCTTGCCGATATCGCTCTCGTCCACCTTGCCTTTGACATAAACCTCGCTGGTGTCGCCGAGTGTCATCACCAGCGTGGCCGAGGAACCCAGCACCAGGATGGAGCTGACCGCATCGCCAATTTCCACGTCGCGAGAAAGCACGATCCCGTCAATCGGCGACTCAATCGTGGTGTAACCGAGCTCTTCCTCCAGTTGTTTCAGGTTGGCGCGGTCCTGTGCCACCTGCCCTTGGGCCTGACCAATCTTGGCCTGCAAGACCTGCAACTGCGCCTTGGATACATTTTGCTTGTTCAGCGCCATCTCGTAATTCTTCTCCGCGTCGTCGAGCGCGGAAGCCGAAACCACGCCATCCTTCGCCATGCCTTGGGCGCGCTCATACGCGCGTTTCAGCAGCGGCACGTCGGGGCCCTCGGCGTCGACCTTGGCGCGCTCCAAGTCGGCGCGCGTGCCGTTCAAGCTGGCGCTCGAGCCCTCCAATTGCGCGCGCGCCTGATCGACACGAGCTTGAATCTCTTCCTTGTCGAGTTCGGCGAGCACTTGCCCCTTCGTAACTTTGTCACCGTAATCGACGTAGAGCTTCTTCACGATGCCGCTGGCCTTGGATTTGATTTCGACCTTGGTGATGGGCTCGATCTTGCCGGTGGCCACCACGCTTTTCGCCAGGTTCCCCCGCTCGACCTTGGCCAGCTTCGAGGGGTCGATCTTGGTGCCGCCGCTGGTGGCTGCGATCAGCACTCCGGCAACTACCAGAACCAGAACGGCTGCTATCGAGCCGTAGATGATTCGCTTGCGCCTCTTTTTCTTGCCGTTGCCGTTGCCTTCCACGACCGCCTCCTGCTTGATTTTAAATCTTAGAACCGGCACGCACTTGTTGTTACGGGAGAAACATCGGAATAGTTCCTCAAAAATTCTCGACCCCTATTTCTCGGTTCCTATTTCTCGATCGTCGCAACCGACCGTCGCGCTGGGCATTCTTCATGCCCGCAGCCGTCTGCTATGTACTTAGACCACGCGGCAACGAAAAGGAAAGCGTCGGGGTAACAATCAAGGGCTGGCTTCCGACTGTACCGCCAGCCAGTGCGTGGCATAAAATCCACACTGTCATCCTGAGCGAACCGGGGTCCCCACCGCGCCCGCTTTTGGCGCGATGGGGTGGAGGAGCGAAGGACCTATGTATTTGAATTCGCGACGCCTCCGCCCGAGACACGGCACTGTGCATTCTCATCCTCCGATCCATTATCCCTTTGGAATGTTAGAATTAGAGTTCCATGATTGCATACGTGCTGCTGCGGGTGTTCGTCATCCTGCTTTTGGTGGCGGCCAATGCCTTCTTCGCGGCAGCCGAGTTCGCGCTGGTCAGCGTGCGCGAAACGCGCATCCAGCAGCTGATCGAAGCCCACCGCGCCGGCGCCCGCACCGTCCTCAAACTTCACCAGCAACTCGGCCGCGTTGTGAACGGCGTGCAACTGGGAATTACCGTTACCAGCCTGACCCTGGGTTGGCTAGGCGAGCCGGTTCTGGCGCGGCTGTTAGAGGGCTGGATCGGAAACGTGCCGCATGCGGCGATCTACGCTCATGCCATCGCCGTGACGGTGGCCTTTGTGATGATCACCAGCCTGCTCGTGATCATGGGCGAACTGGTTCCGAAGTCGCTCGCGTTACAACGGGCCGAGCGCGTCGCACTGGCGGTCGCGGCGCCCATGGACGTTTTCCTGACCGTCACCGCACCATTAACGATTGGCATGAGCCGCGCAGCTGGTTTTGTCCTGCGCGCCTTCGGGACCCCCGAGATCCGGCACGGTTCTGTTCACTCCCCCGACGAACTCAGGCTGATCGTAACCGCGGCGCGCACTTCCGGGCAACTCTCCTCCGCCCAGGAAGAGGTGCTGCTGAATGCGCTCGAACTGGACAACATTGCCGCGCGCCAGGTGATGGTGCCGCGGACCAGAATTTTTTCCTTGCCCGCCGACCTCAACATGGACGAAGCCCTGTCGCGCGTGGTCGAAGAACAACATTCTCGTGTCCCAGTGTATGATCCGCAGCGCGGTCCCGAACATATTATCGGTGTGCTTTACGCCAAGGACTTGATGCGTTGGACGCGGCTGCGCCTCGGCCTTATCGCTGATCCTTCCGCCGCCATGCGCATTTCTCAAATGAAGATCGGCCAGATCATGCACGATGTGCTGGTGGTGCCCGAAACCAAGTCATTGCTGGAACTGCTCGGTGAATTTCAGCGGCACAAGCGGCACTTGGCGGTCGTGGTCGACGAATTCGGCTCCACCGCGGGAGTGGTGAGCGTCGAAGACGTGCTGGAGCAACTGGTCGGCGAACTGGAAGACGAATTCGACGTCGCCTCCGCGCAGCCGGTGGTCACCGACGCGAATGCGCCGCTCGTCCTCGATGGAGCGATCAACATTCGCGACCTCGAAGCGCAATACGAGCTGAAGCTTCCACAGGACGAAGGCTTTGAGACTCTCGCCGGCTTCCTGCTTTCACGGTTGCAGAAGATGCCCATCGGCGGCGAGGCGTTCGATTATGAAGGGCGGCGTTTTGTCGTCGAGAAAATGGACGGCCATCGCATCGCCACGGTTCGGATCGAACCCGTGCCCGCGCCCCCGGCGTCCACGGTGTTGCCAGCGTCCGTGCAGCGGGCCGGAGACTAGATCGTGTGGGAACGGGTGCCCGTGTGGGGACGGGCGCCCTCGCCCGTCCAAGCCGAGCGCAGCTCGGCAGTTGCCTGTGGCCACGGCAACTCTGGATTCGCGATAACGAGCGTGGTACAAGTAGGGGCTGATCACCCATGCCGCGCTACATCATCACCCGCGTCCTTTACACCCTGCCGGTCATCTGGCTCGTAGTCTCCACCGTTTTCCTGCTGATCCACTTCGTCCCCGGCGATCCCATTCAGCAAATGCTAGGCGAGGGCGCCGCAGCCGGAGACATCCAGGCCGCCCGCCACGCCTACGGACTCGATGTGCCGCTAGGCGAGCAGTACCTGAATTACTGGCGAGGCGTGCTCCACGGAGATCTAGGCGAGTCGCTGCGCTTCAATCAAGGAGTTACAAAGCTGATAGCGCAGCGCTATCCCTTCACCTTGCAGCTGACGCTAGCGTCACTATTCGTAGCGATTGTCCTGGCCATTCCAGCAGGAGTGCGCTCGGCGCAGCGTCGCAATCTGTGGGATGACCGTCTGCTGAGCGTAGTCAGCCTCTTCGGCCTGTCCTTTCCAAACTTCGCGCTGGGCCCGGTGCTGATCCTGCTCTTCGCCGTTAAGTTGGGATGGCTCCCCGTCTCCGGTTCGGGCAGCATAGCCCATCTAGTGCTTCCCGCAATCACCATGGGCAGCGCGCTGGCCGCGATCCTGACCCGCATGGTGCGAACGTCGATGCTGGAAGAGTTAGGACAAGACTACATCCGCACCGCCCGCGCCAAAGGCCTGCCCGAGCGCACCATCGTCTATCGTCACGCGCTGCGCAACGCCATGATCCCAATCCTGACCGTCCTAGGATTACAATTCGGAGCGCTCTTAGCCGGAGCGATCGTAACCGAGACAATCTTCTCCTGGCCAGGAATCGGACGCCTGACCATCCAGGCCATCGCCAACCGCGACTACTACCTGGTGCAGGGATGCATTCTGGCGATTGGGTTGACCTATGTAGCCGTGAACTTTCTGACCGACTTACTGTACTCGGCGGTGAACCCGAGAATAAGACAGTAACCTGGAGGACCACGATGCCCGAATATGTTCCGAATGTGGCGACGCCCGCCGAAAAAGGAAACGCGCTCGAAGCTGCGGTGGCCGCGATTGAAAGTCACATTCTGCGAACAACTCCGGGGCTAGGTGCCCCAGGTTCGCGCCCGTCCTTTGGGCGCTAACCTGGGCTTGCTCACACCAACTCAATCGCCACCCGCCGCCCCACCAACGCCGCTGCCCGCTGCAGGCTCGACAGTGTGATGTCGCGTTTCGGATCGAGAATGCGATCCACCTGGGATCGGCTCGTCTTCAGCAGGACCGCCATGCGCGCCTTGGAAATCTTTTTCTTCTTCATGGCCTTGGCCAGTTGCCAGGCCACGACCTCCTTGATGGCTTGCGCCTGCGTTTCCTCAAAGATGTTTTCCTTCTTCAGGAAGTCGTCAATGCTTGACCCCAAATTCTTCTTACTCATTTGTTACTCTCCTGTTCGGGTCAGCCGACCCTGATGTGCTGCTCACTACAACTACGACCCCAACTCCCTCTGGCGTTTGCGCGCCAGCACTAAATCGTCCTCGGGTGTTGCCCGCGTTTTCTTAATGAATCCGTGCAGCGCCACCAGACAGCCCCGATAAAAGCAAATCAACACGCGCGCCGTGCGGTTGCCCGGCAGGTCGGTTCGCACTTCCCACAGACCTTTTCCTATCGGACGGCACAGCGGCATGCCCACCGGCCAGCGCCATTGCGCCCGCAACAGGTCCGTCCCGATAGCATGCCGATCCGCTGTGCTCATTTCTTTCAGCCAATCGCGGACGGGCTCGCTGCCCGCGTCATTGCGGAAGAACACGAGTTCGACTTTTCGCGGCGCTCCCTCACCAGCCATCTTGAACCGTCTCCAGTGTACCACAAAAGGTACAGTCAAGAGTGTACAGTAATCCACATGATGGCGCCTGACCCTTTTTCATCACAAACAATCTGTGTGCCGCATCACAGACTTCCAACTCGCCTTGCGCGACAATTGAAGATGATTAGGGGCAGCGAAGAGCTGTGCCCACAGGTTTGGCAGTTAGTCTTTTGATAACTAGATGACCGATTCTTGAAGCGGTCAGCAGGCCTCAAAAAACCGCCGAAACTATGATTTTTAAGAGAATTCAGCGAAAAATCGAGCTAAGTCCTTATTCCGAAATATTTTGAAAATAAGTCCCTGGCGCTCTAGATTTTGGCGGGAGGAATCCCCCTAACCCCATGATTCCAATAGATCAGGGGGGAGGGGGTAGTGGTAAACACAGGTTAATACCTTGCGAGTAAACATCAGGGAGCGAAGGGACAACGCACTCGGCCACTAAGGCCAACATTGCTCCTCCCGAGCATTTTATATATAAGTGAAGCCAAGTCGTCCTCGACCATGTCCAGCGTAGCCATCTCGCTCCCACGCGTAGCCCGCCACAATCCATTAGCGGCTGTCGGAGTCGTGTTGGTGTCCCTGTTCGTGTTCTCCGCGATTTTCGCGCCCTGGATTGCTCCGCAAGATCCCGCGCACATCGATCTGCCGAACCGCCTGCAATCGCCATCGGCGCAGCATTGGTGCGGAACCGATGAACTCGGACGCGACATCCTCTCCCGCCTGATCTGGGGCGCGCGGATTTCTATGTTCGTCGGCAGCAGCGTGGTTGCATGTTCGCTTCTGCTTGGCCTCATCATCGGCAGCCTTGCCGGATACTACGGCGGAGGCATCGACCGCTTCGTCAACATCGTGTTGATGAATGCCTTTCTTTCGTTCCCCGGCATTCTCATCGCGATCGCCTTCGTGGCCTTCCGCGGCCCCGGCATTTTCAACCTCGTTCTTGCCCTCTCGCTAGGAGGATGGGTCGGCTACGCCCGCCTGGTGCGCGCGCAAGTGCTGGCTGTGCGCGAACGAGAATTTGTCGAAGCCGCGCGAGTGCTCGGCGCCGGAGATCTCCACATCATTACCCGGCACATCCTGCCCAACATCATTCAGCCCGTAATTGTGCAGGCGGCCATCGGCATGGCGGGCGCGGTTCTAGCTGAGGCGACGATGAGTTTTTTGGGATTGGGTGTCCCGCCGCCAACCGCGAGTTGGGGATCGATGCTGAACGACGCCCGCTCCCACCTCTTCGATGCTCCGCATCTGGTGCTCTTTCCGGCGGTGACAGTGATGTTCGCGGTCCTCGCCTTCAACTTTATCGGCGATGCGTTGCGCGACCTTCTCGACCCAAGATCCCGGATTGAAGCGGGGTTGTAAGTGCTAGGCATGAATTTGGGTCGTCATCCTGAGCGAACCGGGGTCCCCAGCGCGCCCGCTTTTGGCGCGATGGGGGTGGGGGAGCGAAGGACCTATGTATTTGAATGCATGAGATGCTTCGCTTCGCTCAGAATGACAAGTGCGTGGTGAATTTACATATCCTTAACATTCTCAGACTTGATGTCCACTAACTGCTTTTCCGCTGATACCTTTTTCCACGCTCTCACGTCTAATTCAAAGACGGCAGATTGCGGAACTTTTTCCAGGGCTGGTTCGTATGAACAGACATATGGAACTCCAATTTCAAGTCGAATGCTTGCAGGATGTGGCGGTCGTGAACTGCTCGGGACGCATGGTGCGCGGGGCAGCGCTCGACGAATTCCGGCGCCGGATCGAGCAACTCGAGCGTGTCCGCGTGCTGGTGCTTGATGTTTCCGAAGTCGAGCAACTGGACGCGGGTGGCTTGGGAACCTTGCTCCTGGTGCGCGGTTGGGCAACGCAGAACTCGGCGAAGCTGAAGCTGGTGAACCCGCCGGCTTTCTTCCGCAGAATGTTGGAAGCCACGCACCTGAACTCAGTGTTTGAGATTTCTTCCCTGAAAGAAGCAATCTGCATCTTACGGTCGAATGAAATCCCGCCACCGAAGGAATGCCGGCCGCGCTTCGCGGTCGCCTGAGCAAGCCCGCCGCATGGGCGCGATGCTTTGGATTATCCTTGGCACGTTGATCGGCCACCCGCGCGGCACACAGGCTACGCACCGTAGGTTTCAGTCGCAGGAGTATTTCGCCACGATGCAGGCGGAGCAAAGCTAACAGCCAAAAGCTAACAGCCGCCTTTACGGTTTGACAGTCTCTGCGCCTGCTTCCGCACGCTTTACTTCCGTTCGACTGCCCGGCGCGACGTGCGGCTCGGCCAGCGTCCCCGTGAGCGTCCATGATTGCTCGTCGCCACGCGTCAGCACGAAATCGAGGCCACTGCTCGGAGAGGAGGTTCCGCTTACCTGATAAATGCCGTCGCGCGATTCCAGTTTGCCTGCAGAGAGTTCCCAAACACCTTTTTTTAGGTGCAGCTCTCCGGCGAACCGGTGCACTGGCAGAGGCGCAGGCGATCCCGGAATTTCAATATGGAGCAGGCTGCCGTTCCGCATCACGAACTTCAACTTGCCGTCGGAGCGCGCCAGCAGATCACGGAAGCTCTCTCCGGATCCCTCCACATCGAACTTGCCGTCGGCCGTTCCGGCAATCCAGGCATCGTTCATCAACGAGCCCACCTGCTCCAGCGAAATGTTTTGCAAGGTTCCGGTGCCGCGATACCGCAGGGCCTGCGTGGACGCGTCGTGACTCGATGCATCTTGACTCGACACGTCAATGGTCCAGTTCCCATGATGCGTGCCCTGCAGCACTTGTGCGCGCAAAGCCGTCAGTGCGATCTTGCCTCGATCCACTCCCACTTGCGTCGCAACCTGAGTGGCGACCACCTTCTTCAATCCGAACTGGCCGACGTGCAAGTTGCCGTACGCCTGAATCGCGAGAACTGGCGAGCCGCCCTGCGGCACATTGGAATTGGAATTGGAATTCAAGATGCGGTACCACGGACGTTTGGCGGGATGCGGCGTAAACCATTCGGCGAGATCTCCGGTCGAAAGCTGGTCAGCCGTGAGATCGAACTGAAATACACAATCCGGAGCGGCGCTTGGAGTAGCGCAATGACGGGGCGCTATAATCCCGCCGCTCCAATGAGTGCTTCCAGTACGGGCAGAAATCTTCTCCATCAATACCGCATCCGGAGTGAGAGACATGGTCGCTGAGCCAATTTCAATTGGCGCGTTCAGGCCGCGCATCTCGGCGTGCACGTTTCGCAACTGAGCAGTCCCAAGTGTGGCGGGAGCTGCAAATCCCTGCCAGGGCCCGTAGACGCTCACATCTAATTTCGCCGAACCTTCCGCCGCCGGGCGCGCTGCCGGCAAGCCCAGAACGTCTTCCAGACGAAACAGGTCTTTCAGTTCCACGTCGCCGCGCAGAAAAAAACCATAACCGGCAGTGGACATCCACCCGCTGGCATTCACGGGCGCGGAGGCGTTTATCGTCAATGGAGCCGGCCCAATCCGCAGGTGAGGCTCAGCTGGCTCCTCGTCCTTTTGTTGTTCTTGTGCCCTCCGATGACCGGGCCTGCCCCGCTGCGAATTGGCGGGTACTATCGTCCGTGAAACCAGAGCCAGTGGAATCGTGCCGAAGGCAACCTCATCCTTTCCCGCGTTCCTTGCATTCCCCACATTCGACGACAGGCGCACGTTGGTCGCCGAGCCCGTACCGGTCCATTGCGGCAATGAATCCTGCCGCTCGATCCCGGGAACGTTGCGCGTGGCGCGGAACTCAGCATTCAGCAATCCGCTCGCAGTGAGATCGCCGGGAACCTGCTTTTTCGCCTGGCGCAGCAATCGAACGACAGATGTCAGCGGCACCTTTTCAGCTGACAGCGTCAGATCGTAGGTGGGTAGTTGTGCGATCCGGGCAAAGGTTCCCCGCAAGCGGAGAATCCCGCCGCCTACCGGCGATTCGCACAGCAGGTCGGCAAGTGTGCTGGTGACCGCGTTATACCGTCCCGAGCAACCAATTGCCAGGCGTACGTTCTCGCTGCCAACAATGTCGTAGCGATGGAAATCTTCAATTGCGGTCTCGCTCTCGATTCGCAGCGCTTCCGGAGTGCCGGATAACTTCGCCGTGAAATTAACTCCGCCGCGCCATCCGCGGTCTTTTCCGCTCAGCAATTTCGTGATCTGTCCGAGTTGTCCGTTTCGCCATTGCACGGTGATCTGCACCGGGGTCAACCGCGAGCTCCGAGCGCGCTGCCACGTGGCGTTGATCTGGAGCAAGCCGGTATCGGTGAGATGAAAATCCGTGCGCACGGGTTCGGCTTTCATGCGAGCGCTCCAGGAATTTTCTGAATCCTGCCAAAGTGCCACATCGGCATCCATAAGCGCGTAGGACTTCTTCGTCTGTCCCAGCTTGAAATTGATGCGGGCATTGCTGGCTTCGAGATAGGGGAATGCGGGGCCGCGCTCGGACGCGGGTTTTCCGGTCGGAGCCGCGGGAATTTGCGCGTTGCGCTCAAGCAGGCTCGCCAGGTTCCAGCGGCCTTCATTGCTGCGTACCAGGTTGATGCTGGGTTCGGTTGCGCTCAGGGTGGCGATCTCCAGTCGCCCGAGGAACAGGGAACGAAAGCGGATCGCAGCGGAAACGTCCTGCGCGCGGATCATCGGCTCCTCGCTAAATGAAGGATCGTCGTAGATGACGAGACCTTCAAGATCGAAGCCTGGTCGCGGCAGAAGATGCAAACGTACCTTGTCGAGCGCGACCCTGCGTCCCAGCGCTCTTCCGATGGAACTCGAAATCCGGTTTCGCAATTGGTGCACGGCTGGCCGGAACAGAAACAGGATCAGCAGGAGAGCCGCGACCGCAGCCACCCCGCGCCTGGATCGCGGAAATTTGGATCGCAGAAATTTGGACCGCAGAAATTTCACCGCACGATCCTGAAGGTTCGCGACCACCGCGTTTCATCAAAGAAGTGAATGATGATGTGCACCAGGAACGCCAGCCGGTCGCCCGCGCTGCGCATCTGGTACTGGTCGGGCGGCGTGATGAACGACCAGTAAATGAACATGGGACGGCCGATTACGTTCTTCCGCGGAATAAAGCCCCAGTAACGGCTGTCATAACTCACGTCGCGATTGTCGCCCATGGCAAAGTAGCTGTCCGGGGGCACAATGATGTCACCGCCCTCCAGATGCGAAGGCAGTTCTTGCTGCCATTTTTCGTTTCTTACCCCATACATTTCAGAAGGCGGCACGGCAGGAAAATTGTCCCGGTAGGGATTGTAATCCGCCAGTTTGTGCTGGACGTACGGCTCAATCAGTTTTTCGCCGTTGCGGTAGACGACGCCATCGCGCAAGTGGATGTGGTCGCCGGGGACGCCCATGATCCGTTTCACCACGAACAGACCTTGTTCCTCAGGCGACAGGAACACAACAATGTCGCCGCGGCGGATGTCGCGATACGGCATCAGCGGCCCCATCCAAAGCGTCGGCGGCGCGAACTGCTCCCGGTTCACGAACACGTGGTCGCCGATGAGCAGCGTGTCCTCCATGGAACTGGAGGGAATCTCAAACGCCTGCAGAATAAACGTGATAATGAATAGGCCCACGACCAGTACTCCCGCCAGGGAGGCCAGGAATTCCACCGTAGTCTCACGCGGCTTTTCGTCCACAATGACTTGTTTTTCTTTTTTCGACACGTTCGGTATCCGTTTCCGAGGATTTCTTCTCAGCGTACCAGCCTGAAAGTACGTTCCCAGCGCGTTATCTGGAGCCAATGACTTACCGCGTAGGCAAGGTGATAAAGTCTATCACCCAGAGTCGGCGATCCGGGAAGATCATTATTCAAACTGCCCGCCGACCAGTAAATCAAAAGCGGGCGTCCGATGATATTTTCGCGTGGCACGAATCCCCAGTACCGGCTGTCTTGGCTGTCATCGCGATTGTCACCCAGAACAAAATAATGGCCCTCGGGAATAATCAACTGGTGGTCCTCCACCAGTTTCGGCATTTCTTTCCACCATTTTGCATCCACTCCGTAGTCGGGAGAATCGGTCCGCGGAAAGTCGTCGCGATAGGAATTGCGGAGCGTGGTGAGGTAATGCACGTAGGGCTCCTGCACGGGAACGCCGTTGATGTAGACGCGCTTGTTGATGAGGCGCAGGCGATCTCCGGGCAAGGCCACCACTCGCTTGACAAAGTGCTGCGCAGGATTCACAGGATAATGGAAGACGATGATGTCACCGCGCCGGACGTTGCGATAGGGCAGAAGACGCAACAGGCGGTTCCAGCCCGTGCTGCCGCCGTAGCAAAACTTATCTACCAGCAGGTAGTCGCCGATCAGCAGCGTTTGCTCCATGGATTCCGAAGGAATGGTGAATGCCTGCAGGAGAAATGTAACCACAAAAACGGCGATCACGACCGTTCCCGCGACCGACTGAATGGTCGCGGGCCAATCGCCTGCGGAAATCTTCGCGCTCCAAGACATAATTGCTCTGTAGGGACGGGGCTTGCCCCGTCTCCTGGGTGCCGCGCCCCGAATGTTGCGGTCGGTCCGAGATGCGGCAAGCCGCGTCTTTACCGGAAATCAGATGCTTTACGCCGTGCATCGGGCAATGTGCCCAGGTGCTCCAGAACTTGCCGCGCCGCTTCCTGTTCCGCCCGCTTCTTGGTCGCGCCCTGTGCGCGCCCCACGAATTGCCCCATCGCAGGCTCCGGCAATCTCACCTCGACCGTGAAGGTCTTCTTGTGTTCAGGGCCTTCCTCCTTCACCAGCGCGTAAACCGGCTGCGGTCCACCTCTGGCCTGCAGTGCTTCCTGCAAGGCGGACTTGAAATCCATCACCGGAATGTCGCTGGTCTCCAGTTTCATGTGGGCCAGTTCCGGGTCCACGATCACGCGCACGATAAAGTCTCGCGCCACCGGCCACCCGCCGTCGAGATAGAGCGCCGCCAGGATCGCTTCCAGCGCATCCACCAGCAGGCTTGCCTTATTTCGGCCACCGCTTTTTTCTTCGCCGCGGCCGAGACGCATGTAACGACCAATCTGAAGTTGCTCGGCCACCCGCAGCAGATGTGGTTGCCCTACGAGGTGAGCGCGCAGCTTGGAAAGGTGCCCTTCCTGGAATTCAGGGAAGCGATGGAACAGCGCCTCGCTGGCGGCTAGCCCGAGCACAGCGTCTCCCAGAAACTCGAGCATTTCGTTGTCACCGCTGGACGAACCGCCGCCAGTCGAACCGCTGCCCGCGCCCAGCGCCTCCGCCTCGCGCGCTTGCGAGCTGTGGGTAAGCGCCTGCTCAAGCAGTTCCGGGCGCTGGAAGTGGTGACCCAAGCTTTCTTCCAGCGCCATGATTTCGCGTGACTTCATTTTTGTAGAGACGCGGTTTGCCGCGTCTGAGACGAAGCAAGCCTCGTCTACAGTAGCGGCGGTTAGTTCTTTGGCGGGCTCTGCGGTTGGGCCGGGGCCGCGCCTCCCGTGAGCTGTTGCAAGCGGTCGCGTTCCCGGCGCGCCGGGGTTCCAATCACGGTGTTGTCCTGCGTCAGTTCCACGGCGCGGTTTGCCACCTTGAGCGCCTCCGGATATTTCTGCTGCTTATCGAGCGCCAGCGCCAGACGGAGAATGACTACTGGGTCCGGGTTGCTGGGGAACGCGTCGATCGACTTCTGCAGATTCTCCTGCGCTGCCGCGTAATTCTCTTTCTTGAACTCAATAGTACCGATAACCGAATACGCGTTTGAGCGCAGCAGCGACTTGTAGGTGTCAATCTTCTCCTGCGGCGTGTTTGCCGGGACGCTGATGTCGGTGTCAACGGTCTGCAGGGCCTTCTGCGCCATCGTGATCGCTTCGCCGAAACGCTGATCTTTGTCGATATCCGAGTCGCGCGTTCTCTCGGCGATTACCTCGGCGACGATCACCAGAGCTTCTGGATTGTCCCCGTCGAAGCTGAGCACTTTGCGGCCCATGGCTTCGGTCTTCTCGGCGTTGTTTGCGCTCTGGTAGAGTCGCATGGCGGTCTGATAGAGCAGCACGCGAACTTCACTGTCGGGGAACTTGGCGGAAAAATCGTCAGCCGCCTTCTCTAGCGCGGCAGGATCGGTATTTGCCGCCGCCGCGTTGTAGGCATCCTGCTCGGGCTTGGTCTTGAGTTGCGGGGGGCGCTTTGCCGGTGGCGTCGTGGCCCCCGGAGTTGTACCTTGTGCTGGCGCTGCCTGACCCGCTGCCGGTGGGTTCTTCTGCGCCGGTTGTCCGGTGCTCTGAGCCGCGGCCCAGATCGCGATACTGAGTATTCCTAAAATGACTGCTGCTCGCTTCATGCTGTCTCCCATAACGCAAGATTTTGGAATCTAAGATCTGCTCACGCCCATACGCGCCTTGCCCCGTCTTTACAAGGAAATCTACTCTGGCTGCTTCGCCACCGGAGGCTCATACGGCTGTTCCAGTCCCCGTTGCGCCGCCAGCTTCGCTTCTGGAAGTTCTCCGTTGGCCGCGCTCAGAGCCGCCCGATACTGGTCCACGGCGGCGAGCCGATCCTCCTTCAAATCAAAAATGCGGCCAAGATAAATATGGGACCAGGCGATTACCTTGGGTTCATGGGCGGTCTGCAGCGCTCGTTCAAAGTAGGTGCGCGCCCCTTCCATGTCCCGATTCGCGGTGGCGACTTCCGCCAAAATGAATAGCGCGCGTCCCGAATCTTCTTCCTGCTCATCGAGCGCCTGTTGCGCCAGTTTCTGCGCGGTTTCCCGATCGCCCGCCGCCAGCCGCCGCTCCGCGTTCAGCAGCAGGTGCTCGTTCCGGCTACCCGCCAGGTGCAGAAGTTCCGGCGCCGCCTCGCCCGCGAACTGAATCAGCGATGCCCGCTTCATTTCTTTGCCGACGTCAATCGAGCCGACCAGGTCCGCATAAGCATTGCGCATGCCCGCTGGATCTTTATCGAACTTGCCCAGCGCGTCGTAGAAATAGCGCGTAAGGACGTACCCTTCCTTGTCGGCTTCCTCGATGCCCTTGACCCGCTCCGCCTCGGGAATCTTGGTCAATCGCTCTTCGATCGCCCGTATCAGGCATTCCGTCACCAGCAGCGAAATGTCGCTCTTGAACGCTTCATCCATCGGAGCGTCCTTCACGTCCTCGAGCAACGGCTCAAGCCGCTTGAACGAGCCGCCGTTCTTCAGCGCCAGCGGATCCAGAAGATAATGCAGATACGTATGCCGAATCTGCTGCATCTTGATCGCCGTGCTCGAGGTCGGCGAAATCACCACGTAGTAATCCGACGCGTAGTTGCGCGCGTTGGTCTGGCCCGGCGCGCCCATCGCATCCAGATAGACGGTGAACTGCCGTCCCAGGTACCCGGCCGATGGCATCTTCAAATAGATCTCGGTGTCGAACGTCATCTTCGCCAGCGGAGCGTGATAGATCTCGGTCAACTCCGTGTACCGTGCCCGGTGCCGCTCCCAGATGGCATGCAAGCCCATCCTCTCGTAGAAGGCCTGCATCAGCGGCACCATGCCCGCCACCACTACGGCGTCGGGTGGCAGCTCCGCCTGCTTCACTTTCAACGTGAAAGTCGGCGGCTCCTCCAGATAGAGCGCCAGCGATACAAATTGGGACAGCTCGCGTGAGGCATCCCCTATCTGGTGCTGCCGGTAGAACAAGCACATCGGATCGACCACGTCCTGAGCTCCGGCGGTATTCTCCACCGCCTTGGCAACTTCCGACCGGATCTGCGTCCGCAGCGGGTCGGAAACATTCAGCTCCTGATCATAGCCGCAAGTGTTGATGGCGGTCAGCACCGTGAACAGCGTCTCGCTGGTTTCCAGAGAAACCTGCGGCCGATTCTGCGCCAAGCCCGACGCCTTTGACAGCACTATCGCGAGGCTCAGAGCGAACGCCAGTCGAACCCGTTTTCTCAGGAAACCACTTCCGATCTCAGACATAGATGGATGGCTAGAAAATAGTGTACGAACTGGTCAATTCGCGGTCAAACGGAGGAGTGCCAGAAGATTGCTAGAATGGACGCGGTTCCAGAACGTTTCGTGTTAGGGCATCGCTCTAGCGATACCATAAATTCTCTTCCGCCTGTAGAGATGGCGCTTGCCTCATCTCAGACGCGACAAGCCGCGTCTCTACGGGAAATCAGACACGTTGTCATCCTGAGCGCCTCACGGCAACTTTAATTTAAGCAGCACCTGCGGGTTCAAATACACGCCTTGCCAGCGCACGGCAAGATGCAAGTGCGGTCCGGTAGCGCGTCCTGTGCCTCCGCTCAGTCCGATCTCCTGGCCTTTGTCCACATCGTCGCCCTCTTTGACGGAAAATTTCGACAAATGCAGATAGAGCGTCAGCAGCCCCTGCCCATGATCGATGACCACGCAATTCCCTTCAAAGAACAGAGCCCGCGCCAGGATGACGCGCCCGCTATTAACTGCTGCGACCGAGGTTCCACTGGGCACACGGAAATCGAGCCCCTGATGGGTGCTCTGTACGGAACCGTTGAAGACGCGCTCGACCCCGAACACGTCGGAGATCTCAGCATTGACTGGAGGCGTGAACGAGCCTTTCCATTCGCGGCCGGGGCTGAGGGTTTCAAAAATCAGGGCCTTTGTTTCCTTGTCTTGTTCGATCTGGCGCAGGTCTTCGGGGCTGGGCGCCGTGTAGCGTCCGGGAACTGTCAGCAGCACGCGGGGATAGCGTTGGCGTTCCACCCGAATTTTCTTTTCAAACGAGATCGCCTGTCGGTCGGATTGCCCAGATGAAGTTTCGGCGTGAAGTTCGATGGGATAAGTTCCCGGCTTGGTTTCGAGACTGGCCCCGGCGAGCGCGAACCATGATTTGTGGCTCGCGTCAAAGCTGAACGTGATCTCGTGGCCCAGCCAGTTGCCCGAAAGCGTGCGGACCGGCTTCGGCGTGGTGACGCGGAAGAGCACCGGCGTTCCGTTGACCAGTCGGGCGGGCTGGATGCTGACAGTCCAGTGCGCGGCAGTTGCCCCCGATATGTTTGCAGCCAGCGCAAGCAGCACGAGCACAATGAACGCAACGGAATGGAAGAGGCGCTCGCGCATTGCGTCTTCAGGCTAACATTTCAACAGAAGAAACATACATACTGCCGCCATGATCCTAACTGTTGCCCCCAACGACTTGCCGCGGGCTACATCTTGGTCCGCTTTGCGGCTTGAAGGCTACTGCCTGTTTCTAACGACCGACGGACGCGGCGCGAGCGCCAGGGTTGCTTGCCAACAGCTTCAACATCGCCTGGTCGTCGGCGGGCTGGGAGAAAAAGTACCCCTGCGCCATCTCGCAATTGAGCTGCTTGAGCAGGTTGATCTGCTCTTCCGTCTCCGTCCCTTCGGCGACGACTTTCAAACCGAGATTGTGGGCAAGCATAATGATGGCCCGCACGATCTCGCGATTTTCCGGGTCGCTGTCCATGTTCGAAATGAAGGCACGGTCGATTTTCAAAGTGTCCACCGGAATCCGGCGCAAGCGGCTGAGCGAGGAATACCCGGTGCCAAAATCATCGATGCTCAACCGCACGCCGAGTGCCTTCAGTTGCGCGAGGACGTGACCGGATTTTTCCGCATCCCCCATGGCGATGGTTTCTATGATTTCGAGTTGCAAGCAGTTCGGATCAACCCCGGTCTGATCGAGAGATTTACGGATCTTGCTGGCTAGGTCGGGCTGGGCGAACTCTCTTGAGCTGACGTTCACGCTCATGGTCAGGGGCGGGGTGGAAGGAAATTCAGACTGCCAGGATCGGAGATGTTGGCAAGCTTCGCGCAGCAGCCGCCGATTCATGGGGATGATGAGCCCAGTTTCCTCCGCAACCGCGATGAACTCAATCGGTGGAAGTATGCCCTCCGGACGTTGCCACCGCGACAGGGCCTCGAAGCCCGCAATCTTGCCGGTCTGCAACCACACAATGGGCTGGTAGTAAACGCGAAATTCTCCCTGGTCGACGGCCTTACGCAGGTCCGTCTCCAGCCGCAACCGCTTCACCGCATTCGCATGCATGGCCGTGTCCGACACCTCACAGCGGGCCTTTCCGGCTCGCTTAGCACGGTACATGGCTATGTCCGCATCGCGCAGCAGGTCCTCTGCCTGGGTGTGAGGGCTAATACTTGAAGCGATTCCGATGCTCGCTGAAATTACTATTTCCTGTTGGTTGACTACAAACGGGGTCGCTAGTTCCGCTTGCACTCGTTCCGCAACGCGTACGGCTTGAATGGGATCGCGGATGTCGTCCAGAAGAATCGTGAATTCATCGCCGCCGAGTCTGGCTAATGTATCGTCACTGGCAGGCCTGTCGATCACGCCACTCGTGCGCGGCCGCGAGACCGTATCGGCTCGTCGCACCGAGTCCCTCAATCTTTGCGCGAGTTGAATCAGCAGTTCATCCCCGGCGGAGTGTCCCAGGCTGTCATTGACGATTTTGAACTCGTCGACATCAATGAGCAGCACGGCGAATTTGTAGTTTGGTTGCCTTTTGGAGAGAGTGAGAGCATGCTGCAACCGGTCCAGGAACAGAGCGCGGTTGGGCAGGTTGGTGAGTCCGTCGTGGAATGCGTTGTGGGCCAACATTTCTTCGGCCCGCTTGCGCTCGGTGATGTCGCGGTTCACGATTACCAATTTGTCGGTTTGGCCTTCTGCGTTTCGGATCGGGCTCGCGGTCGATTCCAGAGTGCGCCAGGACCCGTCTTTATGTCGTACCCGGTACTCCATCCGTTCTCCGCGACCGGTAAGGCGGGCTTTTTCTGCGGCTTCCAATACTCGCGGGCGATCGTCAGGATGAATTTGCTCGAACGACGAAGTGGTCTTCAAGTCCTCGGGAGAATACCCGAGGATTTTTTGATATGCGGGACTGTTGTACAGCCGGCGGCCATCGCTGTCGACCAGCGCGATCATATCGTCGGCATTTTCACTGATAAGTTGAAAAAGCTGATCGCGCTCGGCCAGTTGGCGTCGGATGCGGTGGAGTTGCAGGTGCTGATAAATCGCGTAAAAGTCGAAGAGCAATACCAGAGCTGCCAGCCCGCGTACCCATTCCCTCAGATCAAACCAGTAGGCAACATCCTTATCCCGATTGAACCAAGGAAAAGTGAATGAGATGATCCCCAGGGTCAATGCCAGGGTTACGGCAACAGCGAACCCCCATAGCCACCATTCCCGACCTTCGATCCGGCGCATCTCGGTCGGAATCGCCTCTGGGCTGTTCTGGCTCACCTGTTGGAATGCTTGCTGATTCATGCCGTACGACTATTCTCCCGCAACCTATACGAATTCTAGCCTGCGGAAGAACGTAGGAAGAGTTACGAAAGGAGGGATGTCAGGGCATGGCCATCATGTGAGCCATCTAATGTTGGAAAGATTACTAGTGCGGAGAGTCAAGGCACAACTCCGTTGCCGCAAGCACTCGTCCCGTCTAAGTTGGGAGATGTGGTGGACCTGGTCGGGATCGAACCGACGACCTCTTCCATGCGATTTAACCCCGATTAAGAAATACAACTATTTACAAGATCCAGAGGCCCGTCTTTTGGGTTTTTGTACCCGCAACGCAGGTTAGGATCACAGGTAAAGAGCGCAGGTGAACATATCGGCAGATCTGCTACGAGGGCGAGCACCTACTGAAGCAGCCTAAAGACCGGAGCCGTCGGTAGAAACGTGGCAAAGTCGCATTACAGCGTTTCAGGAAGTCAACGAATCCCCAGAGTGCGAAGCCAGCCACGAAGAGGATTGTCACTCCCATCCACCACTTCTTCACTGCCAGAAAGTAACCAGTGTTCCACAGTGTCATCGATCTATTTTTCTCCGTTATCTGTACCGTAAGAGGCGTTCGAGCTTACGAGCAACTCGATCTTCACTGTCGTCAATCTCTGAGTTCTTGATTCTGATAGTGCGAATTCCGAGATCTCCGCGAAACTTCGCGTCTCGGATTCTGTCGCGCCATTCGCGCCCAATGTGGGATGGGCCGTCGATCTCGACTACTGCTTGTAGTTCGCGGATATAAATATCGGCCACGCATGCGTAGTCCCAGTTGGCCGCACGCAAACGCACCTCATTGCGGTGTTGTATCCCCTGACGTCGCAATGCTTCAGAGAGATTCTTGTGCGTTCTTGTCATTGACGCTCTATCTCCTTCTTACACATGCATCGGCATCACCGCGTTTCCTCATTCGCGAACTCTATTGCCCTACGCATTTTCTGTCTTGTTACGTTTACCATCCTGTTTTGGACCGTGTCGAAGAGGACTACCATTGCATCTTCACCTCCCGCGCTCGCTTCGAGGACCTTGAACCGATCAGGCTGGTAACAAGCCTTGTTGTATTCTGCGACCAAGTCATAAAACAAGCTGAACATCCGCGCCATTGCGGAGGTCACAGACATTGGAGCAATCATTAAGCGGATCGAGTCGGTCGATGACCAGACGTTGTCCTCAGATGAGAAAGCAATAGTCGATATCGCGAGAGAGTCTCTGAGGAAGTTCCAAAAAAGCGGTTTACCCCCGGAGCAGTTTGGTCAGGGTCCCGATCTTGATGATTAAGATCACGGGATGGACAGCCTTGGGCACTCCCAGCGCATGTTCTGGTCATCCCAGTTAATGTGCCTGCGATCAATCCTGATCACATTCTTGCTCCACAGCACGGCATAAACTTCTTTGCCGTCAACCTGTCGGCAGGTTCACCGGGAAGCTTAAGGGGTTCTACGACGATAGTTCGCATCGGCTCGTCGATTTGCATATCTTGGTCCCTCTCCCTGTCTCTGGATAACAGCTAAGGAAGGATCTTCCCGCCGATCACATTTGTCGTGCGGACATTCCCCTGATTGTCGCGGACACTGATGTGTTGGCTGACGGGATTGCCGCGATCATAGATGGTGTTCGTGGTAACACGTTCTCCCTTGTCCGTGAAGCCGCTGTTGATCTCTCCGATCAGTTCTCCGTGGTTGCTACGAATCTGCATTTCAAACCTCCGTGATCATGTGCTCTTGGAAAAGTTGATGGATCTCCCGGAATTGTTCTCGGAAGTATGGTTCTTCGTCTTGCGAATAGCCGTGGGTCTTCTTGAACTGTGCCAAAGCTCGTTCCGTGAGTTCGGTCCATTGACCCGCATCAACGAACCCCGCGCAGTGCCCCGGCCAAGTTGTTCGGAGTTGTTGAGGCTGCTCGAAGCTCCAGTGGACAAGGTCAGAAGCTGCTGGAAGTTGCGTGTAGCCAGCGGCAACCCGCCTACTTCCGCATGTTCGATCGTCTGGCCAGTCGTGGCGTCCTCGGTGTTGACACTCACCACTTGACCCGTTACTTCCACTTTCTGCGAGAGTCCGACCGGCTTTAAGGTTACGTTCAGGGTGGTGGTTTCGGTCACCCGAACGCTTATGCCCTCAGCCCGAGCCTCACCGAAATTCGGGGCATTCACGACAATCGTATAGGCCCCGGGGGGCAGCAAGGTTGTCCTGAAATTTCCACTCGAACTGGTGGTTAGTCTGCGCACTGGCTGGCCAGTAGCGGCATCAATAACCTGCACAGCGGCGTTTGGAATGACTGCACCGCTGGCGTCAAGCACCGCGCCCGCGATCGCTCCCGTGGCGCCGCCCTGACCCCACCCCAGCTGCGAGCCGGTTAAACTGAGCATCACCACGATGCCAATCGAAAGAACCGCCGTCTTTGCGAGTTTCTGAAGCTCCATGTTTCCCCCCTCAGGGAAGGTTTCAAAATCACAAATGTGGTTTCCCTTGACAGCCAGCGTAACGACTTGGCAAAGCGAAGATTATGTCATATCGTCCCCGAAGCTTTGAACGAAATATCGAAACTTTCAAATCAAATTTTCCACAACCTCGAAATCTGACTCCCCGGGTAGATTCAGGTCACACGCCGGCAAACATCGCGAGGAAGCGTCGCAGGCTCGAGTAAACGGACGGCTTTGAGCGCCGCAATGCGTTCTTCGGCTAGACGATCGGCGGCAGCGTAGCAGCGAATACCGTCACGCTTCGCTAGACGGAACACTTCCTCGATCCGGTGGTAGATCTCCCGGACATTTGCCAAGGCCCGCTCTGCCTGAAAACCGCCCTTGCGCAGCCGGTCGGTGTCGAAAATTGTCCCTCCCGAGTTCGCTATGTAATCGACGGCGTAGACGATGCCGCGCCGCTCCAGTTCGTCTCCATGGCGCTCTTCGGCAAGAATATTGTTCGCCGAACCGGCGACCACCTTTGCTCGCAACTGGGGAATAGTTTCGTCATTAATTACCGCGCCCAGGGCATAGGGCGCAAATATATCGACATCTTGTTTGTAGATATCGTTCGGAGCCACCGCCGTTACCTTAAACTCTGCGATGGCTGCATCAACCTTCTGCGGATCCACGTCTGCTACGACCACCTCAGCCCCTTCCTCAACCAGCATGCGGAGCGCCTTGTAGCCTACTGCTCCGAGACCTTGGAGCGCGACTTTGCGGCCTTTTAATTCGTCCGTACCCCAGACGCGCTTCGCACAAGCCTTGGTGGCTGCAACCGATCCAAGTGCGGTGGCAGGAGCGATATCTCCGGCCCCTCCACAATGTTTGGGCAACGTTACAACATGATTCGTCTCACTGAAAATCACTTCCATATCAGCCAGCGTTGTGCCCACATCTTCACCGGTGATGTACTCGCCGCCCAGTTGGTCGACAAACCGTCCTAAGGCTCGTAACAGTGCCTCGCTCTTGTCGCGCTTTGGATCGCCGATGATGACCGCCTTGCCGCCTCCCAGATTCACTCCGGCCGCGGCGTATTTGTAGGTCATGCCCCGGGCGAGGCGCAAAGCATCGAAGATCGCCTCCTCTTCGTTGGCATAAGGCCACATTCGCAGTCCGCCCGTCGCCGGGCCCAGGATCGTCGAATGAATGGCAATGATTGCGCGCAGACCGCTTGACGCGTCATTGCAGAAGACGAGTTTCTTGTAATCGTAGCGACGCATGTAATCCAGAATTCGTGCCGACATGAGGCCTATCCTTTTTCCATAAACGAAGCCGCTACCACTGGCTAATACGTACTCAACACTTATTGCGCGGTGTAGCCTCCATCAACAAAGAGGACGGCACCAGTGACGTATGATGAAGCCCTGGAGGCAAGAAAGACTACGGGTCCGACCAATTCCTCGGGCCGTCCCCGCCTCCCCATCGGGGTAAAGGTGATGACTTGTTGTTGTTTCTCGGAGCGGGCGTGTTCAGCCGTTGCACCCTGCATGACGTTATCGAAATAGCCGGGTGCAATGGCGTTAACGCGAATGCCGCGCCGCGCCCACTCCACGGCCATGACTCGAGTAAGTTGATTGACCCCGCCCTTCGCCGCGGAATAAACCGTAAGCCCCTGAACTCCGATGATTGAGCAGATCGAGGAATTGTTTATGATTGAACCGCCGGTGCCTTGCCTCAGCATCTGGCGGGCAGCCACTTGAGAACAGAGAAAATATCCTTTGAGGTTGGTGTCAATAACCTGTTCCCAACCGTCGTCCGTGAGATCTTCCGCTGGCACTATGACATCAATGCCAGCATTGTTGACGAGCACATCTACCCGGCCAAAGCGAGCAACTGTTTCGTCGATGAGACGCTGGCAACTTTCGCGATTACTGGTGTCAACCACGGTGGCAGCAGCTTTTCCGCCGCTTTGAACGATGTCCGCCGCCATACGATCTACTTCTACTTTCGTCCGAGAGCAGACCATTACGGACGCTCCAGCCGCTGCCAGGCCGCGGGCGATGGCAGCACCCAACCCCCGCCCCGAGCCGGTAACGATGGCCACCTGATTGGATAAGTCGAACAGCTTCTCAGTCGAGTTATCAGCGGGCATCCGTGCTACCTCCCTGGTCGTCAGCGAAAAGCACAAGCGGGTTTGAGAGCAACTCTGTGATGGTGTCGAGGAAAGCCGCAAGGTGAATGCCATCGTGGACCCGATGATCGGTGGCCGCGGAGATGGGCAGAACCGATCGAACGGCTGGAGCGCCGCCAATGGCCAGAACCGTTTGGTGAATCCGACCGAAGCCCACAATAGCGACCTCAGGCGCGCGGATGATCGGAGTTCCCAGCCACGTCCCGTAGCTGCCGAAGTTCGTAATCGTGAAACTTCCTCCTGCCAGGTCGCTGGTGGACAGCACTTGGTTCTTTGCGCGATCTATCAGCTTGTTAAGAGCCAGGGCGATTTCCAAGATCGAGAGGCGCTCGACGTCGCGTAACACCGGCACAATGAGCCCCGCCTCAGTTGCCGTGGCAATGCCAATGTTGCAGTGGCGGCTGCAGATGATCTCCTCGCGGTCCATATCAAGGCGAGCATTGAAACTCGGGTGTCGAGCCAGCGCCGTGGCTACTGCCTTGACAAAGAAAGGCAAGAAGGTAAGGCGTCCGCCTTCTTGCTCGATACGAGCGCGATAGACTTCCTTGGCTCGTTTCAGTTCGGTCGCATCGATTTGGCGGAACTCAACGATATGCGGCACCTCGCGCCAGGACGTCGCCGTAGAGCGCGCGATGGCGAGTCGGGTTCGGCTCAGCGGGACAGGTATATCATCGCTCTGGTCCAGGCCTCGACCGTCCGGAGATTGGCGGGAAATGGTTGCGCCAGTAGTAGTCCCGGCCGCCGCCTTCCGAACGTCGTCGTCCAGAATGCGACCGTTGGGGCCGGATCCAGAAAGACGTCCCAAGTCAACTTTGAGTTGACGCGCCAGAAGCCGCGTGCTTGGAGCCGCGGCCACGCCACGAGTCCCTACCGAAGCCTGTGAAGCAGGTCTACCCGGTGACTCTGGGAGGCTGGAAGTCAGCTTTTCAGCAGCCTCCCCTGAAGCCTCGATCCGAGCGAGCAGCGAGCCGACGGTCACGGTCGCTCCGACTGGTACCGCTTGCTCACGCAGGATTCCTGAAGCTGGCGCAGGCAACTCGACGGCTGCCTTGTCAGTAGAGATCAAAACGATCGACTGGTCCTCTGAGACGGCTTGGCCCGGAGCAACGAGCCACTCGACAATCTGCGCTTCGGCAATTCCTTCCCCCACATCCGGCAGAGTAACGTCGACCAGTATGGTGTCGCTCATTGTCATTGCGTCTCCAACGTTCGCCGTGCGGCCGTCAGCACGCGCTCGACACCAGGAATAAACATCTGCTCGGCTGCCGCCAACGGGTAGGGTGCATCCGGCGCGGTGACGCGTTCAATCGGCGCTCGCAACGAATAGAACGCATCGCTTGAAATAGTCGCTGCCACCTCAGCCCCGAATCCTCCGGTAAGCGAGGCCTCGTGGATGATGACGCATCGACCTGTTTTTTCTGCCGCCGCAACGATGCTGTCAACGTCCAGCGGAAGCAACGAGCGAATATCGACAACATGCGCGCTGACGCCCTCCATGGAGAGAACTTCTGCCGCTCGCAGCGCAAGATTGACGGCCGCACTCCAGGCGATCAAAGTGACATCGCTTCCCTCGCGAACGACGTTTGCCTTTCCGATGTCGACCGTATAATCCGACGACGGAACTTCCCCTTTGATAAACCGGTAGCCGTGCAAGGGCTCACAAAACAAGACTGGATCGGGATCGCGTATGGCTGAGAGCAGCATCCCTTTCGCATCGTACGGATTGGACGGCGCAATCACTTTCAGGCCCTGCGCTTGCGCGAATTGAGCCTCAATCGCGTCGCAGTGCAGTTCGGGGGTTCGAACCCCACCTCCGAACGGTGCACGGATAACCATGCTGGCGACGAAGCGTCCCCGCGAGCGGTGGCGCATTCGAGCCACCTGCTGCACGATCTGATGAAATGCTTGCTGGGTGAATCCAAGAAATTGAATTTCGGCGACAGGTCTTAATCCCGATATTGCTAAGCCGAGCGCTGATCCAATGATGGCGCCTTCTGCCAGCGGCATATCGATGACCCGCTTATCGCCAAATTTCGCAAGCAGACCGTCCGTTGCGCGGAAGATACCTCCGAATTTTCCAATGTCCTGCCCCATGAGCATCACGCGATCGTCGGCGGCCATCTCACTACCGAGCGCATCTCGTATCGCTTCGAGCATGTTCATCTGGCTCATCGTCGCCAATCGTTGTTCGTTAAATCTGTTCGTTAAATCTGTTCGTTAAATCGTCGATCGCTGCCAATCGTTTTTTTCGTCGTTCAGAGGTCATACTCGCGCAGTTGTCGAGCCTGGCGCTGAGTCAACTCCGCATATGTGTGCTCAAAAAGATCCTTGGCCGTGGGCGGCGGTACAGCCCGAGCGGCGGCCAGTGCTCGATCTATGGTTCGGGAGATATCATCGTGGACCTCGGATGCAGTATCGTCGTTCCAACCTCCGCGAGATGCGAGATAGCGTTGCACCCGAAGTATGGGATCGCGATCGCTCCAGGCCTGGAGAATCTCTTGTGAGACGTAGCGCGTCGGGTCATCGGCCGTGTTGTGTGCCCCAAGACGATAGGTCTGGGACTCGATCAGTGTGGGACCAAGCCCCGCGCGGGCGCGCTCAACGGCTGCTGCGGTCACCGCGTAGACCGCGAGAAGATCGTTGCCATCGACCACGATGCCGTTGAATCCATAACCCGGCGCGCGCTCGGCGAAAGTTCGTGCAGCCGACTGTCGCGAGCGCGGGGTTGAGATGGCCCAGCCATTGTTCTGCAGAAAGAAGACGACTGGTGCTTTCACAACTCCCGCCAAGTTGCAGGCCTCGTGGAAATCGCCTTCCGAGGATGCGCCGTCGCCAAAGTAGGTCAGCACAACCCCATCGATTTCCTGTAATTGCAGACCCCAAGCGAGGCCGACTGCGTGCGGCAACTGTGCCGCCAAAGAGATTTGAATGGGCAAGAGCCGAACGCCGTCGGGGATACGGCCCCCGGCGGGGTGCCCATTGAAATAAAGGATGAACTGCTCCAGCGGCAGCCCCTGATGGAGAAGCGCCGGCAGTTCTCGATATTGCGGAACGATCCAATCGCGGCTGGGGTCGAGCGCGAAAGCTGAACCTACGACCGACGCTTCCTGACCGTGCACCGTAGAAAACGTCCCGAAGCGCCCCTGGCGCTGGAGGCTGATACCCTTAGCGTCAAACGCCCGGGAAAGCATCATGAGCCGCAGTGCGCGGAACACCTGCTCGTCCTCCATGGGGGAAACGGCCTTCGCAGCCAACGTGCCATCGGGTTCCAGCAGTCGCAAAGGCACGACCGGATCGTCGTGATAGGACAACTGCGGCGCCAGCGAACTATCCACGGGAAGAGGCCCTCGTCGAAAAGCAGCTAGACATCTGGCATGCAATACAATATGCTGCACGGTATACAAAGGCGTATACCAAGTCAAGCGTTTTTTGTTGAGCGGCTTGGCAAGCTTCGAATGTCACCGGCTTCGGTCGACGGCGAGTTACCTGGGCGCGCGGTTTTCGTCACGCGCCAGCAGAACTAAAGGGGAACCCATGCGAACCAGCAAGCAATACGTCGAGAGTCTCCGCGACGGCCGTGAAGTGTACTTCAAGGGACAGCGCGTTCAGGATGTCACCACCCACGCCGAGATTCGCCTGGCCATCGATCATGCGGCCATCGATTTCGAAATGGCGGAGAACAGGGAACACCGCGCTTTGGCGGTTTATGAGGAGAATGGCAACGAATTCAGCCGCTATTTCAAGTTGCCCCGTACGGCTGAGGATCTGTTGTTACGCAGTCAGTTGATCGAGACTGCTACCGCACTCGGTGGCACGCTCGTGGTGCTGATCCAAGAGATTGGGACCGATGCCCTTTTCGCCCTTCACCTCGTGGCCCACGAGATGGACCAGCGCAAGGGCACGGGATATCTCGATCGGGTGCGTAAGTTCTACGAATACGCTCGCGGCTATGATCTTGCCCTCTCGGTCGCTCAAACTGACGTAAAGGGCGATCGGAGCAAATCACCCTTGGAGCAGGCCCACCCCGACTATTACCTTCGAATAGTCGGAGAAACCCAGGATGGAATCATCGTACGGGGAGCCAAGGCGCACACTTCTGTCTCGGTGAATACAAATGAAGTCATCGTCCTTCCTACCCGCGCCATGAAGGAGGATGAGTCTGCCTACGCGGTGGCCTTCGCGATTCCCTTGAATACCAAGGGGCTAAAGCTGATCTCCAGTTCCTATGGAGCACATCATGGAGACAGCGAGTTTGATTTTCCCTTGGCGTCTAAACACCGCATGATAGAAACGCTCACTGTCTTCGACGACGTACTCGTGCCGCATGACCGAGTGTTCCTCAAAGGAGAATGGGAATTTGCCGGAGAAATGGCCAAGACATTCGTGGAGTTCCACCGATTTACTGCCATTTCCTATAAGCTTCCTCTAGTGGATGCGCTGATCGGCGCCGCTCTGCTGATGACGGAATACAATGGCCTGGGCCGAGCGAAGCACGTCCAGGAAAAACTCGCCCGCCTCATCAGCTACGCCGAAACATTGCGTGCCCTGGTGCGGTTGGCGGCACTCGACTGTGAAACAGGGGCGCTCGACATTGCACTTCCCCGCACCCTCACTGTGAATATGGCGAAGCTCCACTTCGCAACGAATTTTCATCAGATGCTGGCGTACGTGCAAGACATTGCGGGCGGTCTGGTTGTGACTGGACCGAGCGAAGCCGATCTGGAGAATCGTGATATCGGTAAGTACGTCCGCAAGTACCTCGGAGGACGAGAAGGCGTGCCGGTAGAGAATCGCCTCAAGGCCATAAATCTTGTGAAAGAACTAACCGCGACCGACTTCTCTGGTTATCAGGCGGTTTTGGCTATTCACGCCGAAGGTTCCATCGAAGCCGAGAAGCTAGCGATGGTGCGCGAACATGATTCGCTTGGGTGTAAACAACTTGCTAAGCGATTGGCAGGAATTGTCGATGGGAATCCGGATCGTCGAAACCACGCGATTGAAGAGCCTATTGTCACAAGGGCAGTCTAAGACGGAATGGAAAACATTCCACGGCGAGTCGGGAGTAATCGAATTCGTCATTCACGAGGCAAAGTTGAATGCTACGTATAAGTTCGACTGTGCCAAAGCGAATATCATAAGAAGGGCCGCAGAATGAAGATAGAGGAATTGCAAATGGCCGGTGATGTAGAGCGAACCGTGGCTCCTACGCGTTCCGACGACGTCTACGAGCGCCTCCGGGAAGCGATCTTGACTGGCCGCGCCAGACCGAATGAACGGCTGATCGAGGCAGAGCTGGCCGACCGGCTCCAGGTAAGCCGAACGCCGATACGGGAGAGTCTCCAAAGGCTGGCTGCTGAAGGTCTGGTGGTAAGCCGGCGCCGTGGTTGGGTCGTTCTGGAACATACTAGCGTTGAGATCCGCGAAATCTACGAGGCCCGGGCTGCACTGGAGGGTTACTGCGCGCGTCTGGCGGCCCAGCGAGCCACCGACGCGCAACTGAAGGAGATCGCCTCGCTCCATCACCCCAAACGCAACTTGAAATCTTCCAGACAACATCTCGTCGAGATCAACGATGGCTTTCATGATGCGATTCTTGCGGCAGCTCAAAATGAACGATTGGCGGACATGATTCGAAGGAACCGAACCTACTATTTCACCTTCAGAATCGCCCAGCTTTATAGTGACGAAGAAGCGGACGCGTCGATCGCCGGCCATCAGGCAATCGTGCGCGCACTACTCCAGCGTGATGCGAATCGTGCCGAGCGCGAAATGCGCGCACACATCGATCTTGCCCTCGCCGTGATTCTGGCCAAGTTGCGCTAAATCCGAGGCCATTCTGAAAGCTATGGAGACGCACATGTATCCCGAATTGCAGAAAGAGATCACGACCTACGAGAAGCGCACGCCGAAATCTGCCGCATCGCATAAGCGTAATCTGAAGCGAATCCCGCTTGGGGTGGCCAGCAACTACCGTGCCTACGATCCTTACCCGATCTTTGCGAAGGAGGCGCAGGGTTCCCATTTCCGCGATCTCGATGGGAACGATTACATCGACCATAATCTTTCTTTCGGCGCCATCATCGCGGGCCACTGCCATCCCGCGGTCATGAAGGCGGTCGAAAAACGTTTGAGCACGGGAACGATGTTCGGCATGCCGCACGACATGGAGTGGGAACTGGCAGAAGAAATTTGCGCTCGATTTCCAATCGAGATGCTGCGCTTCAACTCGACCGGAACGGAAACCACGATGCACGCGATCCGTCTGGCCCGCGCTGCCACCAGTCGCCAGAAGATCGTCAAATTTGAAGGCGCATATCATGGAGCGCATGATTCCGCGCTCGTTAGCGTGAAGCCCCATGCCCCGGAGTTTGGTGAGTGCATGCTCCTAGTTCTGTTCCCACCGGTCAAGGTGTGCTGGAGGGGGCCGTTACCAGTGTCAGCGTAGCTACATTCAACGACCTGGACAGCGTCGAGCTGCGCTTCAAGCAAAACCCCGGCGAAATTGCGGCTCTCATTCTCGAGCCGATCATGATGAACCTTGGCCTCTGCCTCCCGCAGCCGGGGTTCCTCCAGGGTTTGCGCGAACTTTGCACACAGAACGGCACGTTGCTGATTTTCGACGAAGTAAAAACCGGGGCTAAGCTCTGCTGGGGCGGTGCTTCCGAGTCTTTCGGCGTGAAACCAGACATGATCTGCCTCGCCAAGTCGATTGGCGGAGGCTTGCCTCTGTCCGCGTTCGGAGCGTGCAGTTCAGTGATGGAGTTTATCTCGCAGCGCAAGGTCTTCCATGGCGGTACGCCGAATACGAATCCTGTTTCAATGGCTGCGGGTCTTGCCACCTTCCGCGAGGTGCTGACCCGCCAGAACTATGCTCACGTGGAGAAGCTTGGCCAGAAGTTGGTTGACGGATACCGCAAGACGATTGCGAAGGTCGGGCTGCAGGCTTATGTCGCCAGCGCGGGGGCCAACGGCGCGCTCATGCTCTATCCTCAAGAGATTCGTAATTACCGCGATTGGATCACAATTGACGCTGATCTGTGGCGGCAGTACTGGTTCGGCATGGTCAACCGTGGCGTCATGCCACAGCCGCACTGGTGGGATGAGCAATGGACCATCTCGGTTCAGCACTCGGAAGCAGATATAGACAAGCACCTGGCGGCGTTCGAAGATGTGGCTCCCGCACTGGCCAAGGCGCAGCAAGAACGCACCGCCGAAGTGCTGGCCCACTAACCAGCCCAGGTATTGCGCTCTAAATACGCTGTGATGAACCCACTTCTCTGCTTCATCCGTAAGATGCTAATATCCTGTACCTATGAAGAGAAGATACGGATTTTCTGCGGCGTTGACTGCGTGCTATTACGGTTGCGCTCTCTTTTCCCCGGCATTGGCGCAGTCGCCAGCGCCTTCCCCGCCTTCGCACGCAGTTGTACTCCATGCCGCGCGACTGCTGGACATCGAGACTGGGAAGATCATCACGCCCGGCGAAGTGCTCGTGCAGGGAGAGCGGATCGCCGAGGTTGGTTCGGTGGTGAAGCATCCGGCGGGAGTTGAGGTCATGGAACTCGGAGATCGAACGCTGCTGCCGGGGTTGATCGACGCCCACGTTCACCTCTTTCTGCATCCGGGGGCGGAGGACTTGCAGACCGTGGAGGAGTCCGTGCCGCAGCGCACGATTTCCGCGGTTCTTGCCGCTCGCGACGACCTGCTCGCAGGCTTCACCGCAGAGCGCGACATGGGGACCGAAGGCGCAGGCTCAGCTGACACAGCGGTACGCAACGCGATTGACCAAGGATCGACCCCCGGGCCGCGGTTGCGGATCAGTGGGAATGCCATCGATATTCTTGGTGGACACGAAGACGCCATCCATTACAACCCAGAACAGCACATATTCTCGAACGCCACTTACGCCAACAATGCAGCGGAACTGGTGACCGTGATCCGCCAGCAATTGAAGGAAGACGCCGACTTCATCAAGATCTACGAAACCGGCACCGATTCATTGCACGATGGTCATTTCTCCACGCCTTACCAGTACAGCGAGGCGGAGCTTATCTCCGCCGTGCAAGAAGCGGCGCGAGCCGGCAAACATGTCGCGGTGCATGCCATGGGCGGGCCGGGAGCTCTGTATGCGGCACGGGCCGGCGTCGTCTCGATTGATCATGCCTATCAGCTGAGCGAAGAGACGATGCGGCTAATGCGGGAAAAACAGATTTTCGCAGTACCAACCTTTACGATTGAGGAGTACTTTGCAGATCACGCGGCCACGCCCGAACAAGCCGAGCGAGAACGCCAGATGCTCGACTTTCATGCGCAAGAGTTTAAGAAGCAGTTGGCAGCAGGAGTGCCGATGGTGCTGGGGTCGGATGTAGGTCCTTTCCCCCACGGTACTCAGGCACGAGAGTTTGTGCTGATGGTGAAGTTCGGCATGACACCCCTGGCCGCCCTGCAGGCCGACCTGCTCAACGGCGCGAAGTTACTGGGGTGGGGCGACCGAATCGGTGTGCTCAGGCCGGGCTATTTGGCCGACGTCATCGCAGTTCCAGGTGACCCGCTGAAAGATAGCAGCACGCTAGAGAAAGTCTCGTTTGTAATGAAAGGCGGTGTTGTGTATCGGAAATAGAGGCGTAGGAGGCCCGACAACGTGACTGTTGAGCAGGCGCATCTCGCGCGCCAGCCTTCCACGACTTCGGCAAGGGCCGTTGACCATCACACTTGCCTTCTCCCGGAAAAACTGGCCGACCTTCAACATGAGCATCACGAAGTTGTCATCTCGACGCTCCATGCCCATCTCGATCACGATGCGTGCCTTGAAGTCGTGATCCTGCGTGGCAGGTCGCGTGACGTTCAACAACTAGGCGCCAAACTCATCAGCACAAAGGGAGTCCGGCACGGGCGCCTCGTGATGAGTTCCCCAGACACAGTGTCACCACACCGCCACTCTCATTACTGATCACCTACGAGTCAGCCTCCGGCTTGCAACGTCCCCCGAGCCGATGCGACTTGGCGGCTAGAACCGGCTTGCGCGGCTTGACGGCGAACAGGGCGTCGTCCAGCGGGAGGAAGGACGTATTGCCACGGGACTTCGACATGCGAGCCAAAAATCGCGCTCCGTTCATTCCTGCCCAACAGATGACGACTTTATGTCACTGACATGTCACTTGGCAAATTGTCGGCCAACCGGAAGTTAACGGGCTCCTGAGGAACTAACTCTTATTCTCCTGTTGGGATAGGAAGGAGTTGAAAGCCGAGTCGAGCTGCCTGTTTACGGAGGCGCATTTCGGCTCGCCGCTGTGCCTGTTCATCACAACGATGTTTGGATGCATCACTTTTACGTGACCCGAGCCAGCGACGGCAAGAGGGTTGAAACCACCAGAACGATCGGGTTGGTTTCGAAGTTTCCGAAGGAGTCGGACGTTTGGCAAGAAATTCAACGTTCGTGGCAGGCAGGCGCCACTGGACGCCTGACCGTGAACGCGCTAGCCGACATCTACCGGAAGAATGAGCTACCTCGCAAATCTCAATCCACTCAGGATCTTCACAACCACGAGTTGGATCGTTACATTTTGCCCCGTTGGGGAAAGACGTACGTGGATGAAGTTTCGAAGTTAAAGCTGGTGCAGTGGCTCATGGCTTTGGTAGAAGATCATGAGTTCTCGGAGGAGTCCATTGCCAAGACCAAGCACGTGTTTGCTCGACTATACAGCTTCGCTCGTAAGCATGACCTCATCGCTGAGAGTCTCAATCCTTTGAATGTAGACACGTCCGGGATTGGACTCCGCAGCAAGAACAAGAAGATTGTGGTCTCACCGGAGATCGCCTGGAAGATCGCAATGAGCTTGCCTATCCTACACCGCACGCTGGTACTACTGGCGGCGGGCACGGGGATGCGCATGAGCGAGATTCTCGGACTCCGGTGGGGTGACATCGACTTCGCTGCCAAGAAGATCACACTGAACCGCACGTGGGTGTATGGACGGATTGGCGCCGGTAAGACCGAGGAGTCACGCGAGCCTGTTGTATTGGGTAATCGGACTTCGGAGTGCTTGCAGGAGGGCATCGCCAAACGCCGTATGCCGGAGCCAATGATTGGGTGTTCGCCTCTGCCAAGCTTCGGGGTGCTCGCCCGATCAGCGGTAGTCAATTCGTCAAAGACTACCTGCGCCCCAAGTTCCTGGAGCATAGCTTGATTGACGCCAACTACGCTGGCCGCGCTGGATTGCACGCCTTCAGGCACTCATTGGCTACCGTGCTGATCGTAGATGAGAAAGTGGACCCTAAAACGGCACAGGGAATCCTTCGTCACACAAACTCCGGGATGACGATGGATGTGTACACGCACACTCGGGACGCGGCTAAACGGGCGGCGCTGGAAAAGTTTGAGTCGAGGCTCGTTTAAGTGACACAGGGCAGTGATCACAGGTACGGAATCACAGGTAAGCGACCGCCCGGATCGGCACCTAGCCGCTGCTAAAGCATTGAGAGATTTGGTGGACCTGGTCGGGATCGAACCGACGACCTCTTCCATGCCATGGAAGCGCGCTCCCAGCTGCGCCACAGGCCCATTTGGTACTCGAGGGCGATTGCTATCTTTCAATTCTCGCTTAGCTTCGTCGCGGCGTCAAACTCGACTTGGGTAGTTGACCTCAACTAGGATATGGTTGGCAAAACACGAAGACACAATCGGAGCGCCATGTCGAACTCACGAAATATTCTCGTTCGGTCACTTTTCTGTCTCATTGCTGTGCTTGCGCCGGCTGCAGCGGGAGCACAAGACGCAGCCGGCGCGCAGCCGGCAGTCGCTTATGCATCGGTTAGCGAACTGAACGGCATCCTAGCGCAATTGAAGCAGACAGCGCAGAGCATGCAGTCCGATCTCGGAAAGATGCGCATCGAGAAATGGAAGACCGGCGCTTCGACCAAGCAACAGACGCTCGCGAACGTGGAGTCCATCCAGCGCAACTTGCAATTGGCGCTGCCGGAAACCATCGCGCAACTGAACAACTCGCCGGAAGATCTGGGAGTGAGTTTCAAGCTCTACCGCAACCTCGATGCGCTGTATGACGTCTTTGGTTCGGTAGTGGAATCGGCGGGAGCATTCGGGTCCAAAGATGAGCTTCAGAGCCTGGGCAACGACATGACCGGACTCGAGAGCGTGCGTCGCGCGTTTGGCGAGCGCATGCAGAAACTGGCCGCCAGCAAGGAAGATGAGTTGACGCGTTTGCGCGCGCAGGTCAAGACGATGTCGGCGGCGCCACCTGCGCCGCCGAAGAAGATCATCGTGGATGACACCGAACCTCCGAAGAAGCCGGCGAAAAAGAAACCCAAGCCGCCGGCGACACCAACGGACGCTCCGCCGAGTGCTGCGCCGGCGAAATGACGGATATGCGGCAGTTGAACCCAACCCCGGCGAGGCCGAACTGCGCTCGGCTTGAAAGCCTTCGACTTGGCTCAGGGCAGGCCCGCGACGTTGGCCGTCCGCCCACGAGCACTCGCGTCCCAATTTGTTGCAAAAACAAGACTTATGACTGGAACTCAAGTGCCCGCTCCGGAGTCTAAGTAATTAAGCGGGAAAGGTCGTCTGGAACGGTTTCCGCAAGAATATATAGAAGATTCCCGCCGCCGGGGCCTGAGTGACTCTATAATTGAGGGCAACGCCACCATGGCGGGAGCAACGACATTGGGCGATCTTGCCAGCGCAATCGGGGCCCGAACTGAGGAATCCGCGGTTATTGCTGAACTGAAGGCGGGTTCGGAAGAAGCCTACTCGTGGTTGATCGGCGAGTTTCATCAACCGATCTACGGGCTCATCTACCGTATCGTGAGTGATCCGTCGGACGCCGCGGACACTACGCAAGACGTGTTTCTGAAAGTCTTCCGCGGGATGAAGCATTTCCATGGCGAGTCGAGCCTGAAGACCTGGATTTACCGAATCGCGCTGCACGAGGCGGCTAATCGGAGGCGCTGGTGGTTCCGGCACAAGGCACAGGAAACGCCGATTGATCCCATCGAAGCGGGGGAATGCGAATTTTCCGGAGGGGAGCGGCTGGTCGATCCGGGCGAGTCTCCGTTTGAAAAGTTCGCGCACACCGAAGTGCGCGCGGCCGTGGAGCAGGCGCTGCAACAGGTACCCGAACCGTATCGGACCGCGCTGATCCTGCGCGATCTGGAAGAAATGTCGTACGAAGAGATCGCGGAAGTTTTGGCGATCTCGCTGGGAACGGTGAAGTCACGCATCACGCGCGGCCGCGACGCGCTGCGCAAAAAATTAGCGGGATATGTCCGGGAAGTGGGGCCAGAGCTGGGGCTGCTCGCTCCTAATAACAAGCGACAGAACGGCGCAAGCCAGAGTTCGCGAGAAGGTTCGCGTGGGGGCAGAGAGGTTGAGGTGACGCCATGAACTGCGCTGAGATCAAGAAGTTGTTCTCGCCGTATCTCGACGGCCGGGTTAGTGGCTCAGAGATGCGCGCGCTCACGCGCCATGTAGAACAGTGCACCGGTTGCGCGCGGGAATATGCCGCGATGCAGCGCACGCAACAGTTGCTTGCCAGTCTGGGTCCGAAGAAGGCCCCGTCCGACCTGGCGTTGAAGTTGCGGGTCGCGATTTCGCACGAGGCCGCACAGGCGCGGCGTCCGCGGTTTGAAGGTGCGCTGGTGAGGCTGGGAAATGCGTTCAACTCTTTCATGGTTCCGGCCACGGCGGGGCTAGTCAGCGCCGTATTGACTTTCGGTCTGCTGCTTGGCTTCTTCGCCTTGCCGGCAGAACTAAGGGCGAGCAGCGGAGACGTTCCGCTGATGCTGTACATCGGGCCTCAGCTCGAACAGTCGGCGTTCGGCACGTCGCTCGGCAATATGGGCGACGATGGAGTGGTGATTGAAGCCTATGTGGATGCCAACGGCCGGGTGCAGGATTACCGCATCCTGTCGCAACCGGACGATGCCAAAGCGGTGCTGCCGCAGTTGAAGAACCTGCTGATTTTCACGACCTTCCATCCGGCGCTTTCGATGGGGCGGCCGACGGCGGGGACGGCTGTGCTGTCGTTTTCCAAGATTAGCGTGAAGGGGTAGCGGCCAGGCCCTGAAACGGCTGTGAGCTAAAAGCTAAAAGCTAAAAGCTAAAAGCTAAAAGCTAAAAGCCTAGTAACCAGAAGCTAGCAGCGCATCTTCCTCGTCCCACACGCCATCGCGAAACGTAACGCTTCTACCCGAGATCGCGGGAATTCGCTCTCCGGGAACGATGATCCCGACCAGGTTCAGGGGATCTGCGGCCGCAATGGTGATGCGCTCACCATTCATTGGCAGCTTGCGGTTGGCGCGCAACGATTCAACGGCCACGGGAAGCGCGAACTGCTCTCCCAGAAATCCATCCACGAATTGCCCGCCGCGCACTTCGCCGCGGTCTTCGAGACGGCGGTAGCCAATCTGCAATTCACGCCATCGTGGCAGATTCGTTTCCCGCACCAGCAGGTCGCGAAATACTACGCCATAGCGCCGCAACAACATCCAGCAGCAGGACTCGACGCTGCGGTCGCGATCCGCGCCTTCGGTGTGCAACAGCGACCACCGTCCCGGCGCATGACGCGGCCGGCGGGCCTTCCCTAGGCCGCTGCCCGCCGTCGTTTTCGGCGTCACCAGCGCACGCAGGTTTTCGAAGCCGTCAGCGGTCACGAGGCCCGCTGCGACCAGTTCCCACAGCCCGGTTTCTATTTCCGCTTTGAGCCGGCCCGTCGCGCGCACCATGTCGGGAAAAAACAGCGCGCCCCGCTGCTTCAAGAGTTCGAGCACCGCTTGTGCCACCGGACTTAAGAACGAAGTAGCAGAATCCTCGGCCCCGGGATGGCGCGCTCGCAACCAATCCGCATCTTCGCGCACAAAGAATGCAATCGGCGCGACTCGCGTCGGAATGACTCGGCGACGGTTCCCATCGCCTCCCGCGCTTTCAAGAGTCGCGGGATGTGGCGACAGGCGGCCCCATCCGACCGCGCCTGCCAGGCATAGCTGATCGAGGTGTGCCGGATCGTAGTCCGAGATTCTGCGTGCCAGCACAAACCGTTCCCACGCGCTTGCCGGAATCTCAAACCCCTGCAACTGGCGGATCACTTCGAGTGTCCCATGCTCGCCCCGCAACTGCGCACCAGGAGCGAGATGCTGCCAGCGGAAAAGCCAATTCATGAACTGCGCTGCTTTGACCGGCTCGATCTGCTTGCGCAACGTTGCGACCGTGAGGCGATGAATGCGAGCCAGCAGACGGCGCTCGCACCACTCGGATTCGTGTGGCGCGGCCGGGCGGAACTTGCCGCGCAGAATCGCTCCACTTGCCTCCATGCGGAGTAAGGCTTTTTCGATCTCGGTCGCCGGTAGTCCGAGCAACTCGCCAATTTCTGACGCGGTGGTTGGGCCGAGATGTGTCATCCATCCTTGAACCGCAGTCAAGACCGCATCGTCTAGGCCCAGCGTAGAGACGCGGCTTGCGGCGTCTCGGGTCGCGTCTCCAGTTCCCTGATTTGCGGGGTGCATTGCCCGCAACCATTCGAGCCGCTCGGCGGCCACCCAATACCGCACGCCCAAATCTTCCGCCACGACCGCGCGATTCTCCCGCTGCAGTCGATCGAAGAACGTCTCCCAGTTGGCCGCGAGCGGCGAACCGACGAGCTGTGAACCGACGACGGACAACGGACGACCAGTTTTCTCCGGGACCATCACCAGCGTATGCAGCACATCATGCAGTTCATCCGCGTCGCGCACATCCGGCCACGCCTCTTGCTGCACCTGCGCGATGGCCGAGGGATCCAGCGCGCCGACTTCCTCAAGCACGGACGCCGGCAATACGCGCCGCATCTCGACCGCACGCGCGCGGCGCTCCTCTAGCGGCGCGTCATCAAGGTAGGCGTATGGATTCGCGTTGAGAATTTCGTGCGAGAATTGCGACGGCACCGGCGTGTCCACCGCGAGGCAACGAATCCGTCCTTGTTCGATTCCGCGCAACACCTCGGCGAGGCCGTCGATATCGAGCGCCTCGGTGAGCACGTCTTTCATTACCTCGCGCACCAGCGGATGGTCGGGAATCTTGATGTCGCCTTCGATGTTCTCGAAGCACGCTGCTACATCGGGAAAAACCGAGGCCAGCAGATCGTCGGAGCGCATGCGCTGAATCTGCGGCGGAACTTTCTTGCCGCCCTGAAAACGCAGCAGGGCCAGCGCGCGCGTTGCATCCCACCGCCAGCGCGTCTGAAAGATCGGCGAGGCGAGGGCCGCTTGTTCCAGGATCGGCGGCATGCTCTCTGAAGCCAGGAATTGAAAAACATCGGCCAGCGGGAAGCTATGCTGCTCGGCCAGCGCGATGTTCAAGCCGTTGTCGGTGGCCGCCGCTTGCAGTTCGAAGTTGAAGCCGCGGCAGAATCGTTTGCGCAGCGCCAGTCCCCAGGCTTTGTTGATGCGTCCTCCGAAGGGCGCGTGGATGATCAACTGCATCCCGCCGCCCTCGTCAAAGAACCGCTCGGCGATGACCGTCGTCTGCGTGGGCACATCGCCCAGCACGGCGCGGCCTTCCAGCGTGTACTGAATCAGTTGCTCGGCGCCCGAAAGATCGAGCCCACACTCATCTCGCAGCCAATTCACGGCGTCAGCTACTAGAGTAAGACTGCGCCATCCTTCTATGGGAAGCACGCCGGGCAGGCGGTCGCTGATCTCCCGCCGCAATTCGCCCAACAGGGCTGAAAGCTCCGAAGTCCGCGCCAGCCCCTCGCCCAGCCAGAAGGGAATGCCGGGCGCTGCGCCATGCGCATCTTCCACCAGCAAACGCCCCGTCCTGTACTCGATTCGCCGGATGCGCCACGACGTGTTCCCCAGCAGCATGACTTCTCCCGCCATGCTTTCGGTGGCGAAGTCTTCATCCACCGTCCCCACGACAACGCCTTCAGGTTCCGCAACTACCGTGAACAGCGCGTTGTCTGGGATCGTACCGCCGCTGGTGATCGCCGCCAGACGCGCCCCGCGCCGCGCTCGCAGCTTGCGGTTGATGCGGTCGTGATGCAGGTAAGCGCCATAGCGGCCTCGTTGCGAAGCGATTCCTTCGGAAAGCATGGCGAGCACGGCGTCGAACGTTTCGCGCGAGAGATTGCGATAGGGATAGGCCCGCTTGACGAGCGCGAATAATTCATCCTCGTTCCATCCGTCGTTCGATCTTTCGTCCGATCCGTCGCCGGTCGCGGCGCTGCCAGAAGCCGCGCAGCATGCTACGATCTGTTGCGCCAGTACATCGAGCGAAGCTTCGGGAAAAATCAGGCGGTCGAGTTCGCCCAGGCGAATCGCCCGCACGAGCACGGCGCAATCCGCCAGATCGTCGCGCGTGGTGACAAAGAATCGTCCTTTGGGGACCGCGCCGCGCCAGTGGCCCGATCGACCCACCCGCTGCAAAGCGACCGCAATCGAACGCGGCGAACTGATCTGGCACACCAGGTCCACCGTTCCGATGTCAATGCCAAGTTCGAGCGAAGCGGTCGCCACCAGAACCTTGACTTGGCCTTCTTTCAGCTTTCTCTCCGCCTCCAGACGCAGCTTGCGCGACAGACTCCCATGATGCGCCGCCACGTTTTCCTCACCCAGCCGCTCACCCAGTTGATGGGCAATGCGCTCGGCCAGCCGCCGCGTATTCACGAACACCAGCGTCGAGCGGTGCGCATTCACCAGTTGCACGATGCGCTCGTAAATCTCGTCCCACATTTCGTTCGAAGCGACTGGCCCCAGTTCGGAAGACGGAACCTCGACTCCAAGATCGAGCGTGCGCTTATGTCCAACGTTGACGATCACAGGAACGGCCCGCCCGTTCCCCGCGAGGAAATGCGCGACTGCTTCGATCGGCTTCTGCGTCGCAGAAAGCCCGATGCGCACGGGCGGGCGCTCGGTCAGCGCTTCCAGCCGCTCCAGCGAAAGCGAAAGATGCACGCCGCGCTTGTCATCGGCCACCGCATGAATTTCGTCCACAATCACGGTCTCGACATCGCGCAAGATGGCGCGGCTCTTCTCGGCCGTCAGCAGGATGTAGAACGACTCGGGGGTCGTGACCAGAATGTGCGGCGGGCGCTTCAGCATGGCGCGCCGGTCTTTCATCAAAGTGTCGCCCGTTCGCACCGCCGTCCGGATTTCCGGCATCAGCAGCCCGCGTTCCCCCGCCATCTGCAGAATTTCTCCGAGCGGGACTTCGAGATTTTTCTGGATGTCGTTGCCAAGGGCTTTGAGCGGGGACACGTAGAGAACTTCGGTGCGGTCGCGCAGTTCGCCCGCGAGGGCCTTGCAGACCAGCCGGTCAATGCAGGCGAGGAAAGCGGCAAGCGTTTTGCCCGATCCGGTTGGAGCCGAGATCAGCGTGGTGTGGCCGGCCAGTATGTGGGGCCAGCCCTGCTCCTGCGGTTCGGTCGGCGTGGAGAAGCGCGCGGTGAACCATTCCTGAACCAGCGGGTGAGCCCAGGCGAGCGAAGGAGAGACTGAGGACGGCATGGGAGTGATTGTAGCGAGAATTGGTGGTTTCGTAAAATGTTCGCCTGATGTAGCAGTGGTGCAGTTTGTGGTGGCGTTACACCATCGGGATTGATTCCAGTTGCGCCGGCATCGGGGAGTAATCAGCAAGGTGTCATCAAGAGCTATATCTCCGATTGGCGGACGTGTCGTGCGATTGGGGTATTTTTGGCAACACTCGGGCTCTGGCATACTGAATGCGACTGGCCACAGATGCGCACGTTGCAAACAATCCGTACCTCTGCGTTAGCCCGCCACGTTCACAAACATGCGTACGCGGCGCTCGTTCTCTCGGGTTGCTATGAGGAAGTGGGCGCCCTTGGCCGCCTTCGAGATGCACGCTGGCGATGTGGTGCTGCACGAGGCATTCGAAGGGCACCTGGACCGCTTTCCCGCTTCTGGGGCAACAGTTAACATCTCTCTGCCTGCCCAGAATACGTTTTAGCCGGGGCTAGGAAGAAGCACGATCCGGACGCTATTGTTCGCATCGCGGAGAAGAATGAAGCGGAGGCCGCGGCGCTGCTTCTTTGGTTGACCGAAATACAAAAATCGGATGTCGCGATTGGCCGGACGACCTGGCAGCCGCTCTGATGCAAGATCCAGCTCTGAGCTTGTCGTATTGGAGTAAAGCGACAGGGATCACTCCGTGGTCCTTATCGCGCGGCTTCGAAGCTGATGAAGCTAAATCGGATTTAGAAGGGGATGGAAATGAACGAGCCATTACAGCAGACAGCAAGCAATAAGGTCCGTCAGATTTCTCTTTCGGGATTTAACCTGATCAATTCTCCGCGTCTCAACAAGGGAACAGCCTTCTCGGATCACGAACGCGATGTATTTGGCCTGCACGGTTTATTGCCACCGCATGTGGGGAGTCTTGATGAACAGATTGAGCGGCGGATTCAAGCATTCCGGGAGCAGCCGAACTCCTTCCATAAATACAGCTTTCTCCGCGACCTGCAGAATACGAACGAGACGCTGTTCTATGCGCTCTTGCTGCGCAATATCGAAGAGATGCTCCCCGTGGTGTATACGCCAACTGTGGGTGAGGGTTGCCAGCGCTTCAGTGAGATATGGAGAAAGCCACGAGGTTTGTTCCTCAGCTATCCGAATAAACATCGTATCGATCAGATCCTGAGTCATTCCCGTTACGACGGTGTGAAATGCATCGTGGTCAGCGATGGTGAACGAATCCTGGGGCTCGGCGATCAAGGTGCAGGAGGCATGGGTATCCCAATCGGGAAGATGGCCCTTTACACTGCGCTCGGCGGCATCCATCCGGAGCATTGTCTTCCGATTCTGCTCGATGTGGGAACGGACAATGAGGACAGGTTAAAGAGTCCAATTTACATCGGATGGACGCATCCTCGGGTTCGCGGCGAAGAGTACGACGCTTTCGTAGATATTTTTGTAAACAGCGTGAAGAAGCGCTGGCCGCACGTTCTTCTGCAATGGGAGGACTTTGCCGGTTCGAATGCCGCTCGACTTCTGGCTCGCTACAAAAACCAACTATGCACTTTTAACGACGATATTCAAGGCACTGCGGCGGTAGCGACCGCGACGCTGCTCTCTGCGATCAACGTTACGGGCGTGCCACTAGAGCAACAGAAGATCGTCGTACTTGGCTTCGGAACCGCGGGCATAGGCATCACCAACCTTTTAGCGCAGCTCATGCAGGAGAAGGGCGTCTCGGAACAGGAAGCTCGCAATCACTTCTACGCCATCGATCGCTACGGCCTGGTTACAGAAAATGGTAAAGATGTGCGGCCCGAGCAGCTACCCTACGCGCGCAAGGAACAGGAAGTGCAGAGTTGGAGACAACCGAATCGAGAGATCACATTGCTGGATGTGATCCGCCATGCCCAGCCTTCGGTCCTCATCGGAGTGTCTGGTCAAGCCGGAGCCTTCACCGAACATGCAGTGCGCGAAATGGCCAAGAACACAATTCGACCCATCATCTTCCCGCTTTCGAACCCCACCTCAAGCAGCGAAGCGACGCCTCAGGACTTGCTGGATTGGACGGAAGGACGGGCGCTGATCGGTACCGGCAGTCCGTTCGAACCGGTGAGGATTTGGGGGAAGAAGGTTCACATCGACCAGACCAATAACTCGTACATATTTCCTGGGCTCGCTCTCGGGATCATCGCCTCCAAAGCCAAACGCGTCACCGATACGATGATCATGGCCGCGGCTAAGGAATTGGTACGTCTCGTCCCCACACAAAAGGATAAGAAGGCAAACCTTCTGCCATCGCTTTCGGATTCGCGTCGGCTCAGTCGCTCGATTGCGCAGGCCGTGGGCAGGCAGGCGATTCAAGATGGCCAGGCGCAGGTTGCCGGCGAAGATAGCCTGGACCGCGAACTGCAAGCGAATATCTGGGAACCAGTGTACGTACCGTACGAACGCAAAGCAGGGAGGTCCTGAGATGGCGATCCGTGAGACGACGGCCAATCAGTTCCGTGTCGAAGATTGCGTTACACTCCAAACTAGGCTGGGAACATCCTAAGGGAGATGGTCAGGGGCATTTTGACTCTCCGGCTGGTGCGCGATGCTGAATATTAAGAAGATTCTTCTGCCGGTTGATTTCCCGAACGCCTCGCTGCGTGTGGTTCATCAGGCTGCGACATTGGCCCACCATTTCCATTCTGAGATCGTGATGCTGCACGTCGTGACAGCGCAGAGCCATGCCGCCGGTGTGCCGCAGGACGGCCCCGAGCTCGCTGGTTGGGATATGCTTGCTGAGATGGTTAGAGGGGCGCAGAAAAACCTGGACCAGTCTCTCGGGCCGGAGCTGGAAGGCCTTGCCATCCGACGCGTGTTGGTCAAAGGCGACCCGGCCCAGGCAATTGTGCAGACGGCTCAGGTGGAAAAAGCCGACCTGATTATGATGCCGTCCATGGCTACACGTTCAACCAGTTTCTGCTGGGCTTCACCAGGTCATAGAAAATGTTACCGCGGTAGTAAAAAGCATCCCCATCTGTAATTTCGAAAATAATTCCTCTGCCTCGACCCAGCATCAGTGGAACGGCGTAGTGGGAAGTGATGATGTGCGAATGGATTGCCTGCTTCAGCATCCGCAGGCCCTTATCGAGGTTGACCGTCCAGAATGTCTTGCCCAATTCCGTGAGCGCGTCGCCGCCCCACACGTCATTGACAGAATGTCCAGTCCCTTGTGCCGCCGTTTGATACTGGCGACCAGCCTTTTCACATCCGGCAAACCGGAGAGCGCCGGGATAAACCGGCATGTTGTAGGGGATGAAAGAGCCCTACAGGAAAGGAGAACCGGTGGGTTCCCCAACCCCGCACTCTGCACCCTTACCCTGATGCACGCTTCGCCGCCAGCCATCCACGGCAAGAGCCGTATGCGTAAACGCGCTTGTACGGATCTGCGCGGGGGGCGATCAGCGATGGTCGTCCCTACCGCGACAGTAATCTCAGTGCACTTTGCGGTGTTGCTCTGACTGTCATCGGTCACGGTCGCTCTAGTTGCCACCGCTGAGTGGTTTTTCGGGTTGATCGGCTTTTCTTTTGTCATTGGAAGCGAAAAAGAAAACGGCCGGGAAAAACTCCCAGCCGTTTCTCGGGGCCCCGACGAAGCTATTTCAGCCATTCTGCGGCCTTACCACCCCTCATCGGAGTCGGCTCAGGGTGTTCAAATTCTGGACATGTGGGGCAAAACGCTCCGACGAAACTCAGGCGTGATAGACCTGCTCGTGCTGCCGCGCTTCATACCACAGCGCCAGCTCCACGCGGTTCCACAGTCCCAATTTGTCGTAGATCAATCGCAAGTAATTCTTCACAATGTGCTCGGTGGTCCCGAGAGAATCGGCGATCTCCCGGTTCTTGCAGCCCTCGGCTACGCGTTGAATGATGAGTTGTTCGCGTTCGCTGGGCCGGCGGATGTTTGTTCTCTCTCCAACCATAGTTGTCTCCTATAAAGCAAAGTCGCGAGCTTAACCCGCTTGATGCCGCCCTTGATTCCGAACCGCACAAACAGGCGGTTGAAATGCGCTTTCACCGTTCGCTCGGCAATATTCAGATCCCGAGCGATTTCCGAGTTGTCACATCCCTGGAGCAGCAGATCAATGACCTGCCGTTCCCGAGGTCCCACTTCGTTGAACTTCTCTTCCATAAATACTGCACCTGACCGACGCGCCCCAGGGCCGCGGCAAGTAGCGCTGAACCAGGCCCCCTCGGCACACCTGGATTCGGGTCTTTGCGTCTCATTGTGAGTTCACGCGGCCCAATCGCATCCAACGGATGTTAATTTGGATACTCCTTATTGTTTGTGGCGCCTGGGGCTGGGGGAAGGGTCAGCTATGGGCGCTTACGAACCCTTAACCTTTGGTGAGTCCTTTACAAGTGCCCACGTGACTTAGCCCAAAAACACTAAGGTCCGGAAGCTACTACTTAGGGAGTAGTTCCCCAACCCGGCACATACGGAAAACCGCAGCGGGCGCTCAAGATGAAAATTGTTTCACAGTATCGCGAACGGCCGAGATAGGTGTACTATGGCCGCCGTTGTTGACGTCAAAAAGGAGATTCGCCATGAAAGCCGTGGTCGTGAAGCCGGCCAAGACGAACAGGCCTGGGAGATCCTTAAACGAGAGCGGTGAGGGGACCACATTGAGACGTCGGATCTGTTATCTGTTGTCCCTCCTGAGAATCCACAGCCCAGATTGTGAACATTGTAATGCTCGCGAAACGCGTGGGGATGAGATTCGAAAGCGACTGGAAGAGTTGTCCTGGCGGACGCAGCCGCGTTCGCTCGCACTAGCCCCGAAATCTCGCGGCGTTCGAAGAACAAAACGCCGCAATCGGTGAATGAAGTTCTTACCCTTGCTCATTGACGGTCTCTTCTTGTATTCGAGCCACCAGTCACACCGCTGAGGTCACTGTCGTTCTAGTCGCCACCGCTAAGTGTTTTTTCGCGTTGATCAGCCAGGAAAGAACAGTGATTTCTTCAAATGCGATGAAATCAGGCCCTGTTAAATGTGCTTCGCCACGTTCATAACTTCCGAATTGCCCGTTAATCGCCAGTTGGCAGGGCGACCTGCATGTCCAGCCTAAGCATCTAGAACGAAGCTTCAGCGTCGCGATGCGATGTCGGCAATTAGACGGCACCACGAGTAGATGCGAAGCTGGAGTTCCACGCGGGGCGTATTTTTCGCGGATGGGATTAATTCTGACCGACCTGGAGACGCCGACGAAAACGAACCGTCGCATCCCGCCGCCGAAATCGACGCGCCGGTTTAGTGGACTCCGCGCCCGGATCATTCCATACTTGAACCATGCATGGGCGGAGCGCATCCGTGAAATGGGCGCTCTTGTTGGCGCTGGCGGCGTTGTGGGTGATGCCGTCTCTCGCACAGCCGTCTTCGTCTTCTTCGCAGCGCACCGCTTCCGAGCGCGTTTCTTCGGAGCACAGTGCCGCAGGGCAGAAGCTTGCGGTCACCGTGACGGACGAAAACGGAGTGGCTGTCATGTCCGCTCGCGTGCAGTTGCAAGCGCCGCCGCCCGCCGTCCCGCTGCGCTGCGAAACCGATTTCGCCGGGCATTGCGAATTCACCAACTTGTCTTCCGAAACCTACGAACTGCGCGTGGAGAAGACCGGTTACTACGCACTGGTTCGGCCCGATGTACAAGTCGGCGTCACCGCCAATGTGGACGTGACTCTTTCCCATCAGCAAGAGGTGCGGGAAGTGGTGAACGTGGTGGAATCCTCGCTGGCCATCGACCCGGCGCAAATCTCCACCAAGGAGGAGCTCACCGGCGCGGAGATTGTCGACATCCCCTACCCAGCGACGCACGATTACCGCAACGCTTTGAACTTCATCCCCGGCGTCACGCCGGATGCCTTTGGCCAGCCGCACGTGGCGGGGGCCGAGAGCTACCAGACGCTTGTGCTTCTGGATGGCTTCAACGCGACCCAGCCGACGAACGGCGCGCTGGCAGTGCGGACCAGCGTCGAGTCATTCCGCTCCATCGAAGTAACCCCAAGCCGCGAATCGGCCGAGTTTGGCAAGGGCTCCGGCGGTGTGCTCGGGTTGAACACACGAATGGGAGACGATCACTTCCGGTTTACCTCCACGGATTTCACTCCCGGACTGCAGACCATCAAAGGGATCTCCATCGGCGAATGGACACCCATTTACACGATGTCCGGCCCGATTCGCAAGGGGAAGATGTGGTTTATCGACGCGCTCAACGGCGAGTACGACAACACGATCATTCGGCAACTGCCATCCGGCTCCGATACGGACCACCTCTGGCGCGTGGACAACCTGGTAAAGTTGCAATCCAATCTGACCACCCGCAACATCGTGACCGTCAGCTTCCTGTCGAACTACTATCACGATCAATACGCCGGACTTTCGTTTCTCCAGCCTCAGCCGACCACCCCCATGGATGCCGAAACCGCCTACATTGGTTCGCTCAAAGACCAATACTATTTGCGCAGCGGGGCGCTGCTCGAAACCGGATTCGGTGTGGGCCAGTACAGCGTGGCGCTCGCTCCTCACGGAGATGCTCCGTACATCCAGACGACACAGCAGGCTGCGGGCAACTACTATTTGCGCGAGAACACGCTGGCCCGCAGAGTGCAAGGCCTGGCGAACCTCTACCTTCCGCCACATCAGTGGCACGGACGCCATGACATCAAAGTCGGCGCCGACTTGGACCGTTTGAACTATGACGCGCAGTTCCTGCGGCAGCCGATTTCGTTCTTGCTCGCGAGTGAGCCGCCGAAAGGACAGTTGCCTCAGCCCTGCGCTACCGATGCAAATGGCGTTCCCGTGCCTCCCTACACATGCGCGCGCTATTCGGTCTTCTCGGGAGGCAACTACTCTACAACTTATAACTTCGAGGCCAGCGCCTACATCGAGGATCGTTGGCTAATCACCAATCGCCTGCTCGTCGAACCGGGCTTGCGCTTCGATTGGGATGAAATCGTGCGGGTGCCGCTGTTCTCACCGCGCCTGGCGGGGACTTACATTTTCGACGATGAAGGCAATACCAAGCTGTCGGCAGGAATTGGGGTCGTCTATGACGAAACCAGTCTGGGTTTGATCCATCAGCCCCTGGAAGGACAGAGGGCGGATTATTTCTTTGAATGCCTGCCGAACTCCAAGGGCGGCTGCACCGTGACGCCAACAGATGCAAATGGCAACCCGACCAGTGAACCCACTCCCGTGCCGACAACGTTTGCCGTGAATCGGAACACGCTCGCCGCGCCACGGTTCTTGAACTGGAGTATCGGGCTAGAGAAGAAGCTGCCGGCTGCCGTCTTTCTGAAAGCGGAGTTCCTCGGGAAACGCGGCGTGCATGGCTTCGCCTACAACACTCTGAATGGCGCGGTGGATGGCAACTTTCTCCTGGGAAACGGACGCGACGACCGCTACGACGCCTTCCAGGTCAGTTTGCGTCACCGCTTTCGCCAGCACTACGAGATCTTCGGCGCCTACACGCGCTCCCGCGCGCGTACCAACCAGGTGTTCGATTTCAGTTTGGACATTCCGCTGTTGAGTCCGCAGAGGCCCGGTCCCTATCCCTGGGATACGCCCAACCGCTTCGTCGGTTGGGGTGTGCTGCCGTTTTTCAAGCTGCCCATCATCCACAAGGTGGACCTGGTCTATTCAGCCGAAGCGCGCACCGGTCTGCCCTTCAACGCGACCACTGACCAGGGACAGATTCCTGCGGGCGATCCTCCGGGAACGTTTCGTCTTCCTACTTACTATTCCCTGAATCTGCAGTCCGAAAAGCGCTTGCATCTGTTCGGACGCTATTGGGCCCTGCGCGGGGGCTTCGACAACGTCACCAACCACGCCAACGCCTCGCTGGCAAACGGCATCCTCGATTCAGCCCACCGGTTGCCGACTTTCATCGACGGCTCCGGGCGCGCCTTTACCGGCCGCATCCGATACCTGGGACGACAGTGATTCTCAAATCTTGCATTCTGACCAGTGGACCCTGCAAAAATTCCTCCGCGCGGGGAGCAGGCTACTTTTTCGGATAGCCAACAGACTGCGCCAGGAGAATCTTCTGATTTGGCCCCAACTTCATGATCTTGGCTAACGCGGCGCGATCCACAGAGCCTCGGACAACCGTTGCCAATCCCTCCGAGGCGCAGAACAGATAGACATTCTCACCGATGAAACCTGCATCGGCGGCAGTGAAGAGTTCTGCCTCACTCCCCGATTGTCCCGTCTTGCTGAGATCGGCGACATAGACGAGGTTCAAAGGCGCAGCGGCGACAAAGGCTTGCAATCCAGTGGCGGCACGCACATCTTGCGCCAGGATCGGCTCAAGACGGTTTGCTTTGGCATTGTACAGAAATAGGCCATCGCCCATAGCGACGTAGATGTCAATTTCTTGCCAGTTCATCGCCGAAGGCGCGGTACGTCCGCCCTCCGGACGGTTAATGCCGAACCCAGCCCAAAGGAGGTTGGCTAACACCTGCACTGGCAGCTTCTCGGCGCTAAACTCCCGTCGAGTTTTTCGTTCCTTAAGCACTTGCATGAGCGGACGGCCACCCTCGGTCTGTGCCGTTGGCAGTTGGATTGGTTTCAGATCCTGGGCTTGGATGGCGATGCTGGCAACGAGAATGAATAGTGAGGCCGATTTACGCATAAAGATCCTCAGTAAGAGATGCTCTCGGGAACAGCTTCGCTGCCCAGCCCTGACGAATAGACAGAGTGCGGCTCAGAGAGTCCGAACCCACGGAACCTGACGGCGAGCATCTGATGGATTTTACAGAGAGCGTTCTGAAATCTCGGCCCGTCACGAAGTGCCGCGCGGTCTTCATCGCGGGCGAGCCAATCTCCACACCGCCCGCCCATCCTGACCGCCTTATCGAGCAAATCCGAGGCAGCAGTGTTGCCGATTCGCAGCAGCGTCAGTGCCAGAACGAGGCACTTGTAGCGGAAAATGGTCTGGCCGATCATTGGGACGTAATCTTAGGCTGGGTCACAGCTGCAGTCAATCGGCAACCCGGATTTCGCAGGTCGCGTTTTACGGCATTTTCCATCAGGAGGGTAGCTTACGCCAGGATCGCCCCGTCACGCTCAAAGTTGGAATCGACCCAGCCAAGCCTGACGTGATGAAACGTCACATGAACCTATTGAATGAGCGCTACGACCTAAGCAATCGCCCGGCAGCCGATGCCACCATGAGCCGAGGCAAGCCGTTGCAGGAGGGCGTGCGTGTAAGGCTAACCAAGGCACCACGTGGGAGCAACTAGCGCAATGACACCGGAAGAGATCAGAACGAAAGTGAGTTCCGCTAAAATCCGCACGGGTTGGCTAATGTGAGCACACCCTTCCTACTTACGAAATCGCCGGGACAACTTACTAGGAGCTTATTGAAAGGCTTCATGAGTTGTCATCCCGAGCGAAGCGAGGGATCTGCAGTTTGTCAGAAATCGGCGAAAACTGCGGATTCTTCGTTGCCTTTACCCATGTTCTCGCCAAGTAAACGAAGGGGTTCGACCTAGTCACACGCTGTGGGCGTCGAACAGATGCAGCGCCACATGTGCCGCGCGGATCTGCCCGAGGGGTGTGCCCAATTGCGGAGCAAGAAACATACCGTCGTCACTGACCCCTTGCCGGGCAGCACTCCATTCGACCGCGCGTCCGATGTTATCTTTATGGTGGTAGTGACGACGAAGTCGAGTCGCACATGAATGTTTCAAAGCGCGAAGCCGCCATTTCCCATATTCTTGGAGCTGGCTCAGCCATAGAGTGAAAGCGTTCTTTAGCTGTTAGATGATTTGTCAAAACTGAATCGCTGGAAATCGCATTCATGGAAGTTCTCAAAAGACTTTTTGAGCAGCATTTTCACGCACCGGTCGAGCGGGTGCAGCCGCTGCAGGGCCAGCTCGGCGGTTCGGGCCGCAAGATCACACGACTTTCCAGCGAAAAACTCAGCGCGATTGGCATTCTGTACGACGTGCGCGAAGAGAATGTCGCCTTCCTCGAATTTTCCCGGCACTTCCGCCGACACGGTCTGCCTGTCCCTGAGATTTATGCCGAAGATTTAAGCCATGGCGCTTATCTCGAAGAAGACTTTGGCAGCACCACGCTTTTTGAGTTTCTCTCGGACCATCGCAACGGCGCGACCATCGCTCCCGAAGCGGTCGAGGCCTATCGCAGAGTTGTAGCCGTGCTGCCGCGCTTTCAGGTCGAAGCGGGCCGCGATTTGAATTACAAAGTTTGCTATCCGCGCGCCAGCTTCGATCGCCAGTCCATCGCCTGGGATTTGAACTATTTCAAGTATTACTTTCTCCGGCTCGCCGGCATTCCCTTCAACGAGCAGGCGCTGGAACACGATTTCAGCCGCTTGACGAAATTCCTGTTGAGCGCGAACCGCGATTATTTTCTCTATCGCGATTTCCAATCCCGCAACATCATGTTGCGCGACGGCCAGCCATTTTTCCTGGACTATCAAGGCGGACGCAAAGGAGCGCTGCAATACGATATCGCCTCTCTTTTGTACGATGCCAAGGCCGACCTGCCCCCGGATCTGCGCCAGCAATTGCTCGATCATTATCTCGACAGCCTTGCGGGGTTCCTCGATCTCGACCGGTCCGTGTTCATGCAGTTTTACTACGCCTACGTTTACATCCGCATCATGCAGGCGCTGGGCGCTTATGGCTTTCGCGGGTTTTACGAGCGCAAAGAGCATTTTTTGCAAAGCGTGCCGTACGCGCTGATAAATCTGCGCTGGCTGCTTCACAATGTGGAGTTGCCGATCGCGTTGTCGACGCTGATGGAAGCGTTCAAAAGCATGGTAGCCTCGGATAAGCTGCAAGGCCTGGCTTCTGAACCGGAAAAGTTGACCGTGCGGGTTTTCAGTTTTTCATTTCACCGAGGTCTGCCGCAAGACGAGACCGGGAATGGCGGAGGATTCGTTTTCGATGGCCGCAGCCTCCCGAATCCCGGACGCGAAGACCGCTTCAAAACCCTCACCGGCAAAGACGCGCCGGTAGTCGACTATCTCAATCGGCAGGAGAGCGTGCACCAGTTTCTCGCCGACGTCATGTCGCTGGTGGACGCGAGCGTGAGCGCTTATCAGCGTCGCGGCTTCAAGCACTTGATGGTGTCGTTCGGTTGCACCGGCGGCCAGCATCGCTCGGTCTATCTGGCGGAGCAATTGGCGAAACATTTGCGCGGCAAAGATGGAGTGGACGTGGTGGTGCATCATCGCGAGCAGGAGCAGTTGAATCCATGAAAGCGATGATTCTCGCCGCCGGCCTCGGCACGCGCTTGCGGCCTCTCACCGACGATCGACCCAAAGCGCTGGTCGAAATCAACGGCCGCACGCTGCTGGAGATCACGCTGTCTCGCTTGCGCAACTTTGGAGTTCACGAGGTGATGATCAACGTGCATCACTTTGCCGACATGATTCTGGAGTACTTGAAAACGAACGACAACTTCGGCATGACCATTGAAGTCTCGTGCGAGGAGGTGTTGCTCGACACCGGCGGTGGCCTGAAAAAGGCCGCTCATTTCTTTGTCGGGGATTCTGTCGACGATTCCATCCGTCCTGAAGAACCCTTCATCGTCCACAATGTCGATGTCCTCAGCACGATTGATCTCCGGCGCATGGTGCAATTTCATACTGAAAATCAGGCGCTCGCAACCCTGGCGGTGCAGGACCGCAAGACATCTCGGTACCTGCTGTTCGACGACCAGCTTCAGCTCTGCGGCCGGCGATCTGTGAGCGATGAAGAACCTGAACTTGTTCGATCTTCGCTTGTTCAATCTTTCCAGCAAGCGCACGCGCTCGCTTTTTCCGGCATCCACGTCATTTCTCCTCGTCTTCTTGCGATGATGATTGAAGACGGCGCGTTCTCCATCATCACCTCCTATTTGCGTCTCGCTGCCCAGGGAGAAAAAATCCTCGCCTTCCACGCCGATGAATATTATTGGCGCGATCTCGGCAGGCCGGAAAATGTGGCGCAAGCCGCTCAAGATCTAAAGCAAAGAATCGTGCCGCAGTAGGTCCAGCGTTATCATCCGCCAGCCGCGAAGCGGCGACACAGGAAAGCCCGGCACGTCAGTGCCGGGGAACGGAGGTGGCACAGTCGAGTCCCGTGAGGGACGGCACCCAGGCTACTCTGTACCCCTCTCAACTGATACTCTCAAACAGGACATCGAAATCTCAGGGACCGCAAATCATTGCCGCCCATTGTCAACGCACAGGAAATCACGAAAGCCTTCGGAGCGAACCCGCTCTTCCAGAATGTTTCTTTCACCATTTCTGAAGGAGACCGCATCGGCCTGATTGGCCCCAACGGATCCGGTAAAACCACCCTTCTCCGAATTCTGGCTGGCGAGATTGCTCCCGATAGCGGGGAAGTATCGTTCCGGAAACGAACTCGTCTCGCCTGTGTCGAGCAAGACTCGCGCTTCAAACCCGGGGTCACGGTACGTTCGCTGATCGAAAGCGCTCTCGATGGTTGCGGCGTCTCCGGATCCGAGCGCGGCGCCCGCTTTGCCGAGACCCTCGGCCGCGCCGGCTTTGAAGATCTCGATGCGCGAGCGACCGAGTTATCCGGCGGCTGGCAGAAGCGTCTCGCAATCGTCGAAGCCCTGGTGCAACATCCCGACATCCTCTTGCTCGACGAGCCCACCAATCATCTTGATCTTCCGGGAATCACCTGGCTCGAAGAGCTGCTTGAAGGAGCGGCCTTCGCCAGCGTCATCGTGAGCCACGACCGCTACTTTCTCGAGAATGTCACCACCGATATGGTCGAGCTTAATCGAATTTATCCCGATGGTTCCCTCCGCGTGCACGGCAGCTACAGCAGCTTTCTAGAGAAGAAGGAAGAATTCCTGCACGCGCAGTCGCGCCGTCAGGAAGCGCTCGAGAATCTTGTGCACGGCGAAATCGAGTGGCTCCGCCGCGGAGCGAAAGCCCGCACGCGGAAGTCTAAAGCGCGCATCAGCAAGGCCGGCGAGCTCATGGGAGAGCTTGCCGACCTGAATGCGAGAACCCGCAGCGCCACAGCGCAGATCGATTTTTCCGCCACCGACCGCAAGACCAAGCGACTCGTCGAACTGCGCGAAGTCACCTGCACCATGGGAACTCGCGCCTTGGGTACTCGAGAATTGTTCGACGGGCTCAACTTCATCCTCACGGCTGGAATGCGCGTGGGCCTCGTGGGGCTGAATGGCAGCGGCAAGACGACCCTGCTCCGCTTGTTGCAGGGAGACCTCGCTCCGACCGGCGGTGAGATTCGCCGCGCCGATTGGCTGCGCATCGTGTGCTTCGACCAGACCCGCACCCTCGATCCCAACGTAACTCTGCGCCGTGCGCTCGCGCCGGACGGCGATTCCGTCGTGTATCGGGATCGCGTAATTCATGTGGCCGGATGGGCGGCACGGTTCCTGTTTACCGGCGAGCAACTCAGCCAGCCCGTCGGCCGCCTTTCCGGAGGCGAACGCGCGCGCGTCCTGATCGCGCAGCTCATGCTCCAGCCCGCCGACATTCTCCTGCTCGATGAGCCCACTAACGATCTAGACATCCCGACCCTGGAAATCTTGGAAGAAAGCCTAATCGATTTCCCCGGCTCGCTCGTACTGGTGACGCATGACCGCTACATGCTCGACCGCGTATCGAGCATCGTGCTAGGACTGAACGGAAAGGGCGCCGCCAACACCTTCGCCGACTACGCGCAATGGGAGGCATGGCAAGCGCTGCGCTCCAAGCCAGAAGTGGCCGGGTGCCCCACTCATTCGCGTTCTTTGCGAATGAGTGGGCAGGAGGCGACACCAGCGAAAAAGAAACTTTCCTACCTCGAAGCGCGGGAGTACGCCACCATCGAGCAGCGAGTGGAAGAGGCCGAACAGTTAGTGCAGGCCAAACGCGCAGAACTGGAAGATCCGGCCAACGCGCTGGACGCTCCGCGACTCGTAAGCGCGCAGGCGGCGCTAGACGCAGAGCAGCAGGCGCTCGATGCCCTTTATGTGCGCTGGGCCGAACTGGAAAAAAAGAACGGCTGAGACCTCCCAGCAAGCCAATGAGGTTACTGGTGTAATCGCGATGTTACGCCAGTTGAAGGGATGCAAGGTGCAAGTGCTAAGCCTAGTCGCCAAGCAACGCCATGCAGATTAGCCTTCTGACTTGCTTCCCCTCTCTCTGCGGTTTGGTCAATCTCAAGCGGGGCCGAGATCAGACTGACGGGCGACTTCCTCCCTAAGACGCTGGATGAACGCGCTCGGGTCTAATTGAAAACCGTTCAGAGGTATAGCTGCGGCAACCCGGTAAACGGCGTCGTCCAATCCTGTTCCACGTTGCCAATCGGCCAGGACGCCTTGCCGAAGCATAAGGCCGAGCAGCGCACTACGAATCCAGACAGCGCCCATGTCAGCTCCGGGACTGCATACACTGGCCATCAGACTAGTTTCGATGGCTACATTCCCTCCAATGCCTAGGTCACGACGTTGTGCATATGACTGCTCGTAAAGCTCCTGAACGTGCCTTAAGTCGATTGGATCAACCAGAGGGATTGGAGCGCCCAGCTCGACGCCTTGCATAAACGAAAGGACTCGCTCCGACTCAGATGTCGTATTTAATTCGTCTAAGGCATTTTGCACAACCCTCAACGATTCTGGGGCGTGATCTTGTTTGGACAGAATCTCGAGTGCGTCTCGCACAATCGCCAAGTTGGTGCTTGCTATGCCGTTTTCATATTCCAGCTGTTGGGTATCGACATTCATCAAACGATAGTGGTGCTGAAGTCTCCGATAACAATCTGCTTCGTCGCCAGAAGACGCGAATTGCCTATCAGCAGTCCCGGCGACCTCGATACCTTCCCCTCGAAGACGGTGAACGAAAGTATCGGGCTTCAAATCCTGACCTTCAAACGGAATGGTCGCGGTCACTCGCAGCACAGCACCATCTAGCTCTGTACAACTCCGCAACGGAGCGAGATAGCCTTCCCTGAGGAACATTTCGAGTAATCCATTGCGTAGCCACAAGGCTTGAGCGTTCGCGCCGGGGCCGCACACTCGTTCAACCACCTTCTGCAGCCCAGAGACAGCGATTGAACCTTTTGGCCCCTCATCGCTATCTGTCGAAACGTCTAATTCCGCTGCAAGGCTCTCCAGAAGCTCCCGGTAACGCCTCAGGTCATTAACATCGACGGGTGGCGTGAGAGTATCCGTAACCAAGAACAAGCATTGTTTCTCAGGCGGGACACTGTACATATTTAACTCACTCAACGCCTCTCGTGCGGTTCTCAGTACTTCGGGCGCATGATTCCCGTTGGCCAACGTCTCCAGCGCTGTGCGTGCAATCGGGAACCTTCTCCTGATCATTTCAGTCTGACGTTGAATCCGCTGTGCCTTTTTATTGAGCTGACGGAACTGCTCGCGCAAATCCTCAGACCTTGCCATACGCACCTCGGTTTAAGAATTGACCCAAAGCATTAGCATGTCAACTTCCCTAACGATTATCGGATGACTAAAACACACGATCACTGTTGTAATCAGGCGTGGCTGTTGAAAAACTCATTCTCTGAAAAGTCGTCAAAATAAAATTGCGTCAGGATGACCTATAAGCGAT
>Ga0208821_1000110_pt1 | contig 67562 bp, 56 predicted proteins | sample June2015DPH_20_5_FD_184720 | JGI IMG/M metagenome (GOLD analysis project Ga0208821, IMG submission 184720) | Peatland microbial communities from SPRUCE experiment site at the Marcell Experimental Forest, Minnesota, USA - June2015DPH_20_40... | ecosystem: Environmental > Terrestrial > Soil >...
GTTGGGATAGCGGGGAAAGGACTTCCCCGCGGGTCAGGCTATACACATTAATAGGCTATCACAGGTGCGGGGCGTTGTCAAGAGAAATATTTACAGGTGTAGCCCAGGAGTTCTTCAATTGGGTCATTGGGTCATTGAAGAGCAGTTCCCGCTACTCGCCGGGGCAGGACGACGCCCTTGGGGACCTTCACCTCGAAGGGCAGTGCCTTCTCCGCGGCCACCCGAACAAGCAATATGCGGACCGCGTCAGACTGAAGGGCCTCAGGTGCGGCCCTTCCAGTGGATGGGATCGCGCCGTCCGTGCATGCACGCAATAACGATTATCGTTTCACCGTAGAAGCGATAGAAGATTGCGTAGGGAAACCGGCGGAGAAGCGCTCGATTGCCTCTCGATGAATCACCGGGTAGGTTGTTGGATGGGTGACGATGTCGCAAAGGACAGCGTCCACGGCCGCCAGAAACTCCTCGCCCAGCCCCGCCCGCTGCCGCTGATACCACAGATACGCCTCCTCAACATCAGCCGCGGCTGCGGCCCGGACGAGAAGTTGCATCACTGGGTGCGACCCCGAATCCGGCGAAGCACCTCTTCCCAAGGGATGCCGATGGGGCCTTCGCGATCCAGTTGATCCAGCCGCCGGTCAAACTCCTCGCGCTGGGCATTGGTCATGGGGATCGCCTCCGGCGTTCGGGACAGGCTCTCCCAGAGCTCATCCAAGAGTCGCAGCCGTTCTTCGAAGCTGAGACTTGCAATATCGATCGTGGCCATGCACCCAGTATACCGCACCTTTCCTGTCTACGCAGAGGCCGCCGAGTCGAAGAATCGAGTGATCCGGTGATCGGGTGAATGAACCGCTCGCTCGTCACTTGTCACTCGCCACTGCTCTGAGATGGCCTTCACGACCCCAGGGGAAAGCCCCTTGTGGTATCGCCAGGATAACCCCAAGGCGAGCCACGGTCACGAAGATGTCGCGGCCATAAAGGAACGGACACCGCAACCTGGGCATGCGATCAATCTACACGCGCTGCCGTGCGGAGGCAATAATGAACCGAACCGGCGGGCGCTGCGGGCAGGAAAAGCCGCGGACCTCACGCCATGGAGATTTGCGCCACGATTGCTCCCTACTATCCTAAGTTATCTTAAATAGAATCAAGTAGTTGTACTAAATAAAAAATCACAACAAAAATGTTGACAACAATTCTGCTGTGATTTATTATCTTCTTTATTTAATACCAACGTTTTTGTTGGCAGGAGGAACAATGAAGAGAGCACTTGGGAATTGGGTAGTGGGAGACAGGTTCTGGGACCGAGAGCAGGAGTTGAAACTCTTTATGGAGTACTTGGAAGCAGGGGCAAATGTCTTGCTGATTGCTCCACGCCGAATCGGCAAGACCAGCCTAATGAGAGAGGCTGCCCGGCATTTGGAAGGGAGATACATCTGCTTGCAAGTCGATTTGCAAAAGGCTCACTCCCCAGCGGACGCTATCGTTGAATTAAGCATTGCGACTCGGCCGTACCTGTCGTTATGGGGAAAGACTACCGCACTCTTCGGAGAAGCTTTCAACAGGGTTGCGGCCAAGATCGAATCGTTGAAACTCGACGAGCTAACTCTCACACTCCGAAGTGGCATCACGGGCGGTGATTGGCAGGCAAGAGGCGACCGCCTGTTCGAGGTCCTCGCCGAATCGGATAAACCAGTTATTGTGTTTCTTGACGAAGTCCCAATTCTTGTTAACCGCCTTCTTCAAGGGCCCGACTACAAGGTGACCGCCGAGAGTCGGCAAGCAACCGACGCATTTATGTCCTGGCTACGTGAAAACACCATCAGGCACCAGGGAAGGGTCCGAATAGTGGTAACAGGATCTATAGGACTCGAACCGATTCTCCGGTTTGCCGGCCTGAACGCCACACTAAATACTTTCACACCATTTTCCTTGGGTGCTTGGTCCCCAGAGATAGCAGTCAATTTGCTCCTTGAATTAGGGAGAGAGTACGGCCTTTCACTTGATGCCGATTCTGCCGCGCGCATGGTGGACCGACTGGGGTACTGCATCCCCCATCATGTTCAGGTGTACTTTGACAACCTGTATCGGACGTGCAAGCTAAGGGACATTGAGCGAGTCTCGACGGCATTGGTTGATCAGGTTTATGAAAATCAGATGCTCAGCATACAAGGTCATGCTGAGCTAAGCCACTTGGAGGAGCGGCTGAAGATGGTTCTCGGACCGGAGCTACACCCCTTCGCATTGGAACTTCTCACGGAACTAGCAACGGTCGGAGTCCTGACGGCAGAGACCGCTGACATCATAAGCGACTGCTACAGTTTTGAAGGGCGATTGAACCGGAACGTCCTGCGCGAGATTCTAGGCATACTCGAGCACGACGGATACATTCAGAGAGACCACCATGGAGATTACAGGCCTGTGTCCAAGTTAGTGAACGATTGGTGGAAGGCCCGTTTCGCCTTTGGGTTCACACCCGCTTCCGAGAGGAGGAGATAATTCCAATGGGCCAATTGCCTCTCAAATACAACCCTGGGTTCGCCAATGACGAAGACCTGATTCGGCTTTTTGTAGTCCGGCAACGATGTCTTGATTTCATTCTCCGCACGATTGATGAGAACACTGGACCCTCGAATCAGCATGTGCTTGTCGTTGGGCCTAGAGGGAGCGGGAAAACAACCCTGGTCCGGCGGGTCGCCTCTGAACTTCGTACTAATCTAAAATACAGTGGCTGGTTTCCGGTAGTTTTCGCAGAGGAATCTTATGAGGTGTCTACCCCCGGAGAATTCTGGCTTGAGGCTCTTCTTCGACTCGCGGATCAAACCAAGTCGGAGCGTTGGTGTAAAGCCTATCAGGAAATCAAGCTCGAAGCCGATGACGTGCGCGTGAGAGAACGCGCGTTAGCACAACTGCTGGACTTCGCCACGGAACTAGGGAAAAGAATCCTCCTGATTGTCGAAAACCTCAACATGCTCCTTGGTGACCAACTCCCTGACCACGACGCATGGGACCTGCGGCATACGCTGGTAAATGAGCCACGAATTATGATGCTGGGTACTGCGATTACCCGATTCAAACAGATAGACAACAGTGGGAAGCCCTGGTTCGAGCTATTTGCCGTCCATACGTTGGACCCTTTGAGCCCAACGGAGTGCGCCGTGCTTTGGAAGGCGATTACGGCTAAGAATTTGCTCCCTTCGCAACTTCGGCCCATCCAAATCCTCACGGGTGGTAACCCCCGCCTGATAAGGATTCTCGCTGAGTTTGCCGACAGGAATTCCTTTCGCGAGTTGATGAACGATCTGATTCATTTGATAGATGAACACACGGAATACTTCAAATCTCAGCTTGACACACTTCCGGCAAAAGAAAGGAAGGCGTTTGTCGCTCTATTAGATCTGTGGGACCCCGTCACTGCTCGAGAAGTGGCCCGGAACGCTCGAATGCCGGTCAGCACTGCAAGCGCATACCTCAACCGCTTGATTTCGAGAGGTGCCGTCTCACTTGTTAGGTCTTCAGGCCGGAAGAAGCTTTATCAATCAGCGGAACGGCTTTACAACATCTACTACCTCATGCGCAAGCACGGTCACCCTTCTGATCGTGTCCGCGCCCTCGTGAGGTTTATGATGATAGTTTATCCAGGTAGGGCACTCGTCAAATCCGTCGCCGCACTAGCTCGGGAGGCCTGCACGCTGGAACCGAGCCGCAGGGCAGATCATTACGTGGCCTATGAAGACATTGTGCATACTTGTTCCGAAGAACTCCGTCCCGAGATCGTTGAGGCAACCCCGAGTGAGTTCTTTGATTCCCCGGACGCACCTCTGGCGCTTCGGGCCTACGGAGGGTTGAAAAAAAGGGAGTCCGCACACGAATTAGTATTACGTGGGCACACGCTTCAGCACAAGAAGGGAAATTGGATGGAGGCGGAGGATCTTTATAGGAGAGCGACTGTGATTGATCCTGAGCATGGGCACGCATGGGCTCATCTTGGTCAAGTACTGTATGCCAAGGCCAAGAAATACGGAGAGGCAGTTGAAGCTCTCGAAAAGGCTGTCCGACTCTCTCCGCGGGACGAGTGGGCTTGGTATCACTTGGGAAGAGTACGTCTCCTCCTGAGCCAAGCGGAGCTAGCAGAAAAGGCATTTCGAAGGGAAACGGAACTCAACCCGTCGGATGTCAGAGGGTGGGAAGGGCTGGCAGACGCGTTACACGATCTCGGTCAGTACGAGGAAGCCGAACAAGCATGCAAGAGGGCGATTGGGGAAAGTAAAGGCAGCGAAGCTGCCCAAGGGTGGGCAGATTTGGGCGAGTTGTACCATTACCACCTTTCTAGGCATGAGGAGGCAGAAGATGCTTACATGAAGTCGTTAGCATTACTTGAATCTGGGAACGGCTGGGTTTTTTTTAACCTCGGGAATCTACTACAAGACCATCTGGCACGGGAGACAGAAGCGCAGGAGCGTTTCTTGCAGGCGGAGCATTGGTTCAGGAAACAGCTAGAGAAGAACCCCAGAGACGGTGCGGCATGGCGATATCTCGGGGAGATTTTGGCGAGGAACGAAGCTACCCAGCCTGAAGCAGTGGAGGATTTCCAGAAGGCAATCGAAATTAATCCCGCCGACATGTTTTCGCGGCACAGCCTATTTGACCTGTTGCCAAAATTGGGGCGTGTCGAGGAGGCGGAGCAGGTTTGCAGAGATGAGATCCAAATAAAACCTTCCTACCTCGCCTTCGGACAATTGGGGCTGCTCATGGAATTCACCGGCCGGTTTGAGGAGGCAGAACAGGCCTATGTAAAAGCCCTCGAGTTCAACCAAAAGTGGGCCTGGGCATGGTTCCGTCTTGGTCGTTTACAGCTCAAGGCTCTAAAGAAAAGTGAAGAGGCGAGGGTTGCCCTGCAAAAAGCAACCGAGATCGAAGGCCGGAAATCGAAGGCGTGGCCAGCCTTTCTACAGGTGCGACTCACGCTAGGAGAAGACCTGGGCTCGATCACCGAAGAGGAAGAGAGATTCCTTCAAGAACAAGGACAAGACCCGGACGTGCTCAATGACCTTGCTTGGAAGTTCTGCGCAAGCGGCCGCGAAGACATTCTAGCAGAAGCTGAGAAACTTGCCCGCAAGGCAGTTGAGGGAAAGAAAACCAACAACTGGATGGCGGTTCATACCCTTTCCGTTATTTTGGGACGTCAAGGCAGATGGCGAGAGGCTTTAGAAATTGCTCCATCTTTCTTCGACGCCGCTGCGGAATCCGATATGGCGATTCGTGGCTGCATAGAGTTCGCGGTCCCCGCAGCGTCTGCTGGGTGTGCCTCGGACGTCTTGAGAATCCTTAGCGAATCCAAAGGGAAAACCGCACTTGAGCCTTTGGAGGTTGGACTTCGGAAATTCTTGAAAGAGAGTCCCCTAACGGCGCAAGAGATTTCTGAAGTTGCGAATGATGTGGCAGAGCGAATTCGCCAGAAGCAGGCTAAGACTGAGGCAAGGTCTGATAAGGAGAATATGCCAAAATCAGCGGGTTGAAGCCCGGGTGCCGCGCAGATCGAATCGAAGCGGGTAGATACAAGCCACGGTCAGCGCAGTCCTGACCATGGGCTTTTCTCATGCCCGATGCCCCAGCGGCAACCGTACGTCTTCAATCGGGATGGGGCATGACGCTACCAAAAATAGGTCTTCAGCTATCAGGTTTCAGTTGTCAGTAAATAAGGGAAGAGAGCCGATAGCCGACAGCCGCCAGGCGAGTCCGAATCGCGAATGGCGAATTCTGAACCCCCAGGCCCGAGCCCCAGATTCCGAATCCCCCCGACTCCGCCCCTTCACGGTGCCGTCCGCAACTCCTCGCGGATCACACGCCGCAGCGTTTCCTCGATCGTAGGCTTCTGCGCACCCTCGATATAGGCGCGCAGCGCGTTGTTGATCAGGGTTTGATAGTTGCCGCCCCCGGCGCGCTCCACCGCGTCCCGAAAGTATTCCAGAATATCGGCGTCCAAGCGGATGGTGATGCGTTCCTTGCCGGGTGGCACGGGCAGTACCGGTCCGCGCTTTCCTTTACGGAAGTCGTAGGTTTTCATCCTTGTGCCTTGCCTTCGTGCGGTTCCAGACGATCTGCATTTGTAGAGCATACACTTGTATGTACGGCGAGTCAAGAGCCAGTGGGTACGCCAGAAGTACTGTTCCTCAAACATCGCGGACTACGGCGCGGTGGAAAAGCCGCAAGGCTGGAAAGCGAGCCTTGCGCTACATTTTCCGCGCACGCCGGCCTTCTTTATGGACACTATCTTTCGGCCAAGTTGGGCCTATCTTTTGGCCATCGGTGCAGTGGTCGGCGGGGTGGTTTGGTACAATTGTGGGCGGTGGTCGGTGCGTTTCGCACGAAGGCGTAGTCGGGCATTATGAGGGCGGCAGGGAAATGCTTTCATTCTTCTTACGGTTAAGTCGCGCCAAACTTCTCTTCGTCGCCGCGATGATGATTTTGATCGTGGCCCTGATCGATTGGCGTGTCGAACTGAACGTCTCTTTTGGCTTTCTATATCTTTTTCCCATGCTGATCGTGGGCAGTTGCCTGCTGGGCTGGCAACTCGCCATACTGGGAGGATTGTGTACCTTTCTGGCCGAACTCTTTTCCCCCTTCTGGAATACGTGGGATCTGGCAGCAGGGGTTCCCCGCGACATCTTCATGTTCGCTGCCTACTTTGGCACTGCACTCTTCGCTCATGAATCCGCCAAAAACCGGCGACTCACGGCGCAGCACGTGCGAGAGGTTGAGCAAGAGGCACTGTTGCGGCGCGACGCTGAACAGCAGTTGAAAGCACTCATCGAAAGCAGCCCCGCCGCTATCCTGACTGTGGATTCTGCCGGTAGAATCCTGATGGCCAATCAGGCCGCTCATCGCTTGCTGGGCTTTGAGCCCGAGACCTTGCCGGGCGAGTCGATCAAGGATTTCCTCCCGCCCTTGGCCAGAGTGCGACCGGCCGACGAATCCACCCCCAGCTTCCGTACCGCGATGCAGTGCAGTGGCCGGCGTCGAGATGGGGACGTGTTTCTCGCGGACATTTGGTTTTCCACTTATAAGACAAGCGCCGGACCAAGGTTGGCGGCCATGCTGGTCGATAGCTCCGAGGATCTTCGCGACAAGGAGGAATCCAGCCTGCATCACCTCCTGGTCGCGTCACGCTTGGCCGTGGGAGCCGTATCGCACGAAATCCGCAACGTATGCGCCGCCATCTCCGTCGTTTACGAAAACCTTTCGCGCGGTCCCGAGCTGGCACAGAGCGAGGACTTCCGCGCCCTGGGAGATCTCGTGGAAGGATTGGGAAGAATCGCCACGCTTGAGCTTGGGCAAAGCGCGGGAAGCGAGGAGCTGGCTCCTGTGGACCTTGGCTCGGTACTTGACGAGTTGCGCATCGTGACCGAGCTTCCGCTGCGAGAGTCGGGTGTGCTCGTTCGCTGGGACGTGCCCAAAGTCTTGCCCCGGGTGTGGGCGGAGCGCCATAATCTCTTGCAGGTGCTCCTGAACCTCACCAAGAACAGCCAGCGTGCCATGGAGGACCAGGAGCGGAAGGAGTTGACCGTCAGCGTGTCCCTGGAAAGTGAGCGGGTGGTGGTGCGAGTCCGCGATACCGGTCACGGCGTTCCCAACCCTGAACGTCTGTTTCAACCGTTTCAGCAAGGGGCGGAAGCCACCGGGCTGGGGTTGTACCTCTCGCGGGCTTTTGCAAGGACATTTAAGGGTGACCTGCGGTACGAACCAGGACCTGCCGGGTGCTGCTTCGCTTTGGACCTCGCGCCTTTCGCGGACCAGGGGGACGAGGAGGGAGTGCCAGAAACGAATGGATAAAATCAGGATCCTCTTACTGGACGATCACGCTCTCTTTCGAGAGGGCCTGAGCCGGCTGTTGGCGGGCGAGCCTGATTTGGTGATGACAGCTCTTTGCGCATCGGTCGGCGAAGCCACCGATGTCCTGCGCCGAGAGCCAATTGATCTCGTCTTGCTGGACTATGACCTCGGGAAAGAGCGGGGCTTCGAGTTCATTACCCAAGCCCGGCAGTGGGGCTTTCAGGGACGATTCCTCATAGTCACCGCGGGAATGAGTGATGCTGAATCCGTACAGGCGCTTGGCCTGGGTGTGGCGGGGATTTTTCCAAAGCACAGTTCGCCAGCGCTCCTCAAGCAGGCCATTCGCAAGGTCATGGCAGGGGAAACCTGGCTGGATCAGGGTTCCATCCAGGCGCTGGTCGAGGCAACAACGCGTCCACAGAGAGTGGGTCCTACACGACCCTTCACCGAAAGGGAGAATCAGGTATTGCAAGGCGTGTTTGAGGGCCTCAGCAATAAGGAAATTGGTGCGCGTCTCAACGTCTCGGAGAGTTCGGTGAAAGCTGCTCTCCAACAACTGTTCGAGAAAACAGGTGTGAGGACGCGCAGCCAGCTCGTGCGGATTGCACTGGAGGAACACAGCGCCCGCTGGAAGTAGAACCACAACCGCAGCGCATACGATCGCAGTGACCGAGAGCTGTAGCAGGTAGCGCAGAGTCTCGTTTTTCAGAGACTCTGCGCTACGTGCTTAAATGCGAGTGAAGCTCGTGCAACCCCGGAGTACTGAGCGGGACGGTCAAGCGAGTTCCGTCTTCTGCTGGCGCGCCTAAGACGGTACGCCCGTCAACCTCGATTGAGCCCTGACCCCGATCTACAGGCATGGAAACCTGTGCAGTCACTCCTTCCGGTAGTTCGATGCTTGCCTTGAAATCCGAATCGTCATGTCGGTAGTCGACTTTGATGGCGCCCTGTGGACAAGGTTCGGCCCCCCGTGCCCATTGCAGGGCGCAAAGATCAGGCCGAACGGTGACCCGAGCAAAGCCGCCGGCTACGGGTTGAATACCGAGAACTTGCTCAGTCAGCCAAGCCGTCGGCCCACTCGCCCACCCGTGACAAAGGCTCACAAAGTACCCCTCGCCGTGGTCTGTCTGGAGATGTGCATGGAAGTGCTCCTCTGGCCAGCGAGAGTCGTAGCCTTCCCAAAACGTTGTGGTCTCGGGCTTGAGCATTCCGCCCCAGTATTCACTGATCCAATCCAAGGCTTCCTTCCGGCGCCCGGCCTCCGCCATGGCGTAAATTGCATAAAAGTTGAGGTGGGGTGTTACCGTGAAGCGGTAGGAGCGCGAGAGGATGTTTTCCCATACCGCCGTCCGCCGGTTGGCGTCGGCGAGGCCTGCGTAGACGGCCATGGCGTTTGTCTGCCAGCGTTCACCAAAGATATTTCTTGTGGGATCAAGCGAGTTTTTGAGTGTATCTCCCCGGAGCTTTTCAGCGATTCGTTGGAATCTATCCGAGGCTGAGGAGTTACCCGCTTGCTCCAAAAGCCAGGCGCCCTCGGAGAAGGCCTGCAAGAATTCCATCAGCGTCACGCGGCGTGATTCGGCGGAGTCCCCGTCCAAATCGGGAGACCAGTCGACGAAGGTCGAGCGATTCTTTGAATTGGTGAAGAGGCCCTTGTCATCAAGCTGCGTTGCCATGTACTCCATCAAACCGCGCAGCGATTCATGAACGGACCTCAGATGCACGATGTCTCCCGTGTGGCGAAAATAATCCGCCTCGCAGAGCACCCAAAGAGCCGAGTATCCGGGGATTCCGTTTACGTCCTTGCTCACAGGGTTCCCGGCGTCGGCAATCAAGCCCTTCAAGGATTTGTCGATCAAGAAGCGGTCGCCAAAAACGCTGCTGATCACGCGCGCGCTGACGTCCAGCCCGCCGGCCAGGCACATCCTGTCTCGTTTGGGTCCGTCCCAAATGGCGTCCTGCATGCAGAGGTGCGCGGTGTAGGCACCCACTTGCCAAATCTTATCGAGCAGAGGATCCGAGGACTCGAAGGAACCCATCTGCCTTACCGGGTAGTAAATGTAATCCACGTCGATGGCCTTGAAACGCAGGGGCGATGACCCTCCTAGAAATCTGATCAGCGCATATGCGAAGGCGCTCTTGGGGCCATAAACTGTTCCGTAGGGAGGCACGACAAGCTCGTTAGCCCCAAGGTAGGGGCTGGACAAAGCTTCCTCGACGGATTCGCCATATTGAACCTCCAGGCGCATGGGCGCGGGCGAGGCGGAGATCACGCGAATGCGACCAGGGCACTCTTTCCCAAAGCCCAACACCAGGTAAGGATACTCCGAGGGCGGAACCTTTCGGGCGGGCAGGAACACCACAGCCTCATTCGAGCTCGGAGGCGTTTTCTCGGCACCTTGGACCGCGCTTTTGCGGGGAGGCGCGGGTAGCCGCTGGACCACGACCAGACCACTCTCCAGCAGCGCCGAAATGTTGCGGAGTTTCCCCATCCCTTCAGAGCCATAGACGATCTCTCTTGCCTTCAAAACCGCACGGGCAAGGAAAGGTGAAATGCCGTCATAACCCGGCCAGCGGTACATGCCCGCGTCCTCGTTGCCCTGAAAGAAATCACTCTTCTCCTCGATGCGTCCCAGCGATTGTGCATCCGGCCAGGTGCGATCGTCGAATCCCGGCCTCTCCCATCCCGCGCGGAAGTGGAAATCGCACTTCCAAGTGGCATCGGTCACAAGAACCGCAGGCTTCATGACCTGGAGCGAAGCCGGGACGATTTTCATCACCAATCTGTCACCCTGGGGCGCCACGACGGCAATCACGTTCCGGCCTGCCCGCATTTGTCCGGATACATCTATCCCTAGCACAAATGGCCGAATTCTATCCTTGGCATCACGCTCCCCGCTGGCCAACAGTTGTCCATTGATGTACACCCTAATATAGTTTGGGCCCGCCAGATAGAGCGTGGCCACCGGCGAGACCCTTCTTAACGAATAGGTTTTCCGAAAGTAATAGTACGCGGTCCCGCTCGTGTCCCCTGCCTGACCACCCCATATGTATTGCTCAGGCAAGGCGGTGTGCAAGGTTGATTCGAGCGTTGGAGTGAGAATATCCAAAGTAGAGTCGAGGCGAACTGATTCGTGGTGACTCTGGGCAAAACCCACGAGGTGTGCTTGAAGGACAAGCCAAAGAGCGACCAAGCTGACGCAGCCCTTTCGAGCCACCGAATGGCTTAGAGGGCGTGCCATCACCGGGAGAGGCGTAAGCGCCGCGGAGTGTGAGTTGGCTGGCATGGATTCACCCCCGTCACGATCTTCGAAAAAGCCCCAACATTATTGGCTTTTTCTCAATACAAGGTCAGATTCCGAAACCAGACCTGCGGTTGCAATGGGCCTGTTTATGGGGGGACCACTTCGAGCGAATTGCCGATTGTCCTGCAAACGAAATTCGAAAATCGAAATTCGAAAATCGAAACTCGAAATTCGAAAAACGAAACTCGAAATTCGAAAAACGAAATTCGACTACTGAGTCGCGATTTTCGGATTTCGATTTTCGAGTTTCGTTTCTCGGCCAATCGACAATCGCCAATCAACAATCACTCGTACCTCAGCGCCACCATGGGATCGACCTTCGCCGCCCGGCGGGCAGGGATGTAGCATGCCAGTAACGCAACGCTCGATAGCAGGAGCCCTACCGCGAAGAAAGTGGCCGGGTCGGTGGGCTTGACGCCGTAGAGTAGGCCCGCGAGCAAGCGCGTGACCGCCACCGCGCCCACGATTCCGATTCCCACGCCGAATAGCGTCAGCGTGAATCCTTGCCCGACAATCAGCTTCAGCACATCACGCCGCTCGGCGCCCAGCGCCATGCGGAGCCCGATCTCGTGTGTTCGTTGGCTGACAGAGTAGGCCAGAACGCCGTAGAGGCCGACGCACGCCAGCAACAGCGCAACAACCGCGAAGAGCGTAACCACGATGGCGGAGACTTGCTGGGGCACCAGCGAGTCGCCGATCAGCCGCTCCATGCTGGTCAGATTCTCCACGGGGATGTCATGATTGCGGGCCAGAACAAGTCTGCGGACGCTCCGCGTGATCGACTCGGGCTCCTGCTCGGTCCGGATGGCGAACCGCAGGGTTGCCTGCGGGAACTGGTAGTAAGACAGATACATCGCCATGCGGGCGCTGTCGCCAACGAAGTTGAGGCGGGCGTTTCCCACCACGCCCACCACCGCGAACGTGGCTGGCTGCGGGCCGCCCATGTCCACGGACACGCGCCGCCCCAGCGGGTTGCGCTCCGCGAACAGCGTGCGCGCCATCTCTTCATTGATGACCATGGTGAGCGGGGCGTGCTCGTGGTCTCCCTTCCCGAAGTCACGTCCGAAGAGGAGCGGGATTCGCACGGCGTCGAAGTAGCCGGGCAGCACGATGCGCCTGAACGCCGTGCGCTGGTCGGCCGGGTTTGCCGGCGGGTGATCGGCGTCCCAGGCTGGGACGTTGTTGGCCGGATTGCGGATCGGCAGTTGGCTGATGAAGCCGACCGCCTGCACGCCGGGGATGACGGCAAGATCCTCGCGCAGGCCGTCGAAGAACTGGATGCGCTGATTTGGGTCCGGATACTGCTCCGCCAGCAACTGGATTTCGCCGGTCAACAGGTGTTGGACATCGAAGCCTAGGTCGGTGGCGGCCAGACGTGCGAAGCTTCGGATGAGCAGGCCGGCGCCAACCAGCAACACCAGCGAGACGGCTAGCTGGCCCACCACCAGGGCGCCCCGTAACGACGTCCCCGCCATCGTCCCGGTGGCACGCGTGCCCGACAACAGATCCTGCGCCAGGAGCCGCGATGACCCGCGCAGGGCGGGCGCCACGCCGAAGAGCGCGCCAGCCAGGATCGAGAGCGCCAGCGCGAACAGCAAGACCGGCCAGTCCAGGCCTTTGGACGCGGTGCCGGGGTCGCTCAGACCCGTCACCAGCGGCAGCAGCCGGTTGAGCCAGAACGCGAGCGCCACGCCCAGGACGCCCGAGAGCAGCGCCAGCGTCACGCTCTCCACAAGCAACTGTCCGGCTATCCGGACGCGAGAGGCGCCCAGCGCCGCTCGCACTGCCAACTCCGAGCGGCGTACCGAGCCCCGCGCCAGCAGTAAGCCGGCCACGTTTGCGCACGCGATGAGCAGAACCAAGCCGACCGCGCCCATCAGCAGGAAGAGGCGCGGCGTCTGCGGCCCTGCGAGCGCGGCCTGAAGCGGATCCAGCCGCAGCGCCTTGCTGGTATTCGATGCCGGATACTGCTGTTCCAGACGCTTCGAGATGACGTCTACCTGGCGCTGCGCGCTCGCGATGGAGATGCCGGGTTTCAGACGCGCGACGATCAGCCAGTTATGGAACTGCCTTGGCGCCCCCGCCACAGACTCGCCACGACGCATCGGCGCCCAGACATCGACGTCGTTGAGCAAGTGAAAGGTGGCGGGCATGACGCCAACCACCGTGAAGGGTTTCCCATCGACGGCCAGGGAAGCCCCCACCGCGTTGCGAGGGGCGCCGAACCGGCGCTGAGCGAAGCGCTCGCTCACCATGACGACCGGCGGCCCTCCGGCCAGGCCCTCCTCCGGCGTGAACCAGCGGCCCGCCGCCGGAGCAACGCCCAAGGTTCGGAAGAGGTCGTGCGCAACGTAGATGAAGGAGACACGCTCAGGTTCGGCGCCGCCCGTCACGGTTGTCTTCTGCCCAAATGGGAACACCGCAGAAAAGCCTTCGAAACGGTCGGCCTGCTCGCGGTAATCGTAGTAGTCCGGGGCCGACGCCATGGGGTTAGGCGTGCCGCCGAATGTGGCGCTGGCAAGCACCAGCCGCGCCGGGTCCCGGAAGGGCAGAGGCTTCAGCAGAGTTGCGTGCATGATCGAGAACACTGCTGTGTTCGCGCCGATGCCGAGGGCGAGGGTAAGGGCGGCGACCGCAGTGAAACCGGGGTTACGACGTAATTGCCGAAGGCCGTAACGCGCGTCTTGCAGCAACGTTTCAAGCCATCCAAATCCCCACATGTCGCGCGTCACCTCCTTCACTAAGGTGACGTTGCCGAACTCGCGAACGGCTGAAGCGCGAGCTTGCTCGGCGGTTTCGCCTTGCTCCATGCGCTCCTGTGCGGCCATGCGCAGATGAGCCTGGACCTCCTCGTCCAGGTCTGCTTCGCGCTTCTTGCGATGCAACAGCCAATTCCAGAAACTCATGACTGTCCCTCCTCCAGTACGGGGCCCATGATGCCAGCGATGGCGTTGTTCGAAACTCGAAATTCGAAAATCGAAACTCGAAATTCGACTGCTGAGTCGCGATTTTCGGATTTCGATTTTCGAGTTTCGTTTCTCGGTCAATCGACAATTTGCAATCGAAAATCGCAAATGGTCTAGCCACTAGCCACTAACCACTAGCCACTGCTTTATTCGTACCGCAGCGCCACCATGGGATCGACTTTCGTTGCCCGGCGTGCGGGGATGTAGCACGCCACGAGGCCCACCGCCGCCAATAGCAAAGCAACGGCAGCGAGGGTCAGCGGATCGGCTGAATTGATTCCCCAGATTCGGTTTTGGAGAATTCTGCCGACCGCGAAGCTCACCGACACGCCGATGCCGATACCGATGGCCAACCACCATAGTCCCGCGATCATCACCATCCTGCGCACGTCCGCCGCTTGCGCGCCCAGCGCCATGCGGATTCCGATCTCCTTGATGCGGCGTGCCACCGTGTACGCCAACAGACCGTAAAGTCCAATGACCGCGAGCAGCGCGCCCAGCGCGCCAAAGGAGCCCGATAGCGTGGCAATGAGCCGCTCCGGGACAATGGATGCATCCACTTGGTCGGCCAGCGTCGTGACCTGCGCCACCTGTATCGTTTTCGCCGCCTCGCGCACCGCGCGGCGCACTTCGGGAGCCACGGTCCCGGGATCAACACTGGTCCAAAGCGCAAAGTGCGAGGGCGCGTGCCCCTCCTGGAAGGCGTTGAAGTAGATGGTGCGGTGCGTGCCTTCACTAATGTCGTAATACTTCGCGTCGCCTACCATTCCTACGATTTCGTAAGTCTTGTCAGGGCCGAAGCCCTTCCAGTCGCGGTCGAGCCAGAAATGCTTTCCAATGGGGTTGCCGTCGGCGAAGTAATACCGCGCCATCGCTTGGTTGACGATCGCCAGGCGCGGGCCGCCCTGGTCCTGGTAATTGAAGTCCCGCCCGGCGAGGAGTGGCGTGCCGAGTGTCTGGAAGTACTTCGGCGCGACCCAATTTAAGGAAACGTAGCGGCGATCTTCAGGCTTTTCCGGGTGACCTTCCACGTTGGCGAAACTGGAAGCCCCCGCGCCCGAGACCGGAGTACCGGCGCTGAGCGTGGCCGAGCGCACACCCGGAATCGCTTCCATGCGCCCCAGCAGTTCCTGGTACAGGCGGGATAATTGCTCGCCCTTGTATTCACTGCGCCTCGGGTCGAGGGTCAGCAGCAAAACGTGATCGCGGCGGAAACCCAGATTGAGGTGCTGTAGATTCCATAAGTGTCCGACAAACAGGCCGGCGGCGCTCAACAGCACCACCGACAAGGCCACCTGGGCCATCACCAGGCTCTTTCCGAAAAGGCGCTGGAGCCTTGTTTCCCCAGCCGTCCCGATTTCCCGCAGCGAAGGCGACGGGGCGGAAGCGAACGCGGTCCAAGCGGGCACCAGTCCGAACAGTACTCCGGTCAACAATGCGACTCCGGCAGTGAAAAGCAACACGTGCACATCCGGGTGAACGTCGATCTCGAGGTGAGCCGGCAATCCCACAATCTGCCGCCCGGAGGTAATGATCTGGAGGAGCGCCTTAGCGCCCAAATACGCCAGGAAGACACCCATCAGGCTGCCCGCCGCAGAAAGCAGCAGAGATTCAGTCAACAATTGGCGCACCAGGCGGAACCGGCCGGCGCCCAGGGAAACGCGCAATGCCATTTCGCGTTGGCGGCCGACGGCGCGCGCCAGCAGCATACTGGCTATGCTTGTGCATGCGATGAGTAACAGCAGGCCCACCAAGGCCATCAGGTACAGCAGTGGCTTCGCGAAGTTATCCCGCAGCGTCGACAATCCGGCGCCCGCCGGCGCCACTTCCATTTTCAATTGGCGCCAAAGGGGATCTTTACTGTTCTTGGTCATTTCCTCGACGGTAAACTGAAACAGCACGCTCATTTCCGCGCGCGCCTGCTCAATGGACACCCCGGGCTTCAATCGCCCGATCAGGCCTAACGGCATTCGACCAGAGGTCATCTGGCTGGGGTGACCGATCACGGGCTCCATGGCCACGGGTAACCAGACGTCTGGCCTGGACCATGTCATTAATCCAAAGAACTCACGCGGGGTTACCCCGACAACCGTCAGCGGCACATCTTCCACAGTGATTTGCTTACCCAGAATTCCCGGATCCAGGTTAAACCGGCTCTTCCAGTAGGACCAACTCACCACGGCCACTGCCGAACCAGCCGCACCCATCTGGTCGTCTTGTGGACCAATCAGCCGGCCGATCACGGGCTTCACCCCGAGGACCGGGAAGAAGTCCGTCACCACATACTCGCCATCCACCGTCTCCGGTTCGAGGCCTTCACCGCGCACCTGGAAATGGGAAGGCATAACGCCGATGAGTCCCGAGAAGACGTGGTTGTTATCCCGAAAGTGCTCGTAACTGTGCCACGAGAATCCGTTCATGCGCGGTTCCCCCGGGTAGCGATGCAGCAGTTCCACAAGCTGCCCGGGATTCCGCACCGGAAGCATGCGTAACATCAGGGCGTTGAGCAGGCTGAAGATTGCCGTGTTGGCGCCGATGCCCAGGCCCAACGTCAGGACGGCGACTACGGTGAAGCCCGGGTTTCTCAGCATCGCCCGCAGGCCGTAACGAAGGTCTTGCAGTAAGGTTTCAAGCCAACGAAATCCCCACATGTCGCGCGTGACCTCTTTAATTAGGGTGACGTTGCCGAACTCGCAGACGGCCGAGGCGCGGGCTTGTTCGGCGGCTGCGCCTTGCTCCATGCGCTCCTGTGCGGCCATGCGCAGATGAGCCTGGACCTCCTCGTCCAGTTCCTCTTCACGCCGGCGCCGGTGAAACAACCAGTCCCAGAGACTCATGGCTAACCCCCAGATATTTGCAATTCAGGCAGCCCAAGTGACCCCTCACCCGGCCCGCGCCGGCTGGTGAAAACGCCGGCCGCGGGCCACCCTCTCCCCTGGGGAGAGGGCAGAATCTAACCTCCATCAGGAGCAGGATTCATGATGCCCGCAACGGCGTTGACGATCTGCGCCCAGCGGGCCTGCTCAGAGAGCAACTGCTTCTTGCCCGCCGGGGTGAGGCGATAGAACTTGGCGCGCTGATTACTCTCCGTCTGCTTCCACTGCGACGTTACCCACCCCTGCTTTTCGAGGCGATGGAGCGCTGGGTAGAGCGACCCGGTCTCAACCTGCAAGACTTCGCCCGAGCGCCCGCGAATGGATTGGCTGATCCCGTATCCGTGCTGCGCTCCCCACTGCAAGGTTTGCAGAATGAGCATGTCGAGCGTGCCTTGCAGCAACTCAATGCGATTTTGATAGCGTTCTGTTTTTGGTTTCATGGCTGTAGGCAATCTACACCCCTGGCTGTAGGATGTCAACTGCTTTTTGGGGCCTTCGAGGCTGGCCCGTAGAATTGGACGCTGGAACCGTGGTCCGTCGGACCCCGTGCGGCAGCGAGCCGCACCCGATTCTCGCCCTAGACCGGGCGCTGCTGCCGGGGGTATCATTCGCATTCACCGGGTTTGGTGGGAGACTTGAGTGATGAAGAAAACGATGACCACAACTGATGCTCTTCCCGCGAAGCTCGGATTTATACGCAATGTGCGTCATTCGTAGAGGATAACCCCATTGTCTGTCATTCTGAGCGAAGCGAAGAATCCCGGCAGTTTCTTGGCGCTGATTGAGGTTTCAAATGCGGGGATTCTTCTCCCGCAGGGCGGGATCAGAATGACAGGCGGTGGCCTTTTTTTCTACGAATGACGAACAACCCGTATTAGCCACGCCTAGGAGAAACCTATGACACCCTTTCCCTTAGAAAGCCAAGTTCGCCAGGAGCTGAGCCGAAGAGGCTTCCTTTATAAGACTTCGCTCGCGTCGCTGGGTTTGATGGTCTCGGCAAGAAGACCATTGCCCATCAACGCCGAGGTGCCGAAGACAAGGGGCGGCCAAGCAGGCAATGGACCCAGTGGGGCCAGGGATCTACCGTCGGGCGGCAAACCGATTAAGCTGTTTTGCTGCGACTTGAATTGGGTGCGCCTCGACAAACCTGTTCGGGAAACACCGCCCGCCGCGCCGCAAGACTGGGCTTTTATTAACCCGCAAGATTACTTCGACTGGCATAAGGAGTTTGGCGTCAACGTGATGTTCTGCCAGGCCTACACCTTCGGCGGCTATGCCTTTTATCCGACGAAATATGGACCAGTAGCCCCTGGACCTGGCGGGAATCTGTTTCCTGAGCTGTTCAAGTTATCCCGGAAGGCACACCTGCCTTTCCATGCGTACTTCTGTGTCGGGGCAGACTTGATCATGAGCAATATGCGGAACTCCTGGGTAATTCCCACCAGCCGAAACTATGGCTGGTGGGGTTTCCTGGCGCCCGAGAGCCCCTGGACGGACCTGCTGTGCGCGCGGGTGGAGGAGTTTCTTCGCCTCTACCCGGTGGAGTGGATTGTGTTCGACTGGTTCGTGTACGGGAACCTCCAATCCAATAATCTCCCTGTGCAGCCGGCATGGTTTGTGAAAGGTCCGTTCCGAGAGATTATCGGGCGTGATATGCCGGACGATGCCGCCAAAATAGCGTCTGAGGAAAGCCTCCAGTACAAGCGAGAGGTTCTCGCGCAGCAGTTTTACCGCATACGCGAGGCCGTTCATAGAGGAAACCGCGAGACAAAAATCTATTTCAACGTACCTTACCGCAAACCGGCTGAAGAGTTGTGGGTGAATCACCCCATGCTCAACGAGAGTGACATGCTCTTGGCGGAATCGTCCGACACGGTCGTACCCTGGCTCCTCAGCATCCGCAAACCGCATCAACGCGTCATGACCACAATCGTGGGGCGACAGGACGGGGTAAGTGACCCAAATACCTGGAAGAAATGGTTCGACGCGGGCTGTGATTTCTTTGGCTATGCTTGGGGGACTCCGCCGGATTTCCGCCCACACCCTGACTACGCGGCCGGCGTCGAGGTGGTTCGGAAGGCATACAAAGAAATGCCGTGAGGTCCTAGTGTCCTCTTGCTCCATCAGGCTGGCGGGTGTACACTCGCCGAGACTCGAGCTAGTACTGAAACGACCGTATCATCTGCGTAGAGACAAGGATGGAGCACTGGTATGAGCCCTCAGAACTTCGCCGGATTCGTCATTCTGCTCGCGCTGTCGCTCGCCCTGACGTTTGCAATCTGGGCTCTCGTATCGAAGAGCCTCGAAAGCCTGCTGAACCAAGCCCTGAAGTTACCCGACGGCACCACGTTCTACCTACGAAGCTTTCTTATCGGCCTATTGCTGGCCGCCTTCGCGGGCGGCATCGGAACGACCTTCAACTTCAAGCCGAGCGATCCCTTCATGGAATACGTTTGGAGAGTCGCGGCGGGCGTGCAAGAAGTCTGCCAGTACTTCTTCGGATTTCTGCTGGGCTATCTCATTCTGATTACCGTCCTCGTGGCCGTTCTGCGAGCGAAGCATGAGCAATGAACAGTACCTGATCGTTTCGTACTTCTCTGTTGGCGTGCTGTCGATCGTGATCGCCATGGCGGCTTATGCCTTTCTGCGCCGCCCGCTCGCCGGGCTCGCCGGCGCTTTCCCCAACAGGAATCTCGCCTCCATCCTCAAAAAGCTCTTCCCGGCCGGCTTGGTGCTGCCGGCGCTGGCAGCATTCCTCTCGGTGAGCTACCATGGTTGTCACGCGAGCTATCAGTCGATTATCGCTGACCGATCTTATCTGGTCGGCAAGAACCAGGAACAGATCTCGGCAACTTGCTTCTTCCTGATGCTGGCGATCTTGGGCTGGGGTGTGGTTGTTCTTCTGAGCCTGGCCACCCAGCGTAAGCAGCCAGGGCCCGGCGGTGACGGAGAACCAAATCGCCGCTAATCCCTCGGATGCCGGCAGATCGACCGGTGGTACTCGAGGGAACATTCCCTCAGCTACGCCGCTGCACCAGCTTCCCAATCCAGCGTGGGAGCCCGCCGGAGTTTCTTACAAGCCGTCCGCCAGTTGGTAGAACAGGCGTGCCCATCGTGACGATGGGATTCCGAAATCGAAGCCGTTGCGGACAATGATCACCCTCTTCTGGGGCGAGATGTAAATGTATTGTCCCTTGTTACCCACGGCATGGAAGTCGCTCTTGCCCCCGGGACGTTTGTCGCCCCACCAGAAGTACTTGTAGTAATGGCCTTGGGAGACGAAGAAAGGATCGTCTTCATAGTAGCTGGAGGGCTTCTCTTCGGGTTGAGTAGCTTGCTCCACCCAGGCCTGCGACACGATTTGCTTCCCCTCCCACTGTCCATCGTTCAGCATCAGGCGCCCGAATTTGGCGAAGTCAATCGCCCGCGCATTGATGCCACCTTCCATTTTTTCCAGACCGTCTTGGTCGCCGTTAATGCTCCACGAGCCGGGGTATTCCATCCCCAGGGGCTCCCACAGCTTTTCCTGCAAGTACGCGGTCACAGATTTGCCGGTCACCCGTTCCAGGATCATGCCCAGGAGAAGCGGATGGTAGTTGTTATAGAGCCAAAGTTTCCCGGGGGCATCCACGATGGCGGTCTTTTCCATAGCCGCCTGGCGCAGGTCGGTGGCTTGATAGGTCACGTCGTTGTCACGGTACGGCCGGTCTTCGTCGTAGCGGATGCCGGATGACATCAGCAGCAAGTCTTGAATCGTGATTTGCGCAAACCTCGCATCTCGTCGTGACAGCTCGGGCAGATACTTGGTGATCGGATCGTGGACGCTGCCCATCTTCCCTTCATCAAGCGCAATGCCAACCAGGGTTGAATCGAACGACTTGGCCATAGAAAACGAGGTCACCATCGAGTCCTTGCGGTAACCGTTGAAGTAGTGTTCATAGATCAAGGCGTCGTCCTTAATCACAAGAAATGAAGTCGTGCCACTTCTGGTGAGGAACTGGTCCAAGTTGCCGACGCGCTTTCCGGAGGCATACTCCATGGCCGCGAGCAAAGCCGCGACCCTCGCGTCTTCCGGAGCTTGCTGGAAGTGGAACGGATGGCGGCTGGCCTTGAGTTCGCGCGAACGAAAGATCAGGTAGTCAAGCACCGAGGCGTCGCCCCACTTGTGGAGCTGTTCCTCGTACCCCAAGCGGTGCAGTTGTAGCCGGTCGCGCCTTAAGTTCTCCAGCCCCTGCCGGTAAACTTCGGAGGCGGGCAGCGACGACGGGACAACGTCGCGTAGGACAATCTCGCGGTAGTGTTCATACTCGCGCTGGTCCAGTTTCATCTCCGGGAGGTTCTCTTCCTCTCCCTTCCTGCTTATGAAGCGAGCCACCTTGAAGCTCATGGTGACGCGATCGCTACCCTGAAAGGCCAGGATGGGCAAGGGAATCGCCATCTCTGCGATCCAACCGTCGTCGACGACGCTGGTCTGGCTTTCCCATTTCATGTCCACCGTGAGCTGGGGCTTGTTGTCGTTGTCGAGGGTGCCGCTCGACCGAACATTTCCGGGCGTCACCAGGAAGAACAAGCTATTGAGGGCGTCGTCGTAGGTATTGAGGCAGAGGACGGCCCAATCATCTTTCCACGCATCGTCCCCGGTGGTGGCTATCGCCCGTATCTTTTTGGGCTCATCGCCGAAGCTTCGAATGGCCACGTAGAGAGTTGCCGCATCGTATGCCAGATATACCTCGGTGCGCTCCGAGGGCGATTGGCCGGCCTCGGGGTGGCGCATCTTAAAATCCGCGTACCTGGTCGCCGACTTCCACCCCGGGTCCCCCATTTTGCCGTCCAGGACCAGAGGTCGTGTGAGTCTGCGGATGTTATCTGTGGCCTCATACGGGTTGTTCGTCATTCGCAGAAGAAAAGGCCACCGCCTGTCATTCTGAGCGAAGCGAAGAATCCCCGCATTTGAAAGCTCAACCAGTGCGAAAAAATGCCGGGATTCTTCGCTTCGCTCAGAATGACAGGCAATGGGGTTATGCTCTACGAATGACGGACATTCCGTATCAGGCGCCGCTTGCGCAATCCCATTGCACGCAGCCAAGAAGACACACAGAAAACCTGCTAGGGCCCAAATTCGTGCCCGGTATTTGCGCAAGGGAAACTCAGCAGCGGTCATGGTCACCACAGGTATTGTATTCACGAGAATAGCGCTCCCTTCCAAGTCACGTCGTACAGGCGTCAGTTACCGACTGATTTCCCATGGAACTTGGCTTCCACCAAGCCGGTTTTTTCGCTCAGCTCGATGCTGACGTCGTCGTGGACAAACGTGAGCCGGAAGCGGTAGGAATTGATGTTGGCAACTTCATCATAGTCAAAAATAAACGTGTTATTGGTTTCCCACCGGCCTTGCAATGCTACGGGTAGCCCAAACCGACCGCCGGGGGAAAGTCGAGGGATCCCATCAAGACCGACCGGCCGCTGTTCAACCCGGCCGTCGGTTGATTCCAGATGTGCGACCGCTTCGCTCGGTCCTGAAAAGGTGAGCGAGAACGATTTCAGTCCCCGAGGATTGGCTTCAACCACGTACTTCCTGCCGGAGATAACTTTGGACATTGGAGTCGCCGGCGCTTCCGGGGGCCGAGCAGCGGCGCTGACCGCTGCCGCCAAGCGAGCGTGGCCGGCCGGATTCTCCGGCAGGCGCTGGTCGGATTTGATCGATTCTCCGATGAACTTTCCGATGTCTCCCGGTTCGAATTCTCCACCGGTAAACACGACAATGCGATTTTGGGCCGGCGTAACGGTGATACGCTGGCCTCCGCGCCCCAGCGCTTCGTATTCGCCCCTTTGCGGATAGACCCAGAATCCATACCCATATTCCACATTGCTCTGGCCGGGATGCGAATGGGCGTGCGTTGCCGCCTGCATCCACTCCGCCGGGACGATTTGCCGGCCTTCCCAGCGCCCCTGGTGGAGCCACAGGTAGCCAATCTTGGCCATGTCGCGCGGCCGCAGGTGGAGATCGCCCCAGCCGTGGCTGACTCCCTGAGGATCGGAAGGCCAGATGACGTCCTCAATGCCCAGAGGTTGGAAGAGCTCGCGTCGCGCAAATTCCAGCGCACTGCTGCCCGTGGTCTGAGAAATGATTCCTGAAAGCAAGTGCATGCCCCCGCTGCAATATTCAAATTTGCTGCCGGGTTCTGCCAGCATGGGGCGATCGAGCATGAACTGCACCCAGTCCTTGCTTTGCATCATTTCCCTCAGGGTGATTTCGCCGTGGTCAACATGGCAATCCAGGCCTGAGGTCATGGTCAGGAGGTGCTCGACGGTCATGCGATCTTTCCGCTCGTCGCGGTTGCCGACGTTCCGTCCGGGAAAGAGCGCAAGCACCGGCTGGAGCACGCTGCTGAGCTTGTGCTCGCCGATGGCAATTCCGATGAGCGTGGACGTAATGCTCTTGGTCATCGACGCCCCGTCGTGTACCAGGCCTTCCTGGAAGGGATAGAAATATGCGTCCAGCACAACGTAACCGTTGCGCACGATCAGCAAACTATGGATGGGAATCTGGTTTTGCCGGACGTAATCGAAGGCCTGTGCGAGTACCTCTGAGTCCATGCCTTGGGCTTCCGGAGTGGAGGATCGCCATCCGTGTGTCGGCCAATACGTCTCCGGCACAAGCGGGGAAGCCGTTTGCTCCTGCGCGAGGGTCGCAGCACTGACTACATACACGTATTCCAACGGCTCGTCGCCGGTGTTGGCGACGTTGTGGCGCGTTGCAGGAGGGATGTAAACGAGCATCGGCGCCTCAATGGCGCGCCCTGGCTGGCCTTCGACGCGGGCCTCGCCCCGGCCGCGCAGGACCACTAGCGCCTCTTCGTTTTGGCCGGTGGTGTGCCAGCCGACTGTTCCTCCAGGCTTCAGCCGGACGAAGCCGCTGCGCATCCCCGCTGTCTGCGGTATCCCTTGAAGCAGCGGGCAATCTCCCTCCGGGCATTTAAGAAGCAGCGTTAGCGGCTGTGGGGGGCGCATCTGGGATGAAAGAGGTAGCAGAGCGAGGCAAAAGAGAAGCAGACTTCCGGCGAGAACACTCAGTACGATTTGTTTCATGGTAGATTTCCTCGAGGTCTGTCATTCTGAGCGAAGCGAAGAATCTCGGTAGTTCTGGAACTTACCAACTGCAAAGATTCTTCGCTTCGCTCAGAATGTCAGACGCGTGTCCGAGATCACTCAAGGATGCGCTCGCGCAATCCCTCGAGTGTAAAGGCGGGCCCCCGTACAAACTCCATCAGCGCGCGCTCTCTGGTCCGGACGGCCTCAACCGCAGCGGGCAGCTTATCGAGCGCCTCTTTCGGAACAACGATCAGCCCATTCTCATCCCCGTGCAGCAAATCGCCAGGGGAAATGACCAGACCGTGCACCTGAATCGCCACTCCCACACGCACAATGTGGAAGTAGGCGTGGCTGGCGACTGCCCCGCGGGCGAAGTAGTGAAAGCGCAGGGCCCTGACTTCGGGGATATCGCGCACGGCACAATCGCTTACCAAGCCCACGGCGCCCAGGCGCTGGAAAATCGTTGCCATGACCTCACCACAGTGAGCGGCATAGTCCGGCTGCGGGCCTACTTCCTGAAACGCCACCACTGCCGGCTTTGGGGATTCCATCACCGCCTCGTAAAGGGAGAGGAACATCTTCCGGTCCGCGGCGGCGGTGGTCATCGTCTCCACCTGCGCCGTCACTGCGTAGCCTACCATGCGGCCGAATTCCGGGAAAAGACAGAGAATCTGACAGGGTGCGAACCCCGCGCTCAGCGGCCGTATGCGCAGTGCTTCGATAGCATTGGAAAGAGTAGGCGTGTCAACGCCCTTGAGATAGTCCACCCGGTGCGTCTCGGGATGAATATTAGATGGCATGGTTTCTGTCCTTTCATTCATGTCGCAAGGCGTCCATCGGAGAAATCGATGCGGCTCGCCGCGCGGGCAGGAAGCCAGCCAATGCGCCTGCCCCAACCAGAGTCGCTGTCGCCCAGATGATCGTTGCCGGGTCGGATGGTCCCAGTGCGAACAGGAGGCTTCGAAGCACGCGTGCTGCCGCGACCGCTGCCGGTAGCCCGATGGCGGCGCCCGCCGCCAACACCAGCAGGGTCTCGCGCATAACCATCCAGAGCACGTCCGTGCGCTGCGCGCCGAGCGCCATCCGGATGCCAATTTCGCCGGTGCGGCGCGTAACCTGGTATGCCACCACGCCATAAATCCCGATCGAGGTCAGCAATAGGGCCAACAGGCCAAACACGCTCGCCAGAAAAGCGAACATGCGATCGTGCTGAAGCAAACCGTGTATAACTTGGTTGATCGTCCGGAGATTATCGATCGAGATGTCCTGATCCATGGCCTGAATTTCGCGACGAATGGCCGCGATTGCTGTTGCGGAGTCGCCCGCCGTGCGGGCATGCACTTGGTAAGGACGCTCTTCGAGGTGCTGAAAGAGCGGTAAGTAGAACATCGGCTGCGGCTGTTCGCGAAGATCGCCGTACTTGGCATCCCCGATGATGCCTACGATTTCGATTTGGCTGCTTGAACCAGGACCCGCATTGCCGAAGCGTTTGCCGAGCGGATTCTGGTCATCGAAGAATTTCCGGGCGAAAGCCCGATTCACGACCGCGACAGGCGGGGAGTTCCCCCGGTCCTGCCATCCGAACTCGCGACCCGTGAGAAGGGGGATTTGCACTGTCTCAAAGAAGCCGGGACCTGCCACGTTGAACGGCACTGTTGCATCGTGCTCCGCTCCGTCAGGCTGCCGGGTCCAGATGGTTTCGTTCCATCCACCGTTACCGAAGACAGCGTCTCCCGCGAGGCTCACGGAGCGCACTCCAGGCAGTGTGGCAAGGCGCTCGGTCAACTGCATCCAGAATTCTCGCCGATCTCGGACCGAACTACTCAGGGATGGGTCGACCCTCATCAAAACCAGGTTCTCGCGTGCCAGGCCCAGATCCGTGGTGGCCAGGTTCCTCAGACTGCGCACAAAGAGCCCGGCGCCGACGAGCAGCATCAACGATAGCGCCACTTGGGTCGTGAGCAGCTTTCTGGCGAACGGCAGGCGAGTCGCGCCCCGGAGGTGTGATGCGCCGTGGACGGCCGGGAGGAGATCCTCACGCGCGGCGCGCAGCGCGGGCAGCACACCAGACAGCAGTCCGGTCAGGAGCGACATGGCGAGGCTGAAGGCCAGGACATGCCCGTCCAAACGGAAGTTGAGCGAAACCCTTTGCAGGTCGCCAGCAAGGAAGGCCACCAGAAGCCGGTGCCCGCCGGCCGCAATCAGCAGACCGACCACTCCTCCGAGCAGCGCCAACACCAGATTCTCGGTGAGCAATTGGCGAAAGATGCGCCGCGGACCTGCGCCGATCGCCAGGCGGATGCCAATCTCATGCAAGCGGCCAGCGGATCGGGCCATGAGCAGATTCGCGAGGTTCACGCAGGAAATGAGCAGGACTAGTCCCGTCATCCCGATGAGAATCTTCAGGGTATTGGAGTATTCCCAGTATTGCCAGCGCAGGCCGGAGGTGCCTGTAGTGGCGCGGTTCACGAGCAGTTTCTGCGCTAAGAAGTCGTCTCGTTCGTGCTCCGGCCAATCCTTCATCCCATCCCTTAAAGACTCCAGCGCCTGTTTGAACAGAGGTTCGAGCTGGGCACGCGCTTGCGCAATTGAGACTCCCGGCTTCAGGCGGCCAAGCACCCAGACATCACCCGGATCTCGATCTAATGCGAGAGGAGCCCACATGTCCGGGAGTTGGCTACGGTCCACGCCAAAGAAGTCCGGAGGCATCACCCCGATTACGGTACACGGGATGCCGCTTACACGCACCGTTGCGCCCACCACCGACGGGTCGCGTCCGAAGCGACGGCTCCAGAAGGGGTAGCTCAGCACCACCTGGTGTTCGGTGTCAGGACGGTCGTCGTTCGGATCGATCGTGCGCCCCAGCAGCGGGTTGACTCCCAGAGTTGAGAAGAACCCGCCAGACACTTCGTGGACCCGGGAGTGTTCCGATCCGACCCCGGCGCGGAGGACCCGAGTGTCCGCCATAAAAGCGAAGATGCCGGACAGCACCGTGGTGTTTTCGCGAAGGTGCTGGAACACCGCATAGGGGAGGTTGGTCATCATGCTGCCGTCGGGGGCCAATCTAATGAACTCAACCAGCTCCTGCGGATTCTTTACCGGCAACGCTCTGAGCAGCATGACATCCATCACGCTGAATATGGCGGTGTTGGCGCCAATGCCGAGAGCCAGCGTCAGGATCGCGACGATGGTGAAGAGGCGATTTCTAGCCAGCATTCGCAGGCCGTAGCGCACGTCCTGAATGAGAGTTTCAACGAAGCTCACCCCCCGAGCGTCGCAACACTCCTCTTTCACCTGCTCGAGACCGCGGAATTCGAGCCGCGCGCGCCGCGCAGCTTCCTCGCGCGTCAGCCCCGATTGGATATATTTCTCGACTTGGTACGCGACGTGAGCGTGCAGTTCTTCGTCCAATTCCGCTTCCATGGACTTGCGCCGGAACAGAGCCCGCAAACGATACAGGGGATCGCTGAGCATGGTGCACCCCTACGCTGTTTCCAATACCTGTCCAACTGCCGCGGTCAGTTTTCGCCAGGCGCTTTCTTCCGCTTCCAGTTGTTTCCGGCCGCTCCTCGTAAGCTCGTAATACTTGGCGCGGCGGTTGTTCTCGGACGCTCCCCACTTGGGCTTAATCCAGCCGCGCCGCTCGAGGCGGTGCAAAGCCGGGTACAGCGAACCTTGCTGAATGCGCAGCACGTGGCTCGAAACCCGCTGGATACGCTCGGAAATCGCCCAGCCATGCTGCGGTCCAAGCGCGACGGTTCGGAGAATGAGAAGATCCAGGGTGCCTTGTGGAAGGTCGATCCGTTCGCCGGCCATGCGTGCCCCTTGTACTTCTACAAGAGAGAGTACCGCTCCCCTTGTCGAAGCGCAAGGGGAAAATGAGCACAACTTTCAGCGACCACAGCGAGATCAAGACACCGCACGAACCGTCACTTTCTTTACCCCCTGCGGATTTTGGTTATTGTCGGCGCCGGCTCGTCTCGCTTATGATGACTCCTGCCGCTCGCTGAGCGGACATGGCGATGAGTGAGCGATTCTCCGTACGAGTGCCGGCAACTTGCGCGAACCTGGGCTGCCTTTTCGATTGCGCCGCGCTGGCATTGAGCCTTTACCTCGATCTGCACATCACACCGCGCAGCGACGGGAACGTTTCCCTCCACTACGCAGGGGTGAATCCCGAGCGGATTCCTAGCGATTCCAACAACCTCGTTGCCCGCGTCATCGGGGAGACTCTGGAAAGCTGGGGCAAAAGGCGCGGCTTTGACCTGGAGATTCACAACCAGATTCCAGTGGGTGTGGGTCTCGGTTCGAGCGCCGCGGCAATCGTGGGCGCCCTTGTGGCCTGCCACTGGCTGGTGGGCCGACCGCTCTTTGATGAAGAGCTGGTGACCCTCGCAAGCCTGCGCGAAGGGCATCCCGACAACGTTGCAGCGGCTTGGCACGGTGGGTTCACGGTGGCGGTCAACGAAGGGGAGCGGGTGCTCGCCTATTCGTGCCCGGTCCCCGAAGACCTTGAGCTTGTCCTGGTCGTACCGAACTACGCGCTGGCGACGGAAGAGGCTCGAGCGGTCTTGCCTAGCCAATACTCGCGCGCGGATGCGATTTATAACTTGCAGCGCGCCACCGTCCTGGCCGCGCAGTTTTTCTCCGGCAAGATGGATTTCCACTCGGGCTTCTTTGACGATCGCTGGCATCAGCCGCATCGCGCCCGCCTCATACCGGGTCTCGCCGAAGTCTTGGCTTTGAAGCATGCGGATTTGCTCGGGGCCTGCTTGAGCGGCGCGGGACCTTCCATCCTGGCTTTTGTGCGCGCCAATGCTGCCACAGTCGGCGAACTTATCCGGCAAACCCTCACGCAACGCGGCGTCGAGGCCCAACCGTACGTTCTCGCCGCCGATAACCGGGGAGCCAAAGGGTGGAGCCTGCCTACCAGACACTAACTGCCTGTCTTTTCAACAACATTCCCGCTTTCAAGGCGTAACTACCTTTGTTTTCTATAACATTCCAGCCTCGCTCCGGGCTGCTGAAAGCCGGTCCTTTGTTTTCATACACATTCCCGCGTCGCTCCCTCATTTCTTAATGTTAATAGCGTTTCTTCTTTCCCAGCCAGGATGACATCGTGTCGTAGACTGCGGTACGGGCCAACAGCCCCGCCAACTCGAACTCCCCTCGAACACAGTAGGCAGTAGGCAGTAAGCAGTAGGCAGTAGGCAGTAGGCAGTAAGCAGAAGGCAGTCGGTGGTGGCCAGAAGTAAGAAGGCAACTCGCATTTCATAATTCACAATTCAGAATTGGCCACTTTCCCAGTCCTCTGTAACTTGCCCCCGCTCTTCCCCACCTACCACCGCAGTAGGCAGTAGGCAGTAGGCAGTAAGCAGAAGGCAGTCGGTGGTGGCCAGAAGTAAGAAGGCAACTCGCATTTCATAATTCACAATTCAGAATTGGCCCCTTTCCCTGTCCTCTATAACCTGCCCCCTCTCTTCCGCCTCCTGACTTCTGACTCCTGAATCCTGAATCCTGAATCCTGAATCCTGCATCCTGAATCCTGCATCCCGCATCCTGAATCCTGCATCCTGCATCCTGAATCCTGCATCCTGCATCCTGCATCCTGAATCCTGAATCCTGAATCCTGAATCCTGAATCCTGCTCTTCCCCCACCTACCATCTATCACATCCCTAGCCTCGTGTCAAGAGAAAAAGCGCCGGATCAAGAGCAGGAGTGTAGAGGCGGCCATTAGCCCGGCACCTTAAACCTGAATCCCGAACTCGCACCTTGGATGTGGCCTGCCAAAGCGGGCTGCGAGAGACTCCTCGGGGGATCTAATCCCATGGTTGTCATCCCGCCTTGCGGGACTCCTGCAGGGCGGGATCAGCCAAGCGGATTCCATGTGCAGAGCCGCCACTAATCTCGCCTTGCGGGACCATTCTGGGACACTCGAGGACTCGCGGCCACAGGTCCTTTGAGTCGTGCACACCCCAGGGTCGCGTCAAAGTCCGTGAAGTTCCCCGAAGGGGAACAAGATCATTAGTCCCGCAGTGGCGGGATGAAACCTACGGACAAGGAGCGAAAAGATATTCGACCCCGTCGGGGTCGAACACCCACGGGCGACGCTTCCCGTGGGTTTCACCCCGCCACTGCGGGACTAATGACCTTCGGCCCCTTCGGGGCCGGCCCGCCGACGCGACTTTGACGCGACCCCGTGCACACCCGTACAGTGCTTGACGCAGGGTGAACTTGGAGGGGATAATAGTTGGTTAGATGAGAAACTCGAGAGTTCTCGCTGAGTTGGATTTGACCTTTTCACTGCTTTTGCAATTCGCGAAAGGTAACTGTCTTAAGCGTAGCTATGAGGAAATTCATTTAAGTCTCCCAAGTGTTTCCCGAGCGGTGTCACTCGGCCTCTGGTACCCAGGTATTTAGCAATGTCCAGTGACCACTGGTGGGCACAGTTGCGACGAGAGGGCTCAGAACGAGAACGTTTCCTGGCCATCGCTTGCGCTGTCGTCGCGACCGGGTGCATCGCTGCCGTTTACCTCGATCCAAGTCTTCTTGGGCGTCACGTTAACCTTACTCGAGGGCTGTTTTTCGCTTACTTCACGTACAGCATAGTGAATCTGATGATTACGCAGGTTCACGGGGGTTGCAGTTGGGGATGGCGTTTGTGCGTGCATGCCATTGGGGTAGTCGGGGCCTCCCTGATTACGGTTTTGACAGGGGGAGCGCACAGCCCATTTCTGATACTTTATCTCTTTGCACTCCTGGCCGCAGCAGATCTCTGGGGCATGAAAGGAACCCTTCTGACGGCTGGCGCATGCGCGGTTCTTTTATTCCTGCTCTCGATCACGTTCACTTCCTTGCCGGACCGAGTCCAGCACTTGAACAGGGGAGGCAGTTCTTTTGAAGGCATCGTCGCCGTGTCTGTGAGCCTGGTTATGGCGGGCTACCTCCTCGGCTATCTGGCGGAAGAAGACAAGAGACGACACGCTAACGCACTCATCATTTGCCGGCTCATCAGAAATGCCTTGCCTGAGTTTGGATTAAGATCAAGCCTAGACGGCCTCATGCATTCAGTACGCGACTACTTTGATGCCGATCAGGTCAGGCTGGTGTTACGGGAGATGCTCGGAGGTGAGGCCTTTCTTTGGGAAGCGAAACGCCCCAGGGGGAGTCAGGAAGAGGCGGTTCAGTTCTCGAAGCTCCCGGAGGGCGAGCGGGAAGCATACTTTGCCACCCCACCGGAAGGAGTTTGGCGCTCGGTTCAATGGCGTCGTCCTCACGCCAATGATAGCCCGGGTGTCGTGAGCTCGTCAAAGCGGGAGGGTGGGTCGCCCAGTGTCACGTCTTCGGCGTTTGGGCGGTTTCTTGCCCCGAACGTTTTTCCTGACGAACTTTATGATATGCGCGTGGTGGGCGAGCGGCACGCACCCTTTGGTGACTTCAGCTCACTCCTGGCGGTCTCGTTCTCATGTCGGGGGGAGTGGTTCGGGCGCCTTTTGGTATACAACTCCGAGAGGGGAGCATACCACAAAGGAGAGGTGCGGTTTCTCGAGGCTTTAGTTCGTGAAGTGGGCCCCGCCATATATAATATGTACCATGTCAGGGGCTTGCGTTCGCGGGCCCGAGCGATGGAGCGATCCCGCATAGCGCACGAGCTTCACGACGGGGTTATTCAGTCGCTCATCGGGATGGAAATGGAGACCGAGGCGGCGCGTCGACAGGGCTCCAAGGATCCCTCACGCCTCCTTAAGGAGATGAATCGCCTCCGGGAGCTTCTCCGTAAGGAGATCGTGGATCTTCGAGAGAGAATGCAGCTATTGAAGCCACTTAAAGTTGAGCCCGCCCAACTCGTGAACTGTTTGGCCGAGACCGTCGATGAGTTCCGGCGCGCGCAGTCCGTTTCCGCCCGCTTCGTCTCCGACTGCCAAGAGGTTTTCTTGTCGCCTCGTGTTTGCTCTGAACTGGTTCGTATCCTGCAAGAGGCGCTGGTGAATATCCGAAAACACAGCGGAGCACGCAAGGTGTTTGTGCGTTTCGGCCGGGAAGAGGAAAAGTGGAAGCTACTCATCGAGGATGACGGTTGCGGCTTCGGATTCACAGGTCGTCTATCCCTTGCAGAACTCGAGGCTTCCTCTATGGGCCCGCTAGTTATCAAGGAACGCATGCGCTCCATCGGCGGCGAACTCGTGATCGAATCGGTTCCTGGGTGCGGGGCGCGCTTGGAGATTGCGCTACCGCCGAGACCTTATGAACAAGCGTGAAGAGATCGGTATTCTCATTGCGGATGACCACCCCATATTTCGAGAGGGTTTGCGCAAGCTGCTGGAAGCCGAGCCGGGCTTTCGTGTGCTCGGTGATGCTGGGGACGGCGAACAAACCCTAAAGCTGGCGCGCCAACTCGAACCGGAGATTCTTCTCCTGGACATCCGAATGCCCAAGTTGTCTGGCCTCGAGGTCCTGCGTCAGCTCAAGACCTTATTGATTCAGCCCCGCACCATAGTGTTTACGGCCGCCGTGGAAAAAGACCAGATGGTTCAGGCTCTTCAACTGGGCGCCCGCGGCATCATCTTGAAACACTCCGCTACCGACGTGCTCTTCGAGGGCATTCGTTGCGTGATGGCTGGTCAATATTGGGTCTGCCACGAGAGCGTTTCGGACCTTGTCCAGGCGCTTCTTGAGTTCAGGCCTCGCCCAGACGCTGGCGAGCGGCGCCAGGGGCTTGGTCTTACCCCGCGCGAAATGGGAGTCATTGCCTTAGTCGTCGCCGGCTATACCAACAAGGATATAGCGAACAAATTTGCCATCAGCGAGCACACCGTCAAGCATCACCTGACCAACATTTTTGGCAAGCTGGGGGTCTCAAACCGCCTGGAACTAGCACTCTTCTCCATCGATCATCACCTGCTCGACAACGTCCAGATCAGCCTGGATTAGTTCCCCTCCGGAAGAAAGCCGCAGTTCCTTACTCCTAAGTAAATGGCACTAGCGGGCCATAGGGGTGGCACCTGCGGTGCGGCGTGAACAGTACCATTGGTCCATTGTTGAATTCTTGGAACTCTGTAATCTGGTATGCGGTGTTTGTGTGAGACCCGGGGCTGGCTCTTAAGCAAAGAAGACCCGTCAAGGATCGAATGAAACGGATTGAGGTTCGTGAGGGGGGAGGTTGCATTGAGTGTCAAGACCCGTGCTCAGCGTTTTGGAATCCAAATGCCCTTGCGCTACCGGCTAAGCGGAGAAAGCAAGTGGCGGAAGGGCACGACAGAGAACATTAGCCGTTCGGGAGTGCTGTTCCGGGGAGAGGAATTTGCCGAGCCAAATACTCCCCTCGAAATGAGTTTGGTGCTGCCCGAGGGAATCTTTGGAGTGCGATCTGCCGAGGTGGTTTGTAGGGGCATCGTGGTAAGGTCTGAACGCCCAAAACGTGCAGAGGCTTTCCCGGCTCTCGCCACTACGATTTTGCATTACCGATTTATTCGACCGTAGGACCGTAGGCAGATGTTTCTTGCGGCAGAGGAGCCAGCATGGCAGGAGATTGCTCTAAATCTCAAGCCCCCCGTCATTGGGGGACTGTCAAGCTGGCGGCGTTCTTTCCGCCGGTCGGCAGCGCAGTCCCACCTCTGCGCAGTCAGGGAGAAGAACCGGTCGTTTGGGTCGAGCCGGTCCACCACCGCGAGCCTGAGGCAGGTTTGGCAGTGGCGGGCAAACGCTTTGTCTGGCGCAGAGGGGAGGAATATCGATGAGCAAGAAGGCCATACTTCTGATACTGAGCATGGTGCTGTGGGCTAGCACCTTGTGTGCTTTCCCGCTCCCCGAGGAGCAGAAAGCAATTGCCTCCAGCGAAGTCCTTCGGTCAACTGGCGGCAGTGCACAGACCTCGAGCCGTGGAGAGGCGCCACAGCCTGCGCTGCAACGCCGCAATCCTCGCTATCAGTTGTGCAAAGGAGACGTCTTCGACTTGGATTTCCCTTTCACCCCGGAATTCAATCAGACGGTCACTGTCCAGCCCGATGGCTACATTACCCTGCGCGGTGTCGGTGATCTTCAGGTCGAGGGCCAAACCGTTCCAGAGGTGACCCAATCGTTGCGGACAGCGTACGGGAAGATTCTGCGCGATCCGGTGGTCACGATTGCCCTCAAGGATTTCGATAAGCCTTATTTCATTGTATCTGGGCAGGTGGGCCGCCCCGGCAAATACGATCTGCGGGGCGATACCACGGTTACGCAAGCCGTCGCCATCGCCGGCGGATTCAATGACAACTCAAAACACTCGCAGGTACTACTTTTCCGACGAGTGTCGAACGACTGGGTAGAGGTTAAGAAGCTCAACATAAAGCAGATGCTCCAGGCGGAGAATCTGAGCGAAGACTTGCACCTTCGGCCCGGAGACATGCTGTTTGTTCCCAAAAGCGCGGTGTCCAAGATCAGACCCTGGATCCCGTATCCGTCAATGGGACTCATGCTCAGTCAATTCTGAGGCTGCCTTGAGAGGGAGACCGCACATGGAAGATCAAAACCATCGAAACTCCGAGGGCGTCCTGGTGCCTTCTGCGACCTTGCGAGATTTACTGGCAGTGGTGTTTCGCCACCGCCGGCTGGCCGTCAATTTCTTCCTCGGAATCCTTCTGGGAACTGTCCTCTCCCTGTGGATTCTGCCGAAGCAATACGAGGCGGAAATGAAAATTCTGGTGAAGCGCGAGCGCACGGACCCGGTGATAACATCCGAGGCAAGTGCTTTCGCGCAGTTCAGCACCAATGTGACCGAGGAAGATTTGAACTCGGAGGTTGAGTTGCTCAAGAGCCGTGACCTGCTCGAAAAAGTCGTGGTCGCCTGCGGCCTCCAACATTCGAAGACAAATTCTCTCTGGGCTTCATTGTCGGCCGCTGTAGAAGCCCACGATACAAGCCCCTCGGCAGGTACGGACGAAAGCATTCCGAAAGCCGTTCGCGTCCTCGAGAAGAGACTGCAAGTGGAGCCACTGAAGAAGACGAATCTGATCGCTATAACCTACAAATCTACTGATCCTCAATTGGCAGCCCGAGTCCTCGCCACCTTGGCAAACCTCTACCTCGAGAAGCATGTGACCGTCCATCGGCCACCCGGGGCATTCGACTTCTTCAAACAAGAAGCCGAGCAGTATCGAGGCGGCTTGGCCTCAGCCGAGGCTCGCCTGGCCGCTTTTGGTCGCAATAACGGGGTGGTCTCTGCTCAACTCGAGAAAGATCTGACCGTGCGCAAGCTCACCGAATTTGAGTCCGCGCTCGAGGAAACACAAGCTGCCATCGCGGAGACCAAGCAGCGGATTCAGGCACTCGAGAAGCAAGCCGAGTCCACTCCCTCTCGCCTGACCACGCAAATCAGCCGATCGGATAATGGCCAACTACTCCAGCAGCTTTACTCAACGCTACTGACCCTTGAGCTGAAGCGCACTGAGTTGCTGTCGAAATTCGATCCCAGCTACCGTCCGGTTCAGGAGGTTGAAGGGGAGATCGCTCAGACGCGTTCTGCTATCGTGGCAGCAGAAAATCACCCCCTCCGCGACGAGACAACCGACCGGGATCAAACCTTCGAGTGGCTGAAGGGCGAACTGGCCAAGGCCCGGACAGAACTCGCCGCTCTGGAGGCACGTGCGGCCGCCACCCAGCGCATTGTTCGCGCCTATCGCGAAAATGCCAGCCAATTGGACGGGGAAGAGATGGTTCAGCAGGATCTTATCCGAGACGCTAAGGCCGCGCAAGACAACTATTTGCTCTACGTTCGCAAGCAGGAAGAGTCACGCATTTCGGACGCCCTTGACCAGAAGCGAATCGTTAATGTGGCCATCGCCGAAGCCGCGACGGTGCCCGCTCTGCCCTCCAGCCCCTCCTGGCTGTTGACGTTGCTGGAGGGGAGCCTTCTGGCAACTCTCGTGGGCCTCGGTTCAGCTTTCGCTGCGGACTACCTTGACCCAACTATCCGGACCCCTGGCGAATTGGAGCAGGTCGTCAATGTTCCGGTGCTTTCGGCGATGCCGAGGACCAACGGGTAGCATCTATGTTTTTGGATTTCTACCACCTGCGCGAGCAACCCTTCGGTGTGACTCCCGATCCACGCTATCTCTATCTGAGCCGGACACACCGGGAAGCACTCGCCTCGTTGTTCTACGGGGTCGAGATGGGCCGGGGGTTCCTGGCCCTGATCGCCCAGCCCGGGATGGGGAAGACGACGGTGCTGTTTCGTCTTTTGGAGCGCTTGCGTAAATCTACCTACACTGCCTTCTTGTTCCAGACCCAGTGCGATTCCCAGGAGTTTCTCCGCTCCTTGGTGGCCGATATGGGTATCGACAGCCAGGGGCATGATCTGGTTCAGATGCGAGAGGAATTGAATGAGGCATTGATCCGCCTTAAGCGTGCGGATAGGCGCTTTGTCCTGGTTATCGACGAAGCCCAGAACCTTGAGGACTCGGTACTGGAGACGGTCCGACTGCTCTCGGACTTCGAGACGCCCAGCGCGAAGCTCATGCAGATCATCATTGCCGGACAGCCGCAGTTGGCTGCCAAGCTGGCCCGTCCCTCTTTGATACAGTTCCGCCAGCGCGTCGCGGTCCTGTGTCGATTGGGACCTTTCAGCCCGGCAGAGACAGACCGCTATATCGACGATCGACTCCAGGTGGCAGGCTACGACGGTGGCCCGTTATTCACCTCTGACGCTCGGGCCATCATCGCGGAGCGGAGCCGAGGGATTCCACGCAACATCAATAACCTTTGCTTCAACGCCCTCTCGATGGGCTACGCGCTGAAACGCCAGAGAATTGATCGGGAGATCGTACTGGAAGTGCTCGAAGATTTGGACCTCGAGTCACTTATGCAAGAGGGGGATGACGTGCTACGGACAGACTCTCCAGATTCTCCGCCTGAACCACCTAGGGCCTTCGGATCGAAGTGGCGAGGCGAGCTTGGAGCTCGGCCGTTCCGTGCCACGGCTTTGGCCGCGGCACTGGTCCTGGCGAGCCTGTTCTTATTCCCCTCCCTACGCAAGCTTTTCGTAACCCAGCTTGACAGGGTGGTTTCCGTCAGCGTGGTGCCGCTGGCCAAGACACTTGGCCTTATTCGTCCCATACCTCCACCGACCGACTCCCCCACAACTCCTGTTCGCCAGAATGCGATCGCAGAACCTGCGGCTCGCGGCACGGTCCCATCTGGAAACTCCACGGTGGTGGTTGAAGTGAAGGCATCGCAAACGCTGGAGCAGATCAGCTTCAGCCACTTTGGGCGGTTTGACAAGAAGCTACTCCAGGAAATTCGCGCCCTTAATCCGCAGATTGAAGATATCAACCATCTTGAAACCGGGCAGCGGGTCGTCCTCCCGGGGCGAACCCCGACGTCGCCAGGGACCGATTCGGCTAGTCGGGTAGATGTGGAACCGATGACCTCGGCAAGGAATTAGACATGAGCCGGAATTTCGAACTGTTGCAGCAAGCTGAGAGGGAACACGAAGTATTCTCGAGGCCGAGGAGTCACGCGGCGCCGACCAAGGGAAAAAGAGCCGACCTCGATCTCGGGGCCGTGGCCCAAGACGAAGGAATCAAACTCATCCAGCGTGACTATCCCTTACCAGGTCCAGAGGCGCCGCAAGCTGAGAGGGAAGGCGAAGTATTGTCGAGGCCGAGGAGTCGCGCGGCGCCGACTAATGGAAGAAGAGCCGGCCTTGATCTCGAGGCCATGGCCCAAGAAGAAGGAATCAAACTCGTTCAACGGCTCTTTCTCTTGCCAGGCTCAGATGCGCCTCGCATGGTGGTGTTTTGCGGTGTCGGGAAAGGCGCTGGGTCGAGTTGGGTTTGCGTGCGCGCCAGCGAAACTCTGGCATCTCGAGTGAAGGCATCTGTTTGTGTGGTGGATGCCAATCTGCACGCGCCCTTTCTGCACGAGTACTTCCGAAGTGGCAACTCGATGGGGCTGGCCGATGCAGTCCTCGAGTCCGGGCCAGTACGCAACTATGCTCGTCAGCTCAACGGAGGCAACCTGTGGGTGATAACGTGCGGTTCAAGAACTATTGACCCGCATACTCTGTTGACTTCCGACCGCCTTCAGCCGCGCCTGGCCGAATTGAAGGCGGAGTTCGACTATGTGCTGATCGACGCGCCGCCGGTGAACCTTGATGCCGATGCCGCGCTGCTGGGGAAGTTGGTGGACGGAGTCGTCTTGGTGGTGCAAGCCAATTCCACACACCGCGAAGTGGTGAGAAAAGCTAAGGAAAGCCTGGACTCCGCGAAGGTGCGCCTCCTGGGGGCGGTGTTGAATAAGCGCAGCTTTCCTATTCCGGAGTCTTTGTACCGCAAGTTCTAGCCAGTGGCAGCAAGCATGGCCGAGGGCCTCGGCCAAGGGTAGTGGTAGCAGCCGGCAAATGGGGAGTTACAGACATGTGACTCAGAGGGCGGAGCTATAGTTAGGCTACAACAAGTTTGCGAACCGGCACGAGCGGTGGCCGTTCCGCCGCTCGCACTCCAAGCACTCCGCTGGTACGCAATCCACATCCGTGCCCGCCGCGAAAAAAAGGCCGCGCTTCAACTCCAGGACAAGGGAGTCCCGACGTTTCTTCCACTTATTACCCAGGCGCACCGCTGGAGCGACCGAAGCCAGCTAATCCAACTGCCCCTTTTTGCCTGCTACATCTTTGTTCGCATGGCCGCCTCCGTCGAGACTCGTCTCGCCGTCCTGCAGACCCCAGGGGTGATTGCTTTGGTAGGGATTCACGGGTTCGGCATTCCAATTCCGGATAAGGAAATCGAAGACATCAAGACCCTGCTGGCGCGTGACGCGGCTTGCACGCCCTACCCCTTTTTGAAGCTGGGCAGGCGCGTGCGCATCCGCGGAGGATGCTTTGACGGTGTGGAAGGAATTCTCGTAGGAAAGAACCGCGACCGAAGTCTGGTTGTGTCAATCGAGCTGATTCAGCGATCTGTCGCCGTCCGAATCGAGGGCTACGACGTGGAGGCGATCTGAAGGGGTACGGCAGACCTGTTTTTCAGGGCTGCGGCTTCTGCCCTATTTGGTTGCGGCTGGGCCGGAGTAGGCAGGAGGTGAAAAACGATGATTGATAGTGGCAATTCGAACCAGGAAAGTCTGCGGGAGGCGACCATCGCCGTCCTGGGTTTGGGCCACGTGGGTCTGCCGACTGCACTGGGTTTTGCGGAATTAGGCCGAGAAGTGGTTGGCGCGGATGGGGACCCTTCCAAGGTGGCCCTGATACGGGCCGGCCAAGTGCCTTTCTTCGAGCCGGGGCTGAGCGAGCTTTTGTCAAAGCACCTTAAGAGCGGAAGATTCCGGCCTGTGGAGGATGTGGACGCGGCGGTTCGGTCTGCCTCGATCCTCTTCATTTGTGTCGGCACACCCCAGCGGGAGGATGGACAAGCCGATCTAACTCAGGTGGAAGCGGTTGCCCAGGTGGTAGCGCGCAACTTGAACGGTTACAAACTCATCGTCGAGAAGAGCACGGTGCCAGCCATAACCGCCCAGTGGCTCAAGAGGACCATCCTGCGCTACAGCAACGGAAAAGCCGCGGTGGTAACGCCGGCTGCGAACGAGGGCACGGCCAATCACTTCGACTCACACCTGGAGGCAGGTGTTTCGGCTGCCAACTTTGAGGTGGCTTCCAACCCCGAATTCCTTCAGGAAGGCAGGGCAGTTGAGAATTTTTTCCACCCCGACCGCGTAGTCTGCGGCGTCGAGTCAGCCCGCGCGCGAGAAATCCTCACCGAGATTTATCGCCCCCTTCCATGTCCCCTGGTAATCACCACCGTCAGCACGGCGGAAATCACAAAACATGCCGCCAACGCCTTTCTGGCCACCAAGATCTCTTTCATCAACATGGTGGCCGACCTCTGCGAAAAGCTCGGGGCTGACGTGGCCGGGGTCGCTCGGGGCATTGGATTGGATTCCCGCATCGGTCCTGACTTCTTTAATCCTGGTATCGGCTTCGGAGGTTACTGCTTTCCCAAGGACCTGAGGGCTTTCATGCACCTTGCGCAGGAGCACGGCTTGGAGTTCTCGCTTCTCAAGGAGGTCGAACGCGTCAACCTGCAGCGCGTGGAAGTGTTCATCCGGAAGGTTCGCCAGGCGCTCTGGGTTCTGCAAGGCAAGACGATCGGCATTCTGGGATTAGCTTTCAAACCCGGCACCGATGACGTCCGCGAAGCCCCCAGCCTGAAGATTGTGCAGGCGCTGCTGGAGGAGGGCGGCATTCTCCGCATGTACGATCCGCAAGGCATGCCGAATGCCCAGCAGGTTTTCCCCGAGGCGCCAGGCCGCATCACCTACTGTACTTCAGCGTACGACGCGGCTCGTGGCGCGCATGCTCTGCTGCTCCTCACGGAGTGGGAGGAGTTCCGCCGCCTGGACCTGATCCGATTGCGCGACCTCATGGAACTACCTGTCCTGGTGGACGGCAGAAACCTCTATGACCCTGGGGCCGCTCGCCAAGCAGGCTTCGAATACGTTTCCGTAGGACGCGACGGGGCAACGAATCTTGCTCTTCACTCTCCTGTGGAAACGAGGGTGGCTTGAGACGGGCGGCTACTCCTCATGGCCAAGGAAAACCTGGGGTGGTGTCCCAGCATTTCGCTCGCGCAAGGCCTCGTCAAGACGCTCCCCTATTTCAAGTCCTTGCTGCGGGAATGCTCGCGAACCCCGGAAATGGTAGTTTTTGCTCGTTAAGCTGAAAGTCGCGCCGGGAATATTGGGAGTTCTCGGATGCACGCACTTCGTCGCAACCCGGGTTCCCGGCGGCATATCCCACAATCTTCGTTAACTACACACCGCTCATGACAACTCTCCGTCGCCGAATACTACTAAGGGCCGCTAAGCTTTGTGACCTGACCATCATGACTCTCGCTTTTGGACTGGCCGCTGCACTTGTCGCACACGAAACTGCCACGGCCTCTCTGGCTGACTTTCTCTCCATGCGGGTGAAGGTTAGGAACTTTGCGCTATTCGCTGTTTTTCTCCTCGCTTGGCACCTCGTCTTCTGTTTTTTCCGCCTCTACGATTCCAGGCGGCTTTGCCCACGCTGGGACGAAGCTCTCGACATCGTCAAGGCAACCACGTTTGGAGCCGGCTTTGTTTGCATCGCCGGGTTCTTCTTCAGGCTGGATATGGTCACCCCTTGGTTCGTAGTGGGATTCTGGTCCATTAGTAGTGCCACGCTTGTGGCAAGCAGGCTTGTTGCCCGGCATTTGCTGTCGCGCCTCAGGGTCCGAGGTCGAAACCTGCGCCAAATGCTCATAGTCGGTACCAACCACCGCGCCGTTCTCTTTGCCCAAAAAATCGCAGCGACGCCTGCGCTGGGCTACCACGTTCTCGGCTTTGTCGACCGGGCGTGGGCCGGATGGGGGGAGTTTCGCAAGGCCGGGTATCCACTGGCCTGCGATTTCGAAAGGTTCCCTCTTTTCCTCCGCGAACGAGTGGTCGACGAGGTTATTATCGCGCTGCCGATGAAATCCTCGTACTCGCAGGCGGCACGCATTGCGGCGCTTTGCGAGGAACAAGGCATCGTTGTGCGGCTGCTGGCCAACTTCTTCAATTCGAGACTGGCAGGGTCTAAAGCAGAGGAATTCGAAGATGTTTCAATGATAACACTTGTTTCTGATTCCGCGGGGAGCTGGCGCCACCTCTGCAAGCGCATCCTTGACTTCTCGGTCTCCCTATTCTTGATTATCACTCTCACGCCTTTGTTCCTTGTTACTGCCCTCCTGATCAAGCTCACCTCGCCAGGACCAGTCTTTTTCATCCAGGAGCGGGTGGGCCTTAACAAAAGGAGATTTCGCCTCTTCAAGTTTCGAACCATGGTTCAGGGCGCCGAACAGAGGCTCGCCGAGGTTGCACACCTCAACGAGGTGAGCGGGCCGGTATTCAAGATCAAGAACGATCCGCGCCTCACTCGCCTCGGAAAACTCCTGAGAAAAACCAGCATTGATGAGCTCCCACAGCTCTTTAATGTCCTGAAAGGCGACATGAGCCTGGTAGGCCCCAGGCCCCTTCCAGTCAGGGATTACAAAGGATTTGATCAGGACTGGCAGCGCCGCCGCTTCAGCGTCCGCCCGGGCATCACCTGCCTCTGGCAAATCAACGGCAGAAGCTCCACTCCATTTGACAAGTGGATGGAACTCGACATGCACTATATCGATCACTGGTCCCTGGGGCTGGACATCAAGATATTAGCCAAGACTGTTCCGGCGGTTTTGAGGGGCGCCGGGGCTCACTGAGCACTTTGCCGCAAGTGTCCTCGGAGAGACACACCAACTTGTCCCGGTCGGCCAGAACCTTAACAGAACCGCTCATCCTGAGCGATACTTTAAAGTCGCCAGAAACGAACTGTGCTGACTGAAAAAAGTGTCCAGGACTGCAACGATGGACATACCCAAACGTACTTCTGAGAAGCGACCCAGACAGGGCGAAGGTGTAGACACCGTCGAGAGACATGCCGACCTTGGTCTTAGCCAGTCTGACTTTCTCCGTACGCTCGCTAGCCTCTTGGACGAACACAGCATACGCTATTGTGTGTTGCACTCCTGGCAGGGGCTTCCGGACGAGTTGCCCAGCGATCTGGACATAGCCGTTCACCCTGGCGACCGAGCAAGGCTACCTTTTGTGTTTAGAAGGTTGCAAAATAAGGGGTACCTGCTGGTACAGTGTCTCAACTACTTTGCCCAAGCCTATTATTTCGTTTTCTCCTGGTTCGAAGGGGAGACACTGAAATTCGTGGCGGTCGACGCCATTTTTGAACATCGACGTAGCGGTCTGATTTCCCTCTCCGGTGAAGAGCTACTGGCAGGCCGCGGGAGGTTCAAAGAGTTTTGGGTGGCTTCGCCAGCCGCGGAATTTGCTTACCTTTTGGCGAAGCGAACATGGAAGAGAAGTGTACCTCCAAGCTACGCGCAACGGCTGAAGCTCTTGGTTGAAAAGCTAGGTCGAGCACAGGCAGAGAAGTTGGCGGGCAAGGTTTTTATCGGGAAGTTGAAAGCAAAGGTTGTCGAGGCTTGCTCCAACGGGTCACTCGATAGACTGTTGGGAAGAATCGGTGCGCAACCCTGGTTGACAAGCCTCCTGCGCCATCCCCTAGGACTCGTCCGCTTTCTGTTCGGTGAGGCCCTGCGCGTGATGCGTCGTTCCCTCCAACCTACCGGGCTCCTCGTGGTTGTCCTTGGTCCCGACGGGGCGGGGAAGAGCACGCTGGTGGGCCGAATCAGCCGGGCATTGGGGCCCTGTTTTCGCCGCCATCGCATCTTCCATTGGCGGCCAATGGTGATCTTGCCGCAGAAAGAAACCGGTGCGGCGGTCACGGATCCTCATCACGCGCCCCCCAGGGGGACGTTGGGCTCCATTGTGGCCCTCTTGGGCATCCTTTTGGATTACTGGCTCGCCTACGGACTCGTTCTTCGGCCCTTTCTTGCGCGCACGGGCTTGGTTGTCTTCGATCGCTACTACCAGGATCTCCTCATCGATCCCCTACGCTACCGCTACAGCGGACCGATGTGGCTGGCGAAGCTCGTCAGTCGGTTTGTTCCTGCGCCTGACTTACAGTTTGTCGTTGACGCTGAGGACGACGTTATTCTCTCTCGCAAACGTGAAGTCCCGCCAGAAGAGTTGCGGCGCCAGCGGGAAGGCTATCAGCAATTCACACTTGGCGCTCTGGGAGCCATTCCGGTCAAAACAGATCGGGGGATTGAGCGAACCGTCGAGGAGGCAACTCGGTTCATCGTGCAATTTCTGACTCCGCGCTTTCAGCGCCGCCACGCAGGTTGGCTTGCGTGCAAGCCAACCGATTCGGATTCGAGCCGAGCGGCGGGGAGGAAGCAATGAGCGTGCTGGGGTACTGTTCCAGGTGGTCTTTTATTCTGAACCGGTGCCGCGGGCGAAGGGTACTGCACTTGGGGTGCATCGGAGAAACCGATACGTCGCCAGAGGAGAAACTAAACGCCTATGCCGCGGGACGGGTCCTGCATCCCCATTTGGCAGCCGTCTGCCGGGAGCTGGTCGGAATTGACATTGATGTTGCCGCAGTCGAACTGCTCCGGTCCAGGCTCGGCGAGCGGAGTATTTTGAGAGCTGATGCTGAAGATTTGAAAAGCGTGGGTCTGGACGGGACCTTCGACATCATCCTTTGCGGTGATATTCTTGAACACTTGAGCTGCCCTGGCAGAGCGCTGGAGGGAGTGAGGTGTTTCATGGGGCCAACGAGTGAGCTCATCGTGTCGGTTCCCAACTCTTTTGCCTTGTTAGCGAACCTCAGGTTCACGATGGGCCGCTTCAAAGATGGGGCCCAGCACGTTGCCAGCTTCTCCAAATTCAATCTTCAAACCCTCCTCGAGCGGCACGGCTTCGAGCTTAAGGAATTATACACGGCCTACAATCGGCCACCCACTTCCCGCACGAGCCGGATTAAGGTCGCCCTTGAAATCGGGCTTTTTAAGCTGCTACCCGAGCGGGGCGGAACCCTGCTTTGCACGGCGACGAGGAAGTCATAGAAAGGGCCTACGTCTACACGGGCTCCGCGCCGATGATTCCCCTTTGAACAATTTGCTCTTGAAGGTCATTCATCAACTCGTGGGGTGCGCCAACCTCGGTGCCGTGCCGCCTGGAAATGAGCCGCAGCCCGGTGCTCCTCCGGCGAGGGTAGTGGTCTCCTTAAACCCATCCAAGCGCATTGGACACGATCTTGCCCGCCAAGGGTATACAAGCGCACGTTCCTTCTTTGTCCTCCCTTCCAATACCTCGCCACGGTGGCTTCTCCCTTTGGGAAACGGTCGCGGCGCACTACAGGGACTTCAGATCTACAAACCGTACGCCCCGCCAGCACGCCTATTGAAAGCTTTGCTTACGGTCGTCCTGAAGGCGGGCTGGCAGGGTTGGGCAAGGCACAGAGTGCTGGTAGCTTCGCAGGGAACCTTGCCTCTGGAGGCTTTAGTGCGAGAAGTTACGGGAGAATGTGAAGCGGTCTTTGCCCTGTCGCTGGGCAGCCCAAATCGTTTTCGCAAGTTGACCATACAGGTGATGCGCCCGGATGGAGGAATCCTCGGATATATCAAGCTCCCACTCACGGAAGCGGCCACGGAGCGTGTACGCCACGAAGCCGAAGTGCTCAGACGGCTGTGGAACTTTGCTGCGCTTCATGACCACATCCCCAAAGTACTCCATGCCGGCGATTGGGAAAATGGCTACATCCTTTTCCAATCTCGCGGGCCTTCTTATCCCGGACCGAACCAATTCAATAACCTGCACGACGACTTCTTACAAAAACTGAGGGGTCTTCATCAGGTGCAGAAGGCAGGAGAGGCACTGGTGAAAGAAGTCGCGGCTCGCTGGCAAAAAGCGGAGCCAAGCCTCGATTCTGCCTGGCCAGCTTTGGGCCAGGCTGCCCTCGCGAAAGCCGAGCGGGAACTGGACGGCGTAATGATCCCCTGCGGCATCATGCACGGCGATTTCGCTCCCTGGAACACGCGCGTGGAAAACGGGCACTTGTACGCTTTTGATTGGGAATCGGCTGCCTGGGACGCACCTCTCCTCTGGGACCTCTTCCACTTTCATGTCCAGGTAGCTAGTTTGTTGCACAAGAACAGCGAAAGGGTTTCGTCCTTTAGTCGATTCTCAGGCGAGAGAGCCTCGTTTCTGCTTTACCTGTTGGCTTCAGTGTGCCAGCAGCTCGAAGAAGGAACTCCGCCAGGTCACACCGGACTTCGCTATCGACAAAGCGTGCTTACCAAGGAACTCTCACGGGTGTAGGAACTCATGCCGGCAGCGACCCTGGAAAAAGAATCTCACTCAGTCAGCCAACGCGAACTTGGATCTCGCTTGGGCGGGCTACTGTGGATTAAAAAAGGGTCGCTGGCAATTGTGGACCAGGCACTTATCTCAGGCTCTAACTTTCTGATCGGCATTCTGCTGGCGCGGTGGTTGCCCCCCGATCAGTACGGGGCTTATGCTCTAGCGTTTTCTACGTTCTTATTGGTGTCGCTCGCGTACCAATCCTTGCTTCTTGAGCCGCAGAGCGTCTTTGGCTCTTCGGCCTACCTGGATTCGCCGCGGCAGTACTTAGGCGCCCTTCTCTGGGCTCACGGTGCGTTGGCGCTGGCAATCTTCATCCTTCTGGGCATATCGGCTGGTGTAGCGCATGAGCTTGGGCGGCCTGGGGGCCTTTCGGGGGCGCTAGCAGGCGTGGCGTTTGCAGCCCCTTGTATCTTACTCTTCTGGCTTGCTCGGGGCGCCTTTTATGTGAAGCAGGCGCCGCAATACGCGGTCATCGGCGCACTACTCTATTCTGTCCTAGTGTTGGGGGGATTGCTGGTATTGTTCCGGCGCGGGCTGCTCTCGCCCTTCACGGCATTTATGCTGCTGGGGCTGGGGGCACTGGCGACCAGCACAGTTCTGCTCATCCGACTTAACCCCAGGTTGAAACTGGGAACAGGTAATCCGACTTTTGGTGACATGGCTCGACAACACTGGAATTACGGTCGCTGGGCCTTAGCAAGTTCTGTGATGACCTGGATTCCTTGGAATATCCACTACGTCTTGCTCAGTCACTTCTCAGGCATGGCGGCAGCGGGCGGACTGCGGGCGCTGCTCAACCTCATGTTGCCGCTCGCTCAGTCGTGTACCGCACTTTCCCGCCTTATCACGCCTTATGCGTCCGGCGCACATGCGCGGGGTGACGCAGCGAGTGTCGACGGCCTGACGTGGAGAATAACCTCCCTCTTCGTGGGGGGAGCGGTCGTCTACTGGGCCCTGATCGTTCTGCTCCGGGCTTCGGCTTTGCGCTTCCTCTATGCTGGCAAATATGGGGCGTTGGCTCACCTCGTCCCTTGGGTTGCCATCGCCTCCGTGCTTTGGACTGCGGTATACGGTCCCGCGATCGTCTTGAGGGCCAAGCAGGCCCCCGCCTTGGTCTTCTGTGCTTATTGTGCCTCTGGCGCAATTGCTCTTATGACCGCGGCTCCTGCCAGCCGGGCATTCGGGCTGCAGGGAGCGGTATGGGCAATCATTCTGTCAAGCGCGGTGGGGTTGGCCGTGGCACTGTTCTTGGTTCATCGCGGAGTGCCGAGGGCTTTGAAAGCTTAGAACCAGAAGGGTGCCGCCGGACTTGCGTATACTTTTATCAGCTTACGCGTGCGAGCCGGAGCAGGGCTCTGAGCCGGGAGTGGGCTGGAATTGGGTGGATCAGCTTGCGCGCTTCCAAGAGGTATGGGTGATCACGCGGGCGAACAATCGGGACTCGATCGAGAAATCACTGGCGAAGAAGCCTTTGCCCAATGTGCATTGGGTGTACTTTGACCTGCCGCGCTGGGCGCGCTTTTGGAAGAAAGGTGAGCGCGGTCTTCACGTCTACTACTACCTCTGGCAGCTTGGCGCCTATTTCGTTGTCAGAAAACTGCATCGACGCGTGGGCTTTAGCCTGGTACACCACGTGACTTTCGTGAACTATTGGATACCGAGCTTCCTCGCCCTGCTGCCCATTCCGTTCGTCTGGGGTCCGGTGGGAGGTGGGGAGTCGGTGCCCCGCGCCTTCCGGCGTGGCTTCAGCCCTCGCGGAAAAATGTACGAGCTCCTGCGTGACCTCGCCCGAAGCTTTGGTGAATTCGACCCTTTCGTGCGGCTGGCAGCACGACGAGCCGCACTGGCCTTCGCCACAACTGACCAAACCGCAGAGCGGCTTCGAGGCTTGGGCAGCCCGAGAGTTCTTATTTGTTCCAATGTTGGTTTGCCTGGAGAGGAAATCCGTTGCCTGAAGGATTCTCCGCCTCGACGGTCCAACCCATTTCGTGTTCTGAGCATTGGTAATCTCATGCATTGGAAAGGGTTCGAGCTTGGCTTGAGAGCTTTTGCCAAGTTCCACCCTGGCTTCCCGTCCAGCGAATACTGGATCATTGGTGAGGGACCAGAGAGGAATCGCCTGGAGCGACTGGCCCGGGAGCTGAATGTCGCGAACAAGGTCGCTTTTTTGGGCGCCATACCTAGGCCTGAGGTGCTTCGCAAGCTAGCTGAGTGTGATGCGCTCGTGCATCCCAGCCTGCACGAATCCGGCGGCTGGGTCTGCGCGGAGGCCATGGCAGCAGGTCGTCCTGTGATTTGTCTGGATCTCGGAGGACCTGCGCTTCAAGTCACGGAAGAAACTGGTATCAAAGTGCCGGCCACCTCCCCCCAACAAGCTGTTTGTGACCTGGCGGCCGCCATGCTGCGGCTTGCGCAAGACCCTGCTCTAAGGTTTCGCCTTGGTCAAGCTGGCCACCAGAGGGTCGCTGCGCAATTCGACTGGGGGCAAAAAGGTATCTTGATGGCGAACCTATATGAGGCTCTGAAAAAAGATGAAGTTGACCGGATTACTTCCGCCTCAGGGGACGAGTGAAACACCCGCGCGGCTTATTGCTTGGTCGTTTGGAATTGAGGTCTGCGAATTCAGACCGTTTGTGGCGCACGATGAATCTCCCTAAACGAGCCCCGATAGAATAAGGCCACCACAGGGATGCCTTTACTCACCGCAGATTCTTTCCACTCCCCTCTGTAAAAGGAGGGGCACGTATGCTAAAGACCCGATGGATCTTGCAGTTTTCGTGCTTCCTGGTCTTGGGCACCCTTGCCATGTACGCTATCGGTTCACTGCATAGTTCCGGGGCCATGATCTTGGCCCTCTCGGCGCCGTTGGCCGTTCTTGTCCTCCCCGCGGCGCTCCGCCAGGCTGCCGGACGCATCGGCAGATTGGTTCGATCCTTGACGTGGTGGCAAGGGCTCTGGCTACTCTTGTTTTTGAGCGACTTCGTTTTTAGGCAACGCACTGATAAAGACATCAGAGGGTCCCCCATTGATGCGGCGGCGCTTTATCGGATCGCTCTTGTCGGTATAACAGCCACCGTTTTGGCGGCCCGCCTTGCTGTTAAAAGACCTCCCTGGCTCGGCTCCCTCTTTCGGGGACTCGTCGGCGCTTTGATGTGCTACTGCGGAATTTCTGTGATCTCAACGCTTTGGTCTGTCTACCCAGCATGGACGTTGTACAAATCCCTCGAGTACCTCGTCGATGTCGCCCTACTGGCGGCGATACTCGCCACGGTTTGCTCAGCGCGAGAATACGATAACCTCTTCAACTTGACTTGGGCATTGTACGGCCTGCTTCTGATGTCCGTTTGGCTGGGCGCCCTCGTATGGCCGCGAGAGGCATGGCGATCCGATATCGGGGTGCTTGGGCCACAGTTGTACGGGGTTCTGCCTGCCATCGATGCTAACAGCGTTGGCGAGTATGGCGCTATCGTGGCCATTGTCTCTCTCAGGGGGCTTCTCTTGCCCGTAAACGGAAAATCTAACCGTGCGTGGTACGGTCTGGCTTGCACATTTGGCCTCACCGCCCTGCTTCTTTCGCAGACCCGATCTGCAATTGCAGGCTTTCTAGTGGGAGCAGTTCTGGTACTGCTTTTCTCGAAGGGAAAGGGACTAACTACGCTTGTCCTGTCAGGGGCTGCGACACTCATCGGCGTTGGCGGTGTTGGGTCTCTCCTATGGGAGTTTGTGCTCCGTGGACAGAGCCCGGAGCTTTTCCAGAGTTTGAGCGGCCGAGTTGATTGGTGGGAGTTTGGCTGGCAGCAATTTCTGAAAAGTCCGTTAACGGGGCTTGGCGCCTATACGGCCAGGTTTGAGGTGCTGGCCAAATTGGGGGGAGAAGCGGATACCTCAAGTATCCACAACTCGTTCCTCGAGGTGGTCCTTGGAGTGGGCATCTTGGGCCTGATACCCGTCCTGGTCGCCTTGCTTGGAACTTGGTGGGTGCTCATTCGGTCGCTTCGCAGTTCGTCCCTGGAATCCTTTGAGAGGGGAATCGCGGTCGAAGCCCTCGGAGTCTTGGCGGTGGTATCGGTTCGCTCCCTATTTACTGCCCACCTGATCTGGCACCCTTCGCTTCAATTCCTGGTCGTGTTGGGTTATGCCGAGTTCCTTCGGCGTCGCCTGAAACACCCGAGGGAACATGCACGCTTATTGGTCCACTACGGAACCGCGGGGGAGAGGTCAGCAGCGAGCTTCCAGTCTGGTCTAGCTGGCATTGATTAACGCTTCCAACATCGTCGCTTCGAGACTCCATGGCCAGTTCCTGGCGGTGCGGGCGTCAGTTGTCACAAGTCAGGCGTCACATCTAGGGCACGCGAGTCTGCCTTTGTACCAATCAGCGAAAACGGGTATCCCGGGCGCAACCAGCACTGTTACCAGAGACCAAAAGAATGAGGCCCATTGTGGTAGCCACTAGTCCGGGCTTGGTTTCCACATACAAAGCTGAGATGGCCCAGTGTGGCCCGGAAACTTGGACTGACATTCTGCAACGATTTGATGATGCCAATATCATACAGACTTGGTCGTACGGGGCGGCCCGTTGGGGTGTACAGAGTCTGAGCCATGTGCTGCTGAAGCAAGGCGTGGAGGTAGTGGCGGCGGCGCAGGCGATCATCATCAGAGTGCCTTTGATCGGCGGAGGCATGGCCTATGTGAAATCGGGGCCGCTCTGGCAGTTGCGGGGCAGGGAGAGGAACCTCGAGGTCTTTCGACAGATGCTCCGAGTTTTGCGACACATCTATGTGGTACGGCAAGGTCTTCTGCTCCGGATCTTTCCCAACGCCATTGACGATGGCACGGGCGTGATGCGATCGATCCTAAAGGACGAAGGGTTCGAACGCGATCAAAGCGTAGGCCCACGCAAAACCGCCATCATCGATTTGTCGTATTCCCTCGAGGAATTGCGAACGAGCCTTAAAAAAAGCTGGAGGCACAATTTAGCACGCGCAGAGAGAAGCGGACTGAAAGTTATCGGTGGAATCAGCGACGAATTACTCGAGACGTTGATTGCTCTTTACAAACAAATGCAGGCACGCAAGGGCCCCGTGCCTATCCCGGACATCGACTATTTCCGCGATATCCACCGGGACTCGCCCGACGCGTTCAAGATCTGGATCACGATCTGCGAACACGAGGGTGAATCTGTCGCGGGGGTGGCGGTGTCGTTGATTGGAGCCGCGGCGATACACTGGCTCGCCGCAACCGGCGACAGGGGATTGGACTGCCGCGCTTCGTACCTTCTGCACTGGCAAATGCTGGAGTGGCTGAAGGCACGGGGTTGTCGGTGGTACGACCTGAACTGCATTAATCCGGAGACACATCCTGGAACGTACCAGTTCAAGACCGGTCTCTCAGGAAGACTGGGAAAGGAAGTCGAGTACCTCGGGCAATTCCAAGCCTGCGAGAACCGCATGAGCTTATGGTCGGTGAAGGCGGGTGAGCAACTGAGGAGGACTTACGACGGGATCAAAGTCGCGCTCAGGAGGAAGGGTGTCCATGGATGACAGGCGGCGCCAAAATCAAGATTCGCGCCCCTTCTCCAATCAGTTGACACCGATTCTGGTGGCGAAGTATCGGCTCCAATGGCACCTGGAGAAGGATGGATGGCTTCCCACCTTTGAACGGGTATTGTTTTTGCTGGCGAGCAAGACGCTGCGTTTCTTAGGGGTGAAGGAGAAGGTGGCGGAGAGGCAGGCTCCGATCTCTCCCGACGAGGTTTAAGACGGGTGAAGCATACCGTCCTCTCTGGGGGCGCCATTTGCGAAGGGTCGGGAATCGGTTGTGATCGCGCGTGCTTCTACTTCTGGAGGGAAGCTTGGCTGAGAAGGGTGCAGAAGAAATAAATGTTTTAAGGGGAGGGGACAGCGGTTTCTTATCCAAGAATTGTAACCACTAGTTGGGACGACGGGGATCCACGCGATCTGAAGGTCGCAGAACTCTTGACTCCCAGGGGACTGAAAGGGACTTTCTACATTCCTACTATCGGCTACCATGGCCGGAAAACTATGGAACCAGCGGAGCTGAGGTCATTAAGGTCGGGAGGGTTTGAAATTGGGGCCCACGGAGTCTCGCACAACGTCCTGACAGAGTTGAGCCCCAAAGACCGGGTCCGGGAACTTCGAATCTGCAAGAGCGGGTTGGAAGATACCCTTGGCGAACCGGTGCAAATGCTTTGCTACCCGAAGGGCCGCTTCAACAGAGGCGTTATACGGCATGTGAAGGAGGCCGGCTACATAGGGGCTCGGACAACCCGCATGCTGAGGCAAGGACTGGATTTCGACCCCTTTCAGATGCCTACAAGCCTCCAGGCTTATCCCAACCTAGGAAAGATGTACGCGAAGAACCTAATCAAGGCTCGGAATATCCGAGGACTGTTCGATTATGTCACTCAACTCGTCTGCTTGGATAGCTGGGTTTCAATGGGCAAGATCCTTTTCGACCGGGTCCTGAAGGAAGGCGGGGTCTGGCACTTGTTTGGCCATTCTTGGCAGATCGAAGAAATGGGCCTCTGGGATGATCTGAAGGAGATTCTAGATTATGTGTGCGGGCGAGACGGCGTCCTCTATGTTACAAACGCCGACGTATTGACTTTCCTGCCCGGAAAGACGTCTGCAACCCCCCGGGACTCAATCCAACACCGTTGAAATGAAGATCCTCCTCGTCCACAACACCTACCAGCAACCGGGGGGAGAAGACGTTGTCTTCAGCCAGGAGCGGCAACTGCTGGAACGCGTCGGCCACCAGGTCCTGACCTGCTGTCGGAGCAATGCCGAAATTGCTGACCTCTCCGTCCTGCGGCGGCTGGCCTTAGTCAAGCAGATGGTGTGGGCAACAGATACACGGCGGGAAATCGCCAGGCTCATCCGTCGGGAGAAGCCTCATCTTGTGCACGTCCACAACACCTTCCTGATGGTTTCACCCTCCATCTACGCGGCCTGCAAAGAAGAACATGTTCCTGTGGTTCAGACGCTGCATAACTACCGGCTTCTCTGCCCGGCCGCGATCTTCTACCGCGACGGTCACGTCTGTGAAGAGTGTGCCGAACACAACCTGTGGCATGGCGTTTTTTACGGCTGCTACCGGGAATCCCGAGCCGAGACTGCGGGAGTGGCGCTGATGCTCGAAGTGCACCGACTGCTGCGCACTTGGACAAAAATGGTGGACGCCTACGTGGCCCTCACGGAATTTGCCCGCCAGAAATTCATCGCGGGGGGCCTGCCCCCCGAAAGGGTTTTTACCAAGCCTAATTTCGTCCACCCTGACCCGGGAGAGCGTGTGGACAGCGGGCAGTATGCACTGTTTGTTGGGCGGCTTAGCCCTGAGAAAGGATTAGACACTCTGGTGGCTGCCTGGAAACTTCTCGGCAGCCGCATTCCATTCATGGTAGTCGGCGGTGGCCCTCTCAGCACTGGGTTAGCGGCCGAAGCAGCTCAGCATCGCCTCAGCAACGTTTCTTTGCGGGGGCGTTTGACGCGCGCCGAATCGTGCCGAGCCATTAAAGGAGCGCGTTTCCTGGTTCTACCCAGTGGATGTTACGAGAATTTCCCCATGACCGTTGTAGAGGCGTTTGCCTGTGGCGTGCCGGTCATCTGCTCGCGGCTGGGGGCGATGGAGGAAATCGTCGCGGACGGCCGCACCGGGCTTCACTTCACCGTAGGCGATGCCCAGGATCTGACGCAAAAGATCGAGTGGGCTTGGACTCATCCAGAGCAAATGGCCGAGATGGGCAAGGAGGCGCGGCGGCAATACGAAGCCAAGTACACGGCAGAGAAGAACTACTCTCTTCTGATGGACATTTATCAACGCGTGATCGGAGCAGGAACGGCAGTCACCCCGAAGGAGGCAGTAAGAAGGATCGCTCAATTATGAGCGTTCGGGCATCTTTGCTGGAGGTCAAATCATGAGCGTGGCAATTGTTACCGGCTCGGCCGGACTGGTGGGGTCAGAGGCTGTCACCTATTTTGCATCCCAGGGACTCGATATTGCTGGGATCGACAACGGAATGCGGAGCGTTTTCTTCGGGGAGGAAGCCTCCACAAGTTGGGTCCGTGAGCGCTTGAAGCGTGAGGTGCGCTCGTACACGCACTTTGACGTTGATATCCGTGACCAAGCCGAAATTTCCCGGATTTTCGGCCATTATCGAACCGCGATCTCGCTGGTGGTTCATACTGCCGCTCAACCTTCCCACGATTGGGCGGCGCGCAATCCGACCGCCGATTTTACGGTGAACGCCAATGGGACTTTGGTGCTGTTGGAGGCGACCAGGGAGTTTGCGCCAGATGCCGTCTTTATTTTCACCTCCACCAACAAGGTCTATGGCGATTCGCCAAACCAACTGCCGCTCATCGAACTCGATACTCGGTGGGAGATTGATCCGGGCCATCCCTACCATCAAGGCATCCCTGAGTCGATGTCCATTGACCGAACCATGCACAGCCTGTTCGGGGCTTCCAAGGTAGCCGCTGACGTCCTGGTGCAAGAGTATGGCCGCTACTTCGGCATGAAGACCGCCTGCTTTCGCGGTGGTTGTCTGACAGGACCTAATCATTCCGGGACTCAGTTGCACGGTTTTCTCGCTTACTTGATGAAGTGCGCGGCAACGGGGACTCCTTACACCATTTTCGGCTACAAACGGAAGCAGGTGCGCGACAACATTCACAGCGCTGACCTGCTCCGTGCATTCGACGAGTTCTTTAGGCATCCGCGTGTCGCGGAGGTTTACAACATCGGGGGAGGGCGGTTTAGCAACTGCTCCATGCGGGAGGCAATTCATCTGTGCGAGCAAATCACGGGCATGGAAGTGAATTGGAGGTATGTCGACCAAAGCCGTCAAGGAGACCATATCTGGTGGATCAGTGACCTTTCCCATTTCCGGTCTCAATACCCCGCTTGGAATCTTCGTTATGACGTGCCGGGAATCCTGCGGGAAATATACGAAATGAATCGACATCGATGGGGTGCGGGGTGCTCAACAACGGAAAAAGGAACGTCCTCGGCATCTTGATCGATGCCGTGGACTACGAGGGAGCCGTCGAGTGCGTAGTGCACGCGGCACGGGAATGCCGCCCCTTTGCCCTCTCGCCATTGGCGGTCCACGGCTTGATGACCGGGGTTCTGGACAGGGAACACAAGTACCGCCTCAATCACTTCGATTTTCTCGTGCCGGACGGACAGCCCGTTCGCTGGGCGCTCAATCTCCTTTACGGAGCACAGCTTCGCGATCGAGTGTATGGTCCCAAACTTATGCTTGCCGTTTGCTCGCGAGCCGCACAAGACGGGTTGGGAATATATCTTTATGGAAGCTCCACCAACGTTGTCTTTAGGTTAAAGGAATTTCTGGCCAGCCGATTTCCTGCCTTGCAAATAGCGGGAGCGGAGCCTTCCAAGTTCCGACGTCTCGCGGCTGAAGAGAAAACCGATCTGGCGACGCGAATCCGCAAATCGGGAGCAGCTATTGTCTTTGTGGGGCTGGGATGCCCGCGTCAGGAAATTTGGGCCTATGAGTTTCGTGAACTATTACCCATGCCCATCCTGGCCGTCGGCGCCGCTTTCCCATTTCTGGCCGGCCGGGTTCCCCAGGCGCCGAAATGGATGCAAGATCATGGCCTGGAATGGCTGTTTCGCTTGTGGGCTGAGCCTCGACGTCTCTGGCGCAGGTACGTACTCCTAAACCCGGCGTATCTATTTCTCGTCGCTTTGCAGGCCATAGGTCTCGTGCGTTTCAGGAGTGAAGGAAAACGCCCCTCGGCAGAGTTGCTTTGTGGCTAAAGCCTAGCGGTATCGTGATTCAGTTGCAAGTATGAACACTAAAAGCCAGTTCGCTTGCCTCGCTTACCACGTGATCGGAGAGCGCGGCAACCAGTATGAAGTTAGCGCAGGGCAGTTGCATGCGCAATTGGCTTTTCTGAATGAGGAAGGCTATGTGGTCGAGGGCTTCGAACAGCTCGAAGCCCGGCTCCGCTCAGGGCGGGGGATCCCCGCACGCTACGTTCTTCTCAGCGCTGATGACGGCCACCAGAGCGCCATGGGACTTGCAGACGCGCTCGAGAAATACACGTTCCGAGCCACTTTTTTTCTCACCCGTGACTTCTCTCTCAAACGTCACGGGTTTCTCCCCCTGCCCGAAATTCGGGAACTCCGCAGGCGGGGATTTTCGCTTGGCACGCATGGAACCACCCACCGCGCACTCGCCTTCCTGCCGGAAGATTGTTGCATCGTCGAACTCAAAGAGGCCAGAGAGTGGCTCGAAGACGTACTCGGCGAGCAAGTCCGTTATATGTCATCCCCGGGTGGGTTCATCAATCGCCGCGTCGCCAAACTGACGTATAAACAGGGGTATGTTTTGACGGGGACGTGCAACGAATGGGTGAACTCGCCCGAAACAATGGCCTTACCCTGCACAGTGAATCGCGTCAGCGTTCGGCGACATTTCTCCCTGAAGAGCTTTCGGCACATCGTCGAAGGTCATCCGGGCTTCTACACCTGGAGGCAAGTTCGGGCCCTATCGCTCTGGGTCCCCAAACAGTTACTGCGTCCAACATCCACTGAGCACGTGGCCCTCGACCCTCAGACAGCAATCGGTCCAGCCATCCGTTAGCAACGAAGCGCGAGTCGGAGTGCTCGGCTGCAAGAAGCAATGATCGGCCATCCCCCAGGAACCCTTCCCACCCAAATAAAACGTCGAACGTACGGTGCCATCTTCCCTCGCACACAGGCTAACCGGCGAGATCCCGAGGGAGCGTCTGCGTCTCGACCCTCGTCCCATCCCCGATGAGTCTCGGGATCTTCCCTTCCGTATCGAAGCTCCTTTCCCCTTCCTTCCGCGTGGGCGGCGGACTCAAGCTGCGCCATCAGCGGTCGCTGGCGCGCAACTTCGGTCCGCCCGGCTCGAGTTTCCCACCGCAAGGTTCCAGCGGCTACCCTTTGGCGCCAGCCCCCCAACTCCTACCCTAACTCACCCGATAACCATCCAAGTGAACGTGTAGTAGGTACCAGCCACCGGCGTACCCGAAAGGCAATCACCAGCATCGTGGGCGTGGCGCCCCAGGTCGACGCGCCGCAATTCTCTCTCCGATAGCACTGTTATTTGCTTTGCACTCGAGCTGCGCATTCGCCTCGCAGTCTGCGCGCGTTCCGAACCCCGCCGCGACGACTCGGGGCAAGCGGAGCGCAGCGAAAGCAGGATGCCGCCCCGAGTCTCCTTCCTATTGAGTCGCCGTGAACAAATAGGTTTCCGCGGGAGGCGTAATGGCCGACCCAGTGATGTTGCAGTATTGAATGGCCACCGTGTTCCCCGCGCCGGTGGCCCGAACGTTCCCGATGAAGAGCCCGCCTTGAGTGCTCTGCTTGTTGACCACAAGATGATCTCCCCACTGCACCCCATTCAATGTGAAAGTCTGTTCCGAGCAACCGTTGGCGCTTACCGAAGCCGGCGTGAGGCCGACGCTATAGTTGACGGCGCGCTGAAACGGGGTGTGCTCCCCGATCGCGAACGTGGACGGCGCCGCAGCCGGGTCAATCGTCAGGTAGCTCGTCTGCACGTCGCGGATGGCGTTCCCGATGATCTGCGTGTTGAGGGCGTTCGGCCCCACCTTGATACCGGTGTCGAAGCCATCGATCGACGTTCCAAGGATAATGTTGCCGTTCGTGTTGTTTTCGATCCCATCGCCGTTGATGCTGATTCCCGTCCCTTTGTGGTAGGAAAATGACGTGTTCTCAAGCCTTCCCATGATGCGAATGTCATCTGTATTGTAGAGCTTGATCGCGGTTTCAAAGCCTTCCAGGGAAGGGTTGAGGATCTGGAAAGTGTCCACGGGGTGGTTCCCGTCAGGCCCCTCGATGTCCATTCCGACGCTTCCCGGAGTGACGCAGGGACTCGAACTGCAGAGAGGTGCAGTGAAATGTCCTCCTAAAAACACCATTTGGGTTGCGGGGCCGATCACTTTGACTCCAGTCATCACCGCCCGGCCGCGGACGTTAATAAAGGTCCCGTACTGAACGTAATCCCCGGTTCCGTTCAGCAGGATGCAATAGCCGCCCGTCAGTTGGGCGCAGCTCACGTCCTCGAAAAGAAGTTCAAACATGCGGCTCACGCTGATGGCTCCGATCACCGCACCCGTTCCGCTGGTGTCTCGGAAGCCCAAGTGCAGGATATGAGGACCGCCCGGGTTGCTCCCGGTCGATGTCCCCAGTTGCAACATCACAATGCCCTGGTTTGTGATGATCTCCGAGGTGCCGGCGTTGGCGCTTCCCCAGCCTCCACTCCCGGCGCCCTGCAACACAAGGTTGCTCGCCGTGCTTGAGATGCTACTCTTGATATAGTAAGAGCCCGGCGGGAAGAATACCGTTCCCCCGTTGCTGCCAACCGCACTGACGGCGCTCTGAAGGGCAGCCGTGTCGTCGGTGGACCCATCTCCTTTTGCCCCATAGGCTTTTACGTCGATCCACGGTGAAGGTCCCTTCACGAACACGTTGTTGCTATAGGTCTTATCTCCAGCAAAGTTCTGCGCTGCGGTCGAAACCACCCCCCTTGCTGTTGCCGAGGCGTCGGGCAGATTGAAGGTGTGAGTTGAGCTGGTTGAGACGATATTGAAATCGGTTCCGCTCTTGCCAGTTGTTAGCCCCTGAGTTGAGGCGGTCAGGCTGTTTAGGGATAGGATTCCCGCGCCCGTCGTAGCGACGGTAGTATTACTAGACTGAGAGCCCTTCGCGTTCGCAGCGGGAGATTGACCGGCGCTTGTGTCGGTCAGTGCCAACTGGGTTTGCACTGCAGAAGGCAGTTGCGAGGACAAGACAAAGTCCGCCACCGACTTTCCCCCCAGGGTGTCCGCGTCGAGCGCCTTTAGCGCGTAGGGTACGGCTACCAGCAGCACGCGCGTCTGTTCCGCCCCTCCCGGCAGTTGCGGCTGCACGCCCAGCCACAGGGCTTTACCCGTCGTAAAAAGGTCCAAGGGCAAGCCATCAGGAAGTGTCGCCCCTAGCAGGACAGTGTAACGGCCCTGCTCGTCCAACTTCACCGTCTCGGCCTCCACCCAGAGCGGACTCCCGCCCTCGGGAAGTTCGTAGAGTGAGCACGTCAGCCCCACGACGCCGGTGGGAGACTTCCCAGTCCGGTCATTCAGTACTCCGCTGAATCTTACGAGGCGCGGGACCACTCCCGAAGCCGGTTGCGGGGAAGCGAACGAGATCGTATTCGCCAAGGCGCTCGACTCCAACTGCTGCGTCCACGCCAGGTGCGAATGGAATAGGAAGACTAAGAATATACCTGCCAAAGCTATCAATTTTTTCATTGGTGCGCCCCCGTTGTTGACGGTTAGTGCTGACCACTTCCGGCTGACCCCCTGGGTCCCCGATTACGAGGCTAACGCCCATCAGCCAAAGGCTTTTCTTTCGTGCGAATTCTGCAACGCCTGTGTCGTCTTTGGCTGACAAGATACGCATGAAATAAAAGTCCTTCCTCTTTCCTTCCCAAGTCCATCATAAGAGTTCTGGAGCGCTAGGCAAGGGCACGAACGTACTAGGCCACCAGAGCCAGATAAACACGGTTCTTACTGTTCATAGGGTCTCACAGGGCAGCCCGATGCAGTACGAAAGGGCTATGTCGGCTACATTACATGCGAGGCGTGTGGCATACCGGAAAGGCGCACAGGAGTCCGGCGATAGGAGGCGTATTTAGGGGCGGGGTAGCGGGCCTAAGCGGGCAAGTCAATTCTCTTCAATTGCAGGGGGGATTTTTCGCTTGCAGAGGCGGATGCTTTCTCCGGCTTCGGGTCTCCTGCGACCTCGTTTTGTGGAAGGGGCGGTGTTGGTCACAGCCCGGCAACTGTCAGCCGAACTCAGCCGATCACCGTCCACCCCCCGCCATCGTAAAATGGAAACGGCCTGGCGCCCTGCCGCAGGCGCGCCCCAGCCACATGACGCTCGACGATGAACCTCTTACCGCCCCCGCCACGCTCACCACTCCTTATACGCAATGTCCGTCATTCGTAGAGGATAACCCCATTGTCTGTCATTCTGAGCGAAGTGAAGAATCTCGGCATTTTCTCGCACTGATTGAGCTTTCAAATGCGGGGATTCTTCGCGGAGTTTACCCTGAGCGGGCAGAGCGAGATCCTTCGCTGCGCTCAGGATGACAGCGAAGGGCTCAGAATGACAGGTGGTGGCCTTTTCCTCTACGAATGACCAACAATCCGTATTAAGACAACTTCCACTCCGGGTTTGCCTAATACGGTTGTACTAACGATTATCCTTGCAACGTGTACTTGACCCCCTCCCCAACCCTCCACCCCTGCTTTCCAGCAGAACGACCTATTACGGAAATAGTGCAGACCTGTGGTTAGTGTCAGCGCGCACTGAAAAACGTAGGAATTTGGACACGAGGCGGTATTTGAGAGTGAAGCAGCATCATCGCCGCAGGCGCTTTTTCGTATGGGTATCATCGCCGCAGGCGCTTTTGGGGAACGTCGAATGTGGTAGGATGAGTTCCCGGAGGCTTACAGAGGAGAACCCCGGTTGTTTAGGCAACCGGGGAATTAAAAGGAAACCTCCGCTCACATGCTCTTTACCCGGAGTTTCCACTTTGCACTTCCGGCGCCGCGAGAGTATTCACCTGTTTGCTTCCAATCCATCCCTTCCCGCGCAGCTTCTCGTCCCAAGCTGGTCCCGGCGGCCCTCCACTGCCCGCCGCGGGTGGTGCATACAACAATTTTGAAGTATGCGCCACCCGCGGTACTAGCGGGAGCTATCTGAAAGACGTAGGGACAACTACCGCAGGACAGGTCATCTCCTTCTCGAGCAAACAGAGTCGCAAGGTCATGCGGCCCAGAGCGCGTTCCCGGCTCTTACGGCGTGGAGGTGGCCTTTTGATGTTTAACTTGCAGCTCGTTCACTACTTGCTGCACGTTTGGAACGGTTGACGTCACTTGTTCGACGCGGGCGCGCTTGGCTTCAGAATTAACCTCGCCGGTCAACGTCACGACGCCACTCTTGACCTCGTATTCGACGCCGTTGCGGAGCTTGTTCTGGATGAGGGCAGCGTCCAAGTTCTTTTCGATAGCCTTGTCCAGATCCGAGTTTATCGTCTTTGTCTCACTTTCGACACCGGGAGGAATCACAGCAATCTGGTCCGCGACAACCTCCCCAGTTGCGATTGACTTAGCAATGGATTCAGCTTGTGCCTTGGCACCCTCAGTCGCGACGTTTCCGCTCAGGGTCACTACACCCTTGTCGCGATCCTGCGTTACGGAGACATCTTTGAGGCCGGCCTGATCGAGCGCAGTGCGGATGCTGTCAGAAACATCACGCGACTTCCTGGATGTTCCTGAGCAGCCCACGAGGCTTCCAACTGCGAGCAGGGTGAGCAAGGTTAAGCACAGTTTAAGCGTTTTCATGTTTTTCCTTCGATCAGCGTTCTCCACGCTGGAGTAATCGGGGCATATACGCAACCCCGCTGGTTTTTTTCCTGACATGTTTGCATTCTCCTTCTCGGTTCTGCCGGGCGTCCTCAAGGGGGATAGTAGGCGCCCGGCGACCGCCGCCTCCCACTACCATATTCTGGAGGCACTTCCACTTTTACCCTTGGCTTGATTCAGTGTCAGCCCAGTATTGCTCAGACCATTGGTCTGAATTGCTCACCGTGTTGTTGAATTGGAGATTGATCCCGCTTGGCGGGACTGCCCGCCGATCCCGCCGAGCGGACCCGCATCGGAGGGAAGAAGCCGCAGACCTCCAAAGCAAGTCTGTGCGCCCCGCTGTTCGTGTAAGCGCGCTGACGGAAGTCAGCACTGTAACTCTTCGTGCGAGTCAGGCTCCGCCTGCGAATGCGGTCATGCGGATTACACCGGCAAGCCGCAAAGCAGCACCTTCACTTCCGAGTAAGCAGCGAACAGAGCGAGCGCAGGACGCAAGGCTCTGGTCCACAATTGGTTGGCCTACAGGGTCTCAGTCGAAAGCGTCTTTTGCAGCAAGTCTGCGACTTTCGGCAGTACAGCGGGATCGCCATTAGCTAACCCTGCGGTGATCTGATCCTGGCTCTTCGAGAGCTCCATGAGCATTTGCTTAAGCCTCGGATCATTAACTTGCTCAACAGAGCTCCGAAGCTGATCGAAAAACTGCGAGGACGTTTGCGCGGCCAGCCCATAATTTCGTTCGCTGGTTTGTAGGTACAGGGTTCCCGCCAAAGTCCGCAGGTGGGCCAGTTTGAGCTTGAAATTGAGATTGGCGATTTGGACCCCATCGTCTCGCAACTGTGAATGTTTCGGGACGTAGCCGCCGAGGAAAGCGATCCCCACGGTCCCGATCCAAATAATGAGCGACACTCCTACATTCTTGGCCCTCACAGGGAAAGCCCCCTCATGGAACGCCTTAAAGCAGGAAACCTCAACGCGTCAGATGGAATCCGCCGAACAGGTATAAGACTATCAGGATGATCAGGACCACCCCGACGATTCCGATGCCTCCACCCGAACCCCATCTCCGATATCCGTAATAGCCTCCGCCGCCGCCGAACAAGAGCAGCAGAATGACAATTAGCACAATCAGTCCCATGGGAATCTCCTCTCAGTTAGAAAATGCTTTGACCAGAATTTCCGTTTTGACTTCGCGGGCAACCGATAATTTACACCTGACCGCTTCAGCATGCAACGCTCCAGCCCGGTTTCGAGCAAGCAAGCCTTGGCGGAAACAATCTCGGACGGCCATCCCCGGACTACCCATGTTTATGGCCCGACCCGCCGTGGGTGACCGGCGTTTCATTCGCTGGCAACAGAGCGTAAAGAAAAAAATGGGCCTCTCTCAAGCAGCCCCCTTCTTCTTGGCTTCTTGCTCGGAAGCGGCCGCCGCAACGCCGTCGCTGCGCTCAGCATGCAGTTTCGCCGCTTCGGCGTCGTAATGAATTGCGTATTGACTGTGTCCGTGGGCGAGGTAGGCGTGGTGCACGGCTTTTTCGTGCTGCTCGGCCTCGTCGTATTTCGCTGCCTCATTGTAATGGTAGGCTGCCCGCTCATGATGACGAGCGGCGTAATGGTAATGTTCCCAAGTCTTCGACATGCAGTTCTCTCCTTCTTTAGGTTTCTGGCGAGTTTCTGGGATCGATCAAACTTTGCTGAACAGATGCTCGGACACGCCGCACCAGTCTAGTTCGCCCGGGAAACCAAAGACTATTGTTTCGTTCCGACGCCACACTTGTCTGTTCAAAATTGAACATAGGATCGATCCCAGAATGGCGGGCTGTAGTTTCCCCCACTAATTGGGATGAGCAATTCAGACCAAACACCTGAGCCATGCTGTACAGACACGCAAATCACCCTGGGTTATAAACGTGACAGGCTAGGGGACTGGCGAGAGTTTTTAGCTGAGAAGAGTCGAGAGAAGGCAAAGTCGGCAGGAGAGAGGCGGCAGGTGTCGCATCATCCGCTCAAGCAAGGAGGCGCATGCACATTCTCTGGTGGATCGTCGTGGGGCTACAGCCCAGAATCCTGCTAAAGGAGCAACCGTGATGAAGCGAAGCACCAAAGATAAGGCCGAAGGCAAGTTTCACAAAATGAAGGGCAAGGTCAAGCAGAAAGCAGGACAACTGACGAATAATCCTGGTTTGGAAGCCGAAGGCACAGTTGAAAAGGCGGCCGGGAAGGTTCAAGGGATAATCGGCCAAGTGGAGAAAGCCCTCGAAAAATAGCAATGCCGGCCAGTAGTCCAATAGTTCTGAATGGGGACATCGGACACTCCGGTCAGTAGGTGTGATTGCAAAAAAGGAGCTTTAAATGAAAAGACTTACTTTGATTCTTCTGTTGCTGACGTTCTGTGCCACGGCTTTCGCCGGTGAGAGCCAACTGCAAAAGGCAACCAACGTCGTCAACGAGATCATGGGGACTCCTGACAAGGGCATTCCTCATGATTTGCTAGACAAGGCCGTGTGTGTGGGCATCGTTCCTTCTGAGGTGAAGTTCGCCTTTGGATTTGGTGGCACTTATGGACGCGGTGTGCTGGTGTGCCGCAAGGGCGGGAACGGTCAGTGGGATGCCCCCTCCATGTTCACCATGGGCGGCGCGAGCGTGGGATTTCAGATTGGCGGCAAGGCGACCGACGTCGTGTTCCTGGTGATGAACCCTGAAGGCATGAAAAAACTGGTTCAGGACAGCGTCAAGCTGGGCGCGGAATTATCCGTAGCGGCCGGCCCGGTGGGTCGTTCCGCGGAAGGCGCGACCGACGCTCAACTCCATGCGGAGATTCTTAGCTACTCGCGCTCACGGGGCCTGTTTGGCGGGGCGTCGCTCGACGGGGCCGTGTACAAGCAAGATGAAGATGGCAACCAAGAAATCTATGGACGCAGGGTGACCGCGAAAGAAATTCTGATCGACGGCACAGTGCCCACTCCTCGTGCGGCCCAGGGCTTGGACAGCACGCTGACGAAATACTCTCCCTCGGGTGGACGAACGTTCGGCCGAGTGTAAGCGATCCATGGGGAGAACTGCAAGTCATCGAACGGAAACAACCACTGCGCCAGACGCGAGGAGCGTCTGGCGCGCGAATTCATCCTTCACCGTTTTTCAGGAGAAACGAACCATGAGAAACATGCGGGCCATCACAATCTTGATATGTATAATAGCCCTGGGGACGGACTAGTTTTCAGGGGGGACGCCACCGACGGTGTTCCCCGGTGTGGTTCCTTCGCCTTTTCGATCCTGCACGACCAGTCTCCCTGTTGTTCAACCGTTTTACGGGCCCCTCGCCGCTCCGGCAAGGATGGTTGCAGGCATCCGGATGGGGCTGTCCCTAACTACCTTGTTTCCTTCCCACTTGGAGCCCCGGCTACCCCACTTAGTTTCCTCCTCATAAACTGGGCTGAGCAATTTTGACCAAACCGGTGAGCCGCAATGAACTGACACGCGCTTCGCCCTCGATTATAAAGGGCATGTGATAGCAATGGGCTGAGGCGTACGCCTACAGCAACCCAGAGTTTCGAAATGGGAATCCCAGTGCGACTTGGAGAAAACTTATGAAGACACAATGGTGGGTGACTGCTTGTGTGACGGCGCTGCTGGCTTTGACGTGCTGCGCGGCTGTGGCACAAGACCGGAATGACCAGAATCGCGGCGAAAACAGAAATGATGAGAATCGCGGCCAGAGTAAGAAGAAGTATCGCCAGTTCAACGAGAAGCAACGCCAATACGCGCGCACTTATTACGACCAGAACCGAAACCAGGAAATTTTTAGACAGGACAGCCGATGGAACAACGACTACGAAAATCGGCTTCGGCCAGGCTACGTGCTCGATGATGATATGCGGAGGATGAGTCGCCCGGCACCCATTGAGATGATGCGCGGTTTCGGCCCTGCCCCTCGCGGCTACCGTTACGTCGTCATCGGGGGACACGTGGTTCTGATTGATAGTGGGTATCGCGTTCACGACGCGATCCACTTTGAGGTTAACGTTGGACATTAACTTGTAAGAGCTCTGCGACCTCTCTATTGCTGGCAGCGCTGGGTTTACCCGGCAGGATGCTGATGCTGCCAGCAAGGTCGCCGTGTTCGGTAAGACGCCGGCGGAGAATTTGGATACGGCGCCGTAGTCGAATACAACCTGAGCCGACGCGGGAATTCGAAAAGAATAAAAACGCTGCTGGATAGTGGCGCCTTAATATCCTTCGCTCGTTGCAATAAGAAGCAAACCGCGCGGGGAATTCTATTACTCGTGATTTTTGTTTTGGCACTCGTAGGTGCGCTGCCGAGGTGGCATAGTGCGGAGTGGGGTCATTTCCCGACCGGGGGGGTCTCGCTCTCCTCATCGGCGGCGTCTTATTACTGCTCGATCACATCTGAAGTTAAGTGCGGCCTGTCAATCCGTCAGCATTAGTCGCTTCCGTTGGCGGAGACAGCTTCACGGCCTCCCCATCCCCGGGTGGAGGAGGTGTTACAGTGTTCTCTGTGACTGTGAGACCCTCGCGGCGACTCCACGAAATGGCACGAAGGCGATGAAATCCACGACAAAACAGCGGCAGTATTGTTCAACGCGGGCCAAGTATAAAGTGTCATTGCGAGGCGTCATCGCCAGTGGTTGGCGCCTCCTGCGTATCCGTCTGTTGGCATTTCTCGTCATTTTGCTGATGTGTAGCCTCGGCTCGTTTGCGTATTCCGTCCTGACGCACGAGGAAATCGTAGACCTGCTCTGGAAAGATGAGATCGGGCCTCTGCTGCTCAAGCGATTTCCGGCGCTGACGGAAGACCAGATTAGGGAGGCGCATGCCTATGCCTACGGCGGCGCCGTCATCCAGGACCTCGGCTACTACCCATTCGGCAGCAAGCAATTCAGCGATCTGACGCATTATGTTCGTAGCGGGGACTTCGTTCGCGAGTTGCTGCTCGAGAGTCAGGACGCTAACGAGTATGCGTTCGCCGTGGGCGCCTTAGCACACTATGCGTCAGACATTGCCGGCCACCCGGCTGTCAACCAGGCCGTGGCGATTGAATACCCGAAGCTGCGGGCGAAGTTCGGCAGCTCCGTCAACTATGCGGAGAACAATACGGCGCATATCCGAACGGAATTCGGGTTCGACATGGTGCAGGTGGCGAAGAGGCGTTATGCCCCCCAACAATATCACGATTTCATCGGGTTTCAGGTGTCCCTGCCCTTGCTGGAGCGCGTCTTTCCGGTGGTTTACGGAGTGGAATTGAAAGACGTGCTTCCCCGCGAAAATCTCACGATCAGCTCGTACCGTTACTCTGTCAGCCGGCTGATCCCGGAGATGACGCAGGTCGCGCTGCGGACCCATAAGAAGGACATGATGCGCGAAGAACCCAGCTTCTCAAAACGAAAGTTCCTTTACCGTCTTTCGCGCTCCGACTATGAAAAGAACTGGGGAAAGGAATACACGAAGCCGGGATTCGGCACGCGCGTGTTGTCAGTGCTCTTGCATTACATGCCGAAAATAGGGCCATTCAAAGCGATGGCGTTCAAGAACCCCACCCCGAAGACGGAGGAGATGTATTTTAAGAGCATTAATACCTCTGTAGATCAATACCGAACCTATCTTGAAGAATTGCGAACGGACTCCCTGCAACTCTCCAACATGGATTTAGATACCGGCAAGAAGACCAGGGCAGCGGAGTACACACTGACCGACGACACGTATGCAAAGTTGCTGGCCAAACTTTCCGAGCGACAGTTCGACCGGACGTCTCGGGAGCTGCGCGAGAACATCCTGGACTTTTATGGGGACCTCTCGGCGCCGATCGATACCAAGAAGGACCCCGCTGGTTGGCAGGCCGTGCTGACCTCGCTCGATCAGTTGAAGTCGGTGACTGTGGTTCCGGCTAGCGCGGGCAGCTCTCCACACGCCCAAGCCCCAGCCCCCGTTGTGAGTGCTGGGAAGCATTTCGATCGTGCGCTGATTATCGTGCTGGAGAACCAGAATTACAGTTCGGCGAGGACCATTGAAGAGAACTTCGGATTGCTTCCACTCAATTCCGGCGATGGTAATGCCGAGCCAATTACTGAAGTGGTTGACATCCGTGGTAACAGAATGCCTTTTACTTGGTTTTCTGCTCGCCAGCAGTCTCCTCCTGCTGCTCTTCAGCCTTTTGCCAACTGGAATTGGGGTTGTATTCCTTCATAGCTTTGGCGAGAACGTCGGTCTTCTTGCCGAGATCCTTCTGATACACT
>Ga0208821_1000111_pt1 | contig 67491 bp, 59 predicted proteins | sample June2015DPH_20_5_FD_184720 | JGI IMG/M metagenome (GOLD analysis project Ga0208821, IMG submission 184720) | Peatland microbial communities from SPRUCE experiment site at the Marcell Experimental Forest, Minnesota, USA - June2015DPH_20_40... | ecosystem: Environmental > Terrestrial > Soil >...
GTTCGGCTAATGCTAATAAACGCTCTTTTTTGGCCTCTTTATGCTCTAAGATTAATGTGGGATTTTTCATGCCCACATATTAACATAAATGAACTGTTATGTCACTTTATTTAGGACGTTTGTATTAGTTGGATATGGGTTCCAACGGCTCAACGGATTCTCAACAGTTTTTTCCTTAAACCCAAAGAAAGGAGGCAAGTATGGCGGCGAAGAAGATTTTGATGATTGTCGGGGATTTTGTGGAGGATTATGAGGTCATGGTTCCTTTTCAGGCATTGCAGATGGTTGGCCATACTGTCCATGCCGTGTGTGCTGGAAAGAAGGCCGGTGACAAGGTCAAGACAGCGATCCATGATTTTGAGGGAGACCAGACCTACAGCGAGAAGCCGGGCCACAATTTTGTATTAAACGCAACCTTTGATGAGGTGAAGCCAGAAACTTATGACGCCCTGGTGATCCCTGGTGGACGAGCGCCGGAATACATTCGCTTGAACGAAAAAGTGCTTAAGATCGTTCAGCATTTCTCCAAAGCAAATAAGCCTATTGCCTCCATTTGCCATGGCGCGCAAGTACTCGCAGCAGCGGGAGTGGTTTCAGGCAAATCGTGTTCGGCGTATCCGGCGGTAGGACCCGATGTGAAAATTGCAGGTGGTAAGTTCGTTGACATACCGGCGGATAAGGCCCATGTAGACGGCAACCTGGTTAGCGCACCTGCTTGGCCGGCCCATCCTGAGTGGTTAGCGAAATTCCTGAAAGTGCTGGGGACGAAGATCGAACCGTAGCGAGATCTTTTGTTGAAATCGACTTGTGGAGTGATTATATGTTCCATAGGAGGTATTCAAATGATCTCGAAAAGACTTCTGTATGTTGTATTTTCTTTTGTGCTCTTGGTATTCGGGTGTGCTACGAGTCAGCCGAAGATTCCGGTGGATATGGCCTCTGCTCAGCCAGGGGATCAGGTCATGTTCCAGGGCAAACCTGTGAAGCTCCTCGGTCCTCCGATCTCAATCGGAAAACCACTTCCGTCCGTTGACTTGGTCGATGCAATGACGATGAGTAATGTGGATCTGTACAAAGAAAGAGGCTCTGTCCTTCTCCTCAGCATTGTTCCATCCCTCGACACTCCGGTTTGTGAGGCACAGACTCATTATTTAGGAGAAAAGGGGAATAATTTACCTCTGAGTGTTAGCAGGATTGTTATCAGCCGCGATACTCCCTTTGCTCAGAAACGGTTTGCTAAGGAGGCTAAGCTGACGAACCTTCAATATCTGTCGGACTAGAAACAGGGAGACTTTGCGCGTGCCGCTGGCCTTTTAACAGATGGGATGATGCTTTTCGCACGTTCTGTAATCGTTGTGGACCGTACGGGAATCGTTCCATATATTCAGGTGGTTCCGGAAATGACCCATCTGCCTAACATGGATAAGGCTTTTGAAAAGGCTGCCGAACTGGCCAAATCGGGATCGTGAAAAGTCATGCAACTCGAAAAATATATCGACGGAAGCACGACGCTTTGGATTAAAGGACAAACGCCTCCGTCGAGATGGAGGGTCGAACCGAATTGAAAAACTGTTCTGTGAAACCAAAGTAGGATTTGGTGAAGCAAATATTAGGCGGAGCATATTATAGCTTGCATTAACCCCAGTGGGTCATTGCGAGGAGTGCAACGACGAAGCAATCTCAAAGCGAGATTGCCACGCCCTTCGGGCTCGCAATGACAACTTTTTGTGGTTCCTAATGCGGACTATTTTATGCTCCTGGTAATAATTAAGGTAATTACAGCCCGCTCGGATTTTCCTGTTCGGTTATTCACAAGCCAGAATTGGATCCGCTGAACCGAGATACCTTCCAAAATTTGGCATCAAACTTGCTTTCTTCAATCTTGGAGAAGAAGGTTCAAGGTGTTTTATGCCTGAAACATTTCTCGGCGATCTGGCAGAAGTTAAACTCTTCGATATTCTCAAGCCCCTTTTCATCGATAAAAGAACCGGAAAGATCCTTATCAGGGGGGAAGAGCGTGGAGAGTTGTATTTAGAGCTCGGAAATATTACTCACGCCAAAACCGATAATTCTGTGGGAGAATTCGCCTTCTCCACGCTGATGGGAGTAAAGGCTGGAAAGGCTTCGTTCGAGCCGGATGAAGTCCCGTCAGAGAGAACGATCTCTATCTTGACTGAACAACTCATTTTGAATTGGTCATCCCAGAAACAATGGAACAAGATCAAAGAAGTCGTTCCTTCGGCCAACGCGATTTTTCGGGCCCTCCCCCAGGAGAATCCGGAAAGTATCAGTCTGACCGGTGAACAATGGAACGTATCAGCTCTATGTAACGGGATGAAGACCGTCTCAGAAATCTGTGAAGCCCTTAAGTGGGATGAATTCAAAACATCCAAGACCATCTTCCAACTCGTCCAGCTGGGCTTGTTGGAGAGGGGAGAGGACCGGAAGCCCATCAAGAAAAAGCTCATTTCAAATGGTTTTTTTCATACGGTCGAAACCGAATTGAAAAAGGTGATCGGCCCCATGGCTCCGTTTGTCATCAGCGATAAACTCTCTGATATGGGTGCGACAAAAGATTCTTTTGCCCAAGACCAGATCTCTCCTTTCGTCCAGGCACTGAGTGAAGAAATTTCTGATGACTATATGAAAAAGGAGTTCCTCAGGGCGATGACGGATTATCTCTTAACGGACAGGAAGGCGAACTGAAGCTCAACCGGATACATTTGAAATTTTGATGTGACGCAGTCTTGGTGTGCAGAGAGGAGGGGTGAAAGGGTTCTGTCTTACCGAAAAACGGCGTTATTGTGACTTTGTGTCACATACGAACAGATGCAAATATCCGTAAATTCTAAGGGGAAAAACACAGATTGGAAAGGATTGCCCTGTGGGGGCATAGAAGTTGCTGAAATAAGTTTTTGGTATAAATCGCCGGTATAGAACTTAGAGAACTAAGGGTTCATAAAAAGATATTGAAAACTCTCTGAGCAAAGAGAGATACAGAAAAGAGGAGGTCTCAGCGATGAGGAAAGTTTGCTTCGTGTTGACGGCAGCATGTATAGGGTTGGTATTGTTTGCGTTAGGTCCCCCTGAAGCGAAGACCGCATCCATAAAACTCACCTATAGCAATTTTTTCCCCCCGGCGCACATTCAGAGCCAGCTGGTTGATTCCTGGTGCAAGGAGGTTGAAACCCGAACGAAAGGTAGGGTCAGCATAAAACACTACCCTGGCCAGACCTTGACGAAGGCTGCCGAATGTTACGAAGGTGTCGTGAAAGGACGCTCTGACCTCGGGCTTTCAGCCCTGTCGTACACCTCGGACAGATTTCCGGTGATGGGGACGGTGGATCTCCCCCTCGGTTATACCAGCGGAAAGGTGGCCACGGCCGTCGCCAATGAGGTTTATCGGAAATTTAGGCCGAAGGAACTCAGCGATACCAGGGTGATGTATCTGCATGCCCACGGTCCGGCCCTAATAAACACGAGGGGAAAAGCAGTGAAGAGATTGGAGGATATGAGAGGGCTCAGGTTGAGGACGACCGGAGCCGCTGCGCAGGTTATAACGGCCCTGGGCGGAATGGCGGTCTCCGCACCCATGCCGGAATGCCATCAACTGATCAGAAGCGGCAAGGCGGATGGTTCCACACATCCCGTGGAGTCCCTTAAGGGATGGAAGCTGGCAGAGGTGGAGAACTATCTTACGGCGGCCTATTCCATTGCCTATACAACGACCTTTTTTGTGGTCATGAATAAAGAGAAATGGGAAGCGTTACCACAGGATATCAAGGTGATCTTTGAAGAGATTAACAACGAATGGCTGCTGCAGCACGGCGAGGCTTGGGATACCAGCGACATGGAGGGCATGCAATTTTTCCTGGCCCACGGGGGTCAGCTGATTGGTCTTGAGAGCAGCGAGGCCGCGCGCTGGAAGGCTGCAATTGCTCCCATCATCGATGGTTATGGAAAATCTCTGGATGAAAAAGGACTGAAGGGTGAGGAGATCGTCAATTTTACGATCAACACTCTGAATAACATGCAATGAGCACAGGAGATGAAACCATGAGAACGACCGGTAAACCCGAAAAGTCGGCAGGCCCATCGAGCGCCCCTCAAAGGAAAGGGTTCGGCCTGAGGGGTAAGATGTTCGTCCTTTTCTTTTTTATTCCGATTAGTCTTATCCTCGCTGCGAGCTTGCTCTATATGAAGCAATTAAATGCGCTTTCCTCTCACCTTGCCCAAAAAAGTACAGATACGGTGGCCAGGGTGACCGAAGAAGTGGTGGCTCAGAGGGGAAGAGAGGTTGCTTCACAGTGCAAGGTCTATCTTATCACCCACCCGGAGTTGAAAAGGGCGTTTTTTAACTATGATCTGAAGTTCAAAAGGATAGCGGTGCAGAGGATAGGCGTAACGGGTTATACCGCCATCTATGAGACGCCGGGACCGGACGGAATCTGGCGTCTATGGACCCACGTCAACCCTGATGTGGTCGGCATCGATACGAGCACGCTCAAAGAGTCCCTCGGGGAGGGTTTCCCCGGATTCTGGAAGATTTATACCGGTGTAAAAGGGGGAAAGGAGTCCCAGGGTTACTACAAATGGCGGGATACAGACGGCATTCTGCGAGACAAGTTCATGGTGTGCATTCCCGTTGAGGGAACGACCTATGTCCTTGCTGCCACGGCCCCCCTTGAGGAATTTACCGAAGCAGCAAAATTTATGCAAAAAAGTGCCGCCCAGTTTGCTTTGAAAACGAGGAATATTGTGATTGGCATCCTGGCTGGCACACTGATCCTTATTGGCCTTACGGTCGCTCTGTATGGTTACAGGTTGACAGGAAGAATTAAGTCCTTGACCGATGTTGCCGACCGGATCAGTGTTGGCGATTTAGATGCCAAGATAATGGAAATCGGATCACAGGATGAAATCGGGGAGCTTGCCCTCGCGATCAAACGAATGCAGGAAAGCATCCGTCTGGCCATAAAGCGAATGAAAGAAAAAGGGTAGGAGCCGGGTAGACGCTAACAACAGCACTCGTCGGCGCAGTCAAAGCACGATTCGTAACACGCACTGCAATCTTCGGAGACCATTTCCTCGGCGTCGTAAAAGTCGCAGTATCCCTCGCGAATGGCTGATCGTGCTTTATCGTAGAACTCCTTTGAAAATCCCTCGATGCCGTGCATGGCCAACACATGTTGCCCCAGCTTGCTAAGCGCTTCCTCCTCGGTCTCCCCGCAGGCTAAAAAATCACATTGCAAACCCATGTCTTTACAATAAAGTTCTTTATCCATCATAGGCCTCCTTAAAACGGCTCACTTTTCAATTTCTTCTTCTTCCTCCCTACCTTTAGACTTAAATATAATCATTCCTTCTCCGTTTGTAAAACCGCGAAGGCATAGCGCAAAGCGTCAGGAAACTCTAAAACAAACGCATTTAATACTTTGACACGGAGGCCCCCTCACCCTCCCCTCTCCCCGCTGGGGAGAGGGATGGGGTGAGGGGCAATTCGATGAAATGTAATAATATTTAACGCGTTTGTATTAATTAATGAGTCAGAACGTTTCATCGTCCGGGGGAAGCCCAGGCCTTGCGTAATTACATTGAAGATTGCCGGAGCGATAATTATTCTTGATTAAAAGAGAAAAGTTGATGAAATTAAGTCTAAAGGAGGGTACCATGAGAAACTTATTAATAAAACTTGCTGTATTTACGTTGGTGCTAGGGATAGTAAGCGTTGCAACAGCAGAACCGAGAATCGTGGGGAAGACGGTAGACTACAGTGCGCAGGGAGTAGTAATGAAGGGTTACCTAACGTACGACGAGAACATCGCCGGGAAGCGGCCAGGTGTGTTGGTGGTTCCTGAATGGTGGGGGCTGAATGATTACGCGCGCAAGAGGGCGCGGATGCTGGCGGAGTTGGGATACACTGCTCTCGCCGTGGACATGTATGGCGACGGCAAGGCGGTAACGACTCCTGATGATGCAGGGAAGCTCTCGTCAGAAGTGATGAAGAATTCTGAAGTTGCCAAGGCGCGTTTTATGGCAGCGACGGACTTTTTGAAAGAACAGCCCAGTGTCGACCCGAATCGTATTGCGGCCATCGGCTATTGTTTCGGGGGTGGCGTGGTTTTAAATATGGCGAGGCAGGGTGTGGATCTCAGAGGGGTTGCAAGCTTTCATGGAAGCTTGACTGCGGTTAAACCAGCCCAGCCCGGCAGCGTCAAAGCAAAAATCCTTGTGCTCCACGGCGGGGCCGATAAGTTTATCACTCCGGAGCAGATCGAGGCGTTCAAGCAAGAAATGAAATCCGCAGGCGCCGATTTTAAATTTGTCTCCTATCCTGATGCTACGCACAGCTTCACCAACCCAGAAGCCACTGAATTGGGAAAGAAGTTTAATATGCCAATCGCTTACAATGCTGAGGCCGACAGAAAGTCCTGGGGTGAGCTGAAAGAGTTTTTGAAGAACATTTTTAGCAAATAAGAGACGAGAAATCGAATCTCAGCAAATTTGAGGGTCGTGGGTCCAGGGAGGGTGGGCGCAGCTTTTAGGCTGTGAGTACCCGGAGCCTAAAATGTGCAATTTTGACTGCGGATTTCCTATCTGTCTATCTGTCTTGACAGGCTTTCACAAAAGATGTAAATTCCGTTCTAAAACAGAAAACTTCCTGTCCCGGAGAATGAAATGGTCGGAGGACGGGAGCCCAAAAAAAATCGGTCATGATTCGCGGTCTAGATCCAGACGAGGAGTAACTTATGTCACTTTCAAGAGAACAGATGAAGGATGCTCTGAAGCAATGGCACCTTGCGTGGGAGAACCATGATCTGGAAGGGGTCATGAAACTCTTTCACGACGAAATCGTATTTGACAACTGGACAGGTGGAAAAGCCGAGGGTAAGGAAGCTCTGAGGAAAGCATGGGCACCGTGGTTTACGAACCACGGAGGGTTTCATTTCACCGAGGAAGAGACTTTTATTGACGATAAGGAGCAAAAAGTCCTTTACCGGTGGCGACTTGAATGGCCGTCGTCCGAAAAAGGCTGTGAAGGAAAGCGTGAAAAACGAAGGGGCGTCGATATCCTTCACTTTCAAGACGGAAAGATCGTCAGAAAACTGACCTATTCAAAAACAACCGTTGAAATTGATGGCAAGAGGTTCCCTCTTCGCCCCGTTAGAAAGGATGCCTCCTGCTCTGCGAAAGAGGAGTAGTCTTCAGAATAATTCCGACAGGATTTTACCCCCTGCTCGCTTTCTGACGGGGTTCACATCCATACCAGTTAGTGTCAATTTCTGCCGCCTAAAGCCTTCTTGACAGAACGCTCTGTGCGTGCAATAAGTTGTTTAATTTTGGAGAAAGTTACCGGCTTTCTTCTGTTATTAAAGTATGATGGTGTTCATTGTTATCGAGGAAAAACGAGATGAACCAAGATGAATTACTTCAATTAGCTGATCTAAACCTGGCGGAATCCCACCGTGAGATTTCCAGGTGGAATCCAAATACGGATATGGCTGAACAAGGGGATATTCTTTTTGTTTGCGGGGCGAACACCTTTCCAGCAGTTAACTTCGTCATCAGGGTTGGCAGGCAATTGAAATCATCCCCTGACAAGCTTATTGCTCAGGCGAAGGAGTTTTTTGGAAAACGGAAGCGATCTTTCACCATCATTGTTCGAACCCATATTGACAAGGATCTGCTCGATCAATGCGAAGAGCTTAAACTCTATCAGATATCAAACTTGCCCGGTATGTTCATCGAAGGGATGCTTGAAGACAGGCCGTTGCCTGACGGCGCCACATTACGGCATGTTACGGATGAGGCGATGGTCAATGACTTTGCTGAGGTGGTAGCGCTTAGCTACACCGCGCTTGGGTTGCCTGAGACTGTGGGTAGAAGCGTCTTCAGCGCCCCGAATGCTTTTCTCGTGCCCCATCTTTATGCTGTTGTGGCATATCGAGATAACAAGCCCGCTTCCTGCGCTTTGGCCCTGATGAGTCACGGCATCGCGGGCATTTATTATGTAGGAACGGTTGAGGCGGCACGTGGAATGGGCTTAGCGGAACACTGCACACGAACGGTTGGAAATGCTGCCTTCAAGCTCGGTGCTCGCTGTGTTATTTTGCAAGCGAGCCTATATGGTGAGCCCGTCTATAAGAGAATGGGATACAAGGAATTTACCCGCTATCCATGGTTCGTATGCCCCAGCCGTTAATTTGGAGCCTTTTCATAAGGGTAGATGCACACCTTCTTCTATGTTACACTTAAGCCAATAAAGATATCGTTTTGAGCCGGGCAAAGAGGAGAGATGGATGTGAAGATTCTAAGGGTGGACGTGCAAAGTGAAAAGATCAAGTTCGAAAATATGGAGGAAGCGTGGAAGACCATCGGCGGCAGCGCCTTCATTGCTAAGATCGTGAACAAAGAGGTTCCCCCGGCTGCGAACCCACTCGGCCCTGACAATCGTTTTATTATTGCTGTAGGCCCTCTGGCGGGCACTGGCGCTCCACAACTTGGACGGATTTCCGTTGGCGCAAAAAGTCCCTTGACACTGGGAATCAAAGAGGCAAACTCAGGAGGCCCGGCTGCGCAAATCCTCGACCGGCTGGGGATCCGCGCGATTATCGTTGAGGGTGCGCCTCAGGCTCATCGCTTATACTGCCTATTGATCTCCAAGGAAAAGACCGTATTGATTCCAGCGGATGAATACCGCCAAATGAAGAATTATGAATTGGTGGACAGGCTACGGAGACGATACGGTGAAAAAATAGCGGTTATCTCCACTGGAATAGCCGGAGAACGGGGATACAAAGGAGCGTCGGTCTCCTTTACGGATATTTTTGGAGATCCATCGCGGAATGCGGCGAGAGGTGGACTCGGTGCGGTGATGGGTTCGAAAGGACTCAAGGCGATAATCATTGATCCTTCCCAGGCTGGGCAGGTTGATATGGTCCATCCGGAGGAATTTCGAAAGGTCGTGAAGTCGTGGATCGATACCCTGAAACATGATGTGAGCTGCAGCTTGTATTCCCGTTTCGGCACCCCGTTTGCTATCAACAATTCCGCCAACCAAGGAACCCTGGTGTCGAATAACTACCGTTCGGGCACACCGAACAACTTCATTGCCGTGAGCGGCAATAGAATACAAGAGATTCTCTTTGAACGCGGCGGCAAGATGCACGGCTGCATGCCCGGCTGTGTTGTTCAGTGCTCCATCATCTATCCGGACAAGAATGGGAAACGGCTCTGCTCTGCCTACGAATACGAAACGATAGCATTGCTTGGAACCAATCTGGGCATTATCGATAATGATGCGATTGCGCGGCTCAAGTTCATGTGTGACGATCTTGGCGTCGATGCCATAGAAACAGGAAGCAGCCTTGGTGTCGCTGCGGATGCCGGGAAAATGTCGTTTGGAGATTGGGAATCCGCTGCCCGACTCTTGGGTGAGATCGAAGAGGAAACGCCGCTTGGCGTGGCCTTGGCCAACGGTGTGGTAGCCACTGCGAAATATTTGAACGTAAGCCGTGTACCGGCTTATAGGGGGCAAGCCATACCCGGCCACGATCCCAGGTCGGTAAAGGGGACGGGCGTTACCTATTTCACGAGCCCCATGGGGGCGGATCACACGGCAGGACTGACTTACCGGATTCCCAAGAACAAAGACAAGCAGGCTGAAAATTCGCTTCGATCTCAGATTCAGGCTGCCACCTGCGACGCATTTGGCTACTGTCTGAATTCCGTTCCTGGCGGCCGTGCATCCGTTTATCAATTTTTTGCAGATCTCATGAATGCGAGGTATGGGCTCCAGTTGACCCCCGCGGATATCATGGAAATTGGCAAGCAGACGCTGCGAGATCAGATTGCTTTCAATGAAAAGACCGAATTCGGCAAAATGGATGCAAAAGCCGTTGTTTTTGTCCGGGAGGAGGCCATTACTCCGACGGATCAGGTTTTTGATGTGGATGATGCGGAGATAAAAAACATCTGGAGGGGACTGGATTCGTACCAGGAGAAGGAGAAAGCTTGGGAAGTCCGCATCCCGCCGCTGCCTGACATTATGTTTGGCGCAGGGGTTGCGGAGAATATGGGCCAGCGGATCCGTCAGATGAAGGTCAAAAAAGTATTCCTGACAACCGATCCTGTCATGTTCTCATTGGGAAGGGCTGACGACGTTCGCAAGATTTTGGAGTCGAGTGGCATATCCACGGTTATTTTTTCGGAGGTGGAGCCTGATCCTTCCATCGAGCTCATCGAGCGGGCTGGGAAGATTTATCAGGAAAATGGTTGCGACGGAATCGTGGGCCTCGGGGGCGGGAGTTCGATGGATACCGCAAAAACAGTTGGGCTTAGGGTATCCCACCCCGGTGAAATGAGAGAGTTTGAAGGTATTGTGGGCGGAGGGGGCAAGATTAAACCAATTCTCCCGCCGATCATCTGCATCCCAACGACTTCGGGAACAGGAAGCGAGGTGAATCCTTGCGCCGTGGTAACGGATAAGGAGAGGGACCTAAAAATTGTATTAATGAATAATTATTTGATTCCCAAACTAGCGGTGATTGATCCCGTCTACTGTAAGACGATGCCAGCCGGCCTCACCGTCGAATCGGGAATCGACGCGCTGGCTCATTGCATTGAGGGGTACGTCTCATTGGCAACCCCCTATCATCCTTATTTTGAGTCCTACGCCGTTTACGGAATAAAGTTGATTGGACGAAGTCTCCCTCGGGCATATCAGAACGGGAATGATATCGCCGCACGGACCGATATGTGCATGTCGGCAGTCTGCGGCGGCCTCGCCTTCTTGAAAGGGTTAGGCATGGGACATGCGATTACACACGTTCTCGGTGCTCATTACCATATGCCCCACGGCCGCGCAGCCACGTACGGACTTCTCTGTTTTGTGAGGGCGAATAAAGAGACTTGCAAAGAGCAGTTTATGGACATGGCGCAACTGCTGAACCGCTCCAATGATCTGGAGGCGAGCCTTCTGGAGTTCTATCGGAAGCTCGATATTTCCGTCAGTTTAAAGGCCCTGGGTGTTCCAAAAGAAGACCTGAAGAAAATTGCCTTCTATACCTCGAGGGATGCGGTGAACATGGCCACGGATCCCACTACTCCGAGCCAGCAGAAGATCCTGGAGCTTCTTCAAGAACTCTATGAGTAAGCTATTGGGGTAACCTGTTACCTTGGACAGCCTCTTCAGTAAGTCCATTGGCCGTTCCCCTGTAATACCAGATTGAAAACTTTTCTTAAATATTTTAAAAAAAAATGCTACGGATGATCTCTGAAACGAGCAGACTAACAAAAACAAAACCATTCTGGAGGTGACATCATGAAGGTCGATAGAAAGGGTCGCTTGGAAGGAAAAGTTGCTGTGATCACAGGGGCTGCCAGCGGGATTGGCCGGGCTACGGCAGTCGTTTTTGCAAGAGAAGGAGCCAAACTCGCTCTGGCGACGGATAAGAATATCGATGGGCTAAAGGAAACGCTGAAGCTGGTCGAGCAGGAAGGGGGAGAGGCGTTCATAAAAAAGACGAGTGTGGCTGTTGAAGAGGAAGTCAAGGAACTGATTGACTTAGCTCTCAAGACGTATTCCAAAATCGATATTCTTTGCAACATCGCAGGCGTAACGGCGCAGGTCTCTACGTTGGAAGAGCAATCCCCAGAGGAGTGGAAGAGAATTTACGAGATCAACGTCTTGGGCGCCGTCTATGGGACGAAACATGTGGCCAAACATATGCAGGAACGCAGGTCGGGGGCGATTGTGAATATGGCTTCGGTGGCTGGAATCCGGTCAGGGGCCGGGGCCAATTCCTATAGCGCCAGTAAGGCAGCCATTATCAACTTCACCCAGACCGCAGCTTGCGACCTTGGAGGGTTCAATGTCCGGGTGAACGCGGTCTGCCCCGGTCTGATCGAGACCGGCATGACCAAACCCGTCTTTGACTATGCCCGTAAGGCGGGGAAGGAGGAAAAATTGGGCAGCCGCTGCGAGCTGCGGCGCTATGGCTTGCCGGAGGAGGTGGCTTATGCAATTCTCTTCCTGGCCAGCGATGAAGCCAGTTATATTACGGGCCAGGCTCTTCCTGTTGACGGCGGCAACACGGCCTCCCTGAACCTGCCTGGGATGAAGGTTTGAAAGGGTGAAAGAAGAATCCATAGGTTGAAGTGACCGGCGAAAGACATTTTGAAGGTAACCGGGGTAGCGGCGGGAGTTTTGAAGAATGAATATGCGAAAAGTTGTTCTTGGATTCGCATTAGTATCATCTATTCTTGCCGGAGCGATTCCCATCCTCTATCACGAGTGGTTTTTTGACAAGAACGAAGTCGATGTCACTCTTCCCGATAACTGGAAACGAATGTCCACCCAGGAAAAGTTGGACAGTCTTGACGGGCTTTTATCAAAGAACGAAGCCTTCTTTCTGCTATCTCGGATCAAACAGTTAAGAATCAGAAGCCAGTTGAGAAAAATGATTGTTAGCAAAAAAGACGAGATATTGAAGGATGGGGTTCAGTACAGCTTTGGGTTTCGTTACGATGTCGGGTGGTTGGAAACAGGTCTTTTGGGATTGGTGGAATTTGCCTCAGTCTGGATGATCTATGGCTCTATAAGAGTGGCAGCTCTCTTGATTCCGCGCGAACCCATTGTACATTTTCCCGCCCCCGGTTTGAGTGGGCGGGTAGAATCTCTCCATTTCCCTACGCGGCGCGCGCCCCTCGGTCTTGCCAGTGTTAGGATTACTCTCTTTGGACTGCTCGTTCTCGAGGAGGGACCCAAAAGGCCGAGGAAACCGGCAGCGGTATGGATCGATTAAAGCATACGGCTTCCAGAATATTATCTCACCAATTTGGTAAACTTCGCGCCTTCGATGGTTGCGCTTGCCATCAAACCCCTCTGACCGTACATGAAGGCGACAATAGGGTCCTTAATGTTGATCGTGTCGAGGGATTTTCCCGCCCCGACGTCGATAAAGGTTACTGACCCGTCCACACCCGCCTTCCAGCCGGAACTCTTCCGAAAATTATTAAGGGCCCCGTCCTGCTTAAATACAAGGATCAAGTTTGTCTTCTGGGCTCCGATTTGAAAGCCGACAGAGCCGGCTGCGATGCTATAATATTCAACCGTCTTTCCTCCAATCCTCATGGCACCCTCGCCATACTCGCCGCCTACTCCCACCCCTGCCTTTACAATGTTCGGAATAACAAGCACACCTTTGGCCGCGTTGAGGAACTCCTTCCCACCTTTTACGTGCTGAAGAAAAAGTTCCAGGGCCGCATCGACCTCTGAATTGATCTCCTTGGCCGTTTTGGCAGAGGAAATCGTGACGGAAAAAATTCCGGTGGCAAGTGTGAGACATGCGGCGAGAACCAACGTCCCGAAACCTCTTTTTCTCGTACCCGTCACTCCTTTCTTCATGGCGCGACCTCCCTTTTCAGAGATTTGATTTGTGGGAAATCTGCTCTTTTTGGCTATCTACTCCAACAGAATAGACGTGATGGGAGACCTTCATTTAGAATATGATTAGCTTTAGCCTGAAGTCAAGGAGGAGGGGAGTCGCTGGCCTTAAGCAAGTTACCCTCCAGTCAGAGAAAAAATGGGAGTGCGAAACTGTCTCCCAATAGTGGGTTGCCGCCTGGAAATTTCGAAAATAATCCGGGACAGCCTTTATCCCCTCTATCTTACTAAGACTTAAAATCCACGCTATCTACTCTTTTTGTCCAAAAACTGAAACTGATCATTAAACGTCACATTCGCAAGAAACCAGGTGGATTTTGGTTTATAAAAATAGAACTCCCAGGTCGTCGGAGCCTTTTCGGATTTCAAGAAATAAACCAATCGTACTACCGAACTGCCCAATTGTTCCTCATGCACTATTTCGTAACCAAGCACCTTTCCGTACGACGCCAAACCCGACTGTGTCTGCTGCATAAGCAGTGTCACCACTTGGGGTCTGTCCGTCGCGATGCTCGACCCCTTGAATAGTTGATCGTAGGCTGTGCCTATGCTCCCCTGCTGCAACAAGGCAAGGAAGTTCTCCGCCTTGGATCTCGGCGATTCGGGCTCGGCTGCAAAAACAGAAGTGGAGATTAAAACCAACATGACGATAAAACATATTTTTCTCATATTTTCTCCTCCTTTCCTTTTGGTATGAATTATACCTCATTTTAGCAACGAGTCAAAGACAGACTGAATCTTAAGGCCATAGGGTTGTATCTTTTGAGATTCGCAAGCCCGCCCCGAGGTTTGTTGGCAATAAAAAAGTCCTTGCCCCAAACAGGGACAAGGACTTAATAGTCTACGGGTACATCTATGTTGAAACAAGTCACTCGGGCTTCGCTGGATGACCAGTTTTCGGATGTTCACCAGCTGGTTTCCCAGCCTCAGGGCCTGCGGTTTTTGACCCTTTCTCTCCTTCCACTTTCGGTCCTGCACCAGCCGGCGGCCTATGGAATTCTCTGCCTCCCCAATGATGCTCGGCGTGTTCTCTATACCAAGGCTTTCTGCCCCAGTAGTGATCACGACCCCAATCCCTCCAATGGCTATGGAATTCACCATAGTGTATCCGGTGGTATCCTGGGGGCAAACTGAGGATATAATCAGGGGGTATAACCACGATAGGTCTGGGAACAAGGTTTTCATAAATAGTTACCCAGGGTCCTCGATAATGGGCAGCCCTATACCAGTAGCCTTCGTGGAAGCGATACCAGAAGCCTCCGAAAAAATAAAGACCTACCGTGCCCGGCACCCAATAGACATCGTTTTGCTCACTGGGAACTACCACTACATCAGGGGGGGCTGGAAATTCCAGGGGCGGGGGAGGGGGGGACGTTGATTTTGATGTTCACTTCTGCAGCCGCACCAACAAACGACATGCCTACAACCAAAAACAGTGAAACCAAGAATACTATGCTTCGATTCATAAAATCGCACCTCCTTTCGGCTCATAACGGGCGAGAATGATACCTTTAAAGTTACGACTGAATATATGCAGAACAAAGTCTTATGTCAGGCAAAAAGAACAAAACATGTGAACGATGTTTCATGCTGAAATTGTGGAAATACGACTGCCGAATGAACCTCTATATCATGATGGGAGTCGATTAGCCAACGACCCTAAAGAGGTTCCACCAATCAGTGTTATGTGCCAAAAGTCCATTCGCTTTGGTTGTCATTCCGGACTTGATCCAGAATCCAGTCTTTTCAATCCCACCGAAGGCGGGACCGGATACCCCGTATCTGATACCGATCGGGAATGACGGCTTTAGAAATAATGCAAAGAAGTGTTGAATGAACTACACAAGCTGCAACCAATGCTTTGACATGGGGAGTTAATTAATGCTGAAATCGCCACCGCTGGTATCTGTACAACCCGTATTGCTTTTGCTCGTCACCCGAATCGTATAGTTTGACCCCGACGCCTGCTTTGGAGGAATCCTCCAATTATACGAGCCATTCCCTCCACTTCCGATCGAAGCAAAAGAAGCGATCGTTTGATTTTTTACCCCTGGCTTGAGAAGCTCAATCTTTACAAAACCTCCAATATTCCCCGTATAACTCCATTGAATCTTTTGCGTTGTACCTGCGGACCAGGTATCTCCTCCATTCGGAGAGACAACCGTGATCGCTGGGGGCGGAGGCCCGATAATGGCGAAGGTGTTATTGCTGGTATCGGTATAAGAGCTGTTGCTCTTGCTGGTTACTTTAATACTATAATCGCCTCCCAAAGCCTGGTCGGAAGGAATTTTCCATTTATATGAGCCGCTTCGTGCAGAGACCGAGGAGACGATGGTGTGATTTGCAGTTCCCGGTTTCAGCAACTCTATTTTTACATAAGATCCTATATTCCCGTTGCAACTCCAGCGAATCGTCTGGGTCGAACCTGCTGGCCAGGTCTCCGCTCCGTTGGGTGAGACAACAGAGACGCTGATTGGAGTTATTGTGACCGAAAGAGTCTCGGACCAAGGGGACAGACCCGTTGTCTGATAGGCGCATCGGGCTTGGACCTTTACCTGATACATGCCAGCCGAGGCCCAGGATTTGGACGCCATAGATTGGCCAGCCGGAAGCCAACCCGAGTTCGTCCCATCCCCCCAGTCAAATAGATACTGAACCGGGTTACCTGTGCTGGATATTGATCCACCTGTGGTATAGGTGTAAATCGTGCCTGTCAGTCCGTTGGCAGATCCTTGCGGAGTATTAGGGATTGAGACGGAATCGGCTAAAGCGAATACATGGGTCAACATCTGCTGCTCATCTTTTGTGACAGCCTCGATCAAGATTCCGGCATCAGGATTAGATAGGCCTCCACGCCCATTGATGAGATCTCGGGCATCGGTCAGCCATTTGTCGATAATGCCTCCCGGGGCTGGGAAGTGACCGGAGTTCTGGCTGATGGGATAGAGGATATATTTGGCCGCCCAGTAGTCGAGGGCGACAGGGTCCTGGCTTGCCAGGATTTGACTGGCCTGAAAGGTCGCATTGGCTGGATATCCCGATAGAGATGAAAAAGAGACCCAGATCGCATCAATGATATTCAACACCGGCGTCCGGACCGAGACCATCATCTTTCCGGTGGTCTGTCCAAGGCCATCGTAATGACGGAAGTCGCTATTGCCATCATTCATTGAAACCACTCCGTAAAAATGTTTAAGAGAGGCAGTCATGTTCGAGCCGCCGTGAGTTTTAAGGACCGGGACATTAATCAATTTGAGTTTTTGGCTGTACGCGTTTCCCTGCCAAAGACCTTCCCTCAATTCGACCCGGTGTCCCCCGTCTGTGGTAAAACAGGGATAGGAGACTTTTTCATATATCCGATAACCATCCTTCACGTGATCGTTGGCTCCAATGAAGGTGCCTCCGATGCGGTCGAGCAGATACGCGGAAAGCCGGGGATCATTGAAAACAGTATTGACGAGGTAAAGGAAACTCTGGTTCTCGTTATTGGCGTTGGCATGGACAGCGCCATTCGGATAGCCCGAACTCGTATCGCAATTGAGGCTTCCCCGGCCCTGGCCGTTATCGAAAATGACAATTTCACCCGAGAACCCATCAGGGTGGTCCAGGATCGCCTGGATCAGTCCCCGGATGAGATCACTGTTTGTGCAGCCCCGATATTTCCATTGGGCATTCACTTTAATTAAAACGACATCGTCAGGCTCGATCATGCCCGAAGGGCCGCTGAGAGGTGTTTCTTGAGCAGAGCGGTAGAATTTTAAGCCATTCCCTCCCATCAATTGAAGAAGAGCGTCGAGTCCGGCATGATGATTGCTGTCTTCCGAAGGAAAGGATTGAACAGGAATATCCTGAATCCAGAAGAGAGGACTGGACGGAGTTGCTTGGCCCTTTGCTACTCTTTGAAAGGGATTAAAAAAGGACAGGCAGACCCCGGCAATGCTACCCTTCAAAAACCCTCGACGGCTGATCCCCTTTGTCATTCACGCTCTCCTTAAACCGGATGCTGCTGCGGATTTTTCTTGCAATCTTGTGCGACAAGGTTGAAATAAATATAACCGAATAACCAAGCTGCGGCGAGAAAAATTGTCGACTTGAAATATACCTTTAGGGGTCATGGGTGGGCGTGACTTGTCATAAATTGAGGAGTACACCTGCAAGTCTTGCTCTGAAACGATTCGTAGGTTCAACGATTACGATGGAAATCAAGCATCGGCATTCAACGCTTGAAACCAAGGGGCCAACTATTTTTTTACGATGACCTCTATCAAGGGTTGGCCGTTCTCTTCCCTTCCAAAGTCCATTCCGATAAGCTCCCTTTCATTTCTAAAAAATAACATTTCCTTGAGCATTTGGTTGTAGGCTATTGGTGTTAAGTTTTTCGCGGTTATCTCAATAACTTTTTTTATTTCCAATGAGTCATCAAATAATATCAACGTATGTTTATCTACCGACAATTTATGTTTGTTCGAAGCTCTTACTACTTCACATAAATATAAATTGTCAGGCAATTCTGATATGGACATCATGAAATCATCATAATCATCGCTCATATCAATTTTTTTTACCGTAGTCAAAGAAAGCATCAGGTCATATTTGCCAATTATAAGTCCCCCGTTCGAATCTTTTCCCAGGAACAATATATGTCCGTTTTTCAATAATTTTGGGAAAGTGTAAGATACTTCCATGTTCGCTTCGTCATGAATGGTTTTTATTGTGCCATCGCGAATATCATACATGCAGAATTCCGTATTATTCCCATTCGATCTCAGCAAGTATAATAAATTACTATCACCACTCCACAAAAATGTTGGTAAAGTATGTTTGCTTTCCAAACCTGACACGTGTTTTTCCTCTTTGCCATCCGTATCCATAATTATTAGATCCAGGCTACCAGAAGTGGCAATATACTCGGTTAAAGCAATATGTCTCCCGTCCGGCGCAGCCATCGGATAGGCATGACCATACCACCTCGTGTATTCTCTCTGGAATACTTCATGGTATCCGTCCCCCAAAACAGATAGACGTGATACACCCTTACGCTCAGATTTATTATATTTATCATAGATCAAGAATATTCCCTTAGGTGTTGAATAAATTCCTGTAACCATCTTATAGTTTCCAATCCGGTTAACTTTCTTACTTGCCAGATCAATTGAATACAAACCCTTAAAGCCGTCAACAAATAGTATTTTCGATTGGTTATCAGTGAATAGATTCTCGCCAAATACACTAGAAATCGGTATTTCCATTTTGTCAAACGATAAGCCGGTACCGGAAAATGTTAGGATAAACAAAAATATTATGGATATTATTTTGAGCATAATTTCCTCCTCCTTCTGCAGGAAGGAATCCTCGTTTTTTACTGGAAAATTTCTGGCTTTTTTCGAATTCAACGCTTCCACACATGCTTGGGTTTCCCAGGTTTAAGCTCCCGTCTTCAGGCCGTATTTTTTGAAGATGTATTCGTTGTCCTCCCCCACATTTGCTGAAACCCATTTAATCCGCATCGGGGTTTTGGACATTTTCCCCGTGACGGGAACGGTAAATATTCCGAAGGTGGGATGGTTTATGGTATGGAAAGTATGCCGCACCCGCCAATGTTCTGACTCTAAGACCTCCTTCGGGGTCAGCATTTTTGTGGTCACAGGCAGTCCCCCGCCTCTCCATTTGGAGCGCGCTGCTTTTACACTGTAAGCGGAAAACTTTTCAAATATTTCCTTATAGGTGTACTGGGCTACGGCTTCTTCTATTTTGCGGTTTAGCTCCTTCACTTTGTCGATATCATCCGTGATCCTGTCGAGCAGCGACCTCCAATCTTCTTCCAATTTCCAAAGCCTCAAAATTTTCAAGGCAGCCCGGAAATCTTGATCTCGAAAACAAGCGATCGCGATAAAACCATCCTGGCATTTGAAAAAACCATACGGGCATAACCCGTAATCGAGGGTACCATATCGCGGGCGCGGTTTTTTCCATACATAGCCAATGGTCGAGGGAAACCCCACACAGGACGCATAGGCATCTGCGGAGGCTATATCTACCATCTGCCCCTCCCCCGTTATTCGCTGGTGAAATAGAGCGACCAGGGCTCCGCCGGCAGCTCCTACAGCAGTCGCATATCCGGCGGCGTAAAAACCGGCCCGCGTGGGCCAGTTAAACGGCTCCGGGGTATCGGGAAGGTCCCCGATCAGGGCAGCAAGCCCGGACTCGGCTTGGCTGGTAAGATCAGCCCAGGGTATTTTTGAAAATTTCTTGGCCTTCGAGGTAAAATGACCATAAGGTGTTATGGCCACGTAAACCAAGCTTGGGTTTAGCTCACTCAATTGCCGATACCCAATTCCGAGGGAATCCATTTCTCCCGGTGCAAAAGTTTCGATGAGCACATCCGCTTTGACAGCCATTTTCTTGAGATTTTCTCGATCCCGCTCTTCATTCAACTGCAGGGTGATGTGGCGCTTATTTCGACTCTCCGTCAGATAGGGAATCCCCACTCCTTTCAGGTTGACACCGAACGGGCTCATCACTCTTGAAGGATCGCCTTCAGGGGGTTCAACCTTGATCACCTCCGCTCCTGCTTCAGCCAGAAAACTTGCCGCCATGATGCCCGCGAAATTCGCATAGCTGAGATCGAGGACCACCGCGTTTTCAAGAGCTTCTGGTTTCCCCTCCGCAGAGGTCATTTCCGTCAAAAACTGGCTCCATTCGGAAATCCTCTTCCCTGCTCCTTTCTTTTGGAGATATCGCGAATAAGTCCTCTCTTTAATGTTCTTCACTCCCTTCATAATTGAAAATCCGATCTTTACCCATGTCATAATACACAGGAGGCCTTTGGCCAACCCGGTAATCCCAATAGCCCACCACGCCTTCTTTCTCCAGAGCCTTTATCTCCTTTTCTGATAATTTCAGTAGTTTCTTAAAAATATAGCGATTATGGTAACCGAGGGGGCGGGTGAGCCATTTAATCCTGGCGGGCGTTTTACTCAACATGGCCAAAGGTCCTGCCAGAGCCAGTTTCTTGTACATCTCATCATCGTGAAGGAGCACACTTCCCCGATCCCTTCGCCACTCATCCTGGCAGATTTGCAGGTCGTCCATAACCGGTGATAGCGGGAAACCATATTGTTTGGCAGTCTCCACAAGTTCCTTTTCATCCTTAGACCTTACCCATACGTTGACTATCTTTTGCAAATGTGTGGCATTCTCTTTCTTGAGCCGGGTGAAGGCCTTCTTGAACCTTTCGTCATCCAACAGGTCGGTTCGATCCATCGCTTCGCACAGGTGCTCAAACTGCTTATCCGTAGCAATGGCCAAGGCGATAAACTTCTGGTCGCGGGTCTTGAAAATTCCAGAGGGGGCTGCCGCAGGATCCATATTGCCGGTTCGCCCAAGCTCATCCTTCGTCACAGACTGGTAGGTGAAATGAAATAATCCGCGCATCAAAATCTCTGCCTGGCAGGCGTCGAGATATTGCCCTTCTCCTGTCTTCAGGCGATGGTGCAGGGCCATCATAATCATCATGCCGGCGAAAAACCCCGGCAAAAAATCACCGTAGAAATCAGGTATTTTAAAAAATCGGTCTGTCTCTGGATGTCCCGTCAAACTTAACATTCCGCTCGCCCCCTGAGCCAGAAGATCCCATCCCGGGAAGAAGCGGAACGGCCCATATTGCCCGAAAGTGCTCAGGCCGGCATAGATGACTCCTGGGTTCTTCTTCCTCACCTGGGTATACCCGATTCCCCATGCCTCCACGGTCCCGGAAGTAAAATTCTCAATCACCACGTCCGATTTTTCAGCCAATTTTAAGATTAACTCTTTTCCTTTGGGTTTCTTCACATCGATCGCCACGAAATACTTGCTGTGGTTGATAAAATTCCACAATGGGTTGGAATGTTTCCAGTACTTCCCCCAATAGGTGGCCCCTCTCCAATGATCGCCCTGATACGGAACCTCAACCTTAATCACTTCCGCTCCAAATTGGGCGAGGAATTTGGCGGCAATCGGACCAAAAATCATATGGGAGAGATCGAGAACTCGAATCCCCTTCAGGGCTTCTGGCTTTTCCTGCGCCTTGCGAGCGTCAAACATTCTTTGGGTGAAAGAAAAATAATCCTCGGGCATTTCTATATCCCCACGTAAGCCTTTTTTACAAACTCGCTGCTGAGAAGTTTTTCGCTGGGCCCTTCCAAAACCACATGGCCGTCCTGCAGAACATAGCCTCTATTGGCCATCTCCAGGGCCTGTTGTGCATTCTGTTCGGAAAGCAAAACGGTGATTCGCTCCTGAGGAAACGTTCTCATCACTCCATAGATCTGGGACATCATCAATGGACTCAACCCCAAGGATGGCTCATCGATCATGAGCAACCTGGGCTGGGCCATTAAACCCCTGGCGACGACGAGCATCTGCTGCTCTCCTCCACTCATGAGGCTGGCTCGCTGGTGGCTCCGTTCTTTCAAAATGGGGAAAATGCTACAGACCTTCTCCAACAAGCTGTTTCTCCTCCTCCAGGTTTGAGGCAGGCAAGATCCCATAAGAAGATTTTCCCTCACGGTGAGATAGGGGAAGATTTTTCTACCCTCCGGGACCTGGACAATTCCTGAAGCGACGATCTGGTGGGGACGTAAATTTTCTATGGACTTGCCCATGAATGAGATTTCCCCGGAGGCACATTTGAGCAGCCCGGAGATCGTGTTCAGCAGGGTGGTCTTGCCCGCTCCATTGGAACCGAGGAGAGCCACAATCTCATCCTCTTCTACCTTGAGGCTTACTTGATGAAGGACAGGAACTACCCCATAAGCGACGTTAAGGTCGCCCACTTTGAGCATACTGACCTCCCAAATAAGCCTCAATAACTTTTGCATCGTTGGCAATTTCTTGCGGAGTTCCTTCAGCAATTTTCTGGCCATAATGGAGAACGACGATTTGCTGGGCCGCATTCATGATGATTTTCATGATGTGCTCTATCCAAAGGATGGTGATGTCGAATTGCTCTTGGGCATTCCAGATCATTTCTAAGGCCTTCGAGGATTCGGCCGGGTTCAAACCCGCCATGACTTCGTCAAGCAACAACAGCTTGGGAGTTGTCGCGAGCGCTCTTGCCAGTTCGAGCATTCTCAATTCGTATATGGTTAACTCCCGGGCGAGCGTATCCCGTTTAGAAAACAACCCGACAAACTCGAGGTAGTAAGAAGCTTCGAGGATCGCATCTGACAGACTCATGTGCGGTCGTTTTTTCCCATGAATGACACTGACCGCAACCCCGGTTAAGGTGGTCATCGCATAGAAGGGCTGCGGGATTTGATAGGTTCTGGATACGCCCAAGCGACATATCCTATTGGAAGGCATGCCAGTAATATCCTTTTCCGCAAAACGAATGGTTCCTGCGTCCGGTTTGTAAATTCCACAGATAAGGTTCAGAAGGGTCGTTTTGCCCGCTCCGTTTGGTCCGATGAGCCCCACGACCGCCCCTTCTTTCACAGAGAAGCTCACTTCATTGACCGCGCATAACCCGCCAAAATGCTTGGTGACATCCCTTACTTCTAACATGTATCTATCTCCGCACATGGAGGGTAGGGAAATAATCTCGATGATGCCGTTTGTGGTATAGACCCCATAGTCCTTCGCCGCGAGGGAGGATCAGAATGGCTCCAATTAAGACAAGGGGAAAGACAAAGTAATTAATGGGACCGAGCCCCCGCAAAGAGTCCTCCACCACGGCGATGAGATAGGCACCTGGCACTGCTCCGTATACAAAAGCCCGTCCTCCGATAATGACGATGATCAGAATCTTGATCATGAAATCGAGGGGAAGGTAGGTGATGCCTGCAAAAGTTCGAAAGGTATGGACAATAAACCAGGCGACGATTCCCGTCAGGATGGAAGGAAAAACGTAATAAAAAACTTTATACTTGGTGACATCGACGCCCATCATGCGGGCGACATCCTCATTTTCATTAATGGCTGCTAAGGTGACTCCGAATCTCGACCGACTAATTTTATCGGATACAAATAGATAAAGGAGCATGAGCAGCAGAGAGAAATAGAAATAACCGAGGTAGTTCCATTTGACTTTGCCAAAGTTGAAGAGCGGGCTCATTCCCACCAAGCCAACCTCGCCCCGGAAAATATCCCCATAGAGGAAGGTGACGTCTAAGAAAGTCAAGGGGAGGATCAGTGTGATGAGGGAAAAGTACAGCCCCTTGGCGATAAACGTGGTGGGACTGAGCAGGAGAGCTACGGCGGCGCAAACCAGAATCGTGGCCCCGAGGGTTGGGATCGGACTCCAACCGAGATGCAAGTTCAGCAAGGCAGAGGTATATCCCCCTAATCCCAAATAGAGCTGTGGCCCGAAATTCACTCGTGCCGTACCGATCATTTGTAGGCCCAGAGGGATGGCAATGGCGGCATATAGGTTGGCACTCGTGAGCATGGTTAAGATGTTTGGGTAGGGAAGGATGAATAAGGGGATAATCGCCAGAAGAAAAACCCCAATAGCCGGGTTCCTCCAATACCGGGGTTCGATCACCCATTCATATTTCTGCTCTCCCCAGCGCAGTAAGATCCGATCCCGTCTGAATTCCAGTCTCACCATAATGTCTCTCCGGCAAATAATCCCCCCCGCTTAATCATCAGCACGATGAGGGTGATGATTAAGGCCGCCAGCCCCATAAACCGGGAAACATAGAGGAAACTAACTGTGGCATGGATAAAGCCAATCATGTAGGAAGCAACAATACTTCCCTTTAAATTGCCCAATCCACCCAGGATGGCGATGAGCATGGCGGTCATGAGTAAAGGAGATCCCATGAAAGGGTCTACCCCCCAGAAAGGGGCGATCATGAGCATGCAGATCGTCGGAGGGATCACGGATAAGATGATGGCCAGGTAATACATTTTGGTCACATTCGCACCCATCAACGTCGCCGCCTCCAGATTCTGGCTAATCGCCCGGACGATCAGGCCGATTCTGGTTTTCAAGAACATCAGCACAAAGACGAACGTAACGACAATCCCCACAAAGGCGGCCAGGAGCATTTGATAGGAGATCCTTACGGCACCGATCTTCAGCATAGCGTCGATGATGGTGGAAGGAATGCTAACGCCCGCCGTGACCGGATACAGATAATTAGCCAGATGCATCAGGGCGATGGAGATGAGCACAGATAACGTCAGAAGAATTTCCTCTTCTTCGAGGTATCGCTGAAAGACCCCTCGATAGAATACCACCACGGCGATTCCGATTTGCACGAGAAGCATCAAGAGGACACTGGGGATGAATCCCAACCCCACGTCCTCCATAAACATCCATGTCCCGTAGGCGGCAATAACAAAGATGACTCCGTATCCTAAGTGGAAAATCCGCAAAACTCCGCAAATCAGGGAAAACCCCAGGGAGATTAAAAGGTAGATGGAACCCCAGATAAAAGTATAGACGAGGATCGATTGCAGGGTGGAACTCATGTCAGTCCCTCAACATGGTTGAGCATCTTTCCTCCTTCTATGGTCAAGCCGAAGCTTCCAAGGTCTGTTTCCCAGTAGAAGAAACTTAAACCCCGGAGGGAGGAGGGAGATTTCTGCGACGGATTTCTTTAACGCCTCAAATCATCTGGAGGGATATAATCTGCCTGCTTAAACTGTAAGGGAAAGATGACTTTCATCTCCCCTTTTTGCCATTGCACGATAGGGGTGATGTACTTAGGGTAGGGCAGATTGTAATGGTAGCGAGGTTCCCATCCGATGGTTCCCAGCACAGCAACCTCTTCCACCTGTTCTAACTGCTTGATGAGGGCCTCGATGTTGCCGATGCCCCCTGCCTTTTCTATCGCCTTCTTAAATCCGTACAGGCTGTCATAGGTCGTATGCGACCCGAAAATGGGTCCAACTTTATATTTTGCCATAAGGTTATCCATAAAGGGGATCGTTTTTTTCGTAATCGGAACTTTCACCATCGAGGAACCAATCATGACTCCGACCACTTTGCCTTCGGTCATCTTCCAGGCCGGGGGCATGCCGGCAAGACCTCCCCAGAGGGATACCGGGATATTCCTGGCGCTCGATTGGGACCACTGCTTTATAAAGGCAGCTTCGTCGATGTACCCTACGGTACAGTCAACTACCCCTGCACCGGAAGCCGCGATCTCTTCAAACACGGAAGAAAACATTTTTTGGTCCAAGGATACGGTCGTTTCATAAACCACTTCCAGGCCGTTCTTTTTGTAAACCTCGGCTAAACGCGGGGAGACATCTTTTAACCCCTTGCGCAAGGGCTTGGTCCATTCCATATCTTCGTACACGATGGCCACCTTCTTGGCCTTGATCAGTTTCTTGAACACTTCGCTATTAAGCTCGCTCAAGATCTTCAAGTAATTTGTCGAAATGAAGTAGTACGTCTGAAATCCGAATTTATATTTTTTATAATTGTCCCTTACGTGATGCCAGATGTCGTCCCCAGACCCGATGGTGCTGAAAAAAATGTGGGGGTACTCCGGATATAATTCAGCGCCGATTTCCATTCCAGCAACCCCCATTTCAACTTTTTCCCCGATGAACACAGCCAGGACCCGGTCCACCATCACCAGCTTCTTGTATATTTCCACACATTTCGGAATTTCCCCCTTCGTATCCTCAACGATCAACTTAATCTGTCTGCCTAAAATACCTCCGGCCTGATTCATCTCATCGACTGCCATCATCGCCGCCGCTTTAGCGCTGATAGAGGACGGGGCTGAGAGGTTACCCATAAATCCGATTTTGATGGGTTCGGTTGACTGTGCTTGGGCAATCCCCACTTCTCCGATCATGGCCAGACAAATGAATGAAATACCAATTAGAAAAAGGTTTCTCTTCATGGTAAACCTCCTTTAGGGTAATGAACTTTCCTGCCTGATCAAAAGCAATATTATTTGTTTCAATTTTCCATGTCAATACTTTTTTCCGATTTCTGAACTTAATCGGGCAATTGACCAACCGGTGTCTTGTGAAAACAGTCTTTATTGTTTACCAGGTGTTTTTTAAAAGGAAGCAATACCGAAGTGTTATCTTACTGATTTCCATGGAAATTGTTCATCCCCAATGCAATAGATGAAAATCATATAGAGACATTTTCGCCTTTCTGAAGACAAAGCATATATACCAGAAAACGAAACGTTCATCATTATCCTCAAAATAGAAAGCCCAGGCCGTTAAACCTGGGCTTTTTCTCTTACCCTTACCCCTCATCCTCAAAAATCACTTGGAAGGGAGGGTGTAGGTCATAGTGTATTCGCCAACTGTCTTCCAACCTATCCCTCCTTTCTCAGGAGGAAAGAACTTGGCGGTGCTCGTTACTGTTCCTTTGATCCCTTGGAATCGACCCGTTCCATTAATGATTTCACTGGTCCATTTGGCCGTTGGGCCGCCGTCACCCATACCTTTATTATAGCCTGTCATTGTTGATCCATCCTGGAAGGTGTTTGTCCAATATTGGGAGAAAGGTCCTACTCCTTTAGTCATGTCAAAAATGATAACCACCTTCTGCCACGACAACTCTCCGTTTTCAGATATGGACGCTCCCTCTATCACCGTCATACCGGTCGAGTGTCCCTCAGCGTCGGGAATTGGAAGAGATTCTATCTTCGTAACACGGTTGATATATTTCCCATTCAAGGTTTCCGCCATTATTTGAGGAACGGAACCCAAAAGCCAAGTAGCCATAATGAAAATCCCCAAGACAATCCATGTCGTCCTTTTTGCAGCCATAATCGTTTCCTCCTTTTTAGTTTTGAAGACTTAGCTAATTTTTATAAAGAAAGAGCAATTTAAGAAAGGCAGAAAGGCTCCAAGGGGCATAAGAATCCGTTTGGAGCCTAAATAGGGGCATCTTCTGGAAACTCCATTTCATAACTCCCTCCAAACGGACACCTTGTGGATAAAAATATAGAGGAACAATATCAGTTTTTTGATTTTGGCTTTCAATACCACAGAGGTCGTCACAGAGCCACTTTGGACCCTCTTTCAGTAGCCTGCCCAAGGGGTCTTTCCTTCAACTTAAGGGACCTTTCTAAGTTGCCAACCGTCTGAACCAGAGTACCCAATTAAGTCTTCTCCCATTAAGGTGTACTCAGCGTTACCATAAGGAGCAAGATACGAAAGTTTGTATTTTCCACGATTTTTGATTACTTTGGCTTCAATTCTTTCCCAGCCCATTGGAGTTCCTTGTGGCCAGGAACCACTTCGCCAAACATAAAGGCTTGCTTTTTCCGCGTCAATTTTCTCTACAATTATTAAGAACTCCGCTGGGTCGGAAATCCACTCCCATTTACCGAAAAAGGCTGATAGTTCTTTTGGTAACGAAGGATCGGGTTGGACGATTTGAAGATCAGCCGGCAAAGTAGGGACAGCCATCACCATATGACAAAAGAAAATACTCACCAATACAATGCTGACTGCCAATACAACGGATGTTTTCATACGTTACCTCCTCTCTCTTATTTAGCCTTTCGTTAGACCTTTTGATATGATTTGACCAGGTAGGCATCTTTTAAAAACTGCATTTCATAACCAGCTCCACATAGGTTCTCAATAAAAATGTGAGTAGAAGGGACATTCCCCATATTAAAAAAGTCAGGGGTTGCTTAGGATTAACCGTAGAGGATGGGAAGTGTCCCTCCATTCGTTCACTCATGGCAGCTTATACTGGCCCTTCCATCTGTTGTAGCCCTGGAAGGTTCCTTCGGCAGCGGGCTGCAGATCGAATGTGGTAAATTCAGCGCTGCCTTGTATGCCGACCAATTTCCCTGTGCCGCCGACGATGGTAAGAGTCCCTTTGGACCCGCCTCCCAGTTTGCCACTGGTTTTCATGGTCAAGAATATTTGATCTCCGTCCGGGCGGATCATGATGCAGGAAGCGCTACCATCATTGTACTCGCCTTTCACGGCATGGAACGCTCCGAGACAGCGGAATGATGCGTTGTGAAGGAGACCCTTACCGGTGTCACTGAGGGATATGCCCATTGATTCCCAAGTCATTTGTAAACGTTCTTGTCCCATGAGGAGGGCTTTAAACGTGCCGCTGTAGGCGCAGGTTTCTGAAATGGCACCCTCCTTTGGAATTTGTGCCTTGGCCTCCGTTCCAAAAGCAACCAAGATAATCACCAGTACAGCCAGCTTCTTAATATTTCCTTTCATTTGAACCTCCTTTCAGCTCCTCTTTAAGGCGTTTTTATAGATGTTGTTCCGCTTTTCTGAATAATAATCCTCCTTCTTCCCAATTCGATTAGCCCATAAGACCTCACCTTCTTTCAGGGTGGCGTAACGGTCTGCTTTTTTAGAGTTCCATTTTGAGATTGACTCCATTTTAAGCATATGATACGGTTTGCAACGGTACGTACCGTTACATTTTTTTAATTACTTCCGGTTGTAATAAAATCTCCTGTCTTTTCAATGGGATTTTGGGGGTTTAAAAAATGGTGGAAAGTACGAAACCTCACCCCATCACAATCGACCTCAATCAATTCAAGCTCCATATTGAGCTCAAGAAAAGAATTGAAGTGACCCTTCACTTCAACTCGCCCTCCCGGCGCTTTTACCTCTCCGTGATAGCCCTTATTGTTAACGAGATGAAAAGACAAGGGAAAATGACATCCATCCCCCTGGAAGGACACCATGACCTCCTCGCTTTGCTGAACGAAACCGTTGGGGGTTCTGCCGGATCATCGGAGACAGAGAACTTGATGACAAGGATTTACATGAAATGGCAACACGCCCTGCCCAACCTGGAAGAAGCCCCGCTTTTCATGGTTCTCGGAAAGAAAAAGGGCTATGAGGAAGGGATGGGTAAAACCTACCACTTTACCGAGGCTGAAAAAGATGGCTGGGCAAATCTTTTTGAGTACAAAGGGAGCCATGAGAATGTCAGGCTGAAGTTTGCAATCGATAGGATAGGAGCAACCTTGGATGATGTTGTGATCGTCTATGAGGACTTCTTGAACGCGGAGGCCTGGGAAAAGTTCCTATCAAGTCTCAAAGAGAAGAAGGCAGAACCTGATAAACCTATTCCGGAAGAGCCTGAGGTTGCAGTCCCTCCGCTGGAAAAAAGGACGACATTATTGCCAAGCAGGTATCGCTGGGTGGCTCTGATGGCCGCGATCGTGGTCGTTCTGGGAACGATCACATTGGTAATCTGGAAAACTTATTTAAAACCTGGTCCAGGCGATGTTGCTTCTATGGAGAAGATGGCATTCCCACTACCGGATAAGCCCTCTATCGCCGTGCTGCCGTTTGTAGAATTGAGCGGAGACCCAAAGCAAGAATTCCTTTGCGACGGGTTGACTGAAAATATTACCACCACGCTCTCCAAGATTCCGGAGCTTTTTGTTATCGCCCGCAATTCGGTGCTCGTATATAAGGGAAAGCCTGTAGACATAAAGAAAGTTGCGGAGAACCTTGGCGTGAGGTACGTCTTGGAAGGTAGTGTCCAAAAGTCGGGCGAGCGTATTAGGATAAACGCCCAGTTGATTGATGCAACCTCTGGACACCATATTTGGTCAGAAAAGTACGATCGTGACAAGAGAGATCTTTTTGCACTTCTTGATGATGTCACTCGTAATATTGCAGTCGCTCTCCAGATTAAACTAACCGACGGGGAACAAGCTAGGGTTTTTCACGGAGAGACAAAGAACCTGGAGGCTTGGGCCCTTGCTTCGCAAGCCTGGGATGTGATCCAAAGGGCCACGAAGGAGGATGTTGCGAGGGCGAAAGAACTAGCAGAACAAGCAGTCAAATTGGATCCCCAGTATGGATTCGCATGGTCCCTTGTAGCTTGGAGCTACTTCGATGCAGTAGTATTTGGATGGTGTGCATCCCCCAAGGAGTATTTACAGAAGGCGATTGAACTTAATCAAAAGGCACTGAAGCTCGACAACGGCCTCTTTTGTGCAACCGCCATGCTAGGGAGTATCTATTTGTACCAGAGACAATATGAGCGAGCAATCGAAATGGGCCGAAGATCAATTGAACTAGGCCCAAGCATAGCCATCAATTATGCAGTTCTAGCGATTACCTTAGATTATGCAGGTAACTTCGATGAGGCGATTGCACTGGGTGAACAGGCTGTACGTCTCCATCCATTTTGTCCCCTTTGGTATCTGGATGTCTTGGCAGGGTCGTACCGCATGGGGGGGCGTTACGAAGAGGCACTTGCGTTATATAAACAAGTTCTCACACGTGCTCAGAAGGAAGCCTACAACCCTTTCAGCGCTCACATCGGGCTTGCAGAAGTTTACTCGGAAATGGGTCGAGTTCAGGAGGCACACACTCAAGCCAAAGAAATTCTCCAGATAGCCCCGAGCTTTTCATTAGAGAATTGGGGGAAAACGCTGCCTTTCAGGGATCCGAAACATCTTGAGAAGCGCCTGACTGCACTACGCAAGGCGGGTTTGAAGTGAGAGATCGCAACAAGATCCTACATTATTTTAGCTTGCGCATTTCTACCTGAAGGGTTGTATGGAAGGGAAATTTTAGAAATCACGAGTACGGGAAAAAAGAAGTTGGGTTTGGGTTATTTTGCTACTTTCTGAGAAGGGAAGTTTTTATCTTTGAATGCCAGGGAGCCGACGGGGCAGACTTTAACGCACTCAATGCATTGACCACAGGTTGATTCACCGATGGGTTTGTCTTGGAAGGTGGAGACCATTCGTTTGAAGCCCCTTCGGGTAAAACCAATGGCTCCAATGCCTAACTTCTCCTGGCATACCCACACACATTTGCCGCAGAGGACACATTTGTTGGGGTCGTAGATAAAAAGAGCACTGCTTTTGTCTGCGGGAAGGTTTCTTTCAAGTCGTCTGAATCGCTTTGTCTTAAGTTTTATGCCAAGATGTTTGGCAATTTTCTGAAGTTCACAGGATCGATTCTTTAAACAATGACCGCAGTCCAATGGATGGCTTGCTATAAGAAGCTCTGCAGAAGTCCGTGCAAGTCTCAAAGCATTCTTCCCCCGTATGTTGATCACCATGCCTTCTCGTACTGGTTCGGTGCAAGCAACGACAGGTTCATTCTCACCTTCGACCTCTACGAAACAGAGGCGACACGAGGCGGAGGGTTGCACTTTTTCTTGAATGGCACAGAGGTTGGGTATATAGATACCGTTCTTTAACGCAACCCAAAGGATTTTATCTCCTTCCTTAGCTTTAATTTTCTTACCGTCAATGGTCAAGGAAATATTGTTCATTTGTCGCTGTATCGTGTCCTTCCCACCCCGTATCAAGTACGGGGTAAACTCCAGTGGAAATCCAGAAAGGTTTTTAAAGAAATGGATTCCTGCTTCCGCAGGAATGGCACCTCTGAATGATGTCTTCCTTTCTCTTTTCAAAATACCAAAATTATTACTTTCCCTCTGACTTAGGTACCTTGTCGGGTGGTGATAATCTGACGACCGCATCGTATTGAGGAGGACATGCAGCAAGGCATGTATTGCACTTGACACATTTTTCCTGGTCGATGACCTTGATTCTCCTCTTCTTGTCGGTAGTGATCGCTTCAACGGTACAAGTCCCAACGCAGGCATCGCACCCGCGTGCGCATTTTTCAGGGAGGATGTAGTATGCGATCAGGGTCTGGCACATCAATGCCGGGCAGCGTCCTTCTTTGATGTGAGCCTCGTATTCCTCCCGGAAATATCGCAGGGTTGTGAGCACCGGGTTGGGTGCGGTTCTGCCCAGGCCACAGAGTGATCCTTGTTTGATGTCCTCTGCCAATTGCTCGAGCGTCTCGAGATCTTCCATCATCCCATGGCCCTTGGTGATGTCCTCGAGAATGTCGAGCATCTGCTTGGTTCCAAGACGACATAAGGTACACTTTCCGCAGGACTCTTTTTGGGTAAAGTCGAGAAAATAGCGAGCGACTTCAACCATGCAGTCGTCTTCATCAAGGACGACCATTCCTCCTGAACCCATCATCGCTCCGCTTTCCTGCAATGAATCGAAATCAATCGGGAGACCGAGAGCCGACTCCGGAAGGCATCCGCCGGAGGGGCCGCCGATTTGAACAGCCTTGAAACGTTTGCCTTTGGTGATGCCGCCGCCCACCTGGAAGACGAGCTGGCGAAGTGTGGTGCCCATAGGCACTTCTACTAAACCTGTATTGACCACTTTGCCTGCAAGGGCGAAGACGGCTGTGCCCTTACTTCTCTCAGTGCCCGTTTGTAAAAACCAATCTGCCCCGTTTTTGATGATGTGAGGAACATAGGCAAGGGTTTTCACATTATTGAGGATCGTTGGTTTTCCGAAAAGACCTTGGACGGCCACGCGTGGCGGGCGGTGGCGGGGCATTCCAGGTTTTCCCTCTATGGAGGCAATCAGTGCCGTTGCCTCCCCGCAGACAAAAGCACCTGAACCTTGAAAGAGTTTGATGTCAAAGCTGAGGCCACTCCCAAGAATATTTTCTCCAAGAAATTTGTATTTTTCTGCCTGGAGCAGGGCATTCCGAACCCTTTGCACGGCCAGAGGATATTCAGCTCGAACATAGATATAACCATGACGGGCCCCGATGGCATAGCCTGCAATGACCATTCCCTCGATTACGGAGTGGGGGTCGCTTTCCAGGATCGCCCGGTCCATGAAAGCCCCGGGATCGCCTTCATCGCCGTTACAGATCAGATATTTTGGTTCTCCTTCTGAGTGACGGCAGACATCCCACTTCTCTCCGGTCGGAAACCCTGCACCTCCCAGACCGCGCAGCTTAGACCGCTTGACCTCCGATACAATCTCCACTGGTTTCATCTGGAGAGCTTTTGACAGACTTTCATATCCACCATTCGCAATATAATGCTCTATCTCTTCCGGGTTGATGTGTCCGCAATTTTTTAGGAGGATTCGTTTTTCATATTTTGACCTCGGAAAATCAGAAAAACTGGGGATAAGATCGTTCTCCTCCAGGGATCCGAGAACAAATTCAAGGGATGGGTCATCATTTAAGATAAGGTTGGTAACCAAATTCTCAGCTAATACGGGACTGACGTGGCCGTAGCAGATGGAAGGAAATCCCGGTTTCCGGAGGATGATCAAAGGTTCTGCATAACAGTGCCCCATGCAGCCCACTTCATAGATGAGGCAGTTGAGATTTTGTTTTTTTACTGTGTCTTTTATTGCCTGAAGGACTTCGAGTGCGCCAGCCGCTCTGCCGCAAGTGGCCGTCCCGACCAGAACCACTGGCATTTGGCCACTCCAGATCTCCTGCCAGCGAGATTGGGCCTGCATTTTTATTTCTTCGAACTTCAATTGTTTTCCTTTTCTTCTTTTTCTTTTTGGAGCTGATAGGAGAGAAGGATTCCGTCTACCTTCGTCGGATCGGCTTTGGCTTCCACTTTCTTATCCACAACGGTCACGGGTGCCATGGCGCAGCAGCCCACACAGGCCACTGTGTCGAGGTCAAACTCGCGGTCAGGGGAAGTTTCGCCTGGACCTATTTTCAATCTCCTTTGCCAGGCTGCTAAAGCGATGTGGCCGCCCTTCACATGGCAGGCAGTTCCCATGCAAACTCTTATGGAATGTTTACCAGGAGGCGTGAGACGAAACTGGTTGTAGAAGGTAGCTACACTGTAGACATCGATCTCCGGTATGTTAAGAAACCGGGCCACCTCGATCATGGCATAGGGAGGAAGATATCCCAACTCTTCCTGGATCTTCTGCAGAATGGGTATGAGATTTTCTCTATTGCTCTCTAAGCCCTCTAAGATGGCTCTGGTTTTTTCTTTAATCTCTGTTTCTTCGTTGTTCACCTTTGCCTCGATTCATTTGAAATAACGAATTCAGCCTCCAAAAACAAGAGTTCTCTTAATCTTTTTTTCTCGAATCCTCCACCTCCGGCCAACAGATCGCCGAACCTTGCGAGAGTTGACCGCTAAGTATCTTCTGAGGGATCCAGATTTTATGATTGTTTGTATTTACCTCGTTAGAAATAATGCGCAGCTCCTACGGAGCCCTCCTCTAGCGGGATTACATTGTAAATATGATTGCGGCGGGGTTTAGTACCCACTCGAATTTCTAACGGGGTTAGCAAGGGGCCGGATTCAATTCTTTGGGCAGGAGGAGGATGAAGGTGGTTCCGTTTCCCTCCTCGCTTTCAACGGAGATAGATCCAAGATGGGCATCCACGATGCTCTTGACAATAGAAAGTCCGAGACCAGTCCCGACGATCTGACGGGTCTCTGTGGACTTCACTCGGTAAAATTTATCAAAGATTCTGCCAAGATCTCCTTTCTTAATGCCAATGCCTGTGTCAGAGACGGTCGCCTTCACAAATCCGCCCTCTTCACCGAGAGCGACCCAAACCTTTCCTCCCTCGGGGGTATATTTGATGGCATTGGAGATGAGGTTGGTAAAGATTCCCTCCATACTGTTGCGATCTGCATTGATTAAGGATAACTTGGGAGGCGTGGAGAATTGAAGATCGATCTTTTTGTTTTCCGCCTCGGCCCTCATCAAATCCACCACTCTTTGGATCACCTCTTGAAGGAGGAGGGGCTCTTTGTATTGGACCATCTTTCCTGCTTCGATTTTGGAAAGATCCAGGAGATCTTTGATCAGGTCGAGAAGACCTCTTGTTCTCTGTTTGGCACGGGAAAGAAGCTGTTCCTGCTTCTCCGTCACGTCGCCGGCCATTTTATTCAGGATGACGGTCAACTGCTGTTCGACCGCGGCGATTGGGGCCCGAAGCTCGTGGGTGACCATGGCAATAAACTCTGATTTCATCCTATCGAGTTCTTTGAGATGGCTGATGTCTTGGAGCACGGTGACAGAACCCATAATCTCACCGATATCGTTTCGTACAAGGGCTGTATGGGCACGGAGAAAGATATCTCCAGACTCGCCGGCGCTCAATTCCTGCGAAACAGAAGCATAGCTCATGTCTTTTGCCTGAAGACTTTCTTCCATGATCTTGGACAACTCAGAGGGGAGGTTACACTGATTGAGGTAATTTCCGAGCAGAAGAGTCTCAGAGGTCTTCAGCATCCGACTGGCCGCTGGATTCGAGAGGACAATGCAGCTGTCCCGATCGCACACCAAGACCCCGTCGCCCATGCAATTGATGATGGTTTTGATCTTCGACTTTTCCGTGGCGATATCCCGAAGGGATTTCTCCCGTTCTCTCCGCAGGAACTCTGTTTCTTTCTGGAGGGTTCTCCTCTCCAACGCCCTTCTGACCACGATGCGGAGCTGGTCCGGCGTGAAAGGTTTGGGGATGAAATCGTAAGCCCCCTTCTTCATCGCCTCCACGGCCGATTCTACGGTGGCATAACCGGTGATGACGATCACGAGAAGGTTGGGATCGAAAGTCCGAATGTGATCCAGCACTTCCATTCCGCTCATGCCAGGCATCATGAGATCGAGGAGAATGACATCCATCTTCTCGGGATGGCTCTTGATCTCCTCCAATCCCTGGCTTCCGTTATCAGCGCAGAGGACAGAGCATCCGTCTCTTGAGAGGATGCGTGAGCAGCCATCCCTCATGATTTGCTCATCGTCAATGACGAGGATGTTTGCCTGGTCTGGCATCTTCGGCCTCAATACAAAATGTCAAATGTCAAAACTCAAAGTTCAAACCGAGTTCAAATTCCAAAGTTCAAATTAAAAGTATCTTGAGACTTAAACATTTGTCATTCCTTTGGCATTTGCCTGCCTGCGCGAAGCCCCGCCTCCAGAAGCCTTGCGGAGGGCAGGCGCTCCGGCGAAGGCAGGGAATTTGGCATTCGACATTTCATTTCGACAAAAGGGCTTCGATCCGTTTCACCAATACTTCCGGCTCTACGGGCTTGTCGATATAATCGTCTGCTTCGGTTTCCATTCCCATTTGTTGTGTGTAGCGGGTCGTAGAAATCTTGGAGACCACTGCCGTCAGCAGAAGCACCGGGATCTTGCTCAGCTTGGAATCGGCCTTCAATTCCTTGCACACGATGTATCCATCTTTGTCCGGCATCATGACATCGAGAACGATAAGGTCCGGTTTTTCGGTCTTAGCTTTTTGAAGACCCTCGATCCCGCCATAGGCAGCGGCCACGTCATATTTCTTAGATTCTAAGATCATGGTTACTGCTTCCACCAAATCCGGATCATCATCAACGATCAAAATCTTCTTTGCCATCTTTTTGCCCCTCCTTTTTTCATCGTGACCGTGTCCGTGGGGTTTGATCTTTTGCGGACACGTGACACGTACCACGGTCACGTCTGTTTATACTTGCGGTCTTGGCAGCAGTCCTGCACTCTGAGCGATCTCTGCCACCTTCTCCTCCCACTCGATCGCCATGATATGGATCCCCCGCACCCCAGGGATCTCCCTCAGCTTCTGAATCGTCTCCACACAGATCTTGATCCCTTCCTCCGACTGCTTCTCCTTGGCCACCCCCTTCATCCTCTCGATCATCCCATCCGGCACGTCCATCCCGGGCACCGAATTCTTCATGTATTTCGCCATCCCGACCGACTTAAACGGCGTCACCCCTGCCAGGATCGCACACCTCTCGTGTAGCCCCCGATCCCTCACCATCTCCATCCACTTGGTAAACTTTTCCATGTTGTAGATACACTGGGTCTGGATAAATTCACACCCCGCCTTCACTTTCTTCCCTAATCTCGCTGCCCGGATCTCAAACGGGTCCGCAAAGGGATTCTCCGCAGCCCCAATGAAGAGTACGGGTTTTCCTTTGACTTCCTCACCCCCCAGAAATTTCCCATCATCTCTTAGGATCTTGACCGTATTGATTAACTGGATGGAGTCTATATCAAAGACATTTTTTGCCTTCGGATGATCCCCAAATTTCTGATGGTCCCCCGAGAGGCAGAGAATGTTGTTGATCCCCAAGGCCCCTGCCCCCAAGATGTCACTCTGGATCGCTATCCGGTTCCGGTCCCGACAGACCATCTGCAGGATCGGATCAAACCCCATCTCTTTGAGGATGATACAGGATGAAAAGGAGCTCATTCTCACCACTGAGGTCTGATTGTCCGTGACATTGACGGCATCCACCACCCCCTTGAGCAGATTCCCTTTTTTTCGGATTACCTCCGGATCCGCTCCCCTCGGCGGCCCGCACTCCGATGTCACCACAAACCCACCACTTTCTAATATTCGCTCAATGTTCGACTTCGTCTTCATCTTTTACCCTTAAAGATAGTTCGGGGTAATTTAGTTCGGTGTTCGGAGTTTTTGATTTTTTTGAGTTCTTCACTCCGAACTCTGAACTCCGAACTCATAACTTATAACCTCAAGTCTTCTCTCAGCCTCTTGCGCGGTCCCCCATCCCGAGAGGTCGTCCAATCCTTCACCGGGATGATCTCCTCATAGCGATCCAATTGATTGAGTTCCTTAAGCCTGTCGATGATCAACTGCCAACCACAGTCCAGATCCTTGTCCACTTCGCACTTCCCATTCGAAGACCCCCCGCAAGGCCCGTTGAGCAGACTCTTCGCACACCGAGCGATCGGACAGACCCCTCCGGTCATATGCAGTACACACTCCCCGCACCCCTGACACCGCTCACTCCAGACCCCCTGCTCCAGGGTGACTCCAAGAAAGGTCGTGTTGACCCCAGGAAGGACGATTTTCGTCCGATATTTCTCTCCCACATATTGTATCCCAGCCCCACAGGCTATCGATAAGATCACCTCATAGTCTCCCACAAAAGGACGGACTTGGTCAATGTATTCATGGTCACATTGACGCTCCAGGGTCTGCTCTTTGATCTCGATCTCCTGGCCATCCTTGGCACGGGAGAGCTTTAGTTCTGAGGCCAGAACCCCCACCTCTCTTTCACCCCCAGCGGCACATACTGTCACACACTCATTACAACCCAATAGAAGGACCTTCTTGTAGGGCTTGAGCATGTTAAGGATTTCTTCCAGTGATTTGCGATTCGCTACGATCATTCTAACCTCCAATGAAAGGATTCAAGAATTCAAGGGTTCGAGGGTTCAAGTTTTTTTTTAATTACTTCACTTGACCCCTAGAATCCTGGACCCCTCGGACCCTGTTCTTAACGGGTGACGGCCCCAAGGCTTTTATTTTCTCTGTCATCTCACGGGCGACCTCGGCAAAACGCTGACCTTGAGCCGAGCTCATGTTGTACATCTCTAGTCGAGCCCCTCCTAATCCTACCTCATCTAATAATTTCTTCGCATACTGAACTCTCTTCTTGGCCCTTAAATTACCTCTCAAGAAATGACACTCTCCCTCCAAGCACCCTGCCAGGTAAACTCCATCCACCCCTGATTCAAAGGCATGGAGAATGAGGAGGATATCCACTCTCCCTGTGCAGGGAACCTTCACAATCTTCACGTTCGTAGGGTAGTTGAGCCTCATCGAACCTGCCAGGTCCGCCGCACTGTAGGCTCAATGCTCACAGCAAAAGGCCAGGACCTCGGGCTCAAAAACGTGTCCGTGTCCGTGATCCGTGTCCGTCCTTTGCGGCCCGTGCCCTGATTCCATTTTCCGCTGAACTGCCTCCATCTCAACCCTCTATTTATAGTTGGGAGTAATTTAGCTCGGAGTTCGGAGACAAAACCAGATACTCCGAACTCTGAACTCCGAACTCATACACTTGCTTCCACAAGGGCTTCGCACTTGGCCCACAGTTGGGGATCTCTGAAGTGCATCAACTCTATCGCTCTGGCCGGGCACTCGGCCGCGCAACTGCCGCAGCCTTTGCACTTGGCCAGATCAATCTCCGCCTCGCCCTTCACATTGATCACAGGGACTTCATAAGGGCAAACCCTTACACACGTCAAACAGGCCGCACACCGCTCGCCCTCCACCATGGCGACCACACCGCCCACCAGCATCTTCTCTTTGGATAAGATGGTACAGGCTCGAGACGCTGCTGCACTTGCCTGAGTGATCGTTTCGCTGATCAATTTCGGTCCGTGGGCCCCACCAGCAAGATACATGCCATCGGTTGCAAAGTCAACAGGCCTCAACTTCATATGGGCTTCCAAAAAGAAACCTTCCATCGTACGAGGGACCTTCAGCATCGTTGCCAATTCTTCATTCTCTCTCGGAATGGTGGCTGCGGAAAGAACCACGAAGTCAGGCCTTATCTCCATCCGTTCTTTCAAGATTCTATCCAGATAGGAGACAAGGAGACCTTCCCCATCCTTCTTGACTTCGGGTTTCTCTTCCGGTTCGTATCGGATGAACAGGATGCCTTGCTCCCGGGCTTTCGCGTAGTAGGATTCTGCAAGGCCATAGGTCCGCACATCCCGGTAGAGGATAGAGATATTGGCGTTAGGGTTCAGCTCTTTGATCTTAAGAGCATTCTTCACGGCGGTTGCGCAGCAAGTTCGGCTGCAGTTGGGTCGCTCCTTGTTCCGGGACCCTACACATTGGATCATTACAATGTGATTGGCCCGGGCCACCTCTTCGGGTTGATTGACAATCCGACTCTCTAATTCAAGCTGCGTGACAACGCGCGGGTCTTCGCCATAGAGGTATTCGTTTGGTTTCCATTCTTGAGCGCCGGTGGCCAAGATTGTTATGCCATGTTCAATCTTCCGGTAATACATGGTAGGCGCCACCATCACTCCGGTGGAGAAGTTTCCTTTGGAGCCGCTGAAATCGACCACCAAGGCATTGGTGATGACATGGATCAGAGGATGGTTCGTGACCCGGTTAATCAAATCTTTTAAGAAGGTCTGGACATTTTGACCTTCGAGGGTATAGTGAAGGTTTCTCAGATTTCCTCCTAACTGGGCTTCTTTCTCGAGGAGGAAGATCTCGTATCCTTGCTCTGCGAGCTTGAGCGCAGCGGTCATCCCGGCCACTCCTCCTCCGATGACCAATCCTTTTTGGATCACCGGCAATCCGACTTCACTGAGAGCTCGGATCAGGCGGGCGTTGGCCACGGCCATGCGGACAAGGTCCTTCGCCTTAAGCGTCGCTTCATCCTTCTGCCGCATATGGACCCAGGAACATTGATCGCGGATGTTTGCCATCTCAAAGAGGTATTTATTTAATCCCGCCTCCCGGCAGGTTTCTCTAAACATCGGTTCATGCGTCCTTGGAGAACAGGAGGCCACAATGACACGATTCAGGTGATTCTCTTCGATCGCTTTCTTGATTTTTCCCTGGGTGTCCTGGGAACAGGTGTAGAGATTGTCCTCAACGTGGACGACGTTTTTCAGTGTCCTCGCGTACTCCCTGACTTCAGGCACATTGACCACGCCTCCGATGTTGATGCCGCAATTGCAGACGAAGACGCCGATGCGGGGTTCTTCCGCTGTCACATCCGCCTCGGGAGGATATTCTTTTTTGGTGACCATGGTTCCCCGTGCCGAAGCGATCAGTCCTGTGGCATCGGCCACGGCACCGCTTGCCTGAGAGACCGTTTCCGGGATGTCTTTCGGCCCTTGAAACACCCCGCAGACGTAGACGCCTGGTTTGGATGTCGAGGTGGGCTCGAAAGGTTTTGTCTTGCAGAATCCATGAGACTCCACCTCAACGCCCATCCGTTTCGCCATCTCAACCGTTTCCTTGGATGGGACCATGCCTACAGAAAGAACGACCAAATCAAATTCCTCTTCCACGAACTTGGCTTCTTCATCCAGGTAAGTCACCAGGAGATTTTTTGTTTTAAAATGCTCCCTAATTCTGGAGACCATACACTTGATGAACCGGACGCCGTATTCGGATTTTGCTCTCTCATAATACGCATCGAACCCTTTCCCATAAGCCCGGACATCCATATAAAAGATGGTGGGCTCGACAAAATTGGCATGTTCTTTGGCAATGATGGCCTCTTTCGTCGCGTACATGCAGCACACGGATGAACAGTAATCCTGTCCACAAGAGATATCGCGGCTTCCGACACACTGGATAAAAGCGATCTTTCGCGGGTGTCCTGCATCCGAAGGACGCTGGACCACACCGGCATAAGGGCCGCTGGCACTGAGCATCCGTTCGAACTCGATGCTTGTGACGACATTTGGGTAGACACCGTAGCCGAATTCGGGCCGAATATTTCCGTCCACGGTTTTAAACCCGGGTGTCAGAATGACCGCTCCGACCTGGAGGTCAACGATTTTCTCGCGGTCATCATGATTGACGGCCCCCGCACGGCAGGCGAAGACGCACTGCAGACACTCGGAGCAGATGCCGCATTCCAGGCATCGCCTGGCTGCCTCGATCACTTCTTCTTCGGTCAGCCCTGATTCCACTTCTGAAAAATCGCCCTTGCGCTCGCCCGCTTCACGCTTTTTAGGGACTGCACGAGCAGCTTGTGACTTGACCTCCATGAGCTGTTTTGCCTGAGATGGTTCGAGTTTAGCCTCGGGGAGCTTTTCGATGGATTCTAAAACCGGCGGCCATATCCTTGCTTCTTTCTCTTCCTGTTTCAGGTAGGCTTCAATCGAGCGCGCTGCCTTGTGTCCTGCAGAGATGGCATCCACGACAAAAGTTGTTCCCGTGACCACATCGCCGCCAGCAAAAATCCCCGGCACATTGGTCGCAAGTGTGTCTTTATCAGCCGCTACTGTCCGGCCGCGCACCGTCTCTACCTTGTTGCTCAACAAAGTAAGGTCAGGCCTCTGGCCGATGGCAAAGATAACCACATCACAAGGAATGACTGTCTCTGTCCCGGGGATCTCGTCAAAATCAGGCCGGCCTTCAATAAAGCCTCGGAAATCCACGTCGACGGTTCGTACGCCTGTGATATACCCGTCTTTGTTTGTTACCTCCTTGAACGTTCGGCCGGGATAGACATCAATGCCTTCATCCTGAGCGTCACGGACTTCCCAATCGTGGGCAGGCATTTTTTCTCGACTCTCAAGGCAAGACATGCCCACCCAGCTTGCGCCCATTCGCACTGAAGACATAGCCGCATCAATGGCTACATTCCCGCCACCGAGGACCAAGATGCGTTTATTCGCAATTTTTGATTTGATGTTTGATGCTCCTGAAAGGCTGACCTCGCGCAAGAAGTCTGTGGTGATGTGAACATCGGGCAGGTCATTTCCAGGGATAGGGAGCTTAATGCCAATATGAGCGCCTGCTGCAACAAAGACCGCGTCAAAATCTTCGAGCAACCCTGTCACATCTTGCACGCGGTGGTTCAGCTTCAGTTCCACCCCTCTTGAGATGATTTCATCTATCTCACATTGGAGCAAGTCATAGGGCATGCGATATTCCGGGATGCCTACGCGCATCATTCCACCCGGTGCAGGCAGCGCTTCGAAGACGGTCACGGAGTAACCTTTACGGATCAAGTCGTTGGCCGCGGTCAACCCCGCTGGACCAGCGCCGACAATGGCGACTTTTTTCCCCGCTCCACTGGTATCCGGAGCTTTCTGGACCCCCGACGCGTACACCTTCTGGATCTCTTCAGGATGTGCGAATGCCCAGTCGCTCACAAAACGTTTGAAATGCATGATGTTGACGGGTTCACTTCCCACCTCGGTTCGCGTGCAAGCCTCCTCACACCGGTGGTTGCATACGCGTCCGCACACGGAAGGGAAAGGGTTATCTTCTTTGATGGTTCGGTACGCATCGGCAAAGCGTTTCTCACGGATGAGTGCGACATAGCCCATGGCGCGCTGTTCAATCGGACAGGCGTTACGGCATGGCGCTTCGCCACGTTTTTCGATGGCGAAGGCATTCGGGATGGCTTGGGGATATTTTTTGTAGATCGCCTTGCGCGTGGAGAGCAGGGCGTTGAACTCATCGGGACGGATGATGGGACAGGCGGCTGCACAATCACCGCATCCCGTGCATTTGGCCGTGTCCACAAAGCGGGCATGTTGATGAAGGCGGACGGTAAAATTTCCTGGCTCGCCTGAGATCCCTTCGACATCGGTGGCCGTCAGGATACGAATGTTAAGATGACGGCCTGCCTCGACCAGCTTGGGAGAGATGATGCACATGGAGCAGTCGTTCGTGGGGAAGGTCTTATCCAATTGGGCCATCACCCCGCCAATCGCAGGCGACGACTCCACCAGATAGACATAGTAGCCAGATTCGGCGAGGTCGAGGGATGCTTGGATCCCGGCGATCCCACCTCCGACGACCATCACTGCTCCTACTTTATCTCCAGCTTTTTCTTGCATTTGGTCTCCCATCATTCCTGACTCCGGCGGCTTTTCTTTGGGTCGTTTTAAATTCCAAATCACAAATTCCAAATCCCAAACAAATCCCAAATTCCAATATCAAAATTCAAAACTTTCTCGTTTAGTAAATTCGTATTTCGAACATTGGTGCTTATTTGGAATTTGGTGCTTGGTACTTGGAATTTTACGCATTTGATTACATTAATCCCTTCGCACTCAATATCTTCATGGGGTCTGTGATGTGCCGGTGAAGCCATTTCCTGACATCTTTATGACCCAGGGCCAACCCCATCAATTCCGTAAAGTAAAGGATGGGGAGATTGTATCTCTTGCCCGTCTCCTTCTCCAATTCTCCCTGGCGGGTATCGAGATTGGCCTGACACATCGGACAGCCCGTGACCAAACAGTCCGCCTCGGCCTCCATTGCCATGGAGAGGAGGCGGTCGTTCAATTTCTTAACGATGTCTGTCCGCGTCATCACGAGACTGGCTCCACAACAATCGGTTTTGTAGCACCATGGAACAGGATCAGCGCCCAGGGTTTTCATCAATCGGTCCATATGTTGAGGGTTCTCATATTCCCGCACGCCTGTCATTTTTGGAGGTCGAACGGTAAGGCAACCGTAGTAGCAAGCCACCTTAAGCCCTGAGAGGGACTTTGCGCGCTTTTTTTTCACCTCTTCTAAGATGCCATCGTCGCAGAAAAAGTCCAGTGCATATCGAATGGGGACATTGCCGTGGTAGGAAAGATGGACTTTTTCCGGGTGTTCCTTGACCTCTTTCTCCGCTGCCTTAAATCGGCTGTAGCATGCCACACACGGGACCAGCAAGTCGCGATCGTTCTTTTCGGCGAGACCAAGATTCCGGGCGGCGAGATCGATGGCCAGCTTTTCATCCGTGCAGTGGGCTGAGCTCGCCCCGCAACAGGTCCAATCCTCTAATTCGTAGAGCTGAATATCGAGGAGTTTGGATACGCCTCGGATTGAATCATCGTACTCTCGGGCGGTTCCGTGAAGGGAGCATCCAGGATAGTAAGAGACCTCTTTCATTTTTATCTTCCTCAGCAATTCAAATCCCAATCTCCAAATTCCAAATCCCAAATAAATTACAATAAGCAATGCCCAAATGACCCAACCCACACATTTCGGTCATTGGAGCTTTGGTCATTGTTTGGGGTTTGGTGCTTGGGATTTGGTGCTTTATTGTCTCGCTCCTTTCTCAAAAGCGTTGAAAATCTCCTTAACCTCTTTTTTTCCACCGCAAAATTTCGACGGCAGCAGTTTAATCTTCCCCTTGCGGTACATCTTCCATCCCAAGGCAGCATCCTTAAAAAAATCTTTCGTCTTGGATTTAAATTGGAGGATGAGGCTGAGCTCGTGAATCCGGCCTCTTGATTTGATTGTGTCTAAAAAAGCGGAGTGGAAAATGGGGATATCCTTTTCTCCGGGTTTGAATTCAGAATGCACGGCCAGCGCTCTTAATGTATCCATGATTTTGGCAATATCGATGTTATTCGGGCATCGAACGCTGCACGTGTAGCAGGAGGCGCAGATCCAAATCGTGTTTGAGGTGAGGACCTTTTCCCGATGGCCGTACTGGATGTGACGGAGCATTTGATTGGGGAGGACATCCATCGCATAAGCGATGGGACATCCTGCCGAACATTTCTGGCATTGAAAACAGGCGCTAATTTTTTCGCCGCTGGCCTGAGCCACTTCAGACAGGAAGGGATTTGCCTTCTGGTTTTCCCGTGCGTTCAGTTCCGTCATATGCTCCTCGATCTTGAATGGAAGGGTTTTCCAGGATCGCCTGCGTTTCGTGATGAACGGGAAGCTCGATGGTAAACGTGGTGCCTTCACCCGCCTGGCTTTTTACGCTGATCTTTCCCCCGTGGTCCTCAACGATTCCATAAGAAGTGGCGAGTCCCAGCCCCGTCCCCTTTCCCACCTCCTTGGTGGTGAAGAAGGGATCGAAGATTCGGGTGAGGTTCTCCGGGGGAATGCCCTCCCCGGTATCGGTACACTCCACAAAGACCGTCTTCTGATCCGGGGCACAGAAGGTCGTGATGGTCAGCGTTCCGCCGCCGCGCATCGCTTCTGCCGCATTCACGATAATATTCATGAAGACTTGTTTCAATTGGCTTGCATTTCCGCGGACGAAGGGCAGGAAGGCGTCGAGTTTCTTCACGATATGGATGTTGTGGAATAAAGCCTGATTCACCAGGAAGAAGAGTCCGTCCGTAATGGCTCGATTGATGTCAGTGGGTTCCATCTTCGGTTCGGTTTGGCGAGCGAATTCAAGGAGGCTCTTGACGATCTCCTTACAGCGGCCTGCCTCCTGAACGATTCGAACCAAATCTGCCCGCCGCGAATCCGTCTCGGGAAGGTCCTCCATCATCAGACTGGAGTAAATAAGAATTCCACCCAAAGGGTTGTTGATCTCATGGGCGATTCCCGCTGCCAGTTTTCCGAGAGACGCCATCTTCTCGGAACTGACTAGTTGCAGGTGGGTCTCTTGGAGCTTCTTTTCCATGTTCAGGCGGGGTCTCAAATCCGTAAAGATACCCACACTGGCGATTTCCTGGCCGCTCCCGTTATAGATGAGGGCGGCGGAGAGCTGAATGGGGATTTCTTTCCCAAACTTATTGACCGCGTTCATCTGGGTGGGAATAAATTTTCCTACCCCCCCGTATTCCTGGCTTCGGAGTTTCTTCATGATTTCTTTCGCCACGCCCTCTTTGTAGATCTTGGTAATATGGAGCTTGCCGATCACCTCCTCTGCCTTGTATCCGGTCAGCGCCTCCGCTCCTTTGTTAAAGATGAAGATATTGCCTTTCATGTCCGCCGCGATGATCCCATCCACGGAACTCTCGATCAGGTTCATGAAGAATTCATTGGCTTCGCGAAGTTGATTCTCGATCCGCTTTCTCTCGGAGATATCCAGGTTGATCCCCTGGTAGCCGACGACCTCTCCCTTCTCATTCTTGATCGGGTGAGAGGTCAGCAAGACGGTGATCCTGTCCCCGTTCCCCTTTCTGAATTCCACCTCCAAGTCTTTGACATGCCCCTCTCTTTCGATCCTCTCCTGAAAAGCTCTCCGATCCTCCGGGTTGACGTAGAGATCCTGGGTGATATCTATTTTGAGAAATTCTTCTTTCGTAGGATATCCCAGCATATCGAGCAGGGCCTGGTTACAGTCCAAAAACTTGCCCTCCTTCGAGCTGATGAAGAGACCATGCCTCACCCTTTCGAAGAGGTCTCTGAGTTTTTCCCCAGAATCCCTGAGGTCCCTCTCGAATTTTTTCCGGTCTGTGATGTCCCGGATGTACGCATAGGTCTTAACCTCTCCCGTATCCGACTCGGCCAAAGCAATACAAACCTCTGCATCCTTGACCTGCCCCTGGGAGGTCAGGATATTCATTTCGGTGCAGAGCTTCTCGCCTATTCCCACACCGCGGGTGACCGTTCCCTCAAGAAATTGTTTGTTCTCTTTTCCAATGACCGAGAAGAAATTTCTTCCGATCAATTCTTTCTTGGGAATCCCGGTGATTTCGGAGGCCATCTGATTGGCAAAAATGATCTTAAACGTCTGATCGAAGACCAGGATTCCATCGTCCCCCATCTCAGCGATTTTCTCGAATTGTTGGGTGGCCTCCCGGATCCGCCGCTCCATTCTTTTCGACTCCGTAATATCTTGGAGGTAGGCATAGCCCTTCCGGGCTCCTTGGGGTGCCTCCGCCAAGGCAATACAAATCTCGACCTCTTTGATCTCTTCACGAGAGGTGCAAAGCTGAACCTCGGCGCACGTTTTCTCGCCATAACGTTCAGGATGGCTGAAGAGGTCTTCGACAAAGGATGGATGGGGCTTGCCTAAAAGGGAGAGGACCGACATTTTCAGCAACTCTCGGCTCGAATATCCGGTGATTTCGGAAGCCATCCGATTTGCAAATTGGATCTGATAGCGATCATCAAATACTAAGATCCCGTCGTTTCCCAATTCGGCGATGGATTGAAACATCTCTGAGCCCACCTCCTTCTTCTTGACAAGGATAAGTGGCTCGGGCGGTTTCTTTCTTTTTGTCGGCGCAGTTGGTTTTTTGACAGTCATAACCGTCCCGGGGTAGCCTATTTCCTTCGGGTTGACAGGAAAACAAGGTAACCCTTCGGTCCTCACCCCTTCCATAGCCCTTCCCCCTTACGGGGAGAGGAGAGTGAGACGCTGAGTGTGTATTCTACAGTCCTGCATAATCCAGGAGCGCGGGGACCTGTTTTTCCCATCCGATGGGAATGATCTGGACTCCTTGGCAGAGTGGTTTCAACGCCTTGATCAGACCCCCGGCGATCTCAACGCTTGCCTGCTGTTTATCCGACGCCTTCATCATTCGGTCGATGACTGAATCCGGGATGGAAGCTCCCTCCACATGCTTGTTTACATAGCGGGCCATGCCCACTGATTTGAGCAGGGTGATGCCAGCGATGATGGGGACCTTGAAGTGTGCCACTTTTTTGGCGAAGGCCTCAAAAAGGCTTGCATCGTAGATCGAATGGGTGAAGAAGAAATCAACTCCCATCCGTATCTTCTTCTCCATGTCCATGACCTCTAGGTCGAGGACATGACCTTTCGCGGCGGCGTTGATGTGGGTGCCTACGCAGAATTTTGGTTTTCCTTGAAGATCATTCCCTGCGAGGTCGTAGCCTTCTTGGAGACGCTTGGCCGCGCCGAGCAAACCCATGACGTCGAGATCAAAGACCGCTTTGGCTTCGAAGTGATCCCCGGTAGAGGGTTGATCGCCGTGGACGAGGAAGAGGTTCTTGAGGCCCAGAGTGGAGGCGTTTAAGAGTTCGGATTGCAGTGCCAATCGGTTCCGGTCGCTACAGGAGAGATTGTAGATCACCTCCATCCCCTTTTTTGCCTTTAGCAGGGTGCATACTGAAAGGGATCCCAGCCTCATGATGGCATTCTGGAGGTCTGGCACGTTGATCGCATCCACGCGCCCTTTGAAGAGTTCGGCATAGTCGTACAACTCGGAGACGTCGCTTCCCTTAGGAGGCTGGAGCTCGACGACGACTGCGAATTTTCCCGAATCCAATCGTTCCTTAAATGTCATGGGCTTTCTCCTCTCTCCCAATTTGAGGGAGGCGACCGGTAAGTGCCCCGTAAGCCCCGCCTTGTAGGCGGGGTCAAGGGGGCACAATCAAAACGATATTTCTTCCCCGGGAAGCCGCGGCCTGTGGCCGGGAAGCTTCATTATCCAATCCTCTCGAGGGGCAGGGGACATCACATTCTGACCGACGCCCCGAGCGAAAAAGCGGATAATGCGGAACCGAGGACTTTCTCGGTGCAAGACATCGTCCCCTCTACCGCCAATGCTCTAATTTTATGAATCGATTGCCCAAAAGAACGGGTATTTTTAAGGGCGTGAGGAATAAGAATACTAAATTATAAAACCCCAGGGAAAAATCTGTCAAGGCTTGTGAAGAATTGACATGGGCTCCTGAAGCACGGGAACGCTTTCAACCGGGAAAGGGCTTCCCTTTTCAGCAGCCTGTCTCATTTCGCATATCTCTTCTTATAGGCTTCCTGAACGAGGGTTCCCTGAGTTTGATTTCGCCATTCCCTTGCGGGTTTCAGCCTCAGAATGTTCTCCAGCCTGTTTTGTTCCTTCAGGCGTTTATGGATCTCAAACCAGGCGCAAGGAGTATCCTTGCTCACTTCGCATTTACCCTCCCGAGAAGTTCCTCCGCAGGGGCCGTTGAAGAGACTTTTGGCGCACCTTGTAACAGGGCATATTCCTCCTGTTTCTCCCAAGACGCACTCACGGCACGTCCTGCAATTCTCCTCGAACCACCCGATATCCCGGTCGACGCCGACGAAAACGGTGTTCAAAGCGGGAAACACCGGTTTTTGAGGGTATCGGTCGGCAAGGAATTGGACCCCGGCTCCACAAGCCATGGACAACAAGCCATCATATTCTTTTACGATCTCGTCCAGCTCCGAGAAGAAATCGGCATTGCACTGTCGCTCAATGGTGAACCCATCCACCCGAGACGAGGCTCCCTCCTGCTTGAAGGCGTTCTGGAGTTCCTCATTTAAGAGTCCGACTTCTCTTTGACCGCCGGCCATGCAGATGGATGTACAACCCCCGCAACCCACATTCAGAACCTTCTTGAAGCTCTTGATCATTTCCTTGATCTCGTCAAAAGGTTTTCTTTCCCCAACAATCATTTTTCTTCCTCCGGCTACGCTATTTTCGTATATGACATTCCCCACAGTACCGGGGACCTGTCTTCTTCTTTTCTTTCTCGTATTTTGTGTGACAGCCGACGCATTGATTGTGAAAGGCCTGTTCGAGATTGGCTTGGGATTTCGGACCATGACAGGCAGAGCAACGGATGCCCTTATTTCCTTCCTCGAGTTTACTTTCGTCCAGAACGTTTTTCCCGTTTTCGTAGATGTGATGGCAGTCCTTACAGGACAAGCCTGCTTCCACGTGGCGGTTGTGAGGAAAGCTCACCGGGGGTCTCGTTGTCTTCCCGGAGATGGCCGAAAGATCCAATATCATCTTATCCGGCTGTGCGTTGACGGGAGAGTGGCTTAACATCAGGAGAGCAGCAAACGCGATCATCCAGAGGCTACAGCCGGTCCATTTCATACCCTTTCTCCTTCGCAAATTTCCCTCCGTATTACAACCAGCTCTCCGACGAAACCTCATCCAGCTGAGGATAGACATCCTGGGACCTGAGGATGCTTCTGGCAAAGGCAATCATGCTCGGGATATGAATCCCAATGGGGCAATAACAACGGCCGCAAAGCACACAGTTTCTCCAGACAATGCCCTTCATCTCCGTCAAAAGCTTCCGGTCTACCTTACCGTTTTTTCTGTATAATTTGCCCAAGGAATTGATCGCCTTATATGAGGGCATGTATTGCGGATCCTTATGGTGCTCCATGTATAAAAAACAGCTTTCGGCACAAAGGCTGCAATGGGCACAGTAGGACAAAAATCGTTTCATTTTGCCCTTTTTCCGGCTGAGCATCCCTTGGATCTGTTTTGTGTCGACTGGTTTCAATTCCTGATGAGACATAGTGTTCTCCATGCCGCAAGATTCTTTCCGTTACCAGGCCCGGGCTCCCCTTGCGAAACTGTATTCGGTTCCGATCAGGAATCGATAGAGAAAGAAAAAGAGCATGTGGCCGAGTTTCGTAAACGGGATCGTGATAAGCATGACCACTCCCGACAGAATGTGGATGGTCATCACCGTGCGATAATCAAACCACTGGTGGTATGCGAAGTACCCCGTCAGAAAGGGGGCCACCGCGATAAGCAGGACGAGATAGTCATAGGCCGTCGTGATGGCCCGAACGCGGGCGAGGAATAATCGCCGGCCGAGGAAAAAGGCCGCACAGACGATAACGACGACGGTTAAGACGTCGGTGACAGATTCGCGCAAGCTCCAAAAGCTAAGACCCCAGGATTGGCTCAGGAGCATATTATGGCCGAGCAGAAAAAGAGGCACCCCGATCAAAAAGACGTGGAAAACGGAAGTCATGACTGTCACAACGGGATAGGTTTTCCAGAGGGTTCCGTTAAGGGATGCCAGGCAGGAAGTGACCCACTGTCCCGGTGTTTTCTTTTGCGACTTTATTTCCAGGGGAGGGTAAGCCCATTCTTTTTTCCTGGTCAATCTGAAAAATTGGATAAAATGGAATATCAGCCCTAGAACAAACACAACAAAAGCAATCGATATCAGCTGTCCCCGAATAAAAGCCAACATGGATCTCTCCTCATTCTCAGTCTTTCTCCGCCGTCACCCTTCGTGTGCCTTCCGAGTTTCGGGAGGCTAATTTAACTGCCTAAACTTGAGGCCTGGGTATCAACTTAGCCCGTTCCGCAATTTCTGGAACCCTGTGTTCCCATTCAATGGCCATCAGATGAACGCCACGAACCCCCTTCATCTCTTTCAATTCTTCGATTTGTTCAACGCAGAGTTTGATTCCTTCTTCTGAGGCTTTTTTGGCATTTACAATTCGATCAATGATCTCATCGGGGATGATGATGCCGGAGACGTTCTTGGCCATATACCGGGCCATACCTCCTGATTTCAGAGGAGTGACTCCCGCCAGAATATTGACCTTCTCGGTCAGTCCCATATCGTCGGCCTGTTTCATCCACTCTCGGAACCTTTTCATGTCGTAGATACACTGGGTCTGGATGAAATCGGCACCCGCCGCGACCTTTTTCGCCAAACGGTGCACCCTGAATTCGAAAGGTTCGGCAAAGGGGTTGGCTGCAGCGCCGATGAATAACTGCGGGGCCCCATCAATGTCATCCCCGTTCAGAAATTTCTTGTTGTCCCTCATCCCTTTGACCATGTTGATCAGCTGGATGGAGTCGATGTCGAACACGCCTTTTGTCAAAGGGTGATTGCCAAATTGTTGGTGGTCACCCGAAAGGCAGAGCATATTTCGAATGCCATGAGCGTAAGCTCCCAGGATATCGCTCTGCATGGCGATGCGGTTACGATCGCGGCAGACCATCTGGTAGTTGGGTTCCAAACCTTCCTGGATGGCAATCAAGCCAGCCGCCCAACTTGCCATTCGTACGACAGCCGTCTGGTTGTCTGTGATGTTCACCGCATCCGTGATCCCCTTTAGATAATTTGCTTTTTTCTTGATCGCCTCCACATTGGCTCCTTGGGGTGGGCCGAGTTCACCGGTGAAGGCAAAATGTCCAGCTGCAAGGACCCTCTCGAGACGGCTTCCTGATTTCATAGGCACTTCCTCATTGAAACGAAATAGAATTTTTGAATTCAGGGATTTTGGAATTTAAGGATTCATGAAGACCATCCATTTTCGCAATCCCTCAATTCCTATATGGCGGATGCTAAAACTCAGTGATTACAGTTCCAGCCATGAATCGGAGTAAAGCGTCTTGGCAATCAAGACCCTGGTGGTCTTCGCATAATCGGCCTGTTCTTTACTCAGCTTCTTGAGATCAACTTCTTCTCCGTCCATGACCCGGAAGACGAGTTTTCTGAGATCCTCTCTTCCCCCCGAAGCAAATTTCTTCAGATCTTCGTCAAAGGCATCGACGATGGCCGAGGCCATCCCATATCGTTCGAGCATCATCATATAAGTTTGATTGAGGATGGGCCTCAGGTGTTCCGGAGCTCCATTCGAAACATTCGAAAGACCGCAGGTGGATCTCATCCCGGGGAGCACTTCTTGGAGATCCTTGAACATCTTCATAAACTCGATACAACTCGGAACCTGAACCTGGCTCTGCGGGCTGGTCACCGGAGTGACAATGGGATCCATCCAGACATCTTCGCCTGGGATCCCGAATTCTAAGCATTTTTGCATTAACTCCGCTGCCAGGACTCCTCTCTCGTCTGCATCCCGGGGAAGGCCCGAGGGACCCCAGAGAAGAGCAACAATTCCCGCATTGTGTTTTTGTGCGATGGGGAACTTGGCGTCCATGCTTTCGGGGCGGGCCATGATCGAATTGATCACAGCCTTTCCTTTCTTGTTCTTGTAAACCTTGAGCCCGGCTTCGATGGCTTCCGTATTGATCGTATCGAGGTAAAGAGGCGTATCCACCACCTCCTGGACGACCTTGACGATCCACTCCATCAACTCTCCTCCGCCCTTTCGGGCAGGTCCGAGGTTGATATCGATGAAATCGACCCCCACCTTAGCCTCCGCCAGGGCCAACTCCTGGATAGGCTTGGGATCTCTGTCCTTCATGGCAGTTCCAATCTTCTTGACCATCACATTCAGGTTTTCGCCAACACGTAACATGATTTTCCTCCTTCTTCAGAAAAAATGTGACCGTGTCTTGTGTCGGCAATCAAGGAACATCCACGGACACGAAAAACCGACACGGACACGAACGGTTTATCCCATCTTCAAAAAGGCGGGTATGTGAGCTGCTTCCCTGGGTCCGATCTTGACTTCCCAGTCCTTACCCAGCTCTTCTTCGAGGTCGCCGCTTACGGCTGCAACCGCTCCGGGGATGACCACCCGACGATGCTTGACTTTCTCGGTGATGCCACTCTTTTTGATGAATGCGCCGATTGCATCGCCCACGAACTTTCCTGCGGCCCAGGCGGTCAGAACCGACAGCCCTTCGGTATCCATCACCAAAAGCCAGCTCGGCACCCGACTCGATTCAACCTCACCGGAGACGATAAAATAGGTGAGAGAGAAGTTGGTCGTGATGAGCACTGGAGAAGCGTCTGTCGGGGTGCCAATGGGGTAGATTCCTTGTTGCATCATCATGGGCCGCTGAGGGTCGGTATAAATATTCAGCCGTTCCACGAGAAGGGGAAAGACGCTTTCGCCCTGGAAGTCCGAGAGAACGATGATACCTGCATATTTCGATACAAAGGTTGCTGCAATCAAGGCCTCTTTCATCGGATCTTTCGTCATTTCACAAGGGAAGGTAATGGTTGGGAATCCGAGGGAGCGGCTTTTTTGGATGAGGGCTGCCCGGCGGATATAGATTTGGTCCTCAAAGGCTTTGCGAAGGGTCCTTGATCCGGAATCAAGGACCAGGTCTTTTAAGCCTGCGGCGGTTAGTTTGTCAGAAAGTGCGAGCAATGCATCAAGATTGTCGGCTTTGACCGCCAGCGGACATTTGTTTTCTTTGGCAAGATTGGCCAAGGCATCGCTATTGCCGTCGGTTGCCGCGTAAATCAACGGGACACGATCCGCGCAGGCCTTCACGCCTGCCGTCAAGGCATCCACCTTGGCGCTCATCAGGATGAGGGCTGCATCGGTTTCACCTTTTACCTTTTTGATCAAGGCTTCGAATTTTCCGGGGTCGCCTGATTCGTTCTTGACCGCGATCAACTCCGGCCGCAAGGTCAGACCGACCCTTTCGTATTTCAATTCCTTGAATCGCTTCAAGCGGGCAGTGACCTCTGCCTCCGGCATGGTATCACTGATCAGAATAGCAATACCAGGTTTGTTGACAAAGGTCTTTTCATGACGGAACAAAACCGTTTCTCCACCGACCTTGACCACATTTTCACCCGCGCCAATGGCAAGGGGTCGAATCGGCGGCGCCGCGGCTTCAGAGAGCATGGCTTTTGCCTCCTCAGACACATAGGGACAGGAGGCCAATTCTGCTTTTCCGGCAGCCAGGTTCATGGCAAAAGCGAGACAGGTTGGAACGCCGCACTCCTTACAGTTGGTTTTAGGTAATAGCTTAAAGATTTGGATCCCTGTCATTCCCATGATAGTCGCTCCTTTCCAATTTCGCATAGCGCATAGAGCATGGCGCATAGCGAACTTCTCGTAATAAGGATTTAACGCTATGCGCTCTGCGCTTAGCGCTTTGCTTCAATTATCCGAGAATCGGATCCATTGAGAGGGCCGGATGATTCTTCTCGGTCAGGAAGGGAAGAATTTCCTCTTCCGTCACCCCAATGGTTTCATCTGCAATCATATCCAGTAGGTTTGGAATGCCGATCTCTTGAGCTCGTTTCTTCAACCGTTCTCCAATCTCTTCTTTGAGGATTTTGGGTATCCAGACCAGTCTTTTGAGACCGCCATCTCCGACTAACCACTTTCTCTGAGTAATATTGTATTTACTGTGGCCCACAAACCCCGGTGTCACCGCGCCGCCACCGACAGAACCTGCCAGAGTGGTGAACTTCATTCCGCATGGGGTCATTCCTGTAAAATCCCGATTAACGGTCATCACCCCATTGCACATCGGAAGCACAGCGGCAATGCATTCGCAACAACCGCAGGTGGTCATCGGATCGTAAACTAGGCTATAGAAATTGTAGTGATCGATTTTCTGACGGGAGGCCTTGAACACGAATTCGTCGACTCCCTTCCACCGGCCAAGCTTTGTATCGATCATCTCTCCCTTCTGGACGGGTTGATTCGGCCCGGTGGGATTGATTTCAAACGCAGCTTTGCAGTCCATCCAGTTGTAAGCACCGCAGAGCCCGGTCCTTTCCGGACTGATGACACAGACATGGTTGGGTGCAAAGGATTGACAAAGCGTGCAGGAGTAGAAAATGTCCGTGGTCTCGTCGGTCATTCCTTCGATGCGGGCATCTCGTTTTCTGTAGACGTCTCTTGCTTTGGCAAGCATTTCGTCCACTTTTTCTTTATCCGTATAGACTTTGACCTGGACTTTGTCGAAGATGGCTCCAAAGTCCTGATGGAACTTTGCATGGAGAATCTTACCGAGATGGGAGAGACGAAATCCTTTTTCCACCGATCCCTTACCGACTCTTAACCAGGCGATGTCCCTTTGACCAATATGCATGATCCCCTGGGCATAGTTGATGAGATGGTGGATTTGTCTCTCCAGAATTGGCTCGAAATCCTCCTGCATCTGTCGGCCTGCGACTTCCGCGACAATCGCGAGGGGGAGTTGACCGGGTGGTTTTATCTTATCCAAATCAGGACCGATCACATCGACCTTTCCGTCCTCAACCTCATCCATGTTCTTGGAAGTCACCCATTCCACGGCATGGGTTCGTCCCCCGCCACACTCCAGGTAGATATCCTCTCCCCTGACCCGCTCGCCTTCGAAGGCGGGACCGTAAGAGACCGGGATGGGAACAGAAGCGACGGTCACCTTCAATCCTCTCACCTCGACGGCCCTCTGGACGATCTGATCGTGGGGGATGTTGGAGACCACGTGTTCGTATGTACAGATGCCGGAAGGTAGAACCTCCGGAATGGGGGTATCTGCGATCGTCGGGAACCCCCAATTGATGGCGCCCGCGGCATTGGCATACCACTCATCGTTGACATATCCCAAGGGCATGACAAAGGCGAAGGTTCGGTCCTTGTTGTAAATCAAATTCTTTCGAAAATCTCCGGGTTTGATACCGCCAAAGGCCATGGCGACCCGGCAGGCAAACCCCATGGCAAACACCGCGGCGCTGATATCCGGTCCAAAGGAGACGAGACGGGTAGGCCATCCGATCTGAACACCTGCCTCGACCAACTGTTGGGAGAAACGCTTGCCTTCGTTCTCCGCGCACATGAAGATATAGAGGTTCTTCTCCTGAAGTTCGATGGCAATTTTTTTAGCTACTTCCGGCGAGGGCGCGGCGCCTGCGATCGCAGCAAATCCGGGCGCTGTTCCGTCCACGAATTCAACGCCACGTTTGCGGAAGATCACATCGTCGGCCGCTCCCAGCCAGATATTCTCGGGCAGGGGGTCTTCCTGTTTCGTGTAAAAGTTGGGGGTTTCCAGGTACCGGATGGACTCGATGATCTCCTCCGCAAAGAAAGTGGCCATTCCCGCGTCGAGGGCAGGTGCCAGGTAGGGAAGGGCGACCTTTTCTTTCACGAGGGGGGGTAGCAAGGTCCGGCAACGATCTAACACCGGCTTCATATCCGCTATCTTCTGGACGGGGATTCCGAGGATCGCATAGATCACGGGGAGATAGTAAGCCGTGTTTGGAAAACCCACCTCCTGGTCCGGTCCCCATTTCTTAAGGGCCTCCTGATATTTCGTTTCGGCCCTTTCCACAATCTTATGAGCGCCTCTGATGGCAGCAGATGCAATGATCTTTGACACGTTCTATTCCTCCTTCCATGATTCGTGACCGTGTCCGTTATCCGTGTCCGTTTTTTTTATCACGGACACGCGACACGGGGCACGGACACGTTATTTTTGAATCTTAGGCCGCATCCAGTTCGCGGCGTTTGGCCATGTCGAAGAGCACACGTTCTCGGGCTTTGTCGATGCCCAGAGCCTTCCTTTTCTTGTCGATATGCTCGATCATCAATTTAGCAGCCTTGATTGGATCTGGTTCGAAACCCCATTTCCCTTTTACGGTATTCTCGAACTCCTCGAAGAGAAGCTTGGTCACCTCTTCGCTACCTGTGGTGGGCCACGTTGTGCCAAATACCGTGAAGACCCCTGACGCGACGAAGTAATGGCCGATGGCCACGGCTTTTTCGCTCATCCACTCCAGGGCTGCACCGGCTGCCGGAAGGTCGCTAATATCGTCTCCCAGCCCTCCATCTTTAACGACTGCGGTGGCTGCCATGAGGATCCTGCTATTGTCCACGCAGGAACCCATGTGAAGAACGGGTGGAATGCCGACGGCCTCACAGACCGAGGCGAGACCGGCGCCTGCATATTGCCGGGCAGCTTCCGGGGTGAGGAGCCCTGCTTTGCCGCAGGCCATGGCGCTGCACCCGGTGACCAGAACGATCACGTCATTCTTGATCAATTCCTTGATCAAGGTGAGGTTGGGATCGTCGTGGGTCACTCGTGCATTGTTGCAGCCCACCACGCCAGCGATTCCCCGGATACGACCGTTAATAATATTGTCGTTAAGAGGCCGGTAGGAGGCCCGGAAGACCCCTCCCAGCAGGTAGTTGATCGTTTCATGGCTAAACCCCACGACCTGATCTGCAGTGTCGGAAGGGATCTCGACGTTTGGTTTTCTGTTCTTAAAGTTCTGGATGCCCTCCATCAAAATCTTCTTCGCCACATTGGGAGCATTGTGTTCTTCAAATTCAATGTGGGTGGCCCCGTCGATCTTGGCTTTGGCGGAGGTGGTGATCAACTTGGTGTGGTAGCACTTGGCCACCTGAGCCAAAGACTGCATTTCACACTGGACATCAACCACCATGGCATCGACAGCGCCCGTGACAATGGCTAACTCTTGCTGTAAAAAGTTTCCCGCCACAGGGATGCCGTGGCGCATCAAGATCTCATTGGCAGAGCAGCACATGCCGGCCAGATTAACTCCCTTTGCCCCGACAGCCTTGGCTGCCTGCTGAATGTCAGGGTCATGGACCACATCTGCCATAATTTCCGGAAGTAGCGGCTCGTGGCCGTGAATGACGACGTTCACCTCGTCCTTTTTCAAGACTCCAAGATTGATCTGACCAAAGACGGGAACCGGGTTTCCAAAGAGGATGTCCTGAAGCTCGGTTGAGATCATCGAACCTCCCCACCCATCGGCCAAGGCACAGCGAGCGGCAGCCATCAAGAGACTTCTATAATCTTGATCCACCCCCATGTGCGTCCGGTGCATGAGTTCGACGACCTCTCGGTCGATTCCCCGGGGGGTGATTCCCAATTTTCTCCAGATCTCCTGCCTTTTTAGAGGGGCCCTTTTGATGAAGAGGGGCTCCCCCTCTTGCCGCCCAAACTCGGCAACGGCCTTATGACCTACGTCGACGGCGATGTCTTTTATCGATCGGTCACCGATCTCCACACCGAAATCCATGGCAACCTGGTAGAGTTTCTGTTCGTCTTTAAGCTGAAATCCGGGAACCTCTCCCTTTGCGGTCGCCAGAAAGACTTCGGATATACCGCGGGCATGGTCTGAATGGGCAGCTGTCCCGGCTGCCACCATTCGCGCGAAGTTGCGTGCTGAAATCGTCTCTGCTGTGGCACCGCAGAGGCCCGTCCGTTTTGTTTTTTCTGCAGCCGTTTCTCCTTTTTTCTTAGGAGCGGGGACTCGGCAGGGTCCCATGGCGCAGTTCTTACAACAACTTCCCTCTGCACCGATGGGACAGGGCTTCATGGTTTCGGCCCGGTCGAAGATCGTCTCGCATCCGTCCGCCTGAGCCTTCTTCAACATTTTAATCGTTGCTGGATCAATACTTTTCTTCTCTAAGTCTGACATTTTTTATCCTCCTTATTTTTCCCTCCCTCTTTATCATTATCATTTGGCCGTAAAATCGGCGATCATCTCCCGGACCAGTTTGATGGCCTCAGGATGTCTCATCACTAAAACATCTGCCCCTGCCAAAAGAAGAACGACTGCGGTAACAGCCTCCAGGAGAATCCCTCTTTTCTTGGCGTCGCCAAGAGTGGGAGCATCTTCCGTCTTTGTCTTGGCTTCTTTCGTCTTCCAAATCTCCTTGGCCATATTACAGAGGATGGGGAATTGAAGCCTCTCGTCTTGTTGTGTGAGGGCAGCCATCCGATCTCGTTCCATGACCGAATAGGTATATTCGATCCCGTATCCGAGTCCGCCGGTCGTCGGGTCGACGATAATTTGTCCATCCGGGACGCCCAGATTTCCCAGGAGGATATTGAGCTGTTTGGCCAGGTTGATATCGATTGGAGTGGAAGCGATTGCTGTGTGTTTGTATGCGATCGCTCCTGCGCCCACCTGTTTATAGTTTCCTTCCACCACGGGCCCGATGACGAGATTCATCCCATCACATGTCTCAGCGACTTTTCGGAGGACGTCTGCATCCTTATCGGCATTCCCGCTTCCCCATACGATCACCGGGACATCCACAGCGCTGGCCACCTTCTTGGCTGTTTGAGCGGCCTCGTCGCTTGAACGATTGAGGCCGTTCGGATCGGTGCTGACGAGTTGCAGAGCAATCAACTCAGCCCCATAGCTCTGGACACATTTCTTGGCCCAGGCCACAGGATCTTTGGCCACATCCTTGAAGGGTTCCAGGGCTGCTTCAGGCCATTCTTCCGGGGGCGTGTCATAAACCTCCATGGCAATCCGGGGCGGATGGGGCATCGCTCCCTCAAAGAGGTGAAAAGGGTAGGAGGTCTCTCCACCCACGGTGACAGCCTTTGGTCCTTTTCCCAGCGTGACTTCTCTTATCTTTCCCGTATAAGTAACTTTAGGTATCTCAAATGCCACGACACTCACCTCCCTCTGACTATTTTTTTAGGCCTTCGTCTTTCGTTTTTCGCTACCGAACCATTCCTCGCTGAACCAGTAACGTTCCCCGGTTTTGAGATAGGCGAGCATCTCATCCCGATTTCTCATCTTCTGCCTCCAGTTGATGGGCGTTTCGGGTTTTCCATCCTCAAAAGTGGGGCCCAATACTTTTACCTTCTTGCCGTCGAAAGTCACCTTTTCTTCGAATTGGTCAGCCACGCGGAACCCTCCTTTCTAGAAAAAATATTTTAATCCTAACTCCTAACTCTTGACTTATAAGTCTTAACTTGTTATTCCTGCATGCACTTTGGCAGCCTTTACGGTATTCATCATCAGCATCGTGATCGTCATCGGCCCCACTCCTCCGGGAACCGGGGTGATCGCACTCGCCTTCTCCTTGACTCCCTCAAAATCAACATCACCGCAGAGTTTTGCCTTTCCTTCGGGGGTCATTCCGATCCGGTTGACGCCCACATCGATGACCACTGCCCCTTGCTTCACCATATCCGCCGTGACCGCCTTGGGCTTTCCGGCGGCAACGATGAGGATGTCCGCTCTCTTCGTATGAAATGCCATATCCTTTGTACCCGTATGGCATATCGTCACCGTTGCGTTGGCCCCTTTCTGTTTTTGCAAGAGGATATTGGCAATAGGTTTCCCCACGATGTTCGATCTTCCCACGACGACGACCTCTGCGCCGTCGATCTTTGTACCGGCTCGAATCAGAAGCTGTTGGATTCCTGCCGGCGTGCAGGGGAGATAATCCGCTTCGCCAATCATCAATTTCCCGACATTGACCGGATGGAACCCATCCACGTCTTTTTTCGGATCGATGGCGTAAAGGATTTTTGTCTCATTGATGTGCTTGGGCAGAGGAAGCTGGACCAGGATGCCGTGGATCTTAGGATCCTTATTATATTTGTCGATCAATTTGAGCAAATCTTCTTCCTTAATGGTGGCAGGTTGGTTATCCTGAATCGAGTAGAACCCCAACTCCTTGGATGTCTTCTGCTTTGCCGTCACGTAACTCACCGAAGCAGGGTTCTCGCCTACGAGGATGGTTACCAACCCTGGGATGACATTGTATTTTTCCTTGAGCCGAGCTGTTTCCTGCTTGAGTTCCTCCCGAATCTGTTGAGCGACTTCATTTCCATTGATCAATTTTGCCGTCATCTTTTTTACCTCCCCTTAAGATGATATCGTTATCCGTATCACGTGCCTCGTGAATCGTAAAATCTTCCGCATGCCTTACTGAATGTATTTCTCAAAGATACGTCGGGCGGATTGAACCGCCTTTGACTCCAAGGGCAGTTGAAAAGTCGGTTTGCCTTCCGAATCGTAACGGTACACCTCTTCGTCGACAGGGAGGACCCCTCCCAATTCGAGATTTTGTTTCTTGACTTCCTCATAGAATTCAGAACCAGGTTCACCCTGAACCCGGTTGACGACCAGTACCTCACGGACGATGCGGAGGTCCAACGCATGGATGAGGTCGCGAATCCGCGAGGCGGTTAAGATACCCCGCTGGCTGGAATCCGAGAGGATAAAAAGAAGATCGACATCCCGGGTCGTCAGTCGGCTGAAATGCTCCATCCCCGCTTCGTTATCGATCACGATGTATTGGTAATTTCCAGTCAATAGATCCAAACATTTTCTGGCCAAGGTATTCGCCGCACAATAACAGCCCGGACCCTCCGGGCGTCCCATCGCGATGAGGTCGAATCCTCTGGCCTCGGTCAGGGCTTCCTGGACCTTGTATTCAAACCAGATGTCTTTCGTCATTCCAACAGGGACATCCTTCTTCATCGTCTCACGGGTTTCGCCGATGGTGGACCTGATCTGTACGCCCAAAACCTCGTTGAGGTTCGAATTCGAATCCGCATCCACGGCCAGAATAGGGCCTTTCCCTTTGTCCAAGAGAAACCGAATGATCATTCCAGCCAGAGTGGTTTTGCCCGTTCCTCCTTTTCCTGAGACCGCAATCGTAAAGCTCAAAGTTGTCCTTCAACCGTCCTCTCCGATTGAACCTCCCTTTTCATCCGGTAAAGCCTTTCCATCACTTTCGGGAAGGCAGAGACATCCGTGTGGGGGAGAAACATCGCCCCAATGAATTCGCCCATAAACGTGGGGTGGTTGCTCAATTCGAGGTTCGTCATCATCAACGCGATTCGCTCCGTCTCCTTCAGGAGGTTCTTAGAGAAGGAGAGGAGCCTTGCCCCGAGCAAGGAGCCGTTGCCGACAAAGATAAATTTCTCGATATCGATCTCCGGCAAGAGGCCAATGAAGATTGCCTTTTCCAAATCGAGATGGCGTCCGAATCCGCCAGCAATGATGACCTGCTCAAGGTCCTTAAAATCCAGTCCGACACTGCTCAACAAGACCTTACAGCCGGCATAGATGGCGGCTTTGGTACGGATTAAGTTTTCGATATCGATCTCGGTCAGGACGATGTCCTCGTGGATGAGCGTCTCCTCTTTCCGCGCCAGGACATATTCATAGCCGTCGGGTCCCATTCGAACACGGTCCGTGGACAGGTCCCTTCTAAACTTCCCATTCTGGTCAATCATCCCTGCTTCCAGAAACTCCGCCACCGAGTCGATCAGGCCCGACCCGCAGATGCCGATGGGTTTCGTCCTTCCAATGGTGAGGATCATCGGCTCGTAAGTCCGAGGGTTGATGCTGACCTCTTCAATGGCTCCGCGAGTGGCCCTCATCCCGAACTTAACCCCTGCGCCTTCGAAGGCAGGACCGGCAGAGCAGGAGACACTGGCCAGCCAGTCTTTATTCCCGAGAACGATCTCTCCATTCGTACCGATATCCATATATAGGGTGAGGGTCTCCCTTTGAAAAACCCCGGAGCCTAAAATCCCGGCCACAATATCTCCGCCGACGTAACTCGCCACCATCGGGAAAATATAGACATGGACATGATCCCCGATATTGATTCCAAGGTGGACGGCTCTCACCGGTGGGATGAAGTTGGCTGTCGGAACATAGGGGGCTTCTCGAATATATTTCGGGTCCAGTCTCAAAAGGAGCTGGGTCATCGTGGTATTGCCGGCAATCACCAGATGGGAGATCAGAGATCGATCGATTTTGCTCATTTGGAGCAATTCCTGGATGATTTTGTTGATGGTGGAGACAACGACCTCCTGTAATTTCTTGAGTCCTCCAGGCCTCTGGGAGTAGACGATCCGCGTGATCACATCTTCTCCATAACTGATCTGGGCATTGTAATCCGATGCTTCAGCCAGGGCGAAGAGAGTGGATCCATCACACAGGCCGCCCGGACAGGCATAGACCACGCATCCGTTGAGGTCGAGGAGTTGACCAAAGATCGTCGTGGTTCCGATGTCCAAAACGATCGAATAGTTCTGATGGGTGTTGTCTCCAGGTTCCACATTGACTAATTTATAGCCCTTTTTTGTTAGAACCAGCGTAGCCGTGACCTTCCAATCCGATTCCCGAAGGATGCGACTCAACTTCATGATCACACGGAAGTCAGCGGATATCCCTTCAATGCCATGCTGTCGATCCAGTGCATTGATCAGACGGGTCAGGTCACTTGCGTTATTCTTAAGTGAAGGAGGTTCAAGCTCGACATATCTTTTGAATACCGCTGGATCGACATCCCACCCTTTAACCAGTTGGTAAATATCCTGCGGAGAGAGGAGGTATTTATGAGCCTCTCGATCGCCTTTGAGGGCAAGGACAGATCTGTCAACCTGTGATTCGATGGGGATCTCGACGTCGATATCGTCACGAATCGGTGTCAGGCAGGCAAGACGAAATCCTTGGTCATATTCCCACTGGGTGAGTTTTGGATGTTTGGGGGAATCAACGGCTCCTTTCACAATTTTGACTTTACACTTTCCACACGTTGCACTTCCGCCGCAAGAGGCATTGATATGAATTCCTGCCTCCATAGCGGCTTGAAGCAGGTTCTCCTCCTCATCTACTGAAATTTTTCTTTCGCTGGGTAGGAAGACTACATTATGCTTTGGCATTAACAAAGTAATTGTAACCCAATCCTGCCTCAATTTCGATAGAGGAAGGATTGAAAAATTTAGATCCCCTACCTCCCCCGCTTATAGAAGCGGGGGAGGTAGGGATTGATCATGAGTGGAGTCTCTTCTTAGAAGAGCCCCGTTACTTTGCCGGTATTCACATCAACATCCACCCTTCTAAACGCGGGATCAGAGCTGGTTCCTGGCATTAGGCTGATGGCTCCGGTCATCGGACAGAGGAACTTTGCACCGGCAAAGATTAAAACATCACGAACCGGGAGTATCCAACCCTTGGGTACTCCTTTGATAGCTGGATCATGAGTCAGGCTCAAATGGGTCTTGACCATCATGGTATTAAAATCCTTCAATGCTGGGTCGGCTTCAAATCGTTTGGCTTTGGCCTCGGCCTCTGGAGTCCAGGAGACCCCAGCCGCTCCGTATACTTCCTTGGCAACTGTCTCAACCCGTTGTCTGAGTGGCATCTCCAGCGGGTAGAGAAATTTGAGATTGGGTTTATCTTTACAAGCTTCCATGACGACATCGGCCAGCTCGAGGGCTCCATCGCCTCCTTTGAGCCAGTGTTCAGAAAGGGCAACTCGCGCTCCTGCTTGCTCGGCATATTTTCGGACCATTGCAATTTCGTCTTTCGTATCGGTGTGGAAGGCATTGATACAGACGACCGGACTGATTCCTGATTTCTTGATCACCCCGATAAGGTGAGTCATATTGACGATCCCTTTCTCCAAAAGGGCCAAGTTCTCCTTCGTGTATTCTTGAGGAATGGGCAGTCCTGCCACGACCTTAGGCCCACCGCCATGCATCTTTAGGGCCCTGATCGTAGCCGTCAGTATTGAAACATTGGGGACTAAACCGCTCAACCGACATTTCACATTCCAGAACTTCTCAAAGCCAATATCCGCAGCAAAACCACTCTCTGTGATGTGGTAGTCAAACATCTTTAGACCAATTCTGTCGCCAATAATGGAAGACTGGCCCACAGCGATGTTGGCAAAAGGCCCGGCATGAACCAGACAGGGCTGATATTCTGTGGTCATCATCAATGTGGGATTGATGGTATTCCGCATCCATGCACACATGGCCCCTGCCACTTCGAGGTCTGTAGTGGTTACGGGTTTGCCCTTCTTATCATAGGCTACGATAATTTTACCCAGCCTCTCCCTGAGGTCTTTTAAATCCCGGACGATGGAGAGGGTAGCCATGAGCTCTGAACTAACCGTAATGCCAAATTTGGATTGCATGAGAAAACCATCCATCTTGCCCCCAAGACCCATCACAATGTTTCGCAGGCCCTGGGCGCAAAAATCCATGACCCAGCCCATCTCGACGTTGGCGGGATCAACATCCAAACGTTTGAGTTTTCGCTTTGCTAACTCGGCATCGTCATAGTTTCGTTCGTGTTGCATCCTGGCATTCAGAGCGACCATTGCCAGGTTGTGGGCATTGGTGATGTCATTGATATCACCGGTTAGACCGAGAGAAAACTCAGTCATCGGGATGAGAAGAGATTTTCCTCCTCCTGCAGCCGTACCCTTGATGTTCATCGTCGGTCCACCTGAAGGTTGGCGGATACAACCACCAACATTTTTTCCTCTTTTCCCAAGCCCCTCCATAAGACCCATGGAGGTCGTTGTCTTCCCTTCTCCCAACGGAGTAGGAGTAATGGCTGTAACTTCGATATATTTCCCGTCTGATTTACTTTTCAGACGATCAATAATCTTCATGAAATCGAGTTTGCATAGCCTTCCCATCGGGATGATTTCGTCCTTCTTAAGGCCCAATTTGTCCTGCCACTCGGCAACAGTGGGCATGGTTTCTTCGGCTATATCCGCTACCTGCCAATCTGGAAGTTTCCTCGGATCCGCATCATTATACTTTTTTGAAATGGTGAAGCCCATGTTTTTACTCCCCCTTTCTCTGTTGTATTGTCACAGATTTCTAACTTAAGGATTCTAAGCCGGTGAATATAAAGCAGTTTGAATTTAAGTCGGAGAATCCCCCCTTTCTATTCCGTTGGTGCTAATGACTGAGAGATACTATCTCCTTGAGGTTTTGATGGATTTGGCGGGTTCCCGTTAGAGGTCTAAAAAACCGGATCTGTGCGTAAAGATCCCTTTCTCAGACTTTCCCCCCTGGCCTCTCTATCTCTCGCTTTATTTGGTCTTGAACCACACGGTTGTGACGTCGAATGATTCTGTCGGTCGCCTCTGCATCCCCAAATTGTAAGGCCCTCAGGATTTGATCATGATCCCGATACAGCCGATGAAGGATAGGTCTTACGTCCATATTGATAGGCTGCATTTTCGCTTTGAGAGATTCCAACATCTCCTGAAGGACCGAATTGTGACTCATCTTATGGATGATCGCGTGAAATTCAAAATCGGATTCTGAGTAAGCAACGACATCTCCGTCCTGAATACTCTTGAGTTGACTCTGTAAACTCTGGGTCATCCTTTCATGACTTTTTTCATTCATATGGTGCACCGCTAATCTTCCTGCCAACCCTTCCAAAACCTCACGCACCTGGTATAGTTCCAAGGCTCTCTCCAGTGTCATCTCCGTCATGAAAACACCGCGATAGGGGATATTATTGACCAAACCCTCCATTTCGAGGCGGCGGACGGCCTCCCATACAGGAGTTCGGCTCACGTTGAGCTCTTTTGATAAGCGCTCTACGTTGAGCCAGCAACCGGGTTGAAATCTGTGCTGAGCAATCATCTCTTTGAGCGTTTCATAGACCTGACCGCTCAACATCTTCCTACTAATTTTAGTCATGTTCTAAGAAGGATGACCAAGAAACGGCGGGGTAACACCGCCTATAATTAAACAGTTTTGGCTTCATGTCAACAAAAAATTCATAAAAAGTGAAAATATTTCCTGTTTCATTTTGGAGATCAGAGTCCAGCCATCCAGACACTGGATACTTGAATAGTTGGGCTGTCACGTATCACCATAGACTTCCATTTTGAAGATATAATATATTCGATACGAAGTCAAGAAAAATTTCATAAGATATGAAATTTAGAGCGTCCAGTATAATTGTAACATACTAAAATCTGTCAGCTTTATACGTATTAGCACAGCAAAAAAATACTAGGTCCAAGGTGAATTATCACCAAAGGAATGTGAAAAAATGCGCTAGGTGTTTGGGATTTTAACAAAAGATTGACTCAAGAATCTTTTTGAATAATAATATATGCTTGTCCGGTTGACGCATCCAATGGCATGGGATATAATAAAAGTATCCCTAAGTCAACCGGAGGCGAGTTATGGATTATATTGGAGGAATCACAAAAGGCATTGCAACTTTCTCTTCTTGGT
>Ga0208821_1000115_pt1 | contig 66675 bp, 58 predicted proteins | sample June2015DPH_20_5_FD_184720 | JGI IMG/M metagenome (GOLD analysis project Ga0208821, IMG submission 184720) | Peatland microbial communities from SPRUCE experiment site at the Marcell Experimental Forest, Minnesota, USA - June2015DPH_20_40... | ecosystem: Environmental > Terrestrial > Soil >...
CCCATGGGAACTTTCAGCGATCGTACGAGCATGGATCGGATTATGTTCTCCGTGTTCGCTTATGAAAACTTGAAACAGGGAACAAATACCCCATTTCTCTTGCTGACACAAAACACTTGACGTTACCTGACGTTGTGAAAAGAATTTTTTATCGTACTGCGCTTTGTACAAGCAAGTGTCAAATCGTGTAAAAATTTTGGTGGCCAAAAAGCCGATGGAATTTTGTTGATTTCTATTTGAAGTGTTGGATCGTGGTGGGAAATCCAAAAAAGATGAGTTCAGGAAGAAGTCAACGCAAAACTTGACAGTGCCTGTAAGGTCAAATCCTGTCTTTCACAAATTATGTTGTAGCATTCCTAATGATCACCACAGCCAGCCCTCTAATACTCAAGAAGTGGCGAATCTGTCTCCATTTTTTTCTTCTGTATGCCCGACCGCAACTCCGATTCTTCCATTGCCTCTCCCTCAAGTGTGAAGTTGTTTTGGAACCTACGACCCCTCCTTCAAGATGAGTTCTTTGGCAGAGTAGAAGGGTTCTGCATAGAGATTTAGTCTGGCAAGCTTAGCTCTTAGAAGATTGGGAAGCGTTACTATAGCGGAAAGTACTATATATAAGTCTTCGCCGTCCATTAACAGTATTGCTTTTTCTGGATTTTGTTTAAGTAATTCGGGGACATTCTTTGACCATCCATTGATGGACAAAAAGAGCCCCATGGTTTGTTTGCCTGCGCGACAGACTTGACCATGTAAACCGTCAAGTTCTCGAACATTAGCAATTTCTTGGCGCCAGCGACATTCGACTATATAGTGCCAGCCATCAAATTCAAAGGCGCCGTCGATCTGCTCTGCGCCTTTATTTCGAGTAAAGCTTCCCGTCACAGGAATCGCATAGACTTCGAACACCTCCTTGAGTAAACTCTGCACTTCATAACCACGCGCTTGATGGTCTGTTGACCTTATAAGTGAATCAAATCGCTCTAGGAGGCCTATTGATTTTAATTGATTAACGAGACGGAGGTAAAGCGGATCGTCTTTGCCTCTGATCATGGAAAGAAAGTCAAGTTTTCCCTTGAGGACAAGTTGAAAGCGCGGAGCATTTTTGGTTGGCCCTCTGTGTTTTTGGTCATATGATTTTAAAAACTCTTCATTTGCTGCTTTGAGTCCGAATTTGGAGTAAGCGTATAGCATTGCCCGAATTTGATTGGTGTATTTTCTGCGGACGTTAGGAAATTGATTGACCACCAGGCCTGTCACTAACTGTCTTCGGTCTTTCTGCCGTAACCAAACTTTGTTTGGCTTAATTTCGAAACCATTGTTCACGATGATCGTGTTTAACTTTCTGCCAACTTGCACTTGACCAAGCTTATCAATGGTGGCTATCGATGGAGGGAAGGATCTTGTTGAAGTTGAGAAAGCGATGTCGTCTGCATATCTTGTGTAAATGGATTTGTTAGTTTTTGCAAGACGCTGTAAGTCACTATCAAGATGGGCACAGATCATATTCGAAACAATTGGTGATGTGGGGGCCCCTTGTGGAAGTTGGTTATTGAAGCAACAAATTTGAGCCAGTACAGTGGCAACATTCTTAGGGAGTTTATAAGGGAAACCCATAAACATGCCCCTGACTCGACCAAAATTTATCGTAGGGAAAAAGTCTTTGAGATCAACATTAAATACGTATCTCTGTTTCGTGTGCATTCTCGCATTGCTTAGTATACTCTTGGTTAATACAAAGCCGTGAACGGAGGGCTTAGGTGTGTAAGCATTTTCTAATACCTGCTTTAATTTCCTCTGGATGATCTTTAAAGAAGAAATTGGGGCTAATATGGTCCGAAGTTCGCCGTTATTTTTTCCAATTGTAAAGGTTGTGTATCGATCTGCAGGAGGTTTTCTGTAAAGGTGGTAAATCAGACGATTATAAGGAACATCCAGTAGGGTCGCGATATCTTGGGGAGTCTTAAGAGAAAGAAATTTACTCTTTAGCTGAGCTCCATCATCTGATAAAGTAACACTCACCTGAGTACCATTAAAATACGATATGGTGAAAGCAGACAAGGGAGGCAAGGCACCTGCAATTTCAATTCTGCTTATCCCAAGCGCATGTCAGTCGCGATCAATAGCGCAAGCAATAAATCGCGAAGGGGCAAATAAGGCTAACCTTTGCAGCAATCGCCGCTGGATCAGCGACAAAAATCAATTGGTACAGGTGCCTCATGTTGTAACGTAGCATAAGAATTTCTTTTTTACAAGGGGAGACAGATTCCTTTGAAAGGGTGCCTTTGTAGGGGGGGACCTGGGTCAAAGCTACATTATACACTTTACTCACAGGGAGAAATGTAAACCACAGAGCAAGGCGGGCAATTCTTCAATCGTTACATTTTGTGTTAATGCGTTTGCAGAAAGCGTGATTGGCCTGCTGAATTATTTGGACCAGTTATTTTCGGATATCTCTCTACATTGAACCCCAACTTCTCTGCCAGGGTGATTACCATTCCGGATTGCGGATTGCGGAATCTAAAGTCAAAAACTCCACACCAGTAAGCTCAAGATTCCCGACACATTCTTCCAGTATCTCGCCTTACTGCTGTGCAAGAACGGTTGAATGTGGTGAAATCAGGTTTACCGCAGAGTCGCGGAGGTCGCTGAGAAAGATCTTTCTTCTGACCCAATCGGGAGACGGCGACCTGCCTGCGCGAAGCCGCTTCGGCGAAGGCAGGTTGGATCAGAAACGCTCCCCTTCGACCATAAAACCGGGAATCTTTGAAGGCTATACAAACTATTAAGGGCCCTATCCCAGAGTAACAGAAGCCTTTTTATTTTGCGGCCTCCCTTCGGCTTTGCTCAGGGCCTTGAGCTTGTCGAGAGGCTCACCGCCAAATAGAAAATTGGTTTCTCTGCGTCCTTTGCGTCTCTGCGTTGAGAATCCTATTTTGGACAAGAGTGATCTCGCCCATTGAATTCTGAGCCTCCGGCTGCATTTGGGCAACAGCCCGTTGAATTGCAGATGACTGAGTGTACCCGTTATTTCTCCCCATCGGCTCATTTTTGAAAATTGGCAAAGGGATATCTCGTTTGCCTCTTCGTGTACTTTTCATTTCCTAAAACCCTAAAAAAGGTTTATATTACAACCGCAAATGAACAATGTAGATAATCACCATTTCGAGACGGTAATCGTCAATCTGGCAGGCCGTCCCTGTTGTTCCGAGGATCCGTCAAACAAAGAGATCTAAACAGAAAAGGGAAAGATTATGGGCAAAAAGAGACGATTATGGATGATATGGGGAATCGTGCTTGTGATGATCGGTCTTGTAGAGATTCAAACCGGAGCATATGGAGACAGTGGGAACTGGGAATTCTTCTTGAGCGATGCAGAGTGCGATTTTTATTACGACCCTGGTACCGTCTCAAGATCTCCAGAGAGGATCGTAAGGGTTTGGTGGAAAGAAGTCTTCAAGACGAAAGAAGTATTGAGGTCCAGGGGATTCGCTGGGAGTGAGTATGAGAAGGTAGTCTACCAGATAAACGTGACTGAAATAAACTGTCCGAGAAAAGAGTGGCGCAGAAAATTTTTTATGCTTTGTCCGGGAGAAGGAGACGATACTCCCTGCGCCATCCACAGGGAACAATCGGATAAATGGGCTCCTGTGATGGAAGAGCAGCCAATTGGAGCCCTGTATCGGAAGCTATGCCGATAATTCCCTGTTGCTAACACAGATCATCAACTCTTATTGTTGGCCGATCATCACCCTTTGCAGGTGTACCCGTTATTTCTCCCCACCGGCTCATTCCTAAAAATTGGCAAAGGGATATTTCGCTTGTTTCTTCCTCCTACCATCAATTCATAGTATAAATCTATGTGGGTGAAAGTTTATTGATTAGCCATGGAAAGGCAGGAGGGCTCATTTCTTCCTGGATCTGAGAATCCTTAGTACAGTCTGTCCCCTGCCTCCCAAGCCATAATAAGTTGATTGGATCATAGAATCCTTGTCACGATGGAGGATTGGTCGGGAGGCAATTCCTGCTTTGGCCATGCCAAGATGGAAAGGAGGAATGGATATGGACGAAACACAGCGGTTCAGATGGTTTCTGGGTATCGATGTTTCCAAGGAGACATTCGATGGGTGCTGTATCAACATGAAGGGGGAAAGACTTTTTAGTCTATCTACCTCGATGGACAGGAAGGGGTTTGAAGAGCTGATCAAGCAACTCTGTGGCCTGTCTGTTTCCATGGAGTCTGTCCTGGTGGGCATGGAGTCAACCGCCTGCTATCATGTCAACCTTTATTCTTTCCTTATCTCCCTAGGGTATACCGTGATGGTGATTAATCCCTTGCTTATTTCTCATTTCGTGAAGCTTCAGCTACGCAAGACCAAGACAGACAGGAAAGATGCCACTGTGATTGCACAGTTTCTTCTTCTGAACCGAGATTCCCTTTCTCAAACCATCCTCTCTTCTGACATCTCAGATCTCAGAGATCTGTCCAGGCAACGAGAGAGTCTGGTGGACCAGATGAGTTCGACCAAGAGTGAAATCAAGCGGTTACTGACCATGACCTTTCCTGAATTGGAACATATTTCGGGTATTTTTAACAAATCCATGCTCCGTCTGCTGTGCCACTATCCTTCTGCTGCTTCAATAAAGCAGGCCAAGCGTTCCAAGATAGCTAAGATACTGATACCGGGATCGTATGGGAAGCAAACCGATGTATCGGTGGACCGAATCCTAAAGGCTGCACGGGTATCTGTAGGGACGTCAAGCGCTACGAAGGAGATCATTCTCAGACAGAAAACATCCTTACTGATCCAGATGGAAGAACATCTCCAAGAGCTTACGGATATCCTCATCGAACTCTGCGAAGGGAAGGTACAGGGAGAGAAGGATATCCTTACCTCTATGAAGGGAATCGGGGAGAAGAGCGCAGTGAATTTTCTGATCGAGATAGGTGGAGATATTAAGCAGTTTGAAAGTCATAAAAAGGTGATTGCAATGGCAGGGCTCGATCCGGCCGTTTACCAATCAGGGAAGATCGATAGGAAGGGAAAGATCTCCAAGCGAGGCAATCGACATCTCAGACGGGTGATCTGGATTATGACAACGAAGGTCATCCAATTTAATGAACGATTCAAACAATACTACTTGAAGCGAATAAAGGATGGGTTGCCTTACAAAATGGCTGTGCTGGCAACTGCCCATAAACTAATTAGAGTGATCTTTGCAATGTTGAGAAACCAAACATTATTCGATCCAAGAATGAATTGATGATAGTTGACTCCCCAACTGGGCATCTTGGTAATACATGCTTTCCTTGTATTGGTAATTCTCGGCCCCTATTTATTGACATACTACTCTTCTTTTTTGTATATTCGACTCGCCCCGGAGCAAATTCTTATCACTAAAACCCAGGCGTTGCCGTCGATCAGGGAGAGGGGAGTAGCGGCCTTGTCAGGTTTCGGCGACGTGAAAACCGGCATTATTTTCTTGAGAGGTGAATCATCATGGGAGAAAAACAGCAGGAAAAGATTTGGACACGAGATGAAGTCGTTGCAGCGTTTCGGAAGATGTGGGACCCGTTCCCTCATATTGTCTTGCTGCTGACGAAGGATCGGACGATCCAGGCGGCCAACGCCAAGGCCCTGGAAATGGGTGTGAGGGTCGGCAGCAAGTGCTATCAGTTGACGGGATCTAAAGAGGTCCACGAAGTTTGCCTGGCGAATGCCGCTCTGCAAGAAAACCAGGCCAAACGGAATGTCGGTCCGTATGCCGAGCGATTTCTCGACACCTACTGGCTGCCGATTGCTGGTGAAAAAGACCTCTACATCCATTTTTCGATCGATATCACGAAATGGGCTGATCCGGCGCTCATGAAGGGCACTGTGGCTTCGGGCCGTTGACTCCCTTCTCGCCGGCGCGGCTGTTGCCACTCTGTGAGGCAGAGGAACCGTTACACGTTCTGAGGTATCATCGCCCGCAAATTGTGGCTATGTCTCTTTTGAATTGTGTTGATAGCGAGGCCGGGCCAAATTTGTCCTAAACGGTAACAAAATTGTCATTAGACAATAACCTTAAAATAAGATCTCTGTAATTTCGGACTCTTAAATTTGGCATATATTATGCCTCTCCGAGAGGAGGCGGTTAATTTCGCTCATTCCACCGCCCTCCTCCTTTCAAAACACCTTCGGGGGTGGATTAGGTAAAACCCCCGCCAATTATATTAAAAAGGGCAGGGTCAAATAGCTCTGCCTTTTTTGTTTCTTTCTTCCTCAAGAGGGAGGGCAGAGGTGCTGCGGCGAACCTAAACGGCTTATCTCAGAACGGAGAGGGTCCTCGAAATGGTCAAGGCCACGGCATTTGTGACCGCAGACATGGTTAGTTTTGAAAAGAGGACAAGTCTGACACCTACCGCTGAGGGGTCCGAATTATGTGCAGAAGATGGATTGAGACGAGATACCCATTTAGTAATAGAAAAACGGGAGGTATAAGGAGACGATGGAGGGATCATCGAACAACAGAGAGAGAAGAAGATATCCTCGGGTTTTTATTGATTTGCCCGCAGCATATCGGGATGCGAATGACTCCTGTTTACGTGGAGCGATTGTTGTGAATGCAAGTGAGGGAGGTTTTCTCATCGAATCCACCAGAGACATCCCGGTTGGTACGGAATTAAGTATCACTGTCCTGTTTCCAAAGGGGTATAGATTGACTGACTTCAAAGCGGTGGCGGAGATTGTGTGGCAGGAACCTTATTCGAAAGAAGATTTGAAAGGAAACCAATACTGGAAAGGATACCAGTATGGATTAGAGTTTATTCAGATATTTGGTGAGGATCGTTGGAAGCTGAACCTCCTGATTAGTGGCCGATTTGAATCTGAGAAGAATCCTCCAAGTCAAAGTTATCAGCCTTAATAGGGAGTTAGGTGGAGATGGAAAAGATTAAAGTCGTTGTGCATTTTAGCGATGGTAAGTTAATCAAAGGCGTTACTGAAGATTTTTTTCCGAATACGGAACGTTTTCATCTTGTTCCATCTGATAACCCCTCTGGCGGGGCAATCGAAGTATCTACGAAAGGCCTGAAAGCTATCTTCATAGTTCGGGATTTCATCGGGGACTCCCTGTATAATGAGCGGAAGAAGTATACTGAAGGAGAAAAGCCTTCTGGTAAAAAAGTGGAAGTCACTTTTATGGATGGCGAAGTGTTGGTCGGGTCAACCTTGGGTTACGATCCTAAGCGACAAGGCTTTTTCATCTTTCCGGCAGATCCCAAAAGCGACAACATAAGGGTATATGCAGTTTCCTCTGGTGTAAAAAAGTCCGCGATGCATAATTCCACTCCACGGTTTTTCTATAACCTATCGCTTTCCTAACCTCGATTCTAAAAAAAGATCCACATTCACTTGTCAAAGACCGAAGGCAGACTCAGAGACGGCTCTACCTCTTTTACGCATATTTCAAATCGTAACTGTCAACTCCCAACGCTATCCAAAGTTGAAAACTTATAGGTGGAAGCCTTACCGACGTAAGAACTTGATGAATATGCCTTACTCTGCAATGGAGTTATTTGAGGATACGGAGCCGTCAGGCAGAACGAGTGGTCGTTTCGGTTAGTCGCTTCTTTAAATCTTCAGGAATGGCGTTGTTGGCCGCTTCTAGGATCACCTTAGGCATGACACCGAAGACCTGGTAAGCATGGTTGAGAACCCGATCATCCCAAATGGCATTGATGTCGTTCTTGGTTAGCTTTTCGGAAGCGAGAGTCGGTCCCCATCCACCCAATTTGCCGACTACATAGTGATTGGCGATCCTGGCTACCCACTGACTGTTATCTTTGAACCATTCCTTTCCTGATGCGGGAAAGTTGCGCCTGTTTTCTAACAGCCAGGCCAGCGACACCATGTCGTGGGCCACCACCGACTCCGAAGCGATTACCAGGCCGTTCTCCGGCTGGAAGACGTGACCTTCATCTGGACCAAAAGTGGTGAGTATCTTATCTGCTGCGGAAAGCACCAACCGCTGCTTCTTGCGTAAGGTTTCGACGGTATTGCCCTCGGCCGTCTTCTCCTGGAAGGTGGATGCGTCCCGATGGTATTCCAGGCGTGTGTCGGTGCGCCAATAACCCACCGCAGCCTTCAGGCCTAGTGTACTACCTGCCAGCACATGACGGCCGCAACGGGGCATGAGAATGATATGCTCTACCTCTTTAAGTATATTAGGCATCATCAGGCCACGCTTCCAGTGGCGGCCAGCTGGAGCATCTTCATAAAAGGCGTCCCATCCGGCTTCTTCAAAAAAATGGATCTCCCCACCAGCCGCCTGGACGGCCCGGGCCATGCCAGAAGCCTCCATCAAACGGCGGGAACTGCCGGTAAGTCCCTTGGGCGAGAGTTTCACGTGCTCGATACCGGACATGTCTCCTACAATCACCCGACGGGCTCCCTTTTGCTTGAGGAGCTCGACCATAGCTCCGATGGCGATTGGGTTCGTCGTGGCCGGATAGGGATTGCCTGAATTAAGGGCCGGCTTGATGAATACAGAATCGCCTTTGGACAGCCAGGAGAAATCGGTGGTTGCTCCGGCTGCGGCTCGAACCGCCAACTTCATAACCTGTTCAGAAGCCCCTCGGCCCACCCCAGCCAGAAGGACTCGGATTGGCCGGCCGGATGCAAGCGACTTGCCCTCTTGAAGAGTCTGGGATGCACCTGCAACACCTTTCCACGGATAAACAACCATCGCTGATACTCCTGCCATCACTTTTAGAAATTCTCTTCGCTTCAAAAACTTCCAATCCTTTCGGAAAGAGGCTTTGTATTCCCCGTGTAAAACCTAATCGAAAGTTCACCCACTTTGATTTCCAAATTAAAACCAATATAACATAATAGAAGCGAACATGCTCTCTTCTATATACCTGTAGCTGAATTTACAAAGGGCGAAGGTTAATATACGCCGGTCGAATTCCAGATAGGCAAGTGTACCCGTTATTTGTCCCCATTGGCTCCTTTTTGAAAATTGGCAAAGGGATATTTCGCTTGCTTCTTCGTGAAGTCATCAAGTTGAGAATACATATCGCTATACCGGATTCCAATCGGTAATCATCGGCAAACCCATGAGAAGATCCTCTCCGGATTAAAGGAGGCCTCCGATAAAGGGGTAGGGCCTAATAGGGTCTGGTACAAACTGACGAAATATGTTAAGCCTCAAAAGGAGGCAAAAACAAATGGCAATTAAGACAAACAGTAAATCTAAGCCAAGACGGATTAAGGAATGGCATCCTGAGAGTGGCAAAGGTGAGAGACCACTTGATGATTGGAAGCGGCTTATGTCTGAACCTTATGAACAAGAAGTAATCAAGACAGAGAAAGACCCTAAGAAGCCATAAGTAAGTAAAATACACCAGATGCAATAAACATCATTTTCCAGGTTTCGTAATCAGCAGGCCAAGGGGTGTAAAAAATCAGTTTATCACGATTGGCCTGCCAAATTACTTGGACCAGTTATTTTCGAATATCTCTCCACATTGAATCCCAACTTCCCTGCCAGGGTGATGAGATTGGGGGAGAATAGCTTCGGAGTCCCGTTCTCCCACCAGCACTTTTCAAGATCCCCGACACATTCTTCCAGTATTTCGCCCATTGAATTCTGGGCCTCCGCCAGGGAAATCTCGAACCCCCACTTTTTTGCCAGGTCGAGGAGTGTCATGGCCTCCTCAGCCACCTCTGACTGACGGGAAAGTTCAGAACCCTTGCTTTTCTGAAGGGCATTCATCCTCTCCATTAATATCTTATTCAAAGCTGAGAGGGATTTCTCCCTCCTCAGCTGATACCCGCGCTCCTTTGCCTCTTCGATAATCCCATCAATCTTCCTTCTTTCGACCGTCCCTTTAAAATCTCTTCTCAGCTCCTTTATTTCTTGAAACAAACGATCGCTGAGTGTGACTTCCGCCGCCACACGAATCTCATACGGAATCTCCAGCCCCTCTCTGGCTAAGGCTTCAACAGCCAGTTTCGTCCGGTCAAAAAGGTCAGCGTAGATCTGGCAGTGTTCTTCGAATTCTTTCTGGATCAGCTTTTGGAAGATGGCCTGTCTCTCGTCCTTAAAAGTATCGCGCATGGTGAAGACCTGATCTCCGAACAAGGAAGTAAGAACCTTGGCGATCTCCTCCCTACCTTTTCCAAATCCCTCGTGTCCTTTTTGCTTCAGGACATCGAAATGAAGGCCCTCCTTCTTTTCCGATACCCAGGTGCGAAAAACCTCGCTCGTCGATGGAATCAGTCCAAAGAGAAATTCTTTTGGCTCCGGGATGATCTCCGAGGTCACCCTTACCTGGCCTATGACCAACAAATTCTCTTCTTTCTGAATCTTTTCATACTGAATTTTTTCCACCCGATAGGAGAAGATTTTTTTCTCTCCCTCCCCGCCATCGAGCAAAGAAGTGATGGCAAAATGGTTCACGACTTTTTCGGATGTGACCCGTTTCGGTCTTACCAAACGCTGGTAAACTTGATCGCCCTTCCCCATTTCAGGAAGATTACTTTCTGCTTCAGATAGATGTTCAAGGAATTTCTTCTCAATCTCTCCCTTTGCCAGCTCTTCTGCCAACTGGATCGCCCTTGCCGCCCGCTGAAGGATAATGATGGTCTCCAGCCCTGACAGGTCTGCAAAGAACCAGCCGCAGCTCGCAAACATCTGTAAGGCGTGCCTCTGCATCTCCAGGAGCTTAAGTCCCTTGATCCTACCATTTTCGTCAAGGCCTTTGAGCCCGTGCCGTTCAAAGAAGCTTTTGATTCTTTGGGGAGAACGATTAAGGACGATTTCAATATAGCCGTTTCTGGCTTGCCAGACATCCCGAAATATCTTTTCTCCTTCTTTCTCAAAGACCAGGCTGAGTTCATCCCTCAGAAGATTAAGGGCTTCCCTTAAAGGTCCCCTCCATTTCTGATTCCATCCGGGCCTTCCTCCCGTACTGTCCCCGCAATCTTCTTTCCATCTTCCCACCCCATGGTTGCAACTCCAGGAGGTTCCCTCTCCCTTCGGCCCCTCATCAATCTCCACCTCATATACAGGAGGAAATCGCTTCAGAAAAGCCCCATAATTGACGATCTCCACCCCACGGGAAGGAAAGCCTTGATGGAGTGCGTAAGCGAGGGCCATATCGCCGAATTTCTTGTGGTGTCCGTAGGTTTCACCGTCCGTTGCAATGTGAATCAGTTGTGGTCTTTCTGCCGACTCCTGGTAGAATTGCAGAAACCGATTGCAGAACGTATTGCCGTCATTTAAGAGATCCCCAAACGCAATCTCCTTCGAGATGATCCCGTTATAAAAAAAGAGGTCGATGAACTGGTCTAAGAGTTTTTTCCCGGACGCATCCTGCATAAAACATCGGTAAGGTTGGGAAGGGTCGATTCGACCTTGCGAAACATCCGTCCATCGCTTTCCTCCGAAGGGCCTTACCCTCGACGCCTGAAAGGGGCTCAGGATGAGATAGCCTATTCCGTGTTTGACCAACACCTGAAGGGTTGCGTAATTGACGGCCGTCTCGGGAAGCCACATCGCATCAGGCTTTCGATGGAATCGTTTCTCAAAGTCGGCCATTCCCCAGAGAACCTCGGTTTCCTTATCCCTGTCGTTAGCCAGGGGCAGGATGATGTGGTCATAGACCTGGGCAATGGCATTCCCGTGGCCGAACCGCTTCAGGCTGAGCTGGTCTGCTTCAAGGATCTTCCGATAGACAGAAGGAAATGTCGTCTCCAGCCAGGGGAGGAGCGTCGGACCAAAATTGAAACTCATGGAGGAGTAGTTATTGACGATATCCAAGATCTTCCCTTCCCCGTCAAGGGTCCGGGCATAGGCATTCGGCCGATAACACTCCAGGGCGATCCGTTCATTCCAATCGTGAAAGGGATGGGCGCTCTCTTCTGTTTCGATGATTTCAAGCCACGGGTTCTCCCGGGGAGGCTGATAGAAATGACCGTGGATGGCGATATAGGCGTCTTTTTTCTTCGAAGGATCGGCCACGAGTAACCTCAATTTATTATCTTACAGAACATCTTCCCGGATTTCAAAACAATTTTTGGTCCAGAAAAAAGGCAAAAGATATTAGAGGAAAAACCATCCAGGGAGAAAGATTTTTTTCTATTATCTTCAATGATGTTATGGTATGCTGATTTTCCGGGCTCTTGTAAACGATCCACCAGATAACAAAAGAAGGGGGTTATTATGGATGAAACGAATGAGAAAATAGAGCAAACGGTGCAGAAATACCTGCTGTTAATGAATATGATTGGTATCACGGAGGACCGTCTCGTCCGTTCTGAACTGGTGTATCTCATTGTCAATATTTTTATCTTCTTTACTTCGAGTATCTCTCTTCATACCCTGAAACCATTCGGCTCATCCTATTTCTACGTAAGCACCTATTGCTTCCTGTTTTGGTTCGTTATCGGCATGTTCGTTTGCATATTATGGATTGCCTCCGCGATGAGGTTGCAACTTAAGTTGAAGCTTCGTTATTTTCAAGCCAGATATCTTGAGCGAAAGATGGATTCATCAGGCGAGAGCTTTTGTTCTGATGAGGATATCTTTTTTGATCCCAAAATACGGAATATAGAGAGCCCTGATAAGAAGGAGCTCCTGCAGTATCCTGTGAAGGGTCTCTGCCGGATGGACGGATTCATAGGCGCTGCTAAACCACGCCACCTCACCTGGATTCTGCCGAGTGTTTTCTTCGCCGTCTATCTGTTGACTTTCATAAGCGTCGTACTGTTTAACATAATTGGGGTGTAGCATCCTCAATCCACACTAAATGAAATACCATCCCCAATGGCCTTTGAGTTGAAAACCATCGTCGTATCAACCTCCTCACGCCAAGCTCCAGCAACAGGATATAAGAAGGCCTCTTTATATTCGCTTACAATGGGAGAGCTCAACTCCTTACCGGTTACTTCCTCCATCCTACTTTTTTGGATCTTTGGTTTCGTAAATGCGTTTCTTGATCTGGCCGATCTCCTTGGTAACGGGAATCTCTTTGGGACAGACCTCCGTGCACTTCCACAGGGTCTGGCAGCCCCAGGCGCCATCCTTGCGGTCCAGGAGGGCAATCCTTTCCTCCGAACCCTCATCTCTTGAATCAAAGAGATACCGAAAAGAGCGGACAAGGGCAGCAGGGCCGACATAGCCTGCCGTCTCCGTATTCTGATTGACGGGGCAGGCTGCCGTGCAGCAGGCGCAGAGGATACAACGGATAGCTTTCCCAAGAAAGTTCTGCTGCTCCGCCGACTGACTTCTTTCCTGGTCGGGTGGAGGAGCTTTTGTGATCAGATAAGGCTTGATCGAATTGTACTTCTCAAAGAAGGGGTCGAGATCCACGATCAAATCTTTGATCACCTTAAATACCGGAAGAGGCTCGATCAGAACCTCCTCTTTATAGTCCCGGGCCAGCTTCTGACAGGGAAGGCCGCAGATGCCGTTGATCCTCATCCCGTCCGATCCACAGATGCCATGGCCGCAAGACCATCGGTAGGAGAGCGTCGGGTCTTGCTCCCATCGGATCCGGTTGAGGCAATCAAGAAGTCGATCCATCGAATCGGCCTCCACCTCATAGGTCTTGTAGTAAGGCTTCTCGTCCTTGCCCGGATCAAAGCGAAAAATTTTCAATTTGATGAGCATATATAACCCCGCACCGAGATTGCTTCATCCCGCGAGGCGGGATTCGCAATGACAACCTGTTATATCTAGTGCAGTGAATCCATCACTTCTTTACGTTGTTTCCGAGGCCGTCATTCCCTCCCCGTATCAAGTACGGGTTAAACTCCGGCGGGAATCCAGCTTAGAAACACTGGATTCCCCCGTGCCAAGCACGGGGCAGGCTTAGTCAAGCCCGGAATGACAAATAAAGGAAAGAAATTCCTCTGAATGACTGCATTGGTTATTTGTCCCATTCATTATAAACAAATTCAGGTTTCGCTACTCTTCAATCCGCAATCTGCAATCCCAAATCTGCATTTTCTCAATACACCCTCGCCTCGGGTTGGAATCGCGTGATCTTCACGGGTTTATATCTCGCTTCAGGTCCCTTTGGGGTTTGAAAAACGAGGGTATGCTTTAGAAAGTATCGATCTGCTCTCGACGGGAAGTCCTCCCGATAGTGGGCTCCCCGGCTCTCCCTTCGATGGAGGGCGCTGAAAAGGATCACCTCCGAGAGGTCAAGCTGATGGCCCAGCTCGAATGCCTCCATCAATTCATAATTGAAGGTCTTTCCTTGGTTCATCACCCCAATCTCTTTGTAGCGCCCTTTCAGGTTTTGGATCTCCTCTATCCCCCTTTTCAAGCCTTCCTCATTTCGAAAGACCGACCCGTAATCCATCATCACAGACCGCATCTCTTTTCTGAGGGGATCGATTTTCTCTCGGCCGTGACGGCTCGATAATCGGGCGATCTTTTCTTCCGCCGATTTCAGGCTGTCCTTCGAGGCGGACGGATGATCAATATCCTTGATCTTGTCTTTCATCACCAACCCGCTTCTTCTCCCGAAAACAAGCAAATCGAGGAGCGAGTTGCAGCCGAGTCGGGTTGCCCCATGAACCGACACGCACGCGCATTCTCCGGCGGCGTACAGTCCCGGTACGATCGAACCATTCTCATCGGCCAGGACCCTTCCATCGACGTCCGTGGGGATGCCTCCCATCATATAATGGCAGGTGGGCGCCACCGGAACCGGGTCGTAGACCGGATCAATTCCTGCGTAGATTCTGGCAAAGGAAGCAATCTCCCAGAGTTTCTCCTGAATCTTCTCTTCCCCGAGATGAGTGAGGTCAAGATGGACATAGCCCTTTCCGCCAATCCCCCTTCCCTCTCGGATCTCCGTGAGAATCGCTCTGGAGACGACATCTCTCGCCGCCAGATCCTTGACGGTCGGGGCATATCGCTCCATGAACCGCTCGCCCAATCGGTTGCGCAAAAAACCGCCCTCGCCTCTTGCCGCTTCGCTGACCAGAATGCCCAAAGGGTAAAGCCCTGTGGGATGAAACTGGACAAATTCCATATCTTCGAGCGGAATTCCCAGGTTGTACGCCAAGCTGAAAGTTTCCCCGGTGGTTGCATTGCCATTGGAGGTTGTCGTGTATACCTTTCCGCACCCTCCGGTGGCCAACAGAACGGCCTTGGCCTGAAGAAGATGGATTTCTCCTGTAGCCAGATCGTAGATCACCACTCCCACGCATCTTCTTTTATCCATGACCAGCGAAAGCAGGTAGTGCTCAGGATAGAATTTTGCCTGATGGCGGAGGCACTGGTCGAAGAGGGTGTCGAGAACGACCCTTCCGGTATGGTCTGCGGCATAACATGCTCTCTTTACGGGTTTCTTTCCATAATCCCGGGTATGGCCACCGAAGTTCCGCTGGGCGATTTTTCCCTCGGCGGTCCGACTGAATGGAACGCCCATGTGCTCCAGCTCATAGATGGCCCTCGGCGAATCCTTGACCAGGATCTCGATGGCATCCTGATCCCCTAAGTAGTCGCCGCCCTTGACGGTATCGTAGAAATGCCATTCCCAATGGTCCTCTTCCTCATTGCCGAGAGGGGCGGTAATCCCTCCCTGGGCCGCTCCGGAGTGAGATCGCGTGGGAAGAACCTTGCTGACCACAGCCACGTTGGCCTGCCCCACACACTCCACCGCTGCCCGAAGTCCTGCCAGGCCGGCTCCCACAATGACGATGTTATGCTGGAAGATCATTTCGATCGCTCTTCAATTGGAATATACGGACAGGCCTGGGGACCGCAATAGGTCCCCACATAATCTGCATCCGGACGATAGAGCTCGGGCTTGGGTTGGGCTTCGGCAAACTTCTCTTCAATGATATGGGCTGTCCAGCCTGAGATCCGCGAGATGGCGAAAACAGGGGTGTAGAGGTCGATCGGGATCCCCATCATGTAATAGACCGAAGCGCTGTAGAAATCGACATTGGGATAGATATCCCTCCCCTTCAACTTTCTAAACTCCTCCTTGGTAGCCGCCTCAACCGCCTTCGTCAATTCAAGCCATTTTCGATCTCCCAGACGATCTGCCAGCCGGCTGCATATCCCTCTGAGGATCGTCGCCCGGGGGTCCTCGGTGTGATAAACCGCATGACCCATGCCCATCACCTTGCCTCCCTTTTGGAGTCTTTCGGAAACCCAGGATTTCACGCGAGCCGCATCTCCAATCTCGAGAAGCATCTTCATCACCTCGCTATTCGCTCCGCCGTGAAGCTCTCCGGAAAGCGCTCCAAGAGCGGCTCCGATGGAAGCGTAGAGATGGGCATGGGTCGAGGCCACCTCCCGACCCGCAAACGTGGAAGCATTGAAAGAATGCTCGGCATGGAGAATCAGACAGATATCGAAATCCCGCCCCGTGGCTTGGTTAGGGAGAGATCCGGACAACATGTATAAGAAATTTCCCGCATGGGTCAGTTCAGCATTGGGATGAACTGGCTTTTTCCCCTTTCGAATACGATCCCACGCAGCCACAACGGCGGGCAGCTTTGCGATGAGCCGGATTGCTTTCTTGAAATTGGCTTCTCTCGTCTCATCGTGCAACTGAGGATCGTGGCTCGCCAGAATAGGAACGGCTGCCTGCATGATGTCCATGGGATGAGAAGTCACCGGCATCGTCTTCATAAATCGATAAACGACCTCCGGAATCTCCCTTTCGAAGATCAGCGCCGACTGAAACTTTTTCAGCTCCTCCGCTGGCGGGAGATGGTCATAAAGCAGAAGGTAGGAGACCTCTTCAAAGGTGGAATGAACGACAAGATCGCAGATATTTAACCCTCGATAGATGAGGTTCCCTCTCTCCCCGTCGACATCCGAGATGCGCGTATCTGCGACCTTCACCCCCCGAAGGCCGATATTCTTCGTTTCCTGTATCTGCTCCATCTTTTTTATGAATCCTCCCGCATGAACCTTCTAAAGTAAATCTACATCGCCGCGGCAAAAACATCAACACCCAAATCCAATATAAAATTATAAAGAAAGGATTAGGAAATAAATAAGGACGATTCGGTATATTGCTTTAAAAAGAACCTTATTTTGTGTGGGATCTATTCGATCTAATACAAACGCGTTAAATCATTTTGCATGTAGCGCAAGGCTTTAGCCTTGCTTAAAGCAACCCTAAAGGGTTGCCCTACAAAATATTTAGTGCTTTTGTATTAGATTACACATCCTCACCCCGGAGACTGTGCCGCAATGATATGTAAGCTCTGTCAGTCTGTCATGCCGGACTTGAGAAGCCTGCCCCGTACTTGATACGGGGGCATCCAGAAGCCGTCAAAAAACACTGGATTCCGGCTGGAGTTTATCCCGATGAAAATCGGGGCCGGAATGACACCCTCTTATGAAAACCGTAGTTTATGGAAAGACACTAATTTGAGAACCCAAGCCCGTGAGCCAACAGGCGGCTGGGTGAGAAAGCTTTAGAGCGGAACCTTTTATCGGGTAAATTCATGCGTGTCTGCCTCATCAAAACCTCAATTCCAGTGACAAGAATGATTGACGCTCCCTCTCGAAAATCCGCAATTCTAAAGCTTTCGAAGCTGGTCGCCTGTCTGCTCACAGGGTCTATCGTAGAATTGGAGATACTTCCAGATTTTAGGCTTGACGTTTCGTTGCAGAGGAAGCGGTATGGTTCAGCAACCCTCCTGCCAGGAGGATCTCTATTTCTCTTTGGTTGAGCCCGTGCAAAACTTCAAAGGACCTCTTCTGGGTCTCGTTTTCAATCGTGAGAAGACCGCCTGTCCTCAGTCCTTTCCGCAGACCTGCGATCCGGAGATAATCTCCCTGCTGGATCCTTATAAATTCATCAGGATCTTTAAAGGCCAGAGGAAGAATTCCAAAATTGATCAGATTGGAACGATGGATGCGGGCATAGGATTTTGTCAGGATGGCTTTGATCCCGAGGTACATCGGAGCCAGAGCGGCATGCTCCCTGCTCGAACCCTGTCCATAATTTTCACCCCCTACTACAAACCCGCCTTCCAATTGCTTTGTCCTCTTGACGAAGTGGGCATCGATCCTTTCGAACAGGTGTTCTGAAATGGCAGGGATATTGGATCGGAGAGGAAGGACCTTGGCCCCGGCAGGAAGAATATCGTCGGTGCTAATATTGTCCCCCACTTTCAGAATAACCGATCCTTCCATGCAATCCTCCAGGGGACCGCGAAGGGGCAAAGGCTTGATATTGGGCCCTCGCTCGATCACCACTTTTTCCGGCCTTGAACGGGGAGAAAGAATGGGGCTGTCATCGATGAAGAATCTCGAAGGCATGGGGACACGAGGTGGTTTCGGACCCAATTTTCTGGGATCGGTGATGGATCCCTTCAGGGCGCTTGCGACGGCCACGTAGGGACTTGCCAGATAGACCTGATCTTCCGGTGTTCCGCTCCGGCCCGGAAAGTTCCGATTCATCGTCCGGACGGAAATGGCACGAGAGGGAGGGGCCTGTCCCATGCCGATGCAGGGGCCGCACGCTGACTCCAGAATGCGTGCTCCGGCGCCGATCAGGTCGGCCAACGCCCCATCCCGGGCGATCATCTCAAAGACCTGCTTTGAACCGGGGGTAATGGTGAGGCTGACGTCCGGATGGATCTTTTTCCCCTTTACGATTTTAGCGACACTCATTAAATCGAAGTAGGAAGAATTGTTACAGCTCCCGATACAAACCTGCTTGACCTGTTTTCCAGCCACCTCTCTGACAGGACAGACCCTGTCCGGGCTGGAAGGTTGAGCAATGAGAGGCTCCAGCCTGCTGACATCGATTTCAACGATCTGATCGTATTCCGCATTTTTATCCGGCTCGAGGGGAATCCAGTCTTTCTTCCTGCCCTGCGCTTTAAGGAATTCGAGGGTTCTTTCGTCGCTTGGGAAGATCGTGGTGGTGGCTCCCAGTTCCGCTCCCAGATTGGCAATGGTAGCTCTTTCCGGGATAGAGAGGCTCTTCATTCCCGGCCCTCCAAATTCAAAGATCTTTTCCACCCCTCCTCTAACGCTTAACCGTCTCAGCAGCTCCAACATGATATCTTTTGACGCGACCCAGGGAGGAAGCTTCCCCTTCAGATTCACTAAGACGACCTGTGGCATCTCGAGGTAGTAAGGCTCGCCCGCCATGGCCAGGGCGACGTCCAGTCCGCCCACTCCAATGGCGATCATCCCCATTGCACCGGCATTGGGAGTATGGCTATCCGAACCCAGAAGGACCTGCCCGGGTTTTGTAAATCGTTCCAAGTGGACCTGATGGCAGATGCCGTTGCCGGGTTTGGAAAAGAAGATGCCGCATCTCGCGGCAAAGGTCTGCAGGAATCGGTGGTCGTCGGCATTCTCAAATCCGGTCTGAAGCATATTGTGGTCCACATAGCTGATCGAGAACTTAGTCCTGACCCTCGGAATCCCCAACGCCTCAAACTGAAGGCAGGCCATCGTGCCCGTGGCATCCTGCGTGAGGGTCTGGTCAACGGAAATGGCGATGTCTTCATGGGGCGTTAATCTCCCGCCGACCAGATGCGTCTCAAGAATTTTTTGTACGAGATTCTTACCCATCGATCCCCTTCCTTTGCACCAAGCCCAGGAATGATAATCGATGCCTCTCCAATTTGTCAATCAAATCTCCCACAGCGTTATTCGAACTACCTATAATCTTAAGACATTACACCTCCGTCATTATTTTCTTGACAAAGAATTGCGACATATGTCATTATAATAATGACAAATGTCATATTGAACAGAGGAGGCAAAATGCAATTAACTGCCATTGAAAAAATATTAGGCGGACAAAGAGTGCTCCATATGAGAATACAGAAGCGGCAAGACTTGATCACGTTGAGTGATCACGGGGTGACGAAAAGTGCCCTGTTGAATCTCGCGAGATATTTGTCTTTTCCGATAGATCAAATGGCAGCACTTCTACCGATCAGCGGGCGGACCATACAAAGATACAACTCTCGCCAACATTTTAATCGCGCCGTATCAGAACAGATTTTACAAATTGCCGAAGTGGTTGCAAAAGGCGTTGAGGTCTTCGAAGATAAAGACCATTTTCTCCTCTGGATGAAACAACCTAATGTTGCACTCGGGAATAGAACGCCTCTCAACCTACTGAGCTCAAGGTTCGGGACGCAAATGGTCCTCGATGAACTTGGGCGAATCGAGCACGGGGTGCTCTCTTAGTGCAGGTTTTTCGGATTGCTAAAACTCGATCCATTCGCGATCTATCAGGAACCGGAGCAAGGGTGTATGGGGGAAGATGGAATCGAAAGGATATCCCTATCGTTTATACCTCAGAAAATAGATCGCTTGCCACATTGGAGTTTTTGGTTCACGTCCCTTTATCCCTACTACCAAACAATCTAAGTATTGCCTGTCTTGAAATACCGGATGACATCGCTGTTGAACAAATCTCGATAGCTGTTCTGCCAAAGAACTGGCGGGACTACCCCGCCCCCCCAGAATTGGCTGACTTGGAATCCGAATGGGCCATAGCCATGCGTTCACTTTTGCTTCGTGTCCCTTCGGTGGTTGTACTGGATGAATTCAACATACTGATCAATCCAATGCATCCGGACATGGACAGAGTGGTTATTACCACTGCCGAAAGTTTTATGTTTGATAGACGCCTGCTTCGAAAATAAAGGAATTCCCCTCTTCTCCGTCAGATGGATTAATCAGAATGAACCACAAGAAGGAGGCCAAAGATGACGAACTCAGATCAAAAATACCGAGTAGAGAGAGATTCGATGGGTCCTGTCCGGGTTCCGAAAAAGGCCTACTATGGGGCCCAAACGCAAAGGGCGATTGAAAACTTTCCTGTGAGCGGTTGGCGATTCGGAAGGGAGTTTATCTACGCCCTGGGCCTCGTCAAATTTAGTTCGGCCAGGACGAACCGCGAATTGGGCCTCCTCGAAAAAAGAATCGCCGGGGCGGTCGAGAGGGCCGCTCAAGAGGTGATGGAGGGAAGATGGGATGACCAATTCGTCGTAGATATCTTTCAAACCGGCTCCGGGACGTCCACCAACATGAATGCCAATGAGGTGATTGCCAATCGCGCCAACGAGGTTTTGGGAACCAAGAAAGGCATCTACCGGCCCGTTCATCCCAATGACCATGTGAATCTGGGCCAGTCGAGTAACGATGTCTTCCCTTCTGCCATCCACATCGCCTCGATCACCCTCCTCCAAAAACTTCTCCCGGCGCTAAGCGATCTCCATACGGCTTTAAAGAATAAAGGAAGAGAATTTCATTCCATCCTTAAAATCGGGAGGACCCATCTCCAGGATGCCACCCCGATCCGATTGGGTCAGGAATTCGGGGGGTACGCCCGCCAGGTGGAATTGGGCATCCATAGAATCCACAAGGCCATGAGGTCCCTGTTTGAACTTCCATTGGGAGGGACAGCGGTGGGCACGGGGATCAACACGCATCCCCTCTTTGCAAAGAAATCGATCTCCATCATCAATCGGGCGACCGGTTATCCATTCCATGAGGCGATTGACCATTTCGAGGCACAGGGCGCTCGAGATGCCGCGGTCGAGATGAGCGGGGCTTTAAAAACGGTGGCCGTCAGTCTGATAAAAATCGCCAACGACGTCCGGTGGCTGGGTTCAGGCCCCCGGTGCGGAATCGGAGAAATCCATCTGCCGGACACCCAGCCCGGTTCTTCGATCATGCCCGGGAAGGTCAATCCGGTTATCCCGGAATCCCTGATCCAGACATGCGTTCAGGTGATCGGAAACGACTCGGCCATCTCGCTGGCGGGGCTCAGCGGCAATTTCGAGCTCAACGTGATGATGCCATTGATCGCTTACAATCTGCTGCAGTCCCTGTCTCTCCTCGCCAGCGGAGTGGACAACTTTTCGAAAAAATGCGTCAAGGGATTGAAGGCAGACCGCAAGCGCTGCGAAGAGATGATCGAAAAAAGTCTGGCCCTTGCCACGGCCCTGACGCCGGTCATCGGATACGAGGAAGGGGCCCGGATCGCAAAAAAGGCTTACCTTCAGAATAAGACCATTCGTGAGGTGATAGAGGAGGAGAAACTTCTTCCAAAAGAAGAAATAAATCGTTTACTCGACCCTCGACGGATGATTGCCCCTACTTCTTCCTCTTCAAAATGAGGAAGAGAACAATGCCCCCGACGATCATAAAGGATGAGAGTATCTGCCCCATGGTGAAGGGGCCGAGGACGAATCCGAGCTGGGAATCCGGCTGCCTGAAAAATTCAAGGAAAATTCGAAATAACCCGTAAAGAGAAAGAAAGACGGCCAAAAGCCCGCCGTCGGGCAGTTTCTTATCTTTGAGAAACCAAAGGATCAGAAACAGGACGCCTCCCTCCAACGCGCTTTCGTAGAGTTGCGAAGGGTGCCGGGGAAGGTGATCTTTGTCGTTCGCGAAGATCATCGCCCAGGGGACGTGAGTCACTCGGCCATAGAGCTCTCCGTTGATGAAATTCCCGATTCTTCCCAAGCCCAATCCAACGGGTGCCGTGACAATGAAGAGGTCAGCGATCTTCCAGAAAGATTTCTTATTTTTCCAGGAAAAAAGAATCCCAACGATCAGGACGCCGATCAGCCCTCCGTGAAAGGACATGCCGCCATGCCAGATGGCGAAGATCTCAAGGGGATCGTTGAGGTACATCTTAAGGTCATAGAATAGGACATATCCCAAACGTGCTCCGATGATGAGGCCGAGAATGAGATAAAAATAGAGATTTTCTACGTCCAGTTTCGAAACCCCAAAATCTTTTTTCTTCAGTTGATACCGGACCAGGAGATAGGAAGCGAAAAATCCGAGGACATACATCAACCCGTACCAGCTCACCCGAATGGGTCCGAGGTCGATCAAAATGGGATTAAAATTGACGGTCATGATTTCCTCCTAATCTTCCAATTTTATTAGACGATGACCAAACATTCAAGTACTTTTCGGACTGCAGAATAAAATTGACGTTCTCCGTCAATTTATGTATAATTTGGACGGTTTTATGGAAGAGATCTCCAAAAAACAACAGATTCTGCAAGATTTGAAGAAGTTCATCCTGTCGAAGACTTCCATCGTTTATATCCAATCCGACGAAGAAGACCGCGTGGAGGGTCTTCTCAAAGAACTGAGCGCCACTTTTCAACCAAGGCCCAAGGTTTTCATCTGGAATCCTTTCCAAGGGTTAACCGGCGAGAATGAAACGATTGAGAATTCGAAGAATCCTCTGGAGGCCCTGGATAGAGTCATCCATAGCAATGAACAAGCTTTTTATCTCTTCGAGGGGCTCCATCCCTTTCTAAACACAGACCTTTCCCTTCCGAGGAAGTTGAAGGATCTGCATCGCGCTCTTCGAAACCGATACACGACGCTTTTCATACTGGCTCCGGTCCTGGTCGTCCCGGAGGAGCTCAAGCGGGACATGATGGTCTATGAGCTTCCCATGCCGGACGCGACCGAAGTAGAACGAACGCTGATGGGAATCATCACCGCAACTCCTCAGACGTCCAAATTAGCGGAATCCCTGACACCGGAGCTCAAGGATCGAATGGTGAAGGCAGCACTCGGCCTTTCTCTCGACCAGGTGGCCCGGGCCTTTCGGAGCGCCCTCATTGGAAGGACCGCGGTGGATGCCTCTTTGATCGATGCCGTAATCGAAGAAAAAGGGCAGCTCATCAAGAAATCGGGAATCCTCAATTTAATCGTCAATCGGCCCGCTCTGGAGGACATCGGTGGGCTGGAAAACCTCAAGGACTGGTTGAAGAAAAGGGCCAAAGTTTTGAGCAGCGAGGGAAAGTCCTTTGGTCTTCAACTTCCAAAGGGGGTCCTGATCACAGGGCTCTCAGGATGCGGAAAAAGTCTCTGCGCCAAGGCATTCGCCTCCTTCTGGCAGGTCCCTCTGCTCCACCTCGACATGGCAAGGCTCTATGACGGGACGATTGGGGAGCCGGAAGAGGCCCTGCAAGTCTCCCTTCGAACTGCGGAATCGGTGGCACCCTGTGTACTCTGGATCGACGAGATCGAAGCGGGCATCAGCATTCAAAGCCAAAAAGCCGGAGGGGGAACTCAATCCCGGGTTTTTGCTTCCTTTCTCACCTGGATGCAGGAAAAAAGTGTTTTTGTCTTTATCGCCGCAACAGCCAATGTCATCGAACTTCTGCCGCCGGAGGTCTTGCGAAAGGGACGTTTCGACCAAATCTTCTTTGTCACTTTACCCAACGCTCAAGAAAGAAAGTCCATCTTCTTTATCCACCTGAAGAAAAACGGCGCCGACCTATCGCAGGTGAATCTGGATATGCTGGTAAAAGTGACCGAAGGGTTCAACGGCGCGGAGATTGAGCAGGCGGTCAATGGCGCGATGGTCGAAGCCTTCAATTCAGGCCGGCCGATGGATGAACACGATCTGGTGATCTCGGCTGGGAATATCGTCCCTCTGTCCACAACCATGAGGGAGGAGATGGGAAGGATGGAACGCTGGGCCTATAATCGAGCTATCCCAGCGTCTAAGTAAAAAGTCAGTAGTCTTCTTTATCCTCGTCGTCGTAATCGTCCTCTTCGAGTTCGTCTTCTTCCAGATCTTCTTCCTCCTCTTCTTCCTCTTCCTTTTCCTCTTTCTTCTTCCCTTTCACTCTTAAATTGATCTTTTCCAAACTATCATCTCCAAGATCATCGATGACCTCATTGAAAAACATGGCCAGGGAGATGACATACTCCTCGGGCAGTTCCCGGAACCATTCGATGACCCTCTCTGCTATTTCCATCTTCTCACTCGTCGAAGAGTCCTCGATGAGATCGATAGCCTTACGATAGTGTTTATTGAACGCCCGGATCATAAAACGATTCTCGCCTCCTATTCCGTTTTGAATCTACCTTATATTATTATACTTTCCTTCTCAATCGCGAACAACAAAAAATTTCCAACGGGGTTCACTCAAACCGGGTGATCTTGACTCCCAAGAAGCCCGTTTTTGAAAGGTATTCCTTGAGCAGGACCTTCTTCACTGTCCCACCCCTTTCTTTGATGCCACTGGCATGAATCAGAAAAATTCCCCCACCCTTGGGATTTCTGTCCGTCTTCTTAACTTTTATGATTCCTATGTGCCCGATGATCTCGCCAACTTTCCTCTTTTCAGGCTTTGTTGCGAAAAAAAGGATGTCTCCACTTTTCAGACGGTTCATCCCTCTCATCAGTTCATCAGGGGAGAGGATCTCTACAAAATCCTTCCCCCTTGAGCCTTCTATCTTCGTCACTCTCCCCAGCTCCGAGGTCACCTCCTTACCCCACTTTCCACTCTCCACCATATCTTCGCCGTATTCGAAACGGTCATCGTAATTTATCACCCGGCCCTCCTTGAGAACACCTTTGGAATGAAATCTCTTATCGAGGGCGATTTGAATGGCCTCCTCCGGAGTATGGCTCAAGGCCAACTCCACCACCCTGAAGGTCAGGTACATACAATCCATCCTTTCATCCACTACAATGGTCGCCTTGGACACGTACTCCCCTAACGGGTCGCTATCGTAGGGCACACCAATAAATTTCTCCGCCCAGAGAGCAATTCGCTCGCCGACGGGTTTGTCCTTCCACAGCGTTTGGAATCTTTGAATTTCTCCGTCAGTGAGTCCAAAACAAGGCTGAAGGAATAAACAAACGATGACCGGGATGAGCAAGACCTTGCTTTTTGTCATGGCTCATTTTCACCTGAAACGAGGGAAAATACAAATATTATACTTTACAACTTAGCGCCATTTTCAATGTATCAGAAATCAAAAAATTAATTAAGGGGTCAGACATGTGAATTAGAATTCCTCTCTTTTCCAGGTCAAGCGGCGGCACCCGCTGTTTTATCGAGGATTCCAGCCGTTTGAAGAATGAGAGGATGGGGAAAAGAAGATGTCCGCTCCACAGAGCAGGAGCGGAAGCGAAGTTTCGTTTGGACCAGGCCAATCCTATCTTTCAGACCCGATCCTGATGATCCCATCTACCATGATCAAGACAACGATGAGAGAATTGATAAGCACAAGTTCGGCGGCTCCTATGTACATCCCAATTACCCTTCCACAATATTCCTGAAAAAAGGAGACGGTCCCTTATTCTCTTCCTCCCAAATGTCCTACCCCTGCAAACCCCGGAAACTTCCTTGATTTCAGACTACTGAATGGGAAGAGGAAAATAAATACGGGAAAGACTGTATTTTTTGGAAGAACGTACTGTATTTTTAGCCACTTTATCAAATTGGCTCGGGAAGGCGCCGCGTAAACATCCTCGTTCGCCTTAGCCGTGTCCTGCCAAAGCGGGAACGGACTCATACCCACTTGTTCAATACCAACCCGGTCAAAAGCTTCGGATAAAAGTATGTGGATTTCGGCGGCATTCTCATTGAGGAAAGGGCAGATTTTTCAACATCCTCAACCCGTGTCGGATTCAGGAAAAAAGCTGCGGCGTACTTTCCACGATTCACTCGGTCGAGCGCCTTCGTGATATCCATCTCATACCCGATTTCAGCGTCCGGCAGGATCTTCTTGAATATCAACTCATGCAGGATGATCACATCGATTTCCCTCAGGTCGGGGTGGATTTCCGAGAGATTCCCTCCCCGATGCGTAAGGATGTACCATGCCTTTTCTTGTCTCACGAAGAACCCGAAAACGTTCTTCCTGCCGGAAAGGTTCCTACGGATGTCGAAATCGCTTGTGACCGTCTCGACGGAGAAATATCTGGAAATCATTCGATGGATATCTTTCGGAATTTCCTTAACGAGCCGGTGTGTCGGAAGGATGGTGATTCCCTCATCCTTCAAATTGGCCAGAAACATGAGAGTATAATCATACGGTTCCTCGCCCGAGGCAGATGCCTTCTTGGCCGACATTTGCCTCTGGTATTCGAGCGAAGTCTCGTATCGGTGGTGCCCGTCGGCAATAAAGATAGCCTGGCCTGCAAGTTCCTGTTTCATGATTTCTATTTCCCCGGCATGATCGATCGGCCAGAGCCGGTGGACATTACCGGAGCTATCCGTCGCTTGGAGGTGAGGCTTGGTAAGGGTCCTCATTGAGAGGATACCCGATATTCCATCCCCCGAGCTTGTATAGAGGGAGAAGATAGGGCTGGTGTTCGCTTCGCAGGCCTTCAGAAGATTCAGCCTATCCTGTTTTGGGTTCGAGTGCGTGCATTCATGAGGGTAAATACTCCCTTTGCCCAGTTCTTCAAGCCTCACCAGGCAAAGAAATCCGGGGAGTCGCTTTCTGACGCCTTCGACGGTGTAGATCATCTCATAAGCATAAAACGAAGGCTTGTCGCTGCGCGTCAATATGCCACCCTTTGTCCACGCGTCGAGATATCCTCTGGCCCGGGTGTATTTATTTTCAGCCTCATTATCTCCCGGTTCTTCTTTACCAAAATCGATCCTCACAATATTATACGGGCTCTGCCTGTACAATGACTCCCGTCCCTCGTCCGTGATGATGTCGTACGGAGGAGCAACAACTTCGCCGAGGGAAACCTTTGAAATATCATATAGCAGTCCTCTGAAGGGAATGATGTCTGCCATGGCTTAAGTCCTTGGTCGGCCTCTGAAAGAATATTTTTCCAGGATCCTGTTAGAATCTCAAAGAAAAAGTTTAAATATTTTAGCATGGGCAGAAAGGGAAAAGCAAACAAACCGGCCTGCCTCTCCTTTTATTTGACACAAAAGACGATTTTTTTTATAGTGGTATTTATGCCGGAGTGGTGAAACTGGTAGACGCACGGGACTCAAAATCCCGCGGGGCTTCCACCCCATGTCGGTTCGATTCCGACCTCCGGCACCATTCTTTCAATAAATTAGCTTCTTTTAAGAAATGATCCTCGGTAGGGTTGTTTGGGGAATTTGACCATTTTTTGACTATACTTTCCGGATTGACCAGCATCTTCAGTTCTTCTTCGTCCACCAAATTGTATCGCTTGAAAACCGAAATCGTCCGATGCCCTGATGCCGCCATGATTTTGAAATAATCATGTCCGTCTTTTCTCCAATTATTGATGCAGGTATGACGGAAGTCATGGAAGGTGAAATTCTCGATCTCTGCCTTTTTGCAGACAGACTCATGAGCCTCCCTCACCGTGCTTTTGGTAATCGGTTTCCCGTTTCGGTGGAAGACTTTCTCCATGTCCAAAGATCTAACCTTCAATGCTTTCCTCAGAATTTCCATCACTTCAGGATGGATTGGAATGGATCGACCATACTCCGTTTTGGTATCCTCGGGCCGCAACCGGATGAAACCAGTTTTCATGTCCATGATTCCTACCATCGCTTCAAAATACGGTCCTTGTCTTCATAAAATACAGTATTCACCCGATTCTTTTTATCGTCTATTTTGGGTATTCCTTTAATCCAGACCAAAGGAATAGACGAATGAGCCTATTCCCGGAAAGGAGCCCTACAATGGCCATACTGTTAGCGATTTTTATTTCAATTGTCATTACGGTAACCCCCGCGATGGCTGCGCCCCCTGACGTGATGACCATTATGAATCAAATGAAGGAACTCTTTGAACCCTTACGCCCAAGCACGAGCAAACTGGTCATCACTACCGAACACAAAGGGGAGAGAGCCCAGTTTACTGCCGTCCAGGCACGGAAGAAGTTTCCGGACGGAAAGCGAATGCTTACCGTGATGCTGGAACCCGACGCGACAAGGGGCTTTGCGCTTTTAGCCTGGGAGCCGGATAAAAAACCCACTGTATTGTGGGTCTACATGCCTGCTCTCCGCAGAGTTCTTGAGCTTCGGACGGTTGAAACATACGAGGGTTTCTTCGGCACTGAGTTTACCTATGCTGACCTCGGTTTTATAGCTCTCCACGAACGATACAGGCTTGTAGGAGAGGAAGAACTCACAGGGAGACATGCGTATAAGGTTGAGGAACAGGCTCCACAAGAACAATCTTACTATTCCCGGATCATCACTTGGATAGCCACGGATTCCATGCTTCCCTTGCAGCGCGACTATTTTGATCGTGCGGGAAGACTATGGAAGACAGAACTCTTTGAAGCCTCCGTGATTGACGGCGCCCCCACGCCGGTTCGGATTTTAATGAAAGACATCCAGCGACAGTCTAGCACTGAACTCAATGTAATCTCTGTGGACAACAATGTGGAGATTCCGGACGATGTCTTTAAGCCCGAACTTCTTCGAGAGGTTGTGAACTGTCCCCTATGGCTGAAATATTGCCCCATACCCCCTAAGAAGAAATAGGGATGGATCAAAGGCTTTATGCCTTTATCCCTAGTTTGAAAGATTGACCGCGGCAAGTCTCTTCTTGATTTCCTGGGAGAGCGTTTCTTGCTTTTTCGAAGAGCACTAAACATAATTATATCAAGGGTTGATGGATCGGTTTTTGGCTGCCTGAATCTCAAGGCGATTGAAAGAAGGTGAGAAAATTATGAAAGGAGCATCGAAGTCCAAAGTGGCAACGTCTACTCTGTTCATGGCTATCCTGTGGCTTCTCGCGCCTATTGCTCAGGCTGAGGCAGGCGAGTTGGATAGACTTAGTGGTCCGCTTCTAAGTCTTACCGGAACTCTTTACCGACCTGGAGAAAAAGCGGTGGCAGGGTCGTACACTTTTGGACTCTATCTCAACGGAAAAGAGCAATGGATTTTAGATGTGAAAGCAGCACGGGATATATCAGAGTTAACACCCGGCTTGGCGGTTCTTCGTGACCTTTTCCCTTCAACTTTGAATGTTATGGGTCCGAAGAATCTTATCGCAGCGTTGGAGAATCCGGAACTTGCGGATAAGCCAATTGTCATTGAAGGGTATATCCATGTGGCGCACAATCTCATGGAGGTTACGGCAATAAGAAACATCCCCGGATAGAGCATCTCGGAGCAACGTGAGATACGGCCAAGGCGTTATGAGCGAGTAAAGAACCGGGGCGCGGAGGAGGGGACTGAGGCCCAAGCATGCACAGTGCACTCCGATTGTGCCGGAAGCGACCGAGGGATTAGCGTTTTCCCCAGGAGATACTGCGGCGGAGAGGAGCAGGCGAGCCCAACAAAGCGGCGATCGGAATTCAATTAAAAAAGGCAGGTCAACCTAAGTAAATGTGTCCTCCCCTTTCAATTGAAAGGGTTCTTTGAGGATAAAGAGGCTGCTCTAAATATGCACCATAACGGCGCCATCGACGTACACGAGCTGACCCGTGATGAAGTCCGACGCATCAGAGGCCAGATAGACAAGCAGCGAGCCTATTTCCTCAGGATGACCATAGCGCTTTGACGGGAGGTAGCGCAAAAGGACGTCTTCCTGGCCCATCCCGGTTTTACCCGTCTCCGAGAACCACGCCGGCCCGATAGCATTTACGGTAATCCCATCTCGAGCCCATTCCAAAGCCAACGCCCTGGTGAGTTGAAGTATCCCCCCCATCGCTACGCAGTATGCACTACTGTTGGTGAGACCCCTTTCCGCCAAACAGGAGGTGATATTGATGAGCCTCCCTTTCTTCCTCTCCAACATATGCTTGCCCACGGCTTGGCAACAATGAAAAACAGAAAACAGGCTGGTCTCCACAATCCGATGCCACTCGTCTTCCTTTATTTCTACGAACGGTTTGACAAATTCCGGGTCGGAGGCATTCACCAGAATGTCTATCTTGCCAAACTCGGCAAGAACCTGCTCCACCATCTTTTCAATATGAGAAGATTTGGTCATATCTATAGGTATGGCCATCGCCTTTCTCCCCAGACGCAGTACCTGCCGCACCGCTTCATCCAACTTCTTGGAGTTCCTGGCGGCAACAGCGACATCAGCTCCCGCCTCGGCGAGGGCTGCGGCGACATACTTGCTCCAGAACCGACTATCCCCGGCGACCAAAGCTGTCTCGCCCCAAAGAGTAAATTCTTCAGAGACCATGTTAATCCTCCTTTAAGGTAATAGCAGGAACATATCCAGCGGGGGCGTGTGCCGCTCCGAGCGAACCCCCATCCATAATAAATGTTTGACCCGTGATATAATCCGACGCATCCGAGGCCAAAAAGAGCGCCAGAAAACCAATTTCCTGCGGTATCCCGGCTCGCCCCACAGGGATACGCGCACCTCTTTCCTGTACTACGTTTGCTGGAATCTTTGGCGGCTCAGTCTGTGGCTGTAGGCTTGAAACATCAAACCATCCGGGGGCAATGTTGTTCACCTGGATATTGTCCCGAGCCCAGCTCCACGCCAGAGAGCAGGTAAGGCTAATGACCCCGGCCTTAGCAGCGCAATACGCGTAGTTGTCCCGTCCACCCCTGAGCCCGCCGCCGGCGGAGATATTGATCACCTTCCCGCTTTTCTGAGCCAGGAAGTGCCTTGCTACCGCACGGCAACAGAAAAAGGTGCCAGTGAGGTTAGCACTTATACTCCGATGCCACTCCTCATCCGTGATGTCCTCGATTGGCTCCAAGTGACTAGAAGGAATGCCTGCGCTATTTATCAGAATATCAATTTTCCCCATCTCCGATAAGGTTCGCTCAATCATCCGATTGACCTGCTGGGAATCGGTGACATCCGTTGGAACAGCAAGTGCCCTTTGCCCTATGGCTCTTGCTTCCTTTGCTGTCTGTTCTAAGGGTTCCACACGGCGGCCGGCAACGACAACGTCCGCCCCCCCTGCCCTTGCTAAAACCAGAGCGATTGCCTTGCCTAAACCAGTGCCCCCGCCCGTAATAATCGCCACCTTGCCCATTAAATTTCGGTTCCGCGAACCCATAGCGCACCTCCTCCGAAAGCCTAATGCAAATTCTCGATTGCGAGCTTCACTTTTGATCTGGACAAAGACACTAGCCACCCAGCTGGGTGTTTAACCCGTACCGCTCTAAGATCGCTTTGATATCATCTAAGCGCTCCTGGGAAATGGGTTGAACATTTAATCTATATTCTTTCCCAAGTTGCACATACTTTATTTTCCCATATTCATGAAAAGCCAAAAGATCCACTCTTTCTACAGATTTTAACTTGGATAGAAATTCAGCGGTCTCTTCGATTTTTTTTGTTGAATCGGTGTATCCCGGTATGAGAGGCACCCTGATGATTATCGGCTTCCCCATTGCATTGAGCTTCTTGAGGTTTTCAAGGATCGGTTTGTTTGATACACCGGTATTTTTTAAGTGTTCGTCGGGATCCATACCTTTTACGTCAAACAGTAATAGGTCCGCTTCTTCAAGAGCTTTAAACCCCTCACGGGTCGTTGTGTATCCACAGGTATCCAATGCCACATGGATATCATTCTCCTTGCACTTCCTCAGAAATTTCAGGGTGAAAAGCGGCTGGAAGGTTGGTTCTCCGCCGCCTATCGTCACTCCGCCTCCGGACTCATGATAATACTGTTCATCCCGTTTAATCACATCAAACAGTTCATCGAGGGTGAAGTATTTTCCAAAGCAGTCTAAAGCTCCCTTGTCGCAGACTTCCATACACTTCCCACAATTCGTGCATCGCTCTCTATCAATTCGAAGTCTATCGTCTTCTCGTTTTAAATTGAGAGCAATCGCATTAGCGGGGCAAGCGGCTACGCATTCTCCACATCCATTACAGTGTGAAGCCGTGAATTTGATTTCGGGGTGTCCTTTCTGCCCCTCCGGATTACAGCACCAGATGCACCGCAGAGGACACCCTTTCAGAAATACTGGCGTTCTTACCCCGTAACCATCGACAAAAGACCCATGTATGATATGGAATACCAGTCCCTGCTCGTTCTTGATTCTACTCATACTTTCATCATCTATTCGCTTTCTCGATTTCCTTGATTCTAACATTTGATTTACATGTCCCGGAACTCAATTCTCTTTATGATATCCTCCTGAAGTTCTTGGCTCAGCTCAACAAAGTACGCACTATACGTCGCCACTCTGACCAGGAGGTCTCTGTACTTTGCAGGATGTTTCTGGGCGTCTCTTAACATGGCGCTATCGACAATGTTGAATTGGACATGATACCCGCCGGTCTCACAATAAGTCCTTATCAGGGAAACAAATTTTCTGACATTTGACTCATCTTTCAACAAGGCTGGGCTGAACCTCATGTTCAAGACAGAGCCGCCGGTCAGTTTTACATGGTCTAATTTTGCTACGGATCTCAGGGTGGCGGTTGGCCCGCTCACGTTTCTGCCCTGGTATGGAGAGATGCCGCCTTCGGAGAGTGGCTCACCTCTTTTCCTTCCGTCAGGTAAGGCTCCAACGTGATATCCCAGTGGTACGTTCCCCGTAACGACAGCGGCAGCAGCGGTGGATAAGGACCCGGCAATACCCTCCACCTTGGCCACCTCGCCACTGCCATGCATGAGCACGTCATTCACTATCGAATCAACGTAATCATCATCGTTTCCAAACTTCGGAGCGGCCGTCAGTATGCATAGCACATCCTCTCCGCCTTCGAAATTCTCATCAAGTGCGTCAATGATTCGATCCATCGTAAGTCTCTTATCCTCAAACACCACTTTTTTGATTGCTGCCAGGGAGTCTCCTACATTCGGCGCCCCCGCGAGCGATGTGCAATGGGTCGCATACGGAACGGTTCCTCCGGACATAATATCGATTCCCTTTTCGATGCAACCATTAAAAATGGCGGATTGGTATGGGGACGGACAAAACTCGGCATAGAGTTGCCTATCCGAGTTTTTGTAGAGAATGGCATAAGGGATGAGCGCTTCTACCTGTTTCTTGTAGGCATCCCATACGTCGTCGTAAGATTTGAATTTTCGGGGGTCCCCTGTTTGGGGGCCAATTTGTTCGCCTGTGATCCGGGAGATACCGTTATTGAGCGCTAACTCCAACATGAGCGGCAGATTAAACGGCCCTCCGGGGATATCCTGAGAGTAACCGCCGACGGTCGGCTGGAAACAGCCGTCTACGCAATAGTCCCGTGCATATTCAATCGGTTTTCCGTCATGAAGCAATTGCTGGATGCATGTCTCATCGCTGACCCACTTAAATTTTCCCCTCAGCGATTTGGCAACTTGGCATGCTCTGATTAAAAAGGCATTGGGGGTATTTTTATGAATTCTGACGACCACGTCGTCCGCGGATAGCCCCGTGTCCTCCTGAGCATCCAGAAAAAGGTAGGATAGCTCATTGACGGCATCCCTCCCGTCTTTGGTTAACCCTCCCACTGTAAAATTGCATGTAAGAGGATGCCCACCAAAGGTTGTGACGACTGCCTCGCACTGCGGGATTACTGTCCCGTTTATTTTAATGCAAAGCAACGCAATCAACTCACGCGCTTCTCTCTTAGTAATCCTTCCTTCTTCCAAGTCTTTCTTATAGAAGGGATACAGGTACTGGTCAGCTCTTCCGAAACCGATCCCATAACTTAGTCCTTCAACGATCAGGGGAACATAGGTGAGCCATATCGATTGGATAGCCTCGCAGAAACTACGCGCCGGATTGGCCGGAACCCGCTCGCAACTTTCTGCTATCCTTTTCAATTCGGCCTTCCTTTGGCTATGGGTCTCGTCCGCAGCTAAATTCCGGGCAAGCGCTGCATACCTTCTAGCGAAATGAACCGCCCCCTCAAGTGTTATATTGACCGCCTTGTAAAAATGGTACTTCCTGAAATCCTCTATCTTGGCGAGATTCAGTTTTCCTAATTCTACATCGACTTGTTTCTTTATCCCACTTAGCCCCGTGGCAAGTACCTTCCCATAGTCGGGAATGGTGTGACCCGGATGGATGCAAGCTGCAGAAAAGGCGCCTGCTTCATGGATCACGTGATACCGTTTTCGCGCCTCCTCTGGCAACATGGTATCCCACTTTTCATACAGGGATTTTCCTCTCCAATAGGGAAGGAATTCCCTCATTTTCGCCTTTTCCTCTTCTGACAAGGGTGCAAACCTGTTCCATTCTCTGGTAGAGATCGTGTCCGCTTCTTCTAAATACCACCGCCAGTCCACTTCAGGGAGAATAGCGCCTCCGCGAACTTTACTCGTCGTTCGGCCTACGATCAACTCTCCATCTTCGATAGCAATGGTCATATTTTCTAAGACTTTGGCCAGACCCTTTGCTCTCCTGATAATAGGCAACTCGGTCTCGGTTTCTTTATAAGACTCTGTCATCCAGTAACCTCTCTCGATGCACAGAGAAGGTGAAACGAGGACTTTCTCTTTTAGCTTACTCACTCTGTCGCCGCCTTTTGCATTGCCGAGTGCCATTTTCAGCTCCTTTTTGGGACCAAGAATACTTTTTCTCGGAACGGGGCGAATCCTTCTCTTCATTCCCCTTTTTACTTAAAATTGAATCTCATCCCGTTTGAAATATTTTTTGGCCAAGCAGCCCTCATGGCTTTCATTCGCCTAACTTTCCTTTTTTCTCCACCTCTTCCAGAATCTTATCAGGAGTTATGGGAAATTCGTTGATCCTCACCCCGACGGCATCGTATACGGCGTTGGCTATGGCCGCAGGCATCGGAACAATAACCGCCTCCCCAATCCCTTTTGCTCCGAATGGTGAATGAGGGTCAAGGGTCTCCACCCAAGTGGATCTTATCGTCCGCGGCATGTCCAACGCAGTGGGGATCTTGTACTCCGAAAATGATGGATTAAGTATTTGACCTTTGTCTAACTCAAGCTTCTCAAACAGCGCCTGTCCAATACCCATGGCAATCGCCCCTTCGTCCTGTCCCTCCAGAAACAAAGGGTTTAACGCTTTACCGACATCACTGGCGGAAGTCACGTTGAGTACCTTTACGCGACCCGTTTCAGTATCGACTTCGACCTCTGCAACCTTTGCGGTAAAACCATAAGCAATCGATATATTTCCCTCGCCTGTTTTCCAGTCGAAAGGCTCGGTCTCCGGCTCAAAGTGGCCTCTACCTATAATGGGAAACACCACTTTCTTGGAAGTCAGACAAAGGGATAGAGCACCACCTTCATCTTTAAAAGACACTCTTCCATCGGGTGACCCTTTCAAGTAGATCACCCCATCCTTTGCTTCCAAGTCTTCAGCAGAGGCGTGTAGTTGATCAGCGACGACCTCGAATATCTGACGTTTGGCGTCTCTACAAGCGGCCAGTACAGCATTCCCCAGTCCGATCGTAGTCCGGCTGGCGTAAGATCCTTGATCCTGTGGAATTATGTCTGTATCGATGACAAAATTCACCTTGACATCGTCGATGGCGATCCCCAATTCTTCTGCAACGGTCTGAGAAAAAACAGTCCTCGACCCTTGTCCCGCGTCATGCGCGGCGATGAGGAGATTGACCGAACCATCTTCGTTAATCTTCACAAGTGCAGAAGAGGCATCGGGATCGTCATTACTGCTCTTAGCACCTGCAATGGAAGCACCTACGGCAAAGCCTATTCCTCGCCCAACGGGTAACCTGCCTCGTTTGTCCCTCCAACCACTGTCGTCTCTGACTCTCTCGATGCACTCTCGCAGGCCGTTGCTATCGAGTTTGTATCTGCTGGCCGTTAGATCACCCGGCCCACTCACATTTTTCAAGTAAAGATCGATCGTATCTATTCCCAAATCCCTGGCGAGCATATCCATATGAGAATCATCCGCGAGCCGAAGCTGGACACAATCAAAAGAACGCATTGCTCCGCAGGGTGGGTTATTCGTATACACCATATCGCCATCGTACCTCACGTTAGGTACCCGGTAGACGATATCAAAATAACCGACGCTGTGCATGAGAATGAGAAAACTCAATGAGTTATACGCTCCTGCATCAGCAATCGCTCGGCACTGTTTGGCGATGATGGTCCCGTCTTTTTTGGCACCCGTTCTTAACTCGAAAATCCATCTATGTCTGCCACGATCAGCAATAAATTGTTCTTCTCTCGAAAGGGTAATCTTTACCGGTTTTCCTGTTTTCATGGATAGAAGAGCAGCGCAAATCTGACAGGATACCGTTTCCCCCTTACCACCGAAACCCCCTCCAACAAAAGGTCTATTCCCCTTTATCTTGCTCACCGGTATCTTCAATAAGTGAGATAGCACGAAACGATCCAGATAAATCGAACTCGTCGATGTCCAAAAGGTCAATTCCCCATTGGCATTGAAATCGGCCAGACAATTTCGGGTTTCTAAAAAGCAGTGACTTACGTTTTGCGTCACAAACCTATCTTCCCGGACGTAGTCGGATTCTCTAAATCCCTTATCCACATCGCCAATCACATGACTCACATGGTTGCTGCAGATATTGCGCTCTGCATGCTCATGAATTCGCGGCGCACCCGGTTTCATCGCTTCCTCTGGATCGAAAACCGAAGGGAGTTCCTCATATTCCACCTCAATCAGATCCAGCGCCTCCTCAGCGATATCTTCATCTATGGCAGCGACTGCTGCAATCTCATCCCCGATATACCGTACCTTATCGAAAGCTAATGGGTACTCGTCCCTTACGAAATTGGCGAAGCCATATTGGACCATCGGAACGTTCTTGCCAGTGATGATTCCCCTGACCCCGGATAATTTTTCAGCTTTGCTGGTATCGATATGAAGGATCCTGGCATGAGGATATTCACTTGTTAAAATTTTTCCGGCCAACGTCCCGGGCAGTACGATATCATCTGTATATTTTGCTTTTCCGGTAACGATCTCCATTCCGTCTAATCGGGGAAGCCGCTTACCTATGACTGAGTAGTCCTGCATCTCTACCCCCTTTTTCACTTCTTGCGACATCCAACACCGCTTCAACAATCTTTACGTAGCCTGTGCACCGGCAGAGATTGCCACAGATGGCCTCTCTTACCTCTTCTTCGCTTGGGCTTGGATTCTCATCCAACAGCTTTCGGGCAGTCATGATCATACCGGGGGTGCAAAATCCACATTGGATGGCACCATGCTTGACGAACGCCTCCTGCAATGGATCTGGGTGAACCCCGTTTCCCAATCCTTCGATCGTTATCACTTCCCTTCTATCTGCCTCTACTCCCAATACCAAACAGGAGCAAACCGCCTTCCCGTCAAGAAGAACCGTACAGGCGCCACACTCACCCATGTTGCAACCTTTCTTCGTACCCGTTAGACCAATCTCGTTTCTGATCACATCCAACAGCGTTTTCCTAGGTTCCACTGCGATTTCATATGTCTCTCCATTCACCTTTAACCTTATCAAGCATTTCATAGTTATGCCCCCCTCATCCTGTCCGGTTCAAAATCATGGATAGAACAAAATAAAATTAATTACGCATATGAGATACTACCTTCCTTACCGATTCCTTTAACGCTCTGACTACAAGGACACTAACCATCTTCGCTCGATATTCTGCTCTTGAACGGGGCGCGGCTTCGTCAACGGCCATCTCCCCTACTTCACTCAGGAGTCCATCCTCTATTTTCTTTTTATGAAGCAGTTTTTCTGCCTTCTCGGCCCTGATGGGTGTCGGGGCAACGGAGCCCAAACCTATTTTGACATCGTCGCAGACACCATTGACATCCAGTGTCACTAAGGTCGCCACTCCCACCAAGGTCTCATCCACCGCCGTTTTCTTTGGGAGCCAAAGATAGGTCCCCCCGGTGTTTGAGGGTATGCTCGGCACCAGGATTTCTGTAAGCAACTCCCCTGCCTTAAGGCATGTCGCAAAGGGTCCTTTGAAAAACTCCTTTATCGGTATCATTCTTTCTTCTCCCAAGCTAACCGTCTTCACTCTTGCATCCAATGCAAGCAAAGATGGAGCTGTATCAGCGGAAGGGGATGCATGACATAAGTTGCCCGCGATGGTTCCCCTATTTCTAATCTGAAGCGGGCCCACGGCACGAACAGAATCCATCAGTATGCTAAAATTTTCCTGAATCATTGTAGATTGAGCTAATGCGGAAAAGGTGGTTAAGGCCCCGATTCTCAAAAATTTATTGTCATACCTTATATAGTCTAAATCAGAAATCTTCTTGATATTGACCAAGTATTTTGGAGTCTGCTTCTTCAACTTCATCTGGACGATGAGATCGGTACCGCCTGCGAGTACCTTTGCTTCATCACCGTACTCCGTGAGTAAAAAGACAGCTTCTGCAACTGTCCGAGGTTCGAGATATTCAAAATTCTTCATTTTGTCTTATCCCTTCCCTTGCGAATCTATCCGCTATTAGAATCACAAGTTCATTCCACAAAAAATAAATCCTTCACCCCGCCCGATAGACATTATCGTTCCCCGGCTCCCAAGGAATCACTATTGTGGGCGATTGCGAAAGCTACCTCTCCTTCCAAAAGGGATAAAGTCTTCTCTGAGAATATCCTGAAGCTCTTCGGCTTTCGGCCTCTTTCACGGTTTGAACTTGTATTTTTCTATAGGTACCGGCTCGGTAGAAACAACCATCTTCCCCGACTTCTCTCTGATGATCGTCCACTTGAGCCAATTCTTGTCGTCCCGATTCGGATAGTCCTCCCGGATATGTGTCCCCCTGCTTTCTGTCCTCGTCAAAGCCGCCCTTAAGGTCATCTCACCGCATACGGCGATATTCCTCGCCTCATGACACTTACCCAGACTGTGACCGTCCTTCGCCCACAACTCCGGTAATCTCTGCTGCACTTTCTCGATCTTGGACAGACCCTCCTCCAACCGCTCTTTGCTCCTGCGTAGGTTATATTGAACCCGACACATGACATCCTGTATGCCATAAATGGCTTCTTCAGCAGAAAATCCCTTGGTGCGCCCCATCGGAGCAAATATCACCTCCTTCAACCGCTTTACTTCCCCGTAGCTAATCTTAGGCGCTGATGCCTGAGAGGCAAAACGGGCGGCGGATGGAGCTGCTCTCAACGCAGATTGTACGGAATTCCCCAGGCCAATGCCTCTGATCAAAGCAGGGGGCGCAAATACCGCCCCTACACAACCTGAGCCCATGAGGCTGGTGTCCCCGGTGGCCCACAGGCCGGCAAGGCTGGTTTTCATCGCATGGTCTACTCGGATAGGCGAAAGCTCGGCATTGAGGGCCACTGAAACCTCGGCCCTTGCCGATAGAGGTGTCCCGTATTTAAGCTCCTTCGACAGTGTGTAGTCGTGAAACCTAATGAAACGGGGCCGGTTCCAGCGACGAATAGGCTCCCTCAGCTTCTTTGCCCCTGACAGGTCCCAATAGATCGGCCCCCTCCCTTCCTTTACCTCCTTTTCCATACCTAAAAGCAGATCCACGGTAATGTCAGGTCGTGGCTCGGGCCGATATCGCTGGGAGATGTTTTCTCCTAAGGCATTATAGAGAGCGGTATAGTCGAAGGCCGGCCCGTCATTGTCCCTCCGATGAACGTCGAAGAAATTACCAAACTCAGCGTTTCTTATCTCAGCCCCGGCACGATAAGCCGCGGCAATGCCATCACCGCAACCGGAGTGCCACATTCTCTTTACCTTGTAGTTGCAACTACCGTTCGCCAATATGGTGGCCTTCGCCTTGATGATATAGAAGCGGCCATCGATCAGATTGAAGCCGACCACCCCCTCAATCCGGTCATCCTGCTTCAGAAGCTCAACCACCTGGACTTTGTTTAGTATTTTTACTCCCGCTTTACGAGCCCTCGTCCGTAAAGGCATCATCATATCCAGATCTACACCAACGATCGACCATTTCGGCGTGAACCGAGGGTCAAAAAGTGGACATTTGACGGTGTCTAACCTTCCCTCTGCATTCATTGCCACCTTTGCTCCCCAAGCCGCAACCTGTTCAACGGTCTCATTAAATCGGCGGGCATACGAATATAACAACTCCTGATCGTTCAGATAGCATCCAAGGTTTCTGACATGATATTCAACAAACTCATCCACGTCGTCTTTCTCCCCCAATGCGATGAAGTACCCCCCTCCCTTCGACGCCTTTCCTGCCCACCCAACAGTCTGCTTGTCCACTAAAAGAACTTCCAGCTTCGATGATTCTTCTTTGGCTTTGATCGCCCCCGCAAGACCGCTAATACCACCCCCAACGATAAGCACATCCGTGGAGATTACCTCTCCCAGATCCTCTATTTTAGCCATCTTACAACTCCTTTCTTTCAGGACAACCCGTTATCGACAAGGTAAAGCGATGCGTTTGAACATCAATCACCATTGTATGTCCCCTTCATCAAAAGCATCGGCTGTGTCACTTAATATTGTATCTTCTCGGACAGAACCTTAGACGGCCCACATGCGACGGGATTCAAAAGTAGTTTTCTTTCACCAACGTTTCTTCAGCGTACGCAAATAAAGCTTAATGAACAGCTCTATGTCTTTTTCCGCTTCACGCCCGGATACATTTTGACTGTTTCAACTGCCTCTTCAAATACAAGTGCCATATCATGTGCCATGACTTCTCTTTGCCGCATCCGTGTCACAAAATTTTAATTGCTCTCCGTCGCCATCTGTTGCAGCTTCTTCCTGTCTATCTTGACCGAAGTGATCATCGGGAATTCCTTTTCTCCCCAGAAACTCCATTTTCGAGGTCGATTATACCTCGCGAATCCTCGTTGCAACCACCAGCTCTCCATGTCCGTCGCCGTCAACGGTTCTTTGTTGCGTATGTGGGCGAAAGGGACAGAACCAAACGTTTCGTGAGGCACTGGAACAACGACTGCATCCAGCACGGCAGGGTGTGTCTTCAGGTTCGTCTCCACTTCCACGGAATATACCTTTATCACACCGCTTTTGAACATGTAGTCCGATCTGCCCGAGAAGTAATAGTACCCGTTCTTGTCTGCGCTTAATAGGTCACCCGTTTTCCACCATCCGCCAGGAAAACTTTTCTCAGTTGCCTCTGGATCGTTCCAAATACCACTCGCAACGCCTGGACCTCTCACGTATAGCTCCCCGGGCTTGTCTGGCTCGGCGATCATCTCTCCGGTTTCCGTATCGCGAAGCTCTGCGATCATCCCCGGCACTGGCTTCCCGACCGTATCCAAATGCGTCCTCAAATAAGCATTCTGGGGGCCCGTCGTCATGCTGATCGCTTCCGTTGCCCCGAGGGAGCCCATGGATACCAGATTGGGGAACATTTCCTTAATCTTCGCAATGATGTCCTCAGTAACTGGCTCTCCCGAAACAAGTGCGGTACGCAACGAATCTAATCTTAATTTTCCGTGATGCTCTTGATAATCGCGATATAGCATTCTGACCAGGGTCGGTGAAAGAGAACCATGGGTTGGTTTCTCATCGTCGACGGCCTGAAGATAGGTGGCAGGCACAAATCGAAGACAACACTGTTTGGCGGCAGTACGTAGACAGCGACAAGTCGCATGAGCCCAACCGATGAAGCCGGGAGCCGTGGCATTGAGAACGATATCATCAAAGTATAAACCAAATTGGTATGCTGCGATCATATTCGTCCACGACCACTCTCTTTCCTTGTGCAACACTGGTTTCGGCCTGCCCGTCGTTCCGGAAGTATAGCAAACTAAGCAATCATCATCCTCCGTAATCTGTACGCCAGGTTCCTCCGCGGCTTTATATTGGTCGTATAACTCATCGATCGTGAGCTCTCCTGGAAAATCGCCTCGCTCCTTTAACGCGATATATTCCCGGACGCTGGGAATACCCATTTCCCGCACGCTCCTGACGATATCCACGCATTCACTGCTGTAGGCGAGGCTCTTTGCCCCGACATGATTGATCATCCAGGCGATAAACTCCAAACTTGCTCTTGCGTTTATGAGCACGGGTACGGCCCCCATCTTTCTGGCACCGAAGCTTAAGGCAATCACGTCAGTCGACGGCGTCAGCGATAACCAGCTGATCCTATCTCCTTTTTCAACCGACCCATCGTTCTTGTAACTGGCGCAGATTCTCCTGGAGTAATCATTCAACTCCCGGAAAGTCCACCGCTTCCCTCCAGGGTAATCCACGATGCCCATTTTGTTCCCGAAACATTTCTCCAGCCACAGCAATATTTCTTTAATCGTCTGAAACCCTTGCATGTTTGACTGCCTCCTTATGAACCCTATCCTGTGGCACCTCAAGAAATCAGAGCTTTCGAGCGGTCAGGTACGCTTCGTGTATGGCATCGAAAATCCTGCGTGGGCTCACACAATCTCCTATCGCATAAACCTCAAAGCCTTTTTCCTTTTCGAGTTTTTCTCTGAGACTGGTCAGGGGGATGAAACCCACGGCAAGCACGATGTTGTCTGCCATCATTTCCTGTCTTCTGCCGAACTTGTCAACGACGATTGCCCCTTTGTCAATCACACTCTCCAGCCGTTTACCCGTATGGATGGCAACCTTCTGCTTGGCCAATCTCTCGTGATACTCAAGTTGATCAAAGATCCCAACATTTGCCATGAACTCGTCGAGCATCTCGACGAAAATAACCTCTTTGCCCTGTTCAGCCAGCCACAGCCCTACTTCCGTCCCCACCATATTTCCGCCCACAACGAGTACTTTCTGACCGACAGGGGACTTCTTGCGGAGTACATCCATGGCGGTGACGACTATCGGCCTGTCAATACCAGGAACGTCGGGGATGAGCGGTGTTCCCCCGACAGCGACGATGACCGCGTCAACGTTTCCTTTTTTGAACGTATCTACCGTTGCCTCTTTCTGGATCACTTCAACCTTAAGTTTCTTCAACTGCGTCACATAGTAGTCTATCAGTCGTTTGAGGTCTGCCTTAAATTCGGGGGCTGAAGCATCGATCAATGCGCCACCTAAGCTCCGCTTCTCATAGAGGGTCACCTTATGGCCGCGCAGTGCGCAGACTCTGGCAGCCTCCATTCCGCCGGGCCCGCCGCCCACCACTGCCACATTCCTCTGTCGGTCCGCCGGAGTAATGGCAAGGGTATCCCCTTTATTCAAGGCCACATTCACTGTACATTGGGTAGGTCGATACCTCAGATTTGATCTATCCTGACAACCGTCATTACAACGGATGCAGGGTGTTATATCCTCGGGTCTTCCTTCTCTCGCCTTTTGTGGCCAGTATGGATCAGCAAAGAGAGGCCTCGCCAAAGCGATAAAATCGGCTTTACCACTTTCCAGGATTTCCTCCGCTAACTGGGGCGTCGTGATCGAGCCTGAGGCAATCACGGGAATGTGGACTACCCTCTTGACCGCCTCCACTTCACGAATATGGTGACCGGCCGGAACACTCATTGGGCTGGCGAGGTGGTTCCCTCGGATATGACTGCCACCGGATACATGGATGATATCGACACCGATACTTTCAAGCACCTTTGCGACTTCCACGGTGTCCTCAATCACGACGCCGTTTGGCTCATAATCGTTCCCGCTCAATCTCACTCCGATCGGGAAGTCCGGTCCCACCTTTTTCCGGATGGACCGAACGACTTCCACCAAAAATCTCATCCGGTTCTGCAAGGAACCCCCGTACATGTCGTTCCGCCTATTCGTCCCGGGTGAGAGAAAGTTCGTTACCAAGCCGCCGTGAGCCCCGTGTACTTCTACCATTTCAAAACCGGCAGTTTGTGCCCGCTGAGCCGCGTCACCAAACGCTTTCACGATGTCCTGGATCTCTTCAATGGTAAGCTCTTGCGGCACCGGTTCGTCTGCGAACGTCGCAAACGGACCCAACCCGCCCATCGACATCGGGATCCGTGAAGCAGACTTTGCGGGCGTAATACCCAGGAAGTTGTCTCTGCCGAAATGCGTGAGTTGCAGTGCCGCCCGGGCACCCTGATCACAGATTCCTTGCGCCAGGGCAGCAAGCCCAGGAATATGCTCGATGCTGGAGATACCAAGCTGACAAGGGGCCGCTTTACTTGCCTTATTGTCTATCGAGGCACTCTCGACAATTACCAAACCTGTCCCGCCACGCGCCACCTCTTCATAATACCTTATCATGCGGTCGGTAACGGAGCCGTCGATGTTACTCAAAGCGCCATACGTTGGAGCTTTGACCACCCGGTTCTTAATCTCCAATCGCCCGATCTTCCCACGCTCGAACAGCTTTGGAAACATTGCATCCATCCTATTTTCCTCCCTTTCTTCGAGTCGACCTTATTCAACAGCCTTCCAAGGATCATCCATCACTGCGACTATACATTCAGGTATCGTACCATCAGAAATTGGCACGCCGATCAACGTTTAGAATTACGCTTTCTTCACGTTCTCTAATCTGAGCACCAAAGTCGTTCCTTTTGCGATACCGCTGTCCGTTTTTTCCAAGTGAATTGTTACAAATCCCTCTTCCTCGTTCACCGAGGTCACCTTTCCTTCTGAGTCAGCCAAGTTATAACCCGGGGGTGAAGGCCAGTCCGATCGGTTTTTTATCCTGACGATATCCCCCACTTTAACCTCGCTCATTTTATCTCCTCCCTATGAGTCGCAAGTTTACCCGACACATTTCTGGCACCGGGTGATCACAGACTTTTGACTGCTTCTAATAGCGCTGCAAATCCTTATCAACGCTTTCTCTTGACAGGAGGCCTACCTTCGCCGTGCCCATCGTGTGTATAAACCCTCGTATACCCTCTAGCCAGCAAGCAAGAACGACCACATGCTCACCATCCTCCTGAACGTACTTCTTTATCACCCTGCCCCTGCCAAAAACAGTATCTCCCATGGGAACGCTGGTTCGATTCTGAAAATCCGTCATCTTCAAAAAACCATCGTCTCCCATCCAATTCGTTATCAAGCGACCCAAGGTGTGCTCCATCATCGTCCCGATCATAATCGCTTGCGGGTCGCCTAACAGCCGGGCCGTCTTATCCACCAGATGGCGTTCAATCGTCTTGTGCCAAACGCCCGTCTCAGGATCCAACACCGTTGCCTGCGGCGTCAGTTTACGCACTCGTCTCATGTCAAGAACGTTAATCCCGAGGCCTGCAATCTCAATCAACTGATCCCAGAAGGTGGTCGGGCCATTAACCACCGGCTGGAGTTCGTCATCTACGTTGACATCCTCCCACCAGCGTATCTGATCGCCACGTATAACCTCCTCGTCATGGACGCGCTCGATAAAATCCAACTCTTGCTGAGTGTATCGATACTCCTCCATTTTTAACATCGTCTCTATGAAACCCGGCTCTTTCCCTTTCTCTGCCGGAGGGATGATCATCGTCAAAATCCGATCACTTCTGGTGCACACAATTTCATCTTTCTGATTGAAATGTTTGAGCTCATGGGTGATCAGGAACATACGTGGTCCCTTCCCGTCTCTCCTTGTTTTATCTTCGCATGCGGATTGACCACACCAAACCCTGAACGAATCGCCCAGACGTATAGGCTTATAGAACTCCCAGTGGATTCCTGCAGCGACATGCGTGGCCGTGCCAACCGCCGGAGGGACGTTGGGCGGAATCCGTCCCATATGGGTAATACAATGCTCAAAATACGGGGGAGCGATGATCGCCCCCCATCTGGTTCTTCTGGCGTAATTCTCGTCACGCCATAAATGATTAGGGTCCTGAATGCCATTTGCCATATTTAGAATGAGGTCTCTCGTGGCCACCCGATGGAATACGGGATAGGTAATCTGTTCGGGAATCGGGTCATCTCCAAGCCACCCCACGTTCTGTTCGTCTAACTTCCACTGTTCTAACATCTTCAGTTCTTCCTCTGAGTAAACGCCACGAGTAGCCATTTCTACCGTACCTCCTTCAGTCGAAAGGCACACGGTGCCTTTGGAATAAGCGGGTAGCATCACGGATCAAAGGCGGGTGATATTCCGATATCCCTTTGATCCCGTTAACGATGCTGTCCTTACCCTCTGTAAAGTCGTCACTTAGGCCACGTAATCTTTAACCTAGTAATTGACTTTATCCCTCCCCTTCAAACCGAGCATTTTTCTGGCTTCGTCGGGAGTTGCTATTTCTCTTCCCAACTCCCGAGCGATTCTCACCACTTTGTCTACAAGCTCGGCATTGCTTTTCGCCAGAACCCCTCTCTCAATAAATATATTGTCCTCAAATCCTACTCTGGCGTGTCCCCCCATCATAATGCCCAAGGTCGCCAAATTAAATTCCGCCGGGTACCCCGCGCCAATGATTGACCATACGTAGTTGTCCGAGCCTAATAGCCTATCCGCGGTCTGCTTCATGTGGACTACTTCATCGACATTGGCCCCGATCCCGCCCAGAATCCCGGTGACGAACTGTAGCCAAACCGGGAAGTGGATGATCTTCGCTCTGACAAGGAAATGGAGGTTGTAGAGATGGCCAACGTCATACAACTCAAACTCGGGCTTGGTGCTATTATCCTTCATCATCTGCATCAGTTTCTCGATATCGCCAAATGTATTTCTAAAGATGAAGTCCTTGGTGCCCACAGCAAATTCCTTTTCCCACGAATATTTGTAGTCCTTATCCTGATAACGGTCGGCGATGGGGTGGATTGAGAAATTGATCGACCCCATGTTAAACGTTGCCAGCTCCGGCTTGAGGGCAGGGACCACCTGGGCTCTCTCTTCGGGGGTCATCGTTGCTGTTCCGCCAGTGGTGATACACACAATGACGTTGCTCCTGGCCTTAATCCCGGCCGCGATTTCCCTGTACACTGCCGGGTCCGTCGTCGGTCTGGCAGTCTTCGGGTCCCGCCCGTGAATATGCACGGAGGCAGCGCCCGCGTTCGCCGCTCGCACAGCGTCATCGATGATCTGCTGAGGGGTGAGAGGCAAATAAGGCGTTTGCGTCGGTAGGGTAATATTACCCGTCAAGGCAGCAGTGATAATGAGTTTTTCCACCTTTGTTCGCTCCGTTTCTTTTCTAAACTCTACAGCCCGTTCTCAATGGAGTCATTTTAAACTCAGCCACTGAACGCCCAGCGCTTTGGCCTTGCCAAGAAAAGAGCAAAGATAAATCCAATCGCGGCGGCTAAGGCGATCTGTGTGATGGCTGCATTGTAATTTCCAAATTTGGCAATGGCCAAGCCGCCCACAAGGCAGCCCAGGGCGCCTCCAAAGGCTCCTAAGGCCATCCAGAGTCCAACCATTTTACCCACAATATGGATTGGATAGAACCCGGAGATGATGACGACGAGGGCAGGGTATAGAAACGCCACTCCTGATCCTGCCAGTATCAGGCACACCACAAGAACCAGCTTATTCGTGTATACAACGGGCGAGAGGATTGCATAAGTGAAGAGGCCGGACAGAATAAAACCAATCAGCAGAATCGGCTTGGAATTTCCGCGAAAAAACTTGTCCTGAATTGCACCTCCGATCACCGGCCCAGCCATTCCAGCGACCATGACAGCCAGCATGAGCTTCCCGGACATCATCGGCCCGAAACCGACCCCTACTGGCTTATCAATCGCAAAATAGGTGGGAGTCAGGTTCCAAAAGGTTTGCAGGCACCATGTGCTGAAGAATGCTACAAGAACACCGATCCACGTGCTTGGCACAGACAGGGCCTGCTTGAAGGCGGTTCCCTCCGTGCTTGACGCCACACGGGACTGCGATTGAGCCTCGAAAGTGCGAGACGTATGCCTGCAGCCGAGCGCTAACGGCAACCCGAGCCAGCCGAGCAGGGACAGCCATGCCGCCGTGTGTTGCCAGTTCCTCGAGGCAAGAAACACTGCCGGGGCTGCCAAAACACCGACGGCTGAACCGAGTGAAACCGAGCCGCTCATCAGGCCGCTTGCCAGCCCTTTCTCCGGAAGCGGAAACCATACCGCGACGATCGGCGCCATCGTGCACAGGAGGAACCCAACGGAAAACCCTTGAATGATCCGGGCCCAGAGCACGGTCCTATAGGAAGTCCCAATCCATGGCATGGACGTCGCCGGGATGGACGCGCACAGGAGACCCAGAATGATTACAAACATGATGCCATACCGGTCGCAGAGGAATCCTCCCACAAGAAACGCAATGGAGGTGGTGAACAGGAATACAGCCATCAAATTTGTCGCCACCCCCATGTCCACTCTCAGGTCTTTTGCAATGTCGCCCAGCAATGGAGCGTAGGCGATGATGTCGATCTGCATCGCGGCCAAACCCAGGCATGCTGCAATCAGTACTACCCATCTAAAACGCGGGTATGAAATCGATTCGTTTATCATCGTCGATCACCTACGTCATGTGGCATACCTGATCCTTCCTGTATCCGCTCACGATTGTACTGATCGATGTGTGGTGCCGGAAGGTGATATCACCACAGGCTTTCGTTTACGTGTTTCCAAGAATCCTTCGCTTACTTATCTCCGTATATTTCCTCAGGCGTCCTCTTACGGTTTGAACTTGTATTTTTCTATAGGTACCGGCTCGGTAGAAACAACCATCTTCCCCGACTTCTCTCTGATGATCGTCCACTTGAGCCAATTCTTGTCGTCCCGATTCGGATAGTCCTCCCGGAAATGTGTCCCCCTGCTTTCTGTCCTCGTCAAAGCCGCCCTTAAGGTCATCTCACCGCATACGGCGATATTCCTCGCCTCATGACACTTACCCAGACCGTGACCGTCCTTCGCCCACAACTCCGGTAATCTCTGCTGCACTTTCTCGATCTTGGACAGACCCTCCTCCAACCGCTCTTTGCTCCTGCGTAGGTTATATTGAACCCGACACATGACATCCTGTATGCCATAAATGGTTTCTTCAGCAGAAAATCCCTTGGTGCGCCCCATCGGAGCAAATATCACCTCTTTCAACCGCTTTACTTCCCCTTCGCTAACCTTAGGCGCTGATGCCTGAGAGGCAAAACGGGCGGCGGATGAACCTCCCCACATCCCGGAACGTGTGGCCAAACCCAGACCAATGCCCCTGATCATAGCGGGGGGCGAATACACCGCTCCGACAATAGCCGAACCCATTTGGCTGGTGTCTCCGATGGCCCACAGACCGGCAAGGCTGGTTTTCATCTCATGGTCTACTCGAATAGGCGAAAGCTCGGCATTGAGGGCCACTGAAACCTCTACCCTTGCCGATGGAGGTGCTCCGTATTTAAGCTCCTTAGAAATCGTTCGTCCAAAAAAATTGTGGAAATTTGGCCGGGGCCAATCACTTAGAGGCTTAAAGAGATCGGGGACCGCGGATGGGTCGAAATAGATCGGTCCCCTGCCCTCCTTGACCTCTTTTTCCATCCCCAAGACAAGCTCCGAAGGAATATCGGATCGTGGCACGGGGATGTATCGCAGGGAGATGTTCTCGCCCAAGGCATTATAGAGAGCAGTATAGTCGAAGGCCGGCCCGTCATTATCCTTCCGGTGAACGTCGAAGAAATTACCGAATTCAGCGTTCCTTATCTCCGCCCCGGCACGATAAGCTGCACCGATACCATCACCGCAACCGGAGTGCCACATCCTCTTTGCCTTATAGTTGCAACTACCATTCGCCAATATGGTGGCCTTTGCCTTGATAATATAGAAGCGGCCATCGATCAGATTGAAGCCGACTGTTCCTACAATCCGGTCATCCTGCTTCAGAAGCTCAACCACCTGAATCTTGTTCAGCGTCTTCACTCCCGTTTTGCGGGCCCTCGCCCGTAACGGGAAAAGGACATCCAGATCGATGCCAGCAATCGACCACTTATACTTGAACCGAGGATCAAAAAGGGGACATTTCATGGTATTCAACTTTCCGTCCGCATTCTTTGGTACCCTTACTCCCCACGCCGAAAGCTGCTCAACCGCTGCGTACATTTGGGTCACCCACGAATATAATAGTTCCTGGTCGTTCAGATAATACCCAATGTTTCTGACATGATATTCAACAAAATCATCCGCGTCCTCCCCCTCCGTCAGCACCAACGTAAAGCCCCCTCCCTTGGGTGCCTTTCCCGACCAGCCAATGGTCTGCTTGTCAACCAAAAGGACTTCCACCTTCGATGATTCTTCCTTGGCTTTGACCGCCGCCACAAGGCCGCTAATACCACCCCCAACGATAAGCACATCTGTGGAGATCACCTCTCCCAAATCCTCTATTTTAGCCATATCGGAGCTCCTTTCTTTTCTCGCGCTTTTTTACATTGCGATAACGAACCTACCTTTGCCTTTGGAACAAGAAGCCTCGCTTTCCCCTTCGTCGTCGGAATTGCTAATAGGGTTCCACAAAGCGCGGTGTACCGGGCACAACCTCAATGCACTGAACAGGACAAGCGATCTCGCAGGCATAACACCAGACACAATCTTCTGGATAAGCAGCCACCGGTACCCCTTGTTTCTCATCCCAGCGAATCACGTCAACAAAACATGCGTCCACGCAGATCTTACATTTGTTACAAGCATCCAAGTCAATCTTTACCCTCTCCATGGGCCACCTCCATTTTCTTTTTTCTACGTACGATTGTTTGTCCCTTTCCGTGCTCTGTGCAAGGACACCTCACAGTTGTGAGCACCTTCATTCCAAACGACAATTGTAAATCAACACTTCCTTTCCGATACCCTATATAAGGCCTAAAAGCCTTTTGGCATTTCCAGCCATCAGATTGTCAACATCATTTTGATCAACAGGTATGTCCGCAGAGTACCTACTGCTAGCGAGGCCCTTGACCACTCTTACCCATTCCGCATCGGAAACAAAAAAGCTGTTGGCAGTACCTAATGTATCCGTTGCAAAAAGCACCCTTTTTCTCGCCGGAGACCGGAGGAGCAGTTTTAAGGTACGATAAAACCGATCAGGCTCAGTCCGAAAAAGTATTTGCCCGCCGGAGATATCAAGATACGTATTCGCTCTCCTCGTAACGATCGATATCGATTCTTTGATCCACGGATCTGCGATATGGGCAAGGATAATTTTGAGTTCTGGGAAATCAGCTGCCACCTCATCAATAAAAACAGGATTGCTGTAGTTCATTTTCATATGGCCAACGGGCCCGGTATGGAAGAGCACAGGAACACCTAACCCCATCGCTTTCGCATAGTACGGATAAAACTGTTTGTCATTAGGAAAGAACTCACAGGCCAAAGGATGCAGCTTGAGCCCTTTCATCCCCCATTCTTTTACAGACTTTTCGAAGACTTTCAGTCCCTCTTTGCCCCGGTGGGGATCAATTCCGGCAAAGGCAATCACCCTGTCCGAGTGGTCTTGCGCAAACTTTGCAAACCATCGATTGGCTTCGACATAATTCATGTCAGCCTGAAGGCCAGCGATATCGACATGAAAAACAACCGACTTGTCAATTCCCGCTTCACTTTTCGTTTGAAGATAGACGGCTCCCATTTGATCCAGATCCGCCGAGCCCAGCTCTTTTAACATCCCATCCCACGCCTCTCGCGTCGGCCCGACTCCAACAAAGTCTAAACCCTCCAAGATGCCTTCACTCCCTTTTAAAAAGCCTTCCCCCATGATTGACACGGTGAAAATGTGGGTATGAAAATCAATCACCATGACCTGCCTCCTTCTTTGAAGGCCTCAATTTTGTTGGGCATAGAACCCGTAAAAATTTGAATTATTTCCGGGCCGTCGCCATTTGCTGCAGCTTCTTTCGATCTATCTTGACCGGAGTGACCATGGGAAATTCTTCTTCTCCCCAGAATCTCCATTCCCTAGGCCGATTAAACCTTGCGAACCCTTGTTGCAGCCACCAACTGTCCATTTCCTTCGCCGTTAAGGGTTCCTTATTACGTATGTGGGCGAATGGGACGAAACCGAAGGTCTCGTCCGGGAATGGAACGACGACTGCATCCAGTACAGTCGGGTGTTTCTTAAGGTTCATCTCAACCTCGACGGAATACACTTTGATCCCTCCGCTTTTAAACATGTAATCGGATCTGCCCGAGTAGTAATAGTATCCGTCCTTGTCCATGAATACGAGGTCGCCCGTTTTCCACCATCCCCCGGGGAAGTTTTTCTCGGTCGTTTCCGGATCATTCCAAATACCGCATGTTAAACCCGGACCCTTCACGTATAGCTCTCCGGGTTTGTTAGGCTCGGTGAGGATTTCGCCAGTTTCGACATCACGAAGCTCCGCTAACATCCCCGGCACGGGTTTTCCGACAGTATCCCAATGCTCTTTCAAATAAGCGCTGTGAGGCCCCGTGGTCATACTGATGCCTTCCGTCGCCCCGATGGAACTCATCCGCACCAGCTTAGGAAACATTTCCTTGATCATCGCAATGACATCCTCCGTGACCGGCTCTCCTGAAACAAGCACATTGCGCAACGAATCGAGTCTGAATTTGTCGCTCTGCCCCCTGTAATCGCGATATAACATCCTGACGAGGGTCGGCGAAAGAATGCCGTGCGTTGGCCTCTCATCCGTTACGGCCTTCAGATAGGTGGCCGGCACAAATCTGATGCAACACTGTTTGGCGCCGGCGCGCAGAGAACCACACGTTGAATGGGCCCAACCCATGAAGCCAGGACCCATGCCATTCAGAAAAACATCGTCATAGTACAAACCAAATTGGTATGCGACGATCATACTTGTCCACAACCACTCTCCTTCCTTGTGCAAGACCGGTTTTGGCCTCCCCGTCGTTCCCGAAGTGTAGCAGATAAAACAATCATCATCCTCTGCAATCTCTACGTTAGGCTCCTCCGCTGACTTATACTGGTCATATATCTCATCGATCGCGATCTCACCCGGGAATCCAACTCGGTCCTCAAGTGCGATGTATTCTCGAACACTGGGAATGCCTATTTCCCGCACCTTCCTGAGGATATCCGCGCAATCACCGCTGTAGGCCAGGGTCTTTGCCCCGACATGATTGATCATCCAGGCGACGGACTCCAAACTCGCTCTTGCATTAATAATCACTGGTATGGCGCCCATCTTTCGGGCGCCGAAGCTCAGCGCAATGACGTCAGTCCTCGGCGTCAGCGACAGCCAGGTTATTCTATCTCCTCTCGCAACCGACCCATCGTTCTTGTAACTGGCGCAGATTCTTCTGGAGTAATCATTCAACTCTCGGAAAGTCCACCGCTTCCCTCCTGGGTAATCCACTATGGCCGCTTTGCTCCCGAAACATTTCTCCAACCACAGGAACATTTCCTTAATTGTCTGAAACCCTTGCATGTTTGATTTATCCCCCTTAACCCGTGATTGTTGTTCAAGTCACCTCATAAGGAAGTAAGGACCATCTGCTGCGTATGATTGCACACCGGAACTGTCCTCGGCGGCAAACTCACGGCTAAGCACCGGATCCTTTACGAGATCACCTTGTGCTCCCATTCTCCCATAGCCGCAGCAAAAGTTACTGGGAAGGATGAACACCCACAATCTTAATGCTTTGCCCACAACCTTAACCGCCTGCTCTTACCGAATCGCTTCGTGCAGGCATGGCCCTCCTTCAGAAGGTCACAAGACGAATTACTCACCCCTTTTACTCATAGCAGATGGCATAATATCGTTGTACTTAAAACCATGACCGTTTAACTTATAGTCCATAGTCGTCGTTTGGCCATATCCGAACTGAACATCGAGTCCAAAATTGTGCTCAATGCTGCTGGCTGTATCCCCGTCGGCGCACGGTCGTTTAGCGAACTCAAAACTCCAAAACTTCCAGGGGTTCCCTGCCCGATCCCAGACGGCTGCATGGTAAATCGTAGGATTTTCCTTGTCGATATAAATTCGTTTTCTGCTTTGAGGGTAGGTAGCGTTTTTTGGTATTATATCGATGACATAGACGTCCCTCACCTCCCAATTGTCGTCGTCAAAAAACAATACGCCCCCTGCCTGAGCCGTCTGCTTGCGCACAAGTCCTACGTTCAATTTGCTGTCTGCAACACCTAACAACTTTTGTTCCCTGATATATTTATAAGTGAAGTCTTGGATCCTGCCATCGAAGCCTTGAAAATCGTCGAGCGCTTGGTTCTGGCCTTGTATTGGAGTAGATCTTTGCCCCGCTTCCCCCCTTAAAACCCTTCTCAGAGTGGGCAGATACAAATAGGTATCGTCAGACTTTCTTGGGTCTAAGTACCTGTATATTAACATTTGAAAATTTCTAACATTCACCGGCACCGAATAACGTATCCATTCAGCATATTGTAAGCCGATAGGGTCCTTCATGTTCGGCTTGGGATCATCGTACATGCGATTGACAAACTCGACAATGATCTCATCTGAAATATTGAACGTTATTGGTTCTCCTTTCCTTTTTGAAAATGCTGTCATTGGACCAATCCAATCGTCCCTCATATACCTATAGGTGAAATTCCACATAAATTTGGTCGCGAAATCCTTGTCATCTGGCCTCACCCCTGGGAAAGGAAGACCCTCGTAATCGTATCCGCCTATGATAAATCCATCCTTATCTAAGGCGTACTTGCCACGGTTCTTTTCTGAGAAAGCCAAAAACCTCTTCGGCTGCGAAGCGGGCTTCGTCGGGACAATCTTCAATGAGATCGGCTTCCAGAATCCTCCCCAGCCGTTTTCAAACCCGGGGTATAATTCCTCGGGGATAAGATGTGCATATTTCTTATAGTTGCTCTTATCAATGATCTCCCCTGGTTTTGGTATTTCCTGGCCAAAAGAAAGCGAACTGAATAAAAAACAAGAAATTAAAGATGCAGTAAACAACGCTAAAATCGTCTTCATACTCTTTGTCATGTTATTATTCCTCCTTTTTTCTTGGTGTAGTACCACGGGCAAAGTCTGTCGTTCCTGAAAAATCCCCATCCGGGGCGACCATCCCGGCCAAGGGCCGTAGCCTTCCGCTGCCGGGGGTCAAGAATTACCAATCAAACTCGGTTGTAAAAACGACCATGTCCTTCGAATTTAATATACCCAAGCCTTTGTAATTATTCCCGAAAACACCGATATATCTTAGTTCGAATGAAAGCTTCTGGTTCCATAATGGGGGTGTATATTTCACGATCGGCATGAGTAATCCGCTATTGCCCCAAGGAAAATAGCCGGCTATCAATTGGGTGGAGATTTCGTTATAGAGCCAGGTTGTCGTTATACCCACGTTAAAGGATGGGTTCCATTTTACCCACTTTGTGTCGTAAATGGCATACTGCAGCTGCTTGTTGTTCGGCACCACTTCGCCAACGTGTTCAAAGGTAATGTCGAAGGAGGCATCTTTGTGCCATGAAAAATAGAAATAGCTGTTGAGATCATAAGCTACCATATATTTCATATAACTCCGGTCTACGACAGCATCGGGCACTCGTAGATCGAAGGTGTTGAAAGGCTTGTTTGGTACATAGATAAAGTCGGCCCTCAAAACACCCGGGATCGGGGAGGCTCCAGTTAGTTGCTTGTTCAAATAGGCACCAATGATGTCTATGTTGGGATAATCGAGGGCGTAATATCTGTACGGAAGATGTGTTTCAGGATTAATCTGTCCGGGTATAAGACCCTCTCTTTTGCTGACTGGATCATAGTTTTGCGTGTGGAAGTAAGAAACGCCAAAATTGTATCCCTCGATTGTGGTGTTGGTTCTAAACCCACCGCGTATACTTTCCAAGCCATTGGGAAGGTTTTGTTTAAACACCGGAATGTCAGTTGGAACCCAATGACTACCTGGAGCGAAGGGACTAAAAATCCAGTCTCTCGACAGAGGAGGTGGAGCGACCACACCAAAAGTAGAGAATGGCGGTCCCAAGGCAGCGTTTCCAACAGAATATGGTGGCGCAAACCGCCGTTCAATATTGATACCGAACCTCTCTCCAGTAAAACCGCCTATAGGGTCAGCAAACGTTGCGGACTGATTGACACGATATCTCTCACCTACTAGATTTGGATTAAAGATCACTTCTAAGCTGGAATTAATGTTCGGAATGTCGTGGATCGCCCTGATCATCCAAGAGGGTATGCGGGTATCCTCAAGGTTGGCAAAAGCAAGCGAATACCGGTCATCCTCGGGATGGACCACATCACCAACTCGGGTTGTAAGAGCTTCTCCCCATATCGCGATCTGCCTTCCGATTTTGATACTGTCTGCGCTTGTGGGCTTCCATGCAAAATAAACTTCTCTCCAAACATCGTTAATGTTTTTGTATTCGCTATACTCGTTGCCGCCTCCCTTGATCGGCATCTCAGCAAGGAACTTGGACAGGCTTGTAGACGCATCATGCTCAACCGGATACGGTGGCTCGTATGCAAACTGAATGGCTGACCAGAACCTCAGCTGATCATTGATTTTGAAATCTGTATAACCCCTCAGCCAGGTTCTTTCCGTTGCCAGGTCGTTGCTGCTCTTGGAAAAAGGCTGAGGGTTTTCCAGAAACATTCCAGTGTTGTTACGGACCCAACCATAAAAAGTCAATTCGGTTTCTTCCCCCAAGTTCAGCGTCGGGAAGGCCGTGCTAGGCGACACCATCAAAAGACTTAGCAATCCAAGGCAAACAGCCGTAAAAAAGGATCTTTGCGCAATCTTCTTCATCATCCCCTCCTTGTCCTCTTTGAGTTGTCAAAGAAAGTTATATTCCTTCTCGTTATGTTACCCGTATATCCCCTAGATGTCACCCCCCAGCGACACGAGTGTACCCCCTGATAACTTCGCCTCACCACCTTTCCTTAAAATTTGTAACCCCTCCCAAAACCTTGACCTATTCAGGTATATATTCAACCTTTCACTTGCACGACTTATTATTTCACTACAATCGTTCCCTTATTCTTTCCACCCACCTTGAATTCCACATCGTAACTATAAGTACCTGGTTGTGTGAACACTAAGCTGACGGTTTCTCCGTATTTCAACCAGCCGGCGATATAGCACCCTTTCGGGACATCCATTTTAAAACCAACCGGAGTTTTCGTCGCGCGTATGCACTTTTCGCCTTCCTTAAAGGACAATAGGACATCCTGGTCCCGTGTCCAATTCATCCATACGGCACAATCCCCTTTTGTAATTGTTAGCATGTTAGGTTCGATGTTATCTCGACCGCGAATCGTGACAATCTTACACGACTCTGCCGCTCCGATGGTCCCCGGATTTCCAAGAAAAACAACCACAGTCGAAATGAAAACGACCCCGATGGCGATTAATAAAACTGTAATCTTGTTCATCATATATCCCCTCCTTTCATGTTTTTGGTTGCCTCCCTAAATCCATCAACGGTTTTTAGTTTCATAAACCTTTCGTAACGAACTTCGGCTTGATGATGTTAATCACCGCGGGAAGAACCAAAACGCCTACCACCATGTTCACCATCATCAGGATCCCGAGCAAAAGGCCCATCTCCGCCTGAAAACGAAGGGGCGAAAAGTACCAGAATACCACTCCGGCCGTCATCATGGTGGCCGTGAAAAAAACCGCCCTTCCTGCTGTCACCATCCCGCCTCTCACCGACTTTGCCAAATCTCTTTCGACCCGATACACCTCGATGATCCTGCTGACAATGTAGAGGCCGTAGTCCACCCCCATCCCTATCCCCAGCGAGACCACCGGGAACGTATTGATATTGAGCCCGATCCCTTTGAAGGCCATGTAGGTAAAGGCGAGAAAGTTGGCCAGGACCAGCGAAATGGTAAAGATCACGCCTGCCAGTATGGACCAGTAGGTGAGGGAACAGTGAATAAAGATAACCACCAAAATAAAAATCAGGATCGGATCGTTTCTGGAGGCAATGACCTCATTGGCCGCCGCCAAGATCCCTCCCAGCCCCCCGGCCGGTTTCGCTACTGCATTCTCCATGAGCTTCGGATTATCCTTGATGAAATTTTTGATCCGGCCGATCACCTCTTGCAGCAGAGATCCTTCGTGGTTTCTGAGATAGAGTCTTACGTTGCTCCCAAAATATTCAGGATTCATCCAAGGGTCCAACTCACCCGGTGCTGATCCCAGCTTAAAGAGCCATACCATCGTCTCGATCTCCTTCCCAGTCGGCGGTATATACTCCATCTTTGGGTCATTCCCGCGGGCTAACATGTTTATACTTTTAATCACGTCGGCAACGGACGTGGCAAATCCGACATTTGGGTCCTCCATCATATGATACTTTAATGCCTCCATTCCTCTGACGACGTCCGGAGCCAATACCGTCCCCTCTTTTTTCCCCTCGATGACCACCCACATCTGGTCCACCCCGGGAAAACGCTCATTGGTCTTCTTCACATCTGAGTTATATTCCGAGTTTTGCCAGAGAATCGGGTCCCCGGGATTTGCATCGCCGTATTTGAGACGAGTGGATGAAACCACAGCGACGATCAGGACGGCAACGGCTAAGCCGACCGTGATGTATCTGCCTTTCCCAAAGGTCCAGCTCGACATCCGTACAAGAATTTGCTTCAGGATCCGGTCGAAGGTGTTCTCTTTATACTCCATGGGTATCCATAGCTTCTTAAATGATGCAAACAGGGCGGGATTGAGAACCAAGCTCGAAAAAACAGCGGACAATGCCCAGAACGTGCCGATAAAAGCCAGGTTTCTCAACATCGGAATCGGAGTGATGGAGATGATCAAAAGCGCCCACGTATCCGCAACGATACCGATGAGCCCTGGAGGAAAAAGCGCCACCCCGGTGATTAATGCCGCTTGCTGGATGTCACCGTTGAGTCTCCGGTACTCCTCCACGAACCGCTCCGTCCACTGCACCCCGTGACTCATGGCCCGGGCGCTGAGCAAAAAGGGAATCACGATAATCAGTGGATCAAAATGGAATCCCATCAAGGCCGAGAACCCAAGGCCCCAAATGGAAGTGACAATCCCGTCGAGAAAGGGACGCCACCACAACCCACCCTGGTACATATATCCATACAGTAACGCCACGATAATGAAGGAGGTGATCAAGAAAATCAGCCCCATCTTTGGCAAGTAGTGATAGATCCACCCGTAGACGAGGGGCGTTCCGGTCAGATAGATCTTGTGGTTTGCATCCTCCTCCTTCTTCTTGATCTTCATGAATCCATCGAAAAGTTTATTAAAATCAATTTTCCCCTCGATGAAGTTTGCATCCAGACGAAGGGCCTTCTGGTCCCTTGAAACGAGGGTCCCGTTAATCGGGCTCGTAAATACTTTTTTCTTCAGATCCTCAAGCTCCTGCTGGTTTTTCGGCACCTCCGGCATGATCTGCTTTGTCGAAAAACCATAGGGCGTCTCCTTCGTATAACTGACCTTCGGGCTTGCGATGGAATAGATTGCAAAATGGTCAACCCCGGGTATCAGGTCGACATCGTATTGGATGCGGTGCATCTTGTTCAACGTCTCTAAGTTAAAAACATCTTTGTATTTCCCGCCCTCTCTTAATTCGACCACGAGCGTCGCTTGATAGGCGCCGCCAAAATATTTGGCATATTGCTTATGGATCTGGACGTAGGGATGGGTTGTCGGAAAAAGATCCAGGAACTGAGTAAACATTTCCATACGAAAAATCTGGGTTAAGAAAAACGCGGTCACAATGGCCATGATGACCAATACCGCCACTCTGAATCTGATGAAGAACCCAACCAGCTTTTCAAAAAACATCTCTTCTTACTCCCCCATCATTGGAATAAATGACCTTCATTCGAGAATGAACCTTTATCCGCCATACGAGCCAAAAGGAACCCAATTCTTTCCGTTCTCGCTGCTTACAAAAATTTTTCCTCCGTCACCCACAAGAAATCCGATCCCGGTCCTGGTAAAACCTACCCCTGAAAGCCAGGTATAATGATGCGGTAGGGGAAGAAGAGACCAATTTCTTCCACCGTCCTCCGTACGGATCACCGCACCCCTTAACCCGATCGCGATCGCCTCTGACGGCCCGTAGAATCGAACTTTTGTAAGCGTATCCTCTGTAGGGCTCTTGATCTCCTTCCAACTTCTTCCGCCATCGTCCGTAAAGACCATCTTTCCCGAGGTGCCCACGGCCACCCCACGGAGAGCATCCCTGAATCCTATCCCGAAAAGTTTCCCCTCTTTACCTCCTCGCTGCCTTCTCCAGGTATTGCCCCCGTCCGTGGTGTGAAGGATCGTTTCAAATTCGCCCGCAATCCAGCCCTCCGACGCATTGAGGAAGACCAGATCGTTCAGGGTCACATCTTCCTTAAAGGACAGCCTCTCCCAGTGAACTCCTCCGTCTGAGGTACGCAAGATGACGCCATTACTTCCTACGGCCCATCCCTCCCGTTCGTTAATAAACTGGACTTTTAGCAGTCTTTCATCCGGGACCGGCGTCTGCTGTTTTTCCCAACGTGCTCCTCCGTCCTTCGTATGCAGAATCGTTCCCGACTCGCCTACTGTCCACCCCTCAAGGTCGTTCACGAAGGAAACCCCTAAAAGGGCATCCGAGGTTCCCGCACTCTGTCGGGACCAGTGCTTACCACCATCGTTGGAGTGGAGAATAGCACCGTAATAGCCAACCACCCACACGCTTCCCCTGCCTGTCACCGAAACATCATAGAACTTATCTTGAAAATGAATTATTGGACTCCCCGCTTTGGAGTTAGCTGAAGAAGGGTTTCCAGTCTTGCCAGATTTCTCACATCCGCCATTCAAAAGGAACAAACACGCCAAGCTGATCAGAAACCACCATTTCCAACTCTTTGGCATTGGTCATCTCTCCCCATACGTAACACTTTCTTGTTTTGAGATTGGAGCTGAGTATCTCCTAATCTTCTAAGTGCTCTCCATCCCAGCGTATCAGGTGTTTCAGGAAGCGCTTCTTACATCCTTCCATGCTGTCTTGAGTCCATTCATAGAAGCCTCGACCGGTTTGAAAGCCAAGTTCCCCTTTCTCCACTTTCTGTTTCAGGACGGGTGAGGGCTCCGTGGACCTTTCAATATGCTTGAGAATATAATCATGAATCTGCAGAGTCAGGTCCAACCCCACCATATCCGCATTCTCCAGAGGTCCGAGCACGGGCAACCGAATACCGAAGCCTTTCTTGACGACCTCATCGACGGTCACAGGATCGGCAATACCCTGTTCCACAATGGAGATGGCTTCGCGCCAGAGCGCATGTTGGAGTCTGTTTCCAACAAAACCGGGTACGTCCTTCTTGACTTCAACAGGATGTTTCCTCACAGATCTCAATAGGTCTGTCGTAAGGCCTACGACCTTGGAAGACGTCTCTTTGCCCTTGACCACCTCAACCAATGGCACCAGGTAGGGTGGATTCCAGAAATGGGTCCCCACGATCCGGTCTCTTCTCGTGGCCCTGGCTCCGATTTCCGCGATGCTGATGACTGAAGTATTGGTGGCCAGAATGGTCTCTGACGGACAAAGGGCATCGAGTTTCTGAAAAAGTTCCTGTTTCAGGTCCAACTTTTCGAGCACCGCCTCGATGACAAACTGGGCATCCCGGACAGCTTCTTCCAAGTCCCGGGTGACTCTTATCCTCTTAATAGCAGGTTCGATATCCGCCGTGCTGCCGAGCCCGCTCTGGGCCATCAAGGTCAGGTTGATCCGAATGTTCTCAATGGCTTTTGCCAGGATCTCATCGCTCACATCAAGGAGAGAAACCCGATGGCCATGGATTGCAAAAATTTGTGCAATTCCATGGCCCATCATCCCGGCACCGATAACGGCAATACGTTCCGAATTTGGCATGAGCCTCCTCTATCCTGCCGTATAGCCCCCATCCACATCCATGATTGCACCGGTCATAAAGTCCGACGCCTTGGATGAAAGGAAAATGACCGTTCCAATAAAGTCTTCGGGCTCACCCAATCTTCCTAAAGGGATGCGCTTGAGAAAATTCATATAAAACGCATTATCGTCAAACATCCATTGAGTCAGAGCTGTCCTGAATACCGTAGGGGCAATGGCATTCACGTTGATCTTGTAAGGCCCCCATTCGCAACCCAGAGTCTTTGCCAACAGATGCACTGCACCCTTCGATGTGCTGTAGGCGGTATAGTTTGCCAAGCCAAGGTGTCCGCGGGCAGAACCAACGAGGATCACTTTACCCCCTCGCCCCTGGTTGATCATGACCCGACCCACCTCCTTGCAGAAGAGGTAGGTGCCCTTTACATTAACGCCCATGACCTCTTCCCAATCCTGAACAGGCTGGTCAGTGATCGGTTTGACCTTGTTGATCCCTGCGGCAGTCACCAGGATGTCTATGCCGCCGAAGGTATCCACTGTATTCTTGACCACACGTTTCACGTCTTCATGGTTGATAGGATCTCCTGCTGAAAATGCCGCTTGCCCGCCCGATTCACGAATTTCTTTGACGAGGAGCTCAAGTGCCGACGATGTTCGTGCGGTCGCCATCACTTTTGCTCCGGCTGCGGCAAGCCCTCTTGCAGCCGCCTTGCCAAAACCACCGGTTGCCCCAGTGATCAGGGCAACCCTTCCGTTCACGTCAAAAAGACCTTGCATATCTTGTTTGTTCATGAAACGCCCCCTCAATCAGGATAATTGATCACCACCAGCATACTGGCGGGCTTATTGGTTCGATTGATGATCTCTCTGCCCTCGTCGGGGCCGATGTAGATGGAGTCCCACGGCCGAAGTACGATTTCTTCTTTTTTGGTCTTGATGGTCACCTCCCCGTCGAGGACGAAATAAACCTTCTCCGTAGGAGTGGAGTCGAATTCGGCTCCACCTCCTGGCAAGAAATGGGAAAGTCCCATCCAGAACTTTTTCGATCCGCTCTCTTCTTTTCCATGGAGTCGCAGAGCGGTCATATTAAAATGTTTCGGGGCCTGGTACGGCTTGACATCCTTCAATTCTACTTTTTTCATCTCTCATTCCCTCCGGCGGCTATTTATATTTTTTGTTGTCTTCACCACTTTTCTCCGAACTCCGAACCGAATTCTTCCAAACGTTTCTATTGGTCTCCCTTGTCCACGATAGCCACGATCCTCACGATGGACCCGTCGCCTTTCGTCCAGCGGATCGGAAAGCCAGCAAAGGTACATCGCTTCCCAGTGACCTTATCCAAGTCACCGCCCACGTTCTCGTAGCCCATGATGTCGTTGCGCAGAAGAAGGTTATGACACGGCTCCCATTCGGGAAAGTCCTGCAGCACATCGCGGCCGGTCACTTTTTTGTACTCCGCGCACACGTCCGGCCTCAGCGGGCCGGATCCGTGAGGACCGATGGCAGTGGCCAGCGGGTGGTCCAGGGCCTGCTGGTCCACCCCAACACACTTCACTCCCTTTGCAACGAACCACTCTCCGGCCTCTCTGTAGAGGCCGGGGGAGTAGCAAAAATACTCGACGCTGTCAGAGTATTTGTGGTGCCAGCCGGTATTAACCATCACGATGTCATCCTTTTCAATCTTAGGACGAACCTTCTCCAAGTCTTCTGGCATAATCTTTTCCCACTTTTTCTTGGGAATCGAAACCGCAACCCCAGTGCCATAGTACTTTTCCAGCGGAATCTCATCGGTAAACATGCCGCCCTCAAATACATGGGCCGGTGAATCGGCATGCGTGGTGCAGTGCATGGTCGTTGTGATGATCTGAGAGAGCACACCGGATTTGGCATGGTAATGCATTCGCTCAATCTTCACGTCGGCAAAATACGGCCACAGCGGCACCTTGTCCCCAAACGGATGACTCAAATCATAAAGCTTCACTTTCCCCATATCGAATCCTCCTTTCTGGTCGGGCTTTTTTGACGCCTGTTTACTCCGGGGTGAAAATAACCATTAAACACTTCACTTCCTTCTTCCCCTGACAAACCCCGTAATGCGGGATGCTGCCGTCAAAGTAAATACAGTCTCCTTCCTCCACAATGTACTCTTTCTGTCCATGGAAAAATTTCATCGTCCCTTCAAGGACGAACATCATCTCTTCACCCTTATGCTGGAAAAGGGCGTTCTCCTTGGGCTTGCGCGGAACCGTCAAAAAATAAGGATCCATATGTTTGTTATGGAACCGGTGGGCCAGTGTCTCATACGCATACCCGAACACCGAACCGTCGCGCGCAATCACACGCCTGTCCGCCTTCTTAACCAAGCAGATGGGGCTGTTTTCCTCTGCCTCTCCGAAGATCTCCGAGATGCCGATATTCAACGCCTTTGCGATATTAATCAGCGTGGAAATAGGAGGGGCCTTTTCCGCATTCTCAATTTTGGATAGATAGCCCTTCGTATACCCCGTTTTTTCAGCCAGGTCTTGCAGAGTAAGTTCCTTGTTGGTTCGGTGCCTTTGAATCATTTTTCCGAGTTCGGCTTCTTCAATCATTTTTTTGCTTGACTGCGCACCCAGATTTTAATCGATCTTCATTGTTTCGTAACGGGAAACCTTTTATCACTGATTGGAAACCTTGTCAAGCCTTTTTTTAAAATTTTTTTGAATATTTTCTTTTTTAGTCAAAGAAGCTTGGGAATCAAGCGATTAGGTCATTCTTCGGTAGCGAATAAAGTGATCATTCAACGGCTGGTTGATTAGGTAAAATGTTAGATGGTTCTGTTTTGCCTTCCGATTTTAAATTTATACCGAGCGCTTCCGATCTGCCTTCTTGTTCGGATCCGGATGAGAAAGCACCTGTGGCAATTTGGCACGCCTAAGCAACGGCGCCATCATGATGAGGTGCCCGGCCTCACATAACGGAAGGGTTTGAAACGGAGTTCGCTGGCTGTTTGCATCGGAACGGGCGGAGGGATCTATTTTGACAAACGCGGACTTTCGGATTATCCATTTCGATAGACAACTCCGGATGGATCTACTCCGGAGTGAAAATAACCATTAAACACTTCACTTCCTTCTTCCCCTGACAAACCCCGTAATGCGGGATGCTGCCGTCAAAGTAAATGCAGTCTCCTTCTTCCACAATGTACTCTTTCTCTCCATGGAAAAATTTCATCGTCCCTTCAAGGACGAACATCATCTCTTCACCCTTATGCTGGAAAAGGGCATTCTCCTTGGTCTTGCGTGGAACCGTCAAAAAATAAGGATCCATATGTTTATTATGAAACCGGTGGGCCAGTGTCTCATACGCATACCCGAACACCGAACCATCGCGTGCAATCACACGCCTATCCGCCTTCTTCATCAGACAGATCGAACTGCTTTCCTCTGCTTCTCCGAAGATCTCCGAGATGCCGATATTCAGCGCCTTTGCGATATTAATCAGCGTGGAAACGGGAGGGGCCTTTTCGGAGTTCTCAATCCTGGACAGATAGCTCCTGGTGTACTTGGTCTTTTCGGCCAGGTCTTGTAAGGTCAGCCCCTTACTGATGCGATAATGCTGGATTCTTTTCCCGAGTTGTGTCTCGTCGACCATATCGAAATCCCTATAAACCAGTATACACATTTCTCGTAGACTTTTTCAAGTATTTCCTGCATTTTAGCAGCGACAATTCAAAGAACCCGAGGGTATCCGCGAGAGTGTGAGGTTACATTTCACGCAGATTCGTTCTTTCCTCACTGAAGAACTCTGAGATCGGTAAATACGATGTTGGTCGGTTGTCCTTTTCCGTTTCGTGTGTACACAACATAACTTTCTAATGCATACGATCCAGGTTTTGTTGGAGTGAGCTTTATCTTGATTGCTCCTGGTGGCCCATAATTTACATCCGTCACTTTAAAACAGTGCGGTCCGTCGCCTCCCCAGTAGAAGCAGGCGCTTCGGATCTCTGGTTCGCCATCCGCCTCAAAATTAATTATCGCCTCAAACGGTACGTTTCTCCTGATCTCCAACCTCTCTGCAGTGGTTATGCTCAACAATCTTAGCTCGCCTGAAGCAAGAGGTTGGGGGGGTACTGTGACACAGGAAGAAATGAACACCATGAATCCAGCCATGAGAGCGGTTACGAATATGGATCTCATCATCATCATCAAAGACCATTCTTGGGGCGCTACGTTCGATTTTGAAACTCTGAACGTTAGACTCCGAACCCAAAACTCGATTTGCCTTCTATCTGCCGATGATATACCCTTTGGGGTCAACCTCGTTCCGCAATATCTCTAACTCTTCCTTAGTGGGAGGAGGGGTTTTGACGATCTCCTCAGCTCGGAGGAGGGGGAAGCCACAATTCACCTGTACGTCTTCCAGGGTATGTCCGCCGTGAATGGATTCAATACGCATCCGCTTGGTCTCTTCATCAAATCCCATCACAGCCATATTGGTGATTACCTTATAGGGGCCGGTGTTGGCCGACAATCCTGCCCTCTCTCGAGCTCCAGGA
>Ga0208821_1000116_pt1 | contig 66608 bp, 51 predicted proteins | sample June2015DPH_20_5_FD_184720 | JGI IMG/M metagenome (GOLD analysis project Ga0208821, IMG submission 184720) | Peatland microbial communities from SPRUCE experiment site at the Marcell Experimental Forest, Minnesota, USA - June2015DPH_20_40... | ecosystem: Environmental > Terrestrial > Soil >...
GGATCTTTTTGGCGTAGCCGTAGCTGACGCCAAACTGCTCGGCCAGTGCCTCCAGCCCCAGCTGACCCCGTTTATACGCCCATAAAATCTTGCCGCGCAGATCGTCGGAATAAGCTCGCGCCACGCCGTTTGTCGTCGCCGAGAAATCGCCGATCCCAGCTTATCAACCCCGGCTGGAATCGGATATACCTTCTAAGGAACCGCTCTAAGGTGGCTTGCGTCGACGGCTGAAAGGGTTGGCTTAATTAAACTTTTGCCAGTCCGAAGTAGGCTGGGTGATCAGCTCGGCGGGGCAACCCGACGGGCAGCCAGACCTGAAAAAACCGACGGCTCTGCGAGGAGCAGTTGGGGTTTGGGACCGCGAAAGCGGTGATCGCATCAAGGGCTGTGACGGTGCATGTCTCCACGCTGTTGGCTCCCTCGCAGGAGCTGATGGCTAGAGCATAACCAATGTCACAGCCTTTACCTTTTTCCAGCGTTCTTACTGCCGCAAAGCTGGTCTCCCAGAACATCCTTCCCGGCTTGCCCTGTTCAGGATAATCTCAGGGAATAACGTTCATTTTTTTTGTAAGCTGGGACGCCGGAGTGGGGTAGATTCCGAACTCGAGTCGTCGCGACGCACACATTTCACGAGCGTTAAATGAGATCAGGAAACGGAGCACTGCCGAAGAAATAACCGAGTTGCTCAATCGTGGGCTGGATTCCGATGACCGATCGTTCCAAACAAAAGAGGTGGCAGAGTGGTTGGAGAACAGCCGGAACGCAGTGTTGACTCTCTATATTGGTCGAGGGCTCGTGTCCGCAAGTAGTCTCTCAGGGGTGGCGGCCATAGAGGAAATTGAAGAGCGGTAACTTGGAAGGCGATGACGCTTGAGCCGTTGATCCCGCGTTCAACCGCTCCGAATCGATCAGCGATGCATCGTGGTCCCATACGCGCGGATCATTCTCGATTTCGTGGTGGGGCTTGTTGAAGACCCGAGCGTGCCATCGATAGTTGTCGCAGTTGATTGGATGGTTCTCACATGTAATAGCTCAGACTTGATCTGACAGTGTGGTTAGATCAAGCAGCCGGCTCCAGCACTCCAGCCAGCCAAATGCGGGCTGGGGTGCTGCGCCAGCAGTCTACTCCCTGTTTCGGGTGAACTGAACGTTCAAACGTGTAGCTTAACTCCCGGTCCCAAACTGTCCCATTTCCGCTGACGGGGGACACTGGGAGGCAGGTCGGCAAGGTAAGTTCAGATTACCGGGTGCGGGTCCACGGATTGAACGGCGAACTGAAAGAGGTCGATAGTGCCAAGGAGCGCAACCGCGGTTTGGAAAATCGTGCTCCATTACGCGCACCGTGCCGGCATCGAGCGCCCCACGATCTCAGAAGGATGTGCGCGAAATTGTGCTGCCGTTCCGGGGGCGATCTCGAATAAATTCAATTTCTGCTCGGGCACTCCTCAATCCAGACGCCGGGAAGATACCTCGGTAGGGAGCAAGACGTTGCGAACGCGGTGAATAATCGCATATTTGCCAGAGTGAAGAAGTTCCAAAGCGACTAGGGCTGCGGCTTGTGCACAGCCTTCGATCGCTCAATGACCCATTGCGGAAACACTGGGGCTCCCTGCGGAGGCTTGCCCTGCGTGATGGCCCAGTGATCGAGCCAGCCTGCGCCTTCCTCTCCGACGAATGTGTCGGGCAGGCCATACGCTTGATCACTCAGGGCGTCACCCAGCGTGATGAAGCGATAGCCTCGCTTGCGCATAAGTTCGATCAGTTCACCGATATGGTCTGCCTCCAGTTGGTTGGCGTGCAGCAGTAAAATTTGTTTTGGCTCGTAGCCGAGTACCTGCTTGGAAAGCTGTTCGGAATAGGCAAACACCTGGTCGCTGTAGGAGAGATAGCTGCGCACGAGTTCCTGCTGCAAGGCAGTGTCTCCGCGCCTGGTGGCATCTTCGTAGACCTCGCCGTACATCCAGTCCCATGCGTCCAAGGTGACGGGAGCAATCCGGTAACCTCGGGCGACCAGAAATGCTTCCGCGTCGCGCCGCGTTTCGAGATCACGACCGGTGTCCAAGTACGGATGCCGGAAGTATCTGAGCTTCATGTTGTGCTCGGCGAGCAGCAACCGGGTGACGCTCTCGCCCTGGACAACATCGTCTTCCCAAGCCTTCAACCCCGCCTGGTTGAGCGACATGTGGGTGAAGGTGTGATTGCCAAGCTCGAAACCGTAGTCGAGCCACATCTTGAGAGCCTTGATCCGTTCGTCAACCTCTCCGAACTTGTAGAGCTTCCTTTCGTTAACGAACCCGACCACCGGGACCTTCTGGTCCCGGAGCGTGCCCAGCAACTTTGAAGTCATCTGGCTGATCGTAGCCGCGGACATCGAGTTGGCGGATCCGGCAGGCAAGTCGTCGATCGTGATTGCGACCTGGCGATCGGGCTGTGTCGCTGCGCTCGAACTCACAGCGGCTGCGATGACCGAGAACGCACAAACGACAACAAAAACCGCGCACGGCGGTTTCATGAAGGTTCCTCCCCAAACCAGTGATAAGTCAGCGGAAGGGGTATTAGAACATGAAAGGGATTCATTTTCTAGGAAAGTGTGCGCGTGAGTGCTATCATTCGCGCCAAGAAAGTGGAATTGCTATGCAGCATCAACAATGCGAGGACATTGTGACCGATAGAACCCCGATGCCAATTACATTGATTCATGTGGATGAAAGCGTGGTATTGCGAATGTCTGCTGGAAAACTGCTCAATGCATCTGCCACCGCGATCATTCTCTTTTGTTTGGTGTCGCTGCCTGGAACCGCTTCGGCCCAGGTCACACCAACAACGGGACTCCAGGTCGCTACTGTTCACGTTGACGCGACACCCGGCCACGTCATCAATTCGTTCGATCCCGATAGCGCTCTGGGCAGTTCGATTGATGTCCTGTCTCGCCTGGACATTGACAGGGTCTATACGTCACACATTATCCAGGAATCTCTCTCGGCCGGCTGGGGTCCGATCACTTATCGCAACAACAGCGAGCTTCGTATGGCAGCCTGGCATTGGACTGAGAATGGGACCTGGAGCGATGCTGCGCACCGCAGCGGGTACTTCACCGGCAGCACCGAACTGAAAGAGCCCATCCGATACATCCTTGCCTATGCCCTGCCCCACCGCGGTTTTGCGAGCAGCGGCGACCGTCCAGTGCCGGGTCCGAACCTCTCGTACTGGAAAAGCAATCCGTATCTCACCAGCAAGTTCACCGGCGAAAGTGACGCGCTGCATCCGCAGTGGGTGGTAGTGGACCTGGGGGCAGAAAGGCCGGTAAGCGCCGCGCGTATTGCCTGGGCGAGCCCCTATGCCACGAGCTATCGGGTGGAATATTGGGTGGGCGCGGATGCGCTCGATTTCGACATGGGACCCAAGGGTGAATGGAAGGTCTTTTCCTCAGGGACGTTGAACAATGCCCAGGGTGGCACGAGCACTCTGAAGCTCACCGACACACCCGTCTCCACGCGGTTTGTGCGTATCCTGATGACGGAATCTTCGAACACCTGCGACGAGCATGGATCGGACGACGTACGCAATTGTGTCGGTTATGCCATCCAGCAGATTGCTGTGGGCACGGCTGACGGAAGCGGGGCCTTTGCGGAGGCGGCCAAAGATCCCCTCGAGAAGCGAACTACGTTTTGTGTTTCGTCCATTGATCCATGGCATTCGGCGGAGGACGTGAACGATGCAGGGAATTACCAGCACAGCGGCTTCGATCTTTTCTTTACCAGTGGGCTGACAAATAACCTACCGGCAATGATTCCCGTAACCATGCTTTACGGCACTCCCGAAGATGCCGCGGCGCAGATCGCTTACATCGAGAAGCGCGGCTACCGCATCGGATATATAGAAATGGGCGAGGAACCCGATGGCAAACACGCAATGCCAGAGGATTACGCTGCGCTTTACCTGCAGTGGGCTACGGCCATTCACAAGGTCGATCCCAAGCTCAAACTGGGAGGGCCGATCTTCGAGGGCGTAAACGAAGACATCCACGTATGGCCGGACGCGCAGGGCAGGACATCCTGGATGGGTCGATTCGTGGATTATCTCAAGTCGCACGGCCGGCTCTCCGACCTTTCATTTGTGTCATTCGAGCATTATCCGTTCGAGCCATGCACCATTACCTGGAAAACTCTTTACACCGAACCGCAACTGATGAAGCACATCCTGCAGGTGTGGAGAGATGATGGAGTTCCGAAGGATGTGCCGCTCATGGTGACCGAGAACCATCTTGCCGCCGAGCTCACCGGGCCCATGAGCACGATCTTTGCGGCCTTGTGGCTGGCCGACAATGTCGGGTCGTTTTTTGAAGGCGGTGGCGCAGCCTTCTATCACTCACCCATTCAGCCTCAGGGCATCCAAAACAGTTGCCTGGGCTGGGCCTCGTGGTCGAACTTCGTTTCCAACGAGCGCTATGACATCAAGGGATATACCTCGCCCTATTTCGCCGCCCACATGATCAACCTGGAATGGGTGCAGCATAGGTCTGGCGTGCATTCCATGTTCAAATCGTCAACCGACATAAGAGATAGCGAAGACAACCTGCTGGTTACGACTTATGCGGTGCATCGCCCTGACGGCAACTGGTCGTTGATGCTGGTGAATCGCGACGAGACCAACCCGCACACCGTGCGCGTGGTGTTTGAAGATTCCAAGGGCAAGCAGAATAGCTCGTTTTCAGGGCCAGTCACGCTCGTGACTTTCGGCAGCGAGCAGTACGTTTGGATCAACGATGGAGTAAACAGCCATCCCGATCCGGACAATCCGCCGCTGGCCACGACGCTAGCAGCAGACGCCGGAACCACGTTTACTCTCCCCAAAGCCTCCATCACCGTAATACGCGGCAAGCTGGCGGGTCTTAAGGACTAGTAACGTGACCGCGTGATTGCGTAGCCAAAATCATACTTCAGGGATTGGCCGATAACTCAAACTCCGCCAACTTACTGTTGTGTTGTCCCCTTTACCACGAGCGCAAATGGCAGTTCCTCGCCTGAGGAGAGTTTCATACTGGCAGAAAAAATCCAGTGGTCCTGGTCGTCCTTGGAAACTGAAGGCGCGGCCACCCCGCTATCCGTCTGAACTAAACTCAGTGGACCGGGATGCTTCGTCCCCGTAGCGCTTTCACTCAAAGCCATCAATTCCTGAAATTTGAAAGTGGCATTGGGATCAGCATCAGACGCCGCCGGAATGAGAAGGAGGAAATCCCGGCTGGGGGCTGCACCAAGGTGATTGGCGTCGTTGGGCATCAACGCGTAGCGGAGCGTGTAGAAACCCGCGGGAATTCTCTGCCCCCGAAAATCAGCCGCGGCTTGCGGGAAATGCACGACGCCGACCAGCAAGGACTCAGCAAGCTGCGGGTATGCGACACCCTCCACATCCTTTTTTGTCTGTGCAGGGACTCTCTTGCGCACCCACAACTCACAAATGGGCGCCCCGCCTTCGAGCGTCAGGCGATATCCCTTTGAGTCGAGGACCTGCCGTACACCTTCAGGAACCGCGTTGTCGGTCAATGGCCCGACAGTCTCCACCTTACCATTCTGGGCGGCGCAGGCCAGCGAGAGCACGAAGATGAAGCCGACCGCAAACGATGGTGTTGCAATCTTGCGCACTTTTTGTACCTCTCTTATTGACTCCCGTCTTACCGGGCGAATGTGCCTACGAAGGCGCTGCGCTTGCCATGAAAATCCCAAGAGACACCGAGCGCCGGCCCACTGTAAGTATCGGTGAGGGCCACTGCCGGCATCGAATGAGCCAACTGGGTCAGTGGCGGGTAAAAGGTAACTTCATTTCCGCACACATGGTCCTGTTCGCCGATAGAACGTGTCTGCACTGTCGCAAAGCGGCCCGCCCTGAGCATCGCGGCGCCGTGGTGTTCCGCGTTCACCACCAATTCCATTTGCGTCGGTATCACCTGCTTGACATTCTTCAGCAGGTCACCTCCCATGTGTTTGGCAAAACTCACCAATGCCGCCCGCTGCTGTGCGCTGGCCAGGTCGTCTACCAGCAACACCGCTTTCGCCGGCAAGGGATTTTCATAAGGATCCCCCAGGGTACCGTTCGCGCGAACTGCAGCAGCTATGGTCAGACCTTGCAACTGCACACCGTCCCATCCCCCACTCCGCACGTGCCAAGCCAGGATCGCCTCATTCCCCACCAGGTTGACCTCGCCATTGGCAAAGCACTGACCCGTATAAACGTCGGCACTGCGGGTCTCCAGGTAGTCACCGCGAATTTCTTGCGCTGCTAGCGAAATGGAAAGGCAAGTTAGCAGAGAAACCAAAATAATCGAGAACTGAAATCGCATGCGAAACTCCTCAGACTTAGTAGTCAAATCCTTCACCAGGGCCCGAAGAACCTAAGAGCCTCTGGCGCGTCGATTGTTGTTGTTCACGGTTCGCCACACTTCCCCGTCCCATGACAGGCCCGGCTTTTCGAACTGCAGTTCCCGGGTTCTGCCAATGCGCCATCCGGACCGATGCATGTCTGAGTATGGATGCACCAGAACAGGCCATCGCTGCAAGGCGGCACACTGGTATCCGGTTCGGCGAGAATGAACTGGCCTTTCCAGCGCAGCGCCGGGCACAGGTTCGGATGATGGGTATTGAAGCGATCCGATTCCCGAATCATGAGACACCTCCCGATGCGGCCTTCAAGATCGCCCGCCTCAGCGCCACACGCGCAAGTTGGACTTTGTAGGCGTTATGGCTGAGTGGCTTAGCGTTCGTCAGGGCGGCCTCGGCCGCTCTCTGCGCCGTATCCTTGTTAATAGGCTGCCCCATCAAGGCCTGCTCCGCTTCTGGCGAAGGCCATGGCACGGGCGCAACATATCCCATAACGATACGGGCCGATTTGACGTTTGAGCCGCGCATCCTCAGTGCAACGCCAGCAACTGCGAGCGGCCAGTCGAATACCTCCTTCTGGCGGATCTCGTAGTGTGCGGCTCTTACGTCCGACGCAGGCGGGATCACGACTTCCGTGACAATCTCGTTCGGTCGCAGATCATGTTCGCGTTCGCCTTCATTCTTCGGAATAACGAAGAACTTTTCCAGCGGAAACTCGCGTTTCCCTTTCGGCCCTTCCAGCCGGATCTTCGCACCATAGGCGATCAGAATGGGAACAAGGGTGGATGGACTGACAAACTTGGCAGGGCCCTCATTACCGAGAATGGCGTGGTAGCGGTTCTCGCCTCCTGCGGCCAGTTCCTTGCCAGTCTCGTTTTTCGGCAAAAGGCCAAATCCGTTGCGGAAGTACCAGCAGCGCGGACGCTGGCACAGATTACCTCCAAGCGTGGCCAGGTTGCGAATTTGCGGGCTTGCGGCTTCCGGCAGAGCCTCAGCCAGCGCCGGGTAATTCCGTCTTACGGTGGCGTCATCGGCTAGATCACCCAGAGTAGTCAACGCACCGATATGAAATCCTTGTGCGTTGGAGGAAACCCCGTGGAGATCATGGATCCCCTTAATATTGATCAACCGTTTTGGCGCGACCACATCATCTTTCATCAGCGTGAGCAGATCGGTCCCGCCCGCGAGGATTTCGGCATTGCCCCAGCTTGCGCCCAACAGGCTGATGGCTTGGGTTCGGGTATTTGGGCTGACATATTCAAAAGGTCGCATCAGGCACCTGCCTTCTGTTCCAGCGCGGCCAGGACACGGTCCGGCGTGAGTGGAAGGAACGGCACACGCACGCCGATCGCATTGGCAACGGCGTTAGAGATCGCTGCGCCGGGCGAGATTACCGGAGGCTCACCCAGTCCGATCACGCCGCGCTCGTCGTAACCTTTGCCCGTCATCATATGCACCACCAACTCAGGAATGTCGCTGAGACCGGCAAGACGGTAGAACCCCATATCCGCATTCAGCATTCGGCCGGTACTCGGGTCCATGACCTTCTCTTCGTACAGTGAATAGCTGATGCCCATGATCAAGGCACCATAGCATTGGCTTTCGGCGGTCTTAAGGTCAATGACCAACCCGCAATCTTGAACGGCGACCATCTTTTTGACCTTGACGACGCCAGTATCAGCATCGACTTCGGCTTCCGCCATCTGCACGCCACCGACACCGCTGTTGGTGAGATCGGGAGGTTTGCTCCTGTCCGGATTCTTACCGCGTATGGTGAGCGGCATTGCCCCCAGCTTGGAACAAGCTTCTTTCCAACTGAGGGATCGGCTGGAGTCGCCCTTGACGCTCAGCTTCCCGTTCACGCATTCCAACTGATCTGGCTGGGTGTTAAGCGCGGGTGCAACCTTGGTGAAAAGCGCGTCACGCGCATCTGCGGCCGCCCGGCGTGTAGAAGAACTGACGCCGCCGATGGTAGTCGAGCCCCCGGAACCGCCGGAAGGCGGGTAAGTCGTGTCGCCGATCTGAAGCTGAATGGCGTCCATGGGAATGCCCAATGTTTCGGAAGCAACGATGAGGATGCAAGTACGTGTTCCCGTGCCCAGATCCTGGGAGCACAGCTTGAGCTCGACCGATCCATCGGGATGGATGGTCAGATCGCAGTCGCTCGCATGGCCGCGTCCTCCCCAGGTATGAAAGGACAATCCGACGCCGCGCGCCATGCCCCCAGACGCGATCTGCTCCCGCGGATGCCATTTCTGTTTCCAATCCATCAGCTCTGAAGCGATGGCAAGCTCTTCGCGGTAAGTATTCTCGCGCTGCTTGGTCAGGTTAAGGTTCTTGCCAAAGAATTCCACCGGGTCCATGTTCAGCTTAGCCGCTAGATCGTCCAGGGCGCACATAGTAAGGACGGCAGCCTGCGGATGGTTGGGTGCGCGCCAGGCGCGCGCAGGACCGATGTTGTTGCGGATCGCGATGTGTTCCTGTCGTTGGTTCGGAATGCTGAAGACGTAAGGAATGGGAGGCATGCCGCCGCCTCCGGGACCCCCTGTGCCCCAGGAGTTAGACTGCCACGCAACGAGAGCACCGTCCTTCATTGCGCCAACTTTCACACGGGCGTAAGCGGAAGGCCGAGCTCCTGCAACTTCGAGCTCCGCATCACGCTCCAGCATGATACGGACCGGCTTGCCGCCAGCCTTTTTGGAGATTTCGGCGGTAAAGATTCCCCAACGATCAGGGGAGAACTTGCTGCCGAAGCCTCCCCCAATGTGGTCCTGGTGAACACGAACGTTGGTGGCTGGAATTTTCAACGGTTCTGCCATCTGGCCGGGAATGCCGGAGACATTCTGCGTGGAAATGTGGGTGAACAGGTGATCCTGATCGGTCCATTCGGAAATCGACCCATGGCTCTCGAGACAGCAATGAGCAATGAGCGGAATACCATAGAGCCCTTCGGAAACAACAGCGGCTTCGGCGAAAGCCTTCTCAGGATCGCCGACCGTCTGCGCTGCAGCTTTCTGGTAACTCGATGGCAGCTTGCTCGCTGCTTCGGGGTGAACCGCTGCTGTCCGTAAGGCATCGAGCACAGCGTCTGAAGCGCCATCCTCCTTTAGCTCATTCAGCCTGCCTTCGCTGGGTTTTTCTGTAATTCCATATTGCTGGATCTGGCTGACCATCTGTCCGGCGGGCATCTCGTTATCCAGCATGTCATCGAGAGCGTCCATACTAAGCGGGCCTTCTTCTTGCGCGCCACCCTTGGGGGGCTCGGCGTCGCTAACCAGATGTGGTAGTTGCTGGTATTCGACCTTAATTACGCGGATGGCGTCCTCCGCTGTGGGCTCGTCGACGGCAGCCACGGCGACAACCTCATCTCCCGCCCAGTGGATGGCCGCGCCCGGCCCCTGCACGATGTGAACCGCCTTCACCCCGGGCATCTTCTCAGCCGCACTCGTGTCGATGCTTACGATCTTGGCGTGCGCATAGGGACAACGCAGCACCTTGCCATAGAGCATGCCAGGCCGGTGGACATCATAGGTGTACTTTGCCTGCCCTGAAACTTTGGCGGGAGAATCGACGCGACTGACGCGCGTGCCGATCAACGTCCGGTGTTGAGCATCGGGCCACGCATAATCCGGCATAGGTCAGGCTCCCTTCTGCGCGACTTGCGCGATCGCCTTGCGGATTCCGGCATAGGTTCCACAGCGACACAGGTTGCCGCTGAGACCTCGGCGAATGTCTTCGGGCGTAGGGTGAGGATATTTGTCGAGAAGTGCTTTGCAGGCAACGACAAAACCGGGCGTGCAGAAACCGCACTGTGATGCGTCGTTGTCCACAAACGCCTGCTGGATGGGATGCAACTTGCCGTCCCGCATCAGCGATTCGACGGTGGTGATGGCTTTGTGCTGGGCTTCGATGGCAAGCATCGCGCAGGCGTAGACAGGCTTGTTGTCCAGCAGCACAGTACAAGCGCCACATTCTGCGCGATCGCAGACGCGCTTGGCCCCAGTGAGTTCGAACTGATCGCGCAAGGCGTCCAACAGAGTGATCCGGGGTTCGAGATTCGCCTTATAGTTCTTGCCGTTGATGGTGAATTCCATTGGAACCTTGCCGGGTCCATACACCCGGACTTCCTGGCCCGCAGCCTTGATCACACGAGGACCGGCGACGAGAGGCACAGCGACGGAGATTCCGGAGATTTTGAGGAATTCGCGCCGGGAGACGCCGGGGCCCTCCGGACTGTCATTGGGGTCTTTCTGATTCTCGTCATCCTCGCGCATATCGTTGCCTCCGCAGTACAGCTATCCGCCGGTGTTAGAACTATCAAAACTCGCGGGCAGCGATCACTTCAACGTTTCCCGCGGACGATGGTCAGGGACGCCGCCGGCAGAGTGTACATCGTGTTCTCCCCACCAGCAAGTGTGAACTTAACGGGCGGGCTGTCCGGATCAGCGTGGCCCTTCTTGCGATCAGGATGCCACTGGTACTGGGCCTTGCCGAAGGTGATCATTGTGACTGGACCGGAGAAAGAGTCCTCTCGATTGCTTTCGGCGTTGTGAAACAAAACCTGAACCTGATGGGGATGGTCATAGTCTTTATTAATGAGCATGAGCGACCACTGACCGTCCGGACGCTCAAGAGCGTATGCCGTCACCAGCACGTGCCCCTCGTTGTCCTTCACATCGCTGGCGGCACGGAAGAGGCGATGCTCGGCATCTTTCGGTTCTGCCCATTCCTGCGTGATCAGCTGTGCCCCGTAAAACTGCGAGGTTTTCTGGTGAATCTTGTAATGCTCATCGACCATAAACATGTGGTAAGTTCCCCAGCTATTGGAGCAGGCGGGATGCGGCGGAGAGTAGGGAAGATCGTGGTAATAGTGGGTCGATTGGCCGCCGGCAGTCAGAAAGCCTCCGAAGGAATCTGCCAGCCACAGAGTGCCGAAGATATCGACTGCGGCCTCACCACCGTGGGCGTTGGTTTCAGTGTCGAGCAGGGGAATACCCGCCGGCAGCCCGTCGTCCCGCCATACCTGCATTATGTGAGTGATCAGCTCCGGCTCCTGATAAAGATTCTTCCAGGGCGTCTCGCAGCCGTCATAGGGATAATGCTCAAATGACATGAAGGCCAGATCCTGCAGGCGGCCGTGGGCTTTCAAATAATCGAGGAAGCGGCTGAACCATGATGTCCGGCCTTGCGCATCGGGCCAGGCCTTGATGTCCTCGGAGACGCCTTCAAACGCCGGACCTCCCAGCTTGAAGTTCGGATCAACCCGGTGCAGCGCGGTGGCGAACTGCAGGTACAGAGCGGCGTAGTCCTCGGGAAGCATGTACTGGCCGTCAGCTTCTTCGCCCATTTCGATGTATGAAACGGGATAGCCCCGCTTCTTGATGTAGGTCATTTGCGCGGCAGCGTCCTCAGGTGTGCTATACAGCAGGGCGATAGGAATAATGGCGGGAAGGCCGCGAGTGATTCCGCTGGTGAAAAACAGGTCGAACCCCGGTTGGTCACCGGATTCCATGCGATTAGGAGCGACGTAAAGATCAGAAGCCTGGTGCCAGGGATCCACCGAGGAACACAACGTGAGCGTCTGCTTCTGATCCGGAGAGTGGTGAAGCAGATCGGTGAATTCGCCTTTGTCGTCAATGGTTCCGAGATAAAGCTCGCGGATGGCATATCCGACGCAGTTACGGCTGTCGCTGGAGCCGTGAGTATCGCAGGTATTCGACGACTGCGTCATCAGAATGCGAATAAACTTCGTGCTCACCGGCGATGAAGCGAGGCCAAGAGTGGGAGTACCGCCCTTTCCATTTTTCACGTTCCCAGAAACGAAGGTTTTCCACTGTCCTTTGTCCTGCTCATCCATGGCATCGCCGTCACCAACCCAGTACTGCACCTCGTAGGCCTGCGCGTACGGTTCGGCCCAGGCAATACGGATCGCGTTCACCTCCTGCTTCTTATCCAGAGCGATCACCACCCACTGTGGATGCAGCGAGTCATCCTCCCCGGTGAAGGCCTTCGTCAGATAGGGATTGCTCTTCCAGTAGGTGTTGACGTTGCCGTCATCCAGGCGCGAGAAGCCGTCAAACTCCGTCCCGCTGTTTCGCGTGAATCCCCGGTGTGGAAGAGAATAGCCATAGGAGTGCCGGATCATCTTCTTCGTGGGAGTGGAATCTCCCACGAAATATCCTTTGCCCGAAGAATCGCTCCAAGTGCCCTTAGGATTCCAATGCCAGGCCTGGACGAACAAATCCGTGTTCTGCCGGTAACTGATGGCACCCCACCCCGCCGAAAGTATCTGCTTGACCTGGTCAGGCCGGAGAAACATGTCGGTGGCATTGCTCGGCACACGGTCCACGGTCGAACCAAGCGCATACAGAGGGCTGAACTTGTTCACGACATGACTAGGTGTCGCGTCGACGCGCACGGTTTGGGCGCTGGTCAGAATCGGGTTCGAGAAAATCACGCAGAGAAGAATGATGAAGGGTGGACGAGTCATAGATGTGGATCCCTTTAGGACATTCGCGATCCCGCATAGAGAGTCATACAACAAACCGCAGCGATTGCGCCATCGAGCTGCCGGTTGTTTTCACGGAATGAAACTTAGTTTCGCGTTCGCACGGCTTTGGTGGCCGTCTGTGTATAATTTCGAGTCCTGAGAGAAAAAGGGTTGCTGCCAGGAGATGTCCCTCATGCGGATCAAAGTGTTCAACGACAAAGCTTCCCTGGGCAAGGCAGCGGCGGAGCAGGCTGCCACGGCGATCCGTCGGGCGATCGCGGAGCGCGGACATGCGCGGATCATCGCTGCAACCGCGGCATCGCAGCTCGAGTTCCTCGACGCCCTCACCAAGACACCAGGCATCGATTGGCAGAAGGTTGAGGCATTTCATCTCGATGAATACATCGGGTTGCCGGTCACGCATCCCGGGAGCTTTCGCAAGATGTTGCTGGAGCAACTGGTCCGGAAGACCGGCATCGCCAAGTATCACTTGCTTGAAGGCGATGCTGCAAATCCTGCCCAGGCCGTGCGCGGTGTGGGCAAAGACCTGGCTTCTGCGCCAATCGACATCGCCTTTCTCGGTATTGGTGAGAACGGGCACATTGCTTTCAATGACCCTCCGGCAGACTTCGAAACGGAAGAACCGTACATCATCGTAAACCTCGACGAGGCCTGCCGCCGACAGCAGGTAGGCGAGGCGTGGTTCGCCAACATTTCGCAAGTGCCGAAGCAGGCGATCTCCATGTCGGTGCGCCAGATTCTGAAAGCAAAGGAGATTCTCGCGGTCGTGCCTGACACCCGCAAAGCACAAGCCGTGAAGTTGTGCTTTGAGGGCAGTATCCGCCCCATGGCGCCGGCATCGATTTTGCGCACGCACCCCAACGCCACCGTTTATCTGGACAAGAATTCAGCGTCGCTGTTGGGGCCGGCGTTGCAGAACCAACTGAAGGACGAAGCACAGGTGATGGTAGGGCGTTAGTTCGTCTCCCATCCACTACCCATGGCGACCGCCGGGAAGCCGACTGCTACACACGCCATTCCCTCCTTGCGCTGGTGGATTGGAGCGATACTGTTCGCCTCCACCGTCATCAACTACATCGACCGGCAAACGCTTTCGCTGCTCGCGCCGTACTTGAAGGTCCAATACCACTGGACCAACAGCGACTACGCCAACATCGTGATCGCGTTCCGGATCGCCTACTCGATTGGACAAACGGTCTTCGGCAGAGTGATGGACCGCATCGGAACGCGACGCGGATTAAGCATTACTGTCGCCTGGTACTCGATCGTCTCGATGGCCACTGCGGCGGCGAGCGGCCTGCGCAGCTTTGCCGGATTCCGTTTCCTGCTGGGCGCGGGAGAATCCGCCAACTGGCCGGCTGCCACGAAAGCCGTTTCGGAGTGGTTCCCAAAACGCGAACGCGGCCTGGCGACCGCCCTCTTTGATAGCGGGTCATCAATCGGAGGAGCGGTTGCGCCTTTTGTCATCCTGCCGGTCTACTTCCATTGGGGATGGCGTCCGGCGTTCATGATCCCGGGCGTACTGGGATTCCTGTGGCTGATTGTGTGGCGCTGGCTGTATCACCCGCCGGAAGCGCATCCCCGGGTGAGTCAGGCCGAACTGCAGATGATCGCCGCGGACAAGATCGATCCTGGCGCGCAGCCAGCCAGCCGGACACGAGCTCACTGGCGCGATCTCCTAAAACTGCCGCAGACGTGGGGAACGATCGTCGCTAAGACGTTCACGGATCCGGTCTGGTTTTTCATCACCGACTGGTTTCCCATTTACCTGGTTGCGAAGGGAATCGATCTCAGGAATGGGCTGATCGCAGTGTGGATCCCCTTCATCGCCGCCGATCTGGGAAACTTTTTCGGCGGGGGCATGTCGGGATACTTGATCAAGCGTGGCTGGTCCCTCGGCGTAGCCCGCAAAGTGCTGGTGGTTTTTGGGGGAATCGGAGTCACTCTGCTGATCCCGACCATTCTCACGACGAACCTGGTGTTGATCACGTTGCTTTTCGGGCTTGCGACTTTTTCCTATGCATCTTTCAGTACGATCGCAAATGTGCTACCTTCGGACCTTTATCACAGCGACTCGGTAGCTTCGGTCAGCGGCTTGAGCGGGACGGGAGCGGGGATCGGAACGATCGTGGCCTTCTGGCTGGTCGGATATTACTCCGATGCCCGGGCGGCGGCGGCAACTCACGCATTCGATCCGATCATTATCATTGCGGGACTGGTTCCGTTTGCCGGGATGATCCTGACGCTGCTGCTGGTCCGCAACACCAGGGCCACGGACGAGGGGCTGGTGCGGCGGATTTGAAGTCATCGGGAATCGATTTGAGACACTGACTAAAGGATTTCGTTATGAGGGGACGTACACCGGCAAAACGCAAGCTGGACGGAACCATGTTCAACTGGTGAAACTCGAGAACGAAGAGGAGTTATGGGCTACAGTCGTCTGGAACTGAACGGCAAACTTGCAGTGGTCATCGGAGGAACTTCCGGAATCGGCCAAGCCATCGCCCGCGGGTTGGCTGAAGACGGGGCTGACGTCGTTCCCACGGCCCGGCGCCTCGATCTGGTCAAAAAGGCCGCGGACCAGATCGAATCTCTCGGGCGGAAGTCTTTACGCATAGCTGCGGATGTGACTGACCGCAGCTCTCTCGAAAGACTGCTGAAGGCGACGGTGGAAGCATTCGGCAAAGTTGACATCCTCATCAACTGCGCCGGCTTTAACCAGCGTGCCCCCACGCTGGACTTACCCGAGGCCGATTGGAACCGCCTTCTCGACACCAATCTGACCGGCACGCTGCGGGCGTGCCAGGTTTTCGGCCGTCACATGATCGAGCGCCGCTACGGACGCATCATCAATATTGCGTCGATGGGATCATTCCTGGGACTGTATGAAGTCGCGGCATATTGCGCGAGCAAAGCCGGAGTCGCTTCGCTGACCAAATCGCTCGCCATCGAATGGGCTCGTCACGGAGTCTCGGTGAACGCCATCGCGCCGGGATATTTTCGCACGCCCCTCACCGAGAAGCTTGTCACTGGCACGCCGCGCGGCGAGGAAATCCTGGTGCGCACTCCCATGAAGCGATTTGGCGAGTTGGAGGAACTAGTCGGCGCGGCGATTTTCCTCGCCTCAGATGCTGCCAGTTTTGTGACCGGAACCTTGCTGGTGGTAGATGGTGGTTTCCTGGCAAGCGGGGTGAATCAGTAGCTTTCTCAGTGAAAGCTAGTCGGCGTGGACGGTACGTTGGGAGATCGTTTCCCGCGCCGATCTTACTGCCTGCACAAGCTCTCTCGCGGTTTGTGTGATCTTCGCCAGGTTGCCGTCGCGCAGTGCCGCTTCACTCACCAAGTCCGCTCCGACTCCAAGAGCAAAAGCTCCGGCGGCGATGAACTCGGCGGCGTTCGAAACATTCACGCCTCCCGTCGGGATCAAGGCTGCGTTCGGGAAGGGGGCTTTCAGTGACCGGAGATACTTGGGACCGCCGACGTTCCCGCAAGGGAAAATCTTGACCAGCTTGGCACTGCTGGAGTGAGCATTCATAAGTTCGGTCGGCGTCAGCGCTCCCGGGATCGCGAGTTTGCCGCTGGCTTGCGCAACCGAAAGCACAGCGAGCGACAGTCCCGGACTGACGATGAATTCCGCCCCGGCATCGACACAAAGCCTGGCCTGCTCAGCCGTAGTGACGGTACCGGCACCAACTAACACACTACTGCCAAAGTGCCGAACGACTTGCGCGATCACCGCAGTAGCGACGGGAATCGTCATCGTGATTTCTACAATGGGAATGCCACCGGCACAGATGGCCTCGACGGCTCGGGTTGCATCGCCGACCGTGGCCGCGCGTACAACCGGTACGATCCCAACCTTTCCGATCCGGTGAATTACATCATCGATGGTCATATTGTGATCCCGAGCACCGTTTTCAGCGCGCGATCCGCGCCGTCTGCGCCTTCATCGCCTGCAGAACTTCATCACGAGTCGCCATAGTCGTGTCGCCGGGGGTGGTCATGGCCAGCGCGCCATGAGCTGCGCCACATTCGACCGCCCACTGCGGTTCCTTCCCCGTCAGGAAGCCATAAATCAATCCCGAGGCAAACGAATCGCCTCCGCCGACGCGGTCGTAAATTTCCAGATTCTCGCGAACCGGCGCCTGATAGAAGCGGCCGTCGTAGTAACAGACAGCGCCCCAATCATTGCGGGTTGCAGTCCTGGCGTGGCGCAGCGTCGTGGCAATGACTGAGATTTTGGGAAACTGGCGCACAACTTTGTCGATCATGCGCTGAAAGTTTGCCGGCTCCAGCTTCGAGTGATGCGGGTCCACACCCGCAACCTCAAAGCCCAAGGCGGCGGTGAAGTCTTCTTCATTTCCCAGCATCACATCAACCAGCGACGCGAGACGGCGGTTGACCTCCTGTGCCTTGTTTTTTCCTCCCGTCGATTTCCAGAGTGATGGTCGATAGTTCAGATCGTAAGAGACAACCGCGCCGGCGCGCTTGGCTGCTTCCATCGCTTCCTGTGCGACCAGCGGCGCACTTTCTGAGAGCGCACAGAAAATTCCTCCGGTGTGGAACCACCGCGCTCCATCTTTGGAATAGATCTGGCTCCAGTCGACGTCGCCGGGCTTCATCTGCGAAATGGCCGTATGCCCGCGGTCCGAGCAGCCGAGCGCAGCGCGCACGCCGAAGCCACGCTCAGTGAAATTCAGCCCGTTGCGCACGCTACGGCCGACTCCGTCGAAAGGCACCCAGCGAACATATTTCTGACTGACACCGCCCTGCAGCATCAGATCCTCGACCAGGCGCCCGACGGGATTATCGGCGAGAGCGGTGACGATCGCCGTGTCCATTCCGAAACAGCGCTTCAGGCCGCGGGCGACGTTGTATTCGCCACCGCCTTCCCAGACGCGAAATTCCCGGGTGGTGGAGATGCGTTGATCGCCGGGGTCGAGCCGCAACATGACTTCACCGAGACTCACCAGGTCCCAAGTGCAGTCTTGCTTCGTCTTGATGTTCAGCTTTGCCATAGTTTCACGAACTTGCCCGAGTCACACGCGACCGGCTCTCGGTCTGATCCGAGACGTATGTGGATCTTCGAACCGGTAGTCGATGTGCCGGACTTAGGGTCCCCGTGGGATTCACGACCAGCCAACTGAACGCTCCCACCAGACATAGCGCGGCCGCGACCAGAAAGGAAGCCGTCCAGCCGAGCCGCGACGCGATCCAGGGAGTCAGGGACGCGGCCACGGCGCCCCCGATTTGGGCTCCCATGTTCATCAACCCGGAAACAGATCCGGAAGCAGCGCCGGCAATGTCCGCGGTGGCGTCGAGGTTCGCGAGAGCCAGCGAACCAAGAAGGACCAGCGAAATGTACACTGCCGCGCGCACGCTATGATCCCTTTGCCAGTTTCCGGATTTCGGCTTCGCCCAGACTGCCGCAGTCCAGGCCGTGTTCATCGTCGAGGTGGATGGAGACTCGATACGCACCGGTGGGCGCTTTGATCGTTTGTTTGAGTTCCACCGGAGTCTGCGGATCGACGGGCTGCAAATCCGCCGTGGCGATCTCCAGCCCGCGCAGATCGAACACATGAGCAACCAGTCTTCCCGGGAAGAACGCACCGAAGCTCCCGGAAAGCTGCAAGCCTTCCGCTGTCAAAGACGCGGCGAGAGCACGAAGAACAACTCCAGCCGGGGTCACGGTCCTCAGTTCCTTGTCTGCGCGCACCGGGAACCAACGAGTCTCCATCGCGTAGGAAGTGTCTGGTTCCAGCCTGATCATCGGACTGTTGAGTTCCGCTTCCATGTAGTAAGGAGCCTGTTGCAAAACTGCAGAACGCAACTTCGGCATCCCGTTCTCGTCTAGTTCCAATGCAGCGCCATTCTTGTAAAAGATGACGGAGGCCCTTCCCGGATATTCCGCGCCAGAAACATGTTGAAACCGCTCGACCATGCCGTACTTGGCGGCGTTATCCACGACGGCAATCCAGCCCGCGTCGGAGTCGAGCCAGACCTCGTTTTCCAGGTACAGCCAGTGCAGCATGAACAGGCCGTCAGTCACGGAAAACGACGGGTCGTCGGCAAGGCCCGCCTGTACAGCATATCCATTGACATACGCGCTCTGCGGATTGATCGGAGCGAAAGCCCAGAAATCGTGGTTGTATCTCGCCGGATCATGGGGATCGGCAATGTCGTATTGCGTCACCGATTGCACCGACCAGCGAATCGGATGACCAGTCGAGTTCTTCATTTCTGCATGAAAAGAAATCGCCGGAGAATCGCTGCCGATACCGATATCGCGTGAATACCGCAGACCGGTTACAGGATCGGCGGGACCCTCGAGACGCATAGCGCACGTGGACCCCTGTGACAAGACGCTGAGTTTGTATTCGCCGTCATCCAGCAGATCTGAGATCGGCCCCGGCCAATGTTGTTCGTCGCCCTGTCCCTCTGGAAGCGGCCAGAGTTTGTCGCCGCCGTAGTTGATCCATCGGCCTATCTTGGTGGTCTCAGCCGGCGGAAAATACTTGCCCTTGTACTGGGAGTTCACGAACAGGTAGGCATGTCCGCCGAAGGTCACTTGCATCAGCCTGCCACCTAGTTGCGGCACAATCGTGAGGCGTACCCAGTCATTCGAGACCTCCTCCGCCTTCCACCCTTCGAAGGTCGTGGATTGCACCCGGCAAGGTGAGTGGGTGGCGGCCGAGGACCAAGTGGAACTCAGCGATGTAAAGCAGCCGGCGCTCGCCACAAAGATGGCAATTCGCAAACCGAGAGCTACAGCGATGTGCCTGTTAGAGAGCTGCCTTCGCAATGAATGATGTCTCCCCGGCGCCACTTTTCTGCAGCAGCGAACGGTATCCGGTTTTTCCCGCTGGCTGATACCCGAGTTGGCGTGAGATGCGCAGCCCGGCTTCCTGTATGAGCGGTGCCAGCTGCCGTAACCGGCTGGCCGGCATACGCACCGCCGGCGCCGTGATGCTCAGGCTGGCGTGCACGCCACCCGTGTGGTCCCAGATTGGCGCCGCGATGCATCGAATGTGAAGCTCGTGTTCCTCCAGATCGCTGGCATAACCATTCTTTCGAACCCGGTACAACTCAGCTTCCAGTTCCTGCAGGCTTCCGACAGTATTTGGGGTTAGGCGCTTCAATTCCAGCTGGTGCAGCACGTTGTCGCGGTCATCCTGCGAGGCGTAAGCTAACATCACCTTTCCGACGGCGGTGCAATACAACGGGACGGCGGCGCCAATGCGTGAGTGAATCCGCAAGGGCTCGGAGGACTCAAGTTTCTCGACGTACACTGCTGACAGTCCGTGGCGCACCGTCAAGTGGATGGTTTCACGAGTCCGGAGGTTCAGTTCCTGGAGGTAAGGCAGGCTGAGGCGGCGAACATCGAATTGACTGAGTGCCCTTTGTCCAATGGCGAAACAGGCAATACCCAGGTGGTACACGCCGTCCCCGCCACAGTTCAGGAAACCTGCACGTTCCAGGTTGACCAGGAAGCGGTGCACGGTGCTGACCGGAAGGAGAGAGAGAGTCGCAACCTGTTTCTCAGTGAGCCCGAGGGACGATTCGCTGAACAGTTGCAGAAGACGCAGCCCACGCTGCAACGCCGTGATGTTGTAACTCAGTTTTGAAACTTCAGCCATGGGGATTCCCGACCTCTGAAAATCGTTTTCGTAAATGAAACTGAGAATTATCTGATGAAAACCGCTTTTCTGCAATAGGTTCGTTGTCTCACATTTTTCCAAACTTCTTGACCACTCTCCTCCGTGGATTTCAGGCGTTAAACTTCTGAATACATCGAATGCTCCTTGTAGTCCATCTGTCGACGAAGTCACTGGGCAGCGGTGAAGATGTCGCCGGCATCGGCGATTGCGCTGTCATCCATGACCGGAATCCGCGCTCCGGCAAAGCGATAATGATGGATTGAAGTGGATTGCGGAAATAAGCGCCTGTGGCGCGCTAACGCCCCTTCGCTGCGGTGCTCTCCGGGGAGACTTTCGGATGCGGGTCGTGATTCCCCGCAAGACTTCTTCTTTCAGAAGCAAAAAAAGGTTGACAGCCAACCGAATTTGAGTTTCATTGATGCGGAATAGTTTTTTCACATCCGATACTGGCATTTCACTAGATGAAAAATGACCGAACGAATGGCCTTGGGGCCTGATGCCGCCTTCTTTCGGCAGGAGGTTAGACATGCGTAGTCGTCAGCGCGCAAGCATCGTAGTACTTGTATGTTTGTCCCTGGGATTGGGGCTGGCGTGGGCCAGCATCACTGGCAGCATTTCCGGGGTGGTCACGGACCCGACCGGAGCGGTGATATCGGACGCTTCAGTCGTGGCCTTGAATACGCAGACCGGCGTCAAGACGGCGGTCACCACCGACACGAAAGGTTTTTACAGTCTCCCAGCGCTTGCGATCGGCACGTATGACTTGCAGGTGACTCAGATTGGATTCAAGAGCTACACCAGAACCGGACTGGTGATCGATGCCAACTCAGCGCTCCGGGTTGACGCTGCGCTGCAGGTCGGTACGATCAACGAGAAGGTGGAGGTGCGGACCGACAGCGTCCATGTGGAGACGGAAAGCAGCCAGATGGGCGAGGTGATCGCCGGGAAGACCATGACCGCGGTGCCTCTGAACGGTCGGGCATTCACGGATCTGCTGGCGCTTCAGCCGGGTGTTTCTCCCTACAACTCGATAGACACCGGCATGACCGGCGTCAACGACCGCCCCGTGGACGGCGGTCTGAATTCGGGCAACCAGTCGGTGAACGGACAACGCGAAGCGTCCAACGGCTTCATGGTGAACGGATCGAACGTCGAGGAAGGTAAGACCAATGGAGCCGCAATTATTCCCAACCTGGATTCGATTGCGGAGTTTCGCATCATCACCAACAACTTCGATGCCGAATACGGAAACTATAGTGGCGGACAGATCAACGTGGTTACGAAATCCGGCAGCAACGGATTTCACGGGAGCGGTTTCGAGTTTCTCCGCAACACTTCGCTGGATGCCAAGAACTACTTCGCGGCGCCTACCGACCAAACGCCCGTTTTCCGGCAAAATCAGTTCGGGGGAACATTCGGTGGACCGATCCGGAAGGACAAGACGTTCTTCTTCGTCGACTACCAAGCCACTCGCCAGACCCAGGCGCCAACCGTAAATACGCAGATGCCGTCCTCCGCGAACTTCACGGGCGACTTCTCCGATTCCGCAGGCTCATTTACCACGACCGATCAAAACGGAAATACAGTGCCGACCGTGGTGGGTGGCCCGTACTGGGCGAGTGTTCTATCGACCCGTTTGGGGTACACCGTCAATGACCAGGAACCCTATTACACACAGGGTTGCACGAGCAACGATCCCACGACTGGTTGCGTGCTTCCTAACGCTTCGATCCCAGAGTCAGCCTGGTCGCCCGTTGCGAAGAACATGCTGAGTCTCGGGCTGATCCCGCAACCGAATGCACCCAACAATTTCTTCGAGACCTCGAAATACGCGCAGAAACTGCGCGACGATAAGGGTGGAATTCGTATCGATCAGAATACCCGCTTCGGCACTCTGTTTGCCTACTACTTCGCCGACGATTACTTGCTGAATTCGCCGTATCCAAACGGCGGCGCCACTGTTCCGGCTTCCAGTTTCGCCTACAACGCCGCCACTGCTGGGCGCGCCCAGATGGTGAATCTGGGCGAGACCAAGAATTTCGGCGCTTATGCGGTAAATGAATTCCGCTTCAGTTACGTGCGGAATACGCTTGCCCTGGCGGAACCTCAGGGCGGAGTTGGATCGAATTACAGCCTGGATAACTTAGGTTTCGTCACGCCTTGGGACGCCGCCACCGGAGGAATCAGTCCCGTCGCGCCCAAGCTGGAAGGCGTGCCTTACATCACGTTCAATAACTTCAGTATCGGGGTTCCGCAGGTCAGCACGCGGCAATTCAATAACTCGTTGCAGTGGTTGGATGATTTTTCCAGGGTGATCGGCACTCACTCGCTGAAGTTCGGCGGGCAGTTCCACTACGACCAGATTAACGAAAGGAACTTTGCCGCAGAAAACGGCCAGTACCCGTTCACCGGAGCGGAAACCGGAATCGATTTTGCCGATTTTTTGCTTGGCGCTCCTAATAGCTTGACGCAGGCCAGTCCGCAGATCCTGGATTCCCGCAGCAAGTACTACGCCTTGTTTGCGCAGGACAGCTGGCGCGTCACCTCCAGCCTGGTCTTCAACTATGGCCTGCGATGGGAAGCCAGCATGCCTTGGTATGACACGCAGAACAAAATAGAGACGATTATCCCAGGCAAGCAGTCTGTAAAGTTTCCTGGCGCGCCTTTAGGTTATGTGGTTGCCGGCGATCCCGGTGTTCCTCGAACCTTGGCGCCCACGCGATGGCACAACTTCTCACCGCGTCTGGGTCTGTCTTATTCCCCGAGTTCCTCCTCGGGCATTCTCGGCAAACTATTCGGCGGGCCGGGGAAAACCAGCATTCGTGTTGGCGGCGGTATGTATTACACCTCGGTGGAAGATCTCTCGCAATTCCTCGAAGTGGGCGACCCGCCCTACGGACTGTACTACGGCAGCGCCAGTCCGCCGCTGCTCGAATCGCCTTACATCACCCGTTCCAGCGGCGCACAAGTAGGACTGCGCTTTCCGTTCCCATATCCTCCGACCAACGTTTCCCCAACGAACCCCGATACGACCTTCCCCTGGCCGCAAGTCGAGCCTCTCTCCTACGACTTCTCTTTCGACCCCAGGAACAAATTGCCATATTCGGAGCATTACGAATTCTCGATCCAACGCCAGGTTGGGTCGAACACTGTGATTACCACCAGCTATGTTGGAAACCAGGGGCACCGGTTGGTTACATCAATCGAGGCTAACCCTACCAACCAAGCCCTCTGCTTGTTCTTGAACAATCCGAATAATCTCGGACCGAACAGCGCTGGCCCATGTGGTCCGTTCAGCGAAACTCCTCCATTCGACTCCAGCACTGGAATCAGTACTCCATGGGTTACAAATTCCGGACAAATCATTCCTGCCGTTCGGCCACTAGGGCCGCTCTTCGACACCAATCCCTTCGTCTCCACCGTGGCAAACTCGCGCTATAACTCGCTGCAAGTCAGCGTCAGCCACAACACCGGCTCGCTAAACTTTCTCGTTGGCTACACTTTCAGCAAGAGCATGGACAACGCATCCGGCCTGCAGGATTCCACTAATCCCTACAATCCGCACCTGAGTGAGGCCCTCTCCGGTTTCGACGTGATGCACAATTTCGTTTTCAGCTACAACTGGTTGATGCCGTTCGACAAGTTGGTCACGGCGGGCTGGTCAAAAAAGGTGATCGGCGGATGGAGTCTGTCGGGGATCACGACTTTCGCCACCGGGTTGCCGATCACTCTGACCGAAAATGACGACAACTCGCTGATCGGCGCCAATGCTGTTCCGCTGGACGTTCCAAATTTTTCCGGCGGCGGACCAGTCTTGGCCGATACCAATCCGCGCCACGGGAAGCCCTACTTCAACACGTCACTATTCAGCACCGAGCAACTCGGTCAACTCGGAAACAGCCGGAAGCGCTTCTTCCACGGACCTGGACTCAACAACTGGAATATGGCGCTCCTGAAGACTATCAAGATTACGGAATCCAAGGAACTTGAATTGCGCTTCGAAGGATTCAACGTTTTCAACCATGCTCAGTTCGTGAATCCCAATGGGCTCATCAATGCGGGTTCCCCCAGTCAGGGGGGCACGTTCGGACTGGTGACCTCGGCGAGAGACCCACGCATCATGCAGTTGGGAGCGAAGTTCCTCTTCTAAGTAGCAGTGAAATTGGTCGTAATCTGCGGGTGGCCGAGAGCCTTCCGCAGACGTACCTTAAAAACAGCAGCAGGTCAGATTCAAAACGGATCTCTCTTCCGTCTTGCTATCTTCATTCTGGCCGGCGGAAACTTTGTTGCTCTGTTGCAATCGGCGGCGGAAGGAAATCGAGGAATGGCGATCAGAATCGCACGGGGCTGTTTCATAGCGGCTTTATTGCTGTTGGCAATGTCGGGCTTTTCCGGCGGGGCCGCTTCACCCCGCGAGTTTCAACTGCAAGCCGAATCGCCCCAGTTCTGGAATCTGGTGGATCACAACGCCAAGCTGAGCGTGGTGGCCACCGGATTCGGCTTTACTGAAGGGCCTGTTTGGGACGAAACCGGATTCCTCTATGTCAGCGATGAGACGCTCAACAAGATTTTTCGCGTGTACGGTGATGGCAAAAAGGAGGAAGTCATTGCGCTGGGCGATCCGGATGGGAACACCTACGATCGGCAGCACCGGTTGATTGATTGCGCAAGCGTCTTGCGGGCGATTATCGAAGTAACTCCCGAAGGAAAATACAAGATTCTGGCGGACCAATACGACGGCAAGAAATTCAACAGTCCGAATGACGTCATTGTCGGACCGGACGGGGCGCTCTATTTCACCGACCCCACGCTGGACCTGGTTGCGGGAGAAAAGCAGAAGATTCCTTTTCAGGGCGTCTATCGCTTGGACGACAAGGGCAATGTGCGGCTGCTCACCAAAGACCTGACCCAACCCAATGGTCTAGGATTTTCGCCCGACGGCAAACATTTCTACATCGACGACAGTGAACAGCGAAACATCCGCGTTTACGACTTTGCCACTGACGGGACACTCACCAACGGCCGGGTTTTTGGCGAAGAGCGTGGCGGAAAGGATGACGGCGTGCCCGACGGCATGAAGCTCGATCAGAGCGGCAACATCTTCGTCACGGGGCCAAAAGGGATCTGGGTGTGGGATGCCCAGGGTCATCATCTGGGCACCATCGCCTTGCCCGAGCAGCCCGCGAATCTCGCCTGGGGCGGCAAAGACTACGGCACCCTCTACATCACTGCGACCACTTCGGTTTATCGCCTACAAACTAAGGTGCGGGGCTACATTCCTTACAAGGAAGGTGTGCATCCGCGGATGGACAAGACCCGCAAGAGGTTTTAACCGTGGTTCGAAAGGATAGGTTCGAAAGGACAAGAAGGTATGTCAAGTCACAAGAGAAACCGCTCCTATCTCGCTGCCATATTTCTTATTGGGGCCTTAATCCAGCTCTCAACTTCCTATGCGCAAACCATTCGGGTAGACGCGGCTCCTGATCATGCGACCAATTCTTTCATTCCCACCCAGGCGCTCGGCGCCGGGATCGATCGCATGCCGGCAGCCGCTGTGGAGAAGTACTTCGGTCAGCCGGCGTTGCCGGCTGTGCTCGCCGCAGGGTGGCAACCGGTGACATATCGCCAGAATACGGAACTTGCGGTGGAGGCGTGGCATTGGAATCCGCAAGGGACGTGGAGCGACCCCAGCGGCAAGGGCTATTTCACCGGCAGCGCGACTCCCACCGAAACCATCAAGCATTCCTACGGTTATCCACTTCCCCATCGAGGTTTCACCCGCAATGAGGGCACTGAGACCCAAGGCTTTTCGCGAATGACCGATGGCCATCTGAACACCTATTGGAAGAGTAATCCTTATCTGAGCAAGGCATTCACGGGTGAAGACGACTCGTTGCATCCGCAGTGGGTCGTGATTGATCTGGCGACTCCGCAGCCGGTCAATGCCCTTCGGATCGCCTGGGGTGATCCGTACGCAAAACAGTACCTGGTGCAGTATTGGACAGGAGAAGAGGCGATCAAGCAGCCGACCAAAGGCTCCTGGGTAGCATTTCCCGCCGGCGTGATCGCGAACGGTAAGGGCGGCACCGTGACTCTTCCGCTAACTTCGTCACCCATGACGGTGCGGTTCGTGCGCATCTGGATGACCAGGTCGTCAAATACGTGTGACTCGCATGGCTCCGCCGATCCCCGCAACTGCGTGGGCTATGCGATCCGTGAACTTTATATCGGCACTGCGGATGGGAATGGGTTCCACGACTCAGCGCGGCACACGCCGGATCAGGACCAAACGACCACGTTTTGTTCCTCGATCGATCCCTGGCATGAGCCGTCGGATCTCGGCTCGACCCAGCACGAGCATGTGGGATTTGATCTCTTCTACCACAGTGGCTACACGCGCGGATTGCCCGCGATGATCCCGATCGCCGTGCTCTATGGTACGCCAGAAGACGCAGCGGCGGAGATTGCTTACATCGAAAAGCGTGGTTACCCGATCTCCTACGTCGAAATGGGAGAAGAAGCCGACGGGCAGTACACACTCCCCGAAGACTACGCCGAGCTGTATCTGCAGTTCGCGGCAGCCCTGCATCGCGTCGATCCCAATCTGAAGTTGGGTGGACCGGTTTATACCGGTCAGAATGAGGACATTGTCGTATGGCCGGACGCGCAGGGGAAGATCTCATGGACGGGGCGCTTCCTGGATTACCTGAAATCTCACGGACGCATTCAAGACCTGGCGTTCTTTCCGTTCGAACATTATCCCTATGAGCCTTGCAAGATCAGCTGGAGCAGCTTGTACGATGAACCTACGCTGGTAAGCCACATTCTTCAGGTCTGGCGGGATGACGGTCTACCGTCCAATGTCCCGATGTTCATTACAGAATCGAACAACACCTGGAATACCGGTGAATCTTCGGTGGACATTTTTGGCGCACTCTGGCTGGCAGATTATGTCGGAGCTTTTTTCAACGCGGGCGGAAAGGCGCTCTATTACTTCCACTATCTTCCTCTGGGGGTACACGAAGGTTGCAACGATTCGATGGGCACATTCGGCATGTTTACCACCACTGGAACTTATGAGATTCAGCAGCCAACGTCGCAGTTCTTTGCCAGCCAGCTCATCAATACAGAATGGGTGCAGCCGGGTAACGGCGTGCATAAGACGTTTTCCGGTTCCGGAGATATCTCGGATGCGGCTGGACATTCCCTCATAACCGCTTACGCGCTGCTGCGGCCGGATGCCCAATGGTCGCTGATGCTGGTGAACCGGGACCAGGAGAACGCATACAAGGTGCACATCGAATTTAATGGTGAAGCTGCAGGTGGCAAGAGCTTCTTTACCGGCCCGGTGACCGTGATCACATTTGGCAGCGCGCAATACCAATGGCACCCAACGAAAGAGGGTGGCTTCCCCGATCCGGACGGGCCGGCGGTGAGGGCCTCGGTAAACGCCAGCGCGGACACGGTCTACGAACTTCCGAAAGCCTCGATAACGGTGATCCGGGGAACTATCGCGAGTTCGACGATGAAAACTCACTGAACCGAAAATGTCTTGCGGAGGAAGCAAAATGCGGTCATTCATTACGGTTTCATCTCTGGCGGCGTGTTTTTTGCTTTTCAGCACGAACGGATACGCGAGTGAATTCAAGGTTCTTACCAATCATCTCGGATATGACCCGACCGGCCCGAAGCATGCTGTGATTCTGGGCAAAGCCAGCGATAGCGTCTCCTCTTGTGCGTTGAAAGACTACCGTAGCGATCAGGCGGTTCTCACCGTTCCTACTCAAGCCGCTGGCCCGATAGAGAAGTGGCGAGACTGGTACTTCTGGACCGTGGATTTCGATTCCTTCACCACGGAAGGTGAGTACTATCTCGACTGCGCGTCGAACCAGGGTGCGATCCGGTCGTTCCCCTTCCATGTTCAGCAGCTGATTCTGGAACGGAATACCCTGTCGGACGTCATCTACTATTTCAAAGATGAGCGCAGCTCAGGGAGATTGGACCAGGCCGACCGGCACCTCCCGTTTGATGGGAGCAAACCAGGCACTCTGGATGCGCACGGCGGCTGGTGGGACGCCACCGGCGACTACGGCAAGCACTTCTCCCATCTTTCTTTCTCCACGTACTTCAATCCTCAGCAAATTCCGTTGGTGGTGTACTCGCTTTTCAAAAGTTACGAACAAGTCCGCCAGCGTGGCGCGCCTGAAATGGTCCGCTACCAGGACAGGCTGCTCGACGAAGCCATGTTCGGCGCAGATTACCTGACTCGGGTGAAAGCCCCTTCTGGTTCCTTTTACCGCTCAATGTCGACCGGCGGCGTGAAACAGATTCCCGAGGAGCGCAAGGTTGCCGGAGAAATGAAGCGGTTCGGCATCTATCAATCTGCCAGTCAGGAGCCGCGCGACCTGGTCGAAAATGCCACTAGCGATCTTGAATACCAGGTGAGCTACCGCTCGGGTGGTGGCGTTGCCATTGCCGCGCTTGCCATGGCGAGCACTTTTCCTTTTTCCGGGGAGTATCGCAGTGTGGATTACCTCAGGGCTGCCGAAGACGCGTTTGACTTTCTGGAGAAGAACAATCTCAAGCTGGTCAATGACGGCAAGGAGAACATCCTTGACGACTATTGCGCGCTTACCGCTGCAACAGAACTCTATAAGGCCACTAAGAAAGATCAATACAAAGCGGCAGCCGATCGGAGGGCCAAAAGCCTGATGGCGCGGCTCATCTCCAGCGGTCCGTATCACAACTACTGGCGCGCGGATGACGGCAATCGGCCGTTCTTTCATGCTTCCGACGCGGGATTTCCAGTTGTGAGCCTGCTTTACTATTCCGAAATTGCCGATGTAAATACCAAGCGGGAGGTCCTCGATATTGCCAAGAAGTCGCTGACCTTCGAGTTGGCACTCACGGCGGAGGTGACCAATCCTTTCGGCTACAGCCGCGAGCTCGTGCAGGACAAAGCCGGCAATCGCCGCGCCAGCTTTTTCTTCCCGCATAATAGTGACGCGGCGCCGTGGTGGCAGGGAGAGAATGCCCGTCTGGCATCGCTTGCGACTGCGGCCCATTTGGCGGAGAAATACTTCAAGGACGACCCGCAGTTCTACCATCAGCTTGAAGTTTTCGCCATGAACCAGCTCAATTGGATTCTGGGTCTGAATCCGTTCGACACTTGCATGCTGTACGGCGTCGGCCGCAATAATCCTCAATACCTGTTCTTTGATTCCTGGGAGTTCACCAACGCGCCGGGTGGGATTTCCAACGGAATCACCAGCGGCTTCCGCGACGAAAGCGACATCGATTTCAACCTGACCTACAAGCAAACCGGCGCTGACAATGACTGGCGCTGGCAGGAGCAGTGGCTGCCACATGCCTCGTGGTATCTGCTGGCTGTTTCATCACAGGGTGGCGGTTTCAGTCACTGAGGAAGATGCACCCTAAGCAGAAAGGTTCTTTCGTGACAGCTTCCAACGGACGTGATCTCGCGCTGGGATGTTCTGCAAGCGCACCCTCGTGCCACGGCGCGAACTGCGACTCAGTTCCTCGACCTTGCAGCACCGCGTGCCCTTTCCCATTCGCGCCGTGCAGGTCGACGGCGGCAGCGAGTTCGCCGCCGGCTTCGAACAGGCTTGCCAGCAGCGCGGTTCGCACCTGTTCGTGCTCCTCCCGCGCTCGCCCACGCTCAATGGCGCCGTCGAACGCGCCAACCGCACCCACAGCGAGGAGTTCTACCAGGTTACCGCCTGTTCGCTGGAGATGAAAACACTCAATCGCGAGCTGCGGCATTGGGAAAAGATCTACAACACCGTCCCCCCTCATCAGGCGCTCGGCTACTAACCCCGCGGCAGTTCCTGCGGCAGAACTCATCCCAACGAAAGGAATGAAAGTGTCACTCATCTCCTGGACGAGTACCGGGCTTTGCACGTTAAGTCCTGACGCAGCTATAATTTGGAAGGAACAGCCCGGAGGAATTGGACTTACAGGTCCGGCTGCCACAAATTGTTGTTTCGTTCCCATGGAGAGAACGAGCCCTCGACACCGACACAGATGACGCGAAAGACGGACAAAACTAAGAAGACGCCGGGAACGTGGCGCATCAATCCCGAACTCGCCCGTCAGATCAAGGGCCAGGCGAGCTCTGGTCAGCCGCGCCGGTTTCGCAAGAACGAGGTAATTTACGACCAAGGGACCATATCAACCAAGTTCTACTTCGTGGTTTCGGGACTGGTTCAGGTTTCGATTGTGCGGGAGGATGGAGTGGAGGTGGTACTCGAATTCATGGGGCCCGAGACGATCTGTGGCGAAGGGGACGCGTTCGACCGGCTGCCGCGGTTTTCCCGAGCGGTCGCGCTGGAAGAAACCGACACCATCGAGTTCGACGCGGCGCGGATGGAGAAGGTGTTCTCTCAGCACCCGGAGTTTGCCTCCGCGTTGTTGCGGGTGATCAGTCTCAAACAGCGGGTGCTGGCAGTGAGACTCGAGCATCTCGCCTCGCGTGAACCGGAGGAACGGATTATGGATCTGTTCCATCGACTCCAGGAGATGTTCGCGATCGACCATCCGGGCGGGAAACTCCTCGTCACGCGTCTCACTCATGAGCAGATCGGCGCCATGACCAGTACGTCGCGGGTCACCGTGACCCGCGCCTTGCGGGCCTTACGTGAAGCAAACAAGATAGACATTCTCGGCGGTTATATTCTTTTGAGAACTCCCCGCAACGAGTGAGATGCCGCTTCGGGTTTCGCGTCCATCGGCGCGCATCGATTGGTTGTCGCGGTCGTGTCTCGTCCCTCTGGCGTTCGCCTCTATTTATTCTCAGCTACTGCCCCGCCGGATGATTGCAGAGAACGATCGTCTTCACGCCCTGCTGGTGAACAAGCTTTTCCATAGCGTCGATAGTTGCCTCTAACGGTACCGAGGCAGTCACCAGGCGCATGACGTCGAGCTTGCCGCTGGAAATCAGCTCCACGGCCTTGCGGAAGTCGTTGGGACCGAATCCGAACGAGCCGGTGAGTAGAACTTCGTCGTAATGGATCCGATTGATCTCAACAGGGAGGGTGGAACCCGCAGGCATACCGGCGAACAGGTTGATCGCGCCCCCTTTGCGGACAACAGCCAAGGCGGTCTGCGCGGCCGCCACGTCGGCAACCGACACGACCACCTTGTCGGCGCCTTCGCCCGCGGTGGCCCGGCGAACTGCGTCTCCCGCGTCTTCGTGCCGCGCATCGATGACGACGTCGGCGACTGCGGAGGCCACCTTCAGCCTTTCCGGCGTAATTCCACTTACGATGACGGGATGCGCTCCAATCCACCGCCCGATCTCGGCCTGGAGCAAGCCCATCACCCCGTCTCCGATGATGAACAGCGACTCTCTCGCTTTCACGTCGATGGAAGAGAAAGCATGCAGACAGCAGGCCACAGGCTCCGCAAAACAGATCGCAGTCGAGTTCGATGATTCCGGCAAGGCAATCATGCCTTGCGAAACCAGACGCCGAGGAACCCGGACAAACTCGCTGAAACCTCCGGGATCGAGGGCTTCCTCGAAAAGATGAGGACACAAGCTGTAGCGCCCGCGCAAGCACTGAGGGCACGAACCGCAGGGGACGTAGGGTGCTACGACAACCCGTGCTCCACGCTGCCACTGGCCGGACCCCGGCGCCTCGACGATGACTCCGGAGATTTCGTGGCCCAATCCGGATCCGGGACGAATCTTGGGGTGGCCGCGCTGGAACGTCTTGATGTCGGTCGCGCAGATGCCGCAAGCTTCCACCGCCAGCACCACTTCTCCGCTTTCGGCTTGAGGTACCGGGATTTCCTCGATACGAATATTGCCAGGACCGTAATACTTGAGCGCCTTCATGCTGACCTCGGATTCTTTCGGAAGCGGACCCCTCGTACTGCGTCCTTGCGAACAGAAATGACGATGCGGTCCGACTGGTTTAAGAGGCGCAAGGGATTGCCGTCGACGCACAGTGCGGCGCCGTCGCGTACCTTCTCGACCGCGATGCTGACATCCTCAGAGAGTGTGACGTAACTGGAAATCATAGGAGCTGCGCGCAGCAAGGCGGAGGCACTCATTTGCACCTGCACCAGTGGCAAGCTGCAGACCAGGCATCCCGCAGGAAGACCTGCGAGGGCGGCGAGACAAATACCACCAGAAACGGCCTTTCCGAAAAAGGCAGGCTCGGCGAATCCGGCCACGACGGTGCCGACGGATTCTCCCTCCGCAACTACGGTCTCCCCGTCTTTGCTGCTTCTCGTCACTCTGGTTTTCGAAGTCGCAACCGGTCGAGGCGTGCCCAGTTCGAGTTTTCCACGCAAGCATGCAGCGGCATCAATATCCCTGACCTGCCCATCGATGGTTCCAACCACCGTATAGCCGATCACCACGTCATTGAACGCTCGCCCCAACAAGTCGTCGTTCACGCTGGCGGTGAGGCAATCCATGTTCCAAGTTTCGAGCTTGTCCGGGTGCAGTTGCGAAGCTTCGCTGGCACGGCAGGTGACCAGACGCCCGACATTGGTGGAACCAGCACCGATTCCGAGGATTGGAGTCCGGCAACCCACCTCGATGCAGACTTGGGCAACATCGGCGAGGGTTCCATCGCCGCCCGCCACGACCAGAGCAGCGATGTTCTGCCCGGCCATCCACCGCGCCAGAGCACGCGTTTGATCTCGGCCGCTCGCCGCTCCGACGTCGTGGACCACCACCCGGCCGCTCCAGCCTGACAGGGCTGCCGAACCTGTCTGCCCGGGTCCGGTCAAGACTTCTTCCGCCCCGATGCTGGAGAGAGCGTTTCTCATGGCCTGCAAGGCCAATTCAACACCGCTGCCCGCCGATGGGTTCACAATCGACCCGACGCGCCGCCACTTCTCAGCCATGGACCGCCTCCACCAGCGATGCCGTGATGCCGCCAGGGTCCGCCGACTGCCAGACGTTGCGGCCCACTGCCACCCCTTTGGCGCCAGCGGTCAGAGCTTCGCGCGTTGAGGAAAGAAGTTGCTCCGAGCTCTGTTTCGACCCGCCGAGAACCACAACCGGACAGTAGCAACTGCTCGTGACCGTTCGAAAGCTCTCGACGCTGCCGCTGTACCGGATTTTGATTAGGTCTGCTCCGAGTTCTGCCCCGACCCGCGCGGCCACAGCGATCTGGTCGACGGAAACTTCGGACGCGGCAAATCCTCCAGGCAACATTTCCGCCAGGAGAACCACGCCCCAGCGGTCGCAATGACTGGCAAGATTGGCCAGCGCTTGCAGGCTGGCCGATTCGCCGGGGGCGCCCACAATTCCCATCGCGGCCACGGCGTCCGCACCTAACCGTACCGCATCCTCGACCGTCAAAGCAGGTTTGTTATCAGACCACTCGCCCGTGAGGGCGGTAGGACCACAGTCAACACGAACAATGATTCCGACTCTGCCGAATAGGCCCGAAAAACTTCGCGCCAGACCGGGAGTAATGAGCAGCGCGTCGGCGCCATTTTCCGTGACGGCACGAATCAGAGGTTCCGGACGCTCGAGTTTCGCGAGGGGTGTAATGCCGGCGATCCCGTGGTCAAGAGCCACAATGACGGTCTTGCCGTCCTGACCCAATAACCGATTCAACCGAATTTCCTTTCCTGGACTCATTCTTGGACCTTTCCGCTCAAAGCGCGAACTTCAGTGCACGAGCATCGGAAATCGCGCCAAGAGCTAAGCTCGCAAAATATGCCTCTTCCTCGACCGGGCATTTTGTCTCCGGGGCACTGATTTTCCGCGTTGATGCCTGGGTCTCAAGGCGGCGACTGAGTTTCTGATCTTGAGCTCAGTGGCCAACACAATTTTCCGCGCCGGTTCCTCGTTACCGCTGATGCGGCTTAATAACAGACGCGCTGCCGTCCGCCCCAACTGATATCCCGGCTGGTAAACGGCCGTGAGTGCTAGATCAGAAAACTCAGTGATGTCGAGCCCATCGAAACTGACAATCGAAATATCGTCGGGACAGGTAAGCTTGAATTCCCGTACCGCGGAAAGGGCCCCCAATGCCATCAAGTCATTGGCGGCAAAGATTGCAGTCGGGCGGGGAACCAGGCGCAGCAGGCGTACCGTACAGGCGTATCCACTGGCCCGGTCGAACCGGCCTTTCTGCACATATTCGGGGTCGATCGAAATTCTGGCATCACGCAATGCCCTGCGGAAGCCTTCGAGCCGGTCCCCTGCATTCGTCAGATGGAGAGGCCCGGAGATGATCGCGATCCGCCGGTGTCCCATCCGGATAATGTGTTTTGCAGCCTCGTACGCGCCTTTGTAATTGGCCACGACGACCACGTCGCCCTTCCAGCCCTCGGGCACGCGATCCAGACAAACCATCGGGGGACCGGAGTTGGATGAAATGGTACTGCCCACGGCGGGAATGATCAGAAGTCCCGCGGGCAGGAAAGACCATAGGTCATTCAGGTACGAAATCTCTTTCTGCGGATCATCGTCTGTGTTACAGAGGATCAGCCTGTAGGAATTCTCATAGGCGATGTCCTCGACGCCGCGTACCACCGACGGGAAAAAGGGATTTGTAATGTCGGGGACGATCATACCAATGATGTTCGTACGATTCAGGCGCAGTCCGCGCGATAACTGGTTGGGCTGGTACCCGAGGTTTCGAATCGCACCCAGTACGCGCTGGCGCAATTTCTCACGCACCGACAGGCTTCCATTGATCACGTTAGAAACGGTACCGATCGACACACCCGCGGTTTCAGCGATCTGGTGCATCGTGATCCGCGCCGGCGTGCTGTTCGTGTTCTTCCCGTTATTCGCCACAAGTAAACTCGCAACGTCTCCCGAGCAAAGTCGGCAAGAGCTTCCATTCTCGACAGGTGATGGTGAGGAGCATATAACACAACACTCTTAGTGCCCCGCTGGTTCCGAATCCACTACGCACCGAAACCCGATTGCTCCCGAGCGATCCAGGCTGGGTGCCATCAGCAAATACTTTCCGTGTTCTGAAAGCCGGTATGCCTGCGGGAAGTACCAGCGCGAGCCTTGCGGCTGGTAGTGGCTGCCACCACGCAGAATCGCGGCGCGAGTATGTTCGTCAATGTACTCGTCTGTCCACTGCCATACATTGCCGACCAGATCCATCACGCCAAAAGGACTAGCTCCTTTCAGGTGCGCTGTGACATCGCTCGGTGGGGCCATATCGCGTCCTACATCAGGCTTCGGAACAGCGTCCTCGATCCAATCATCTCCCCAGGGATACACTCGCGCATCGGTGCCTTGGGCGGCATACTGCCACTCCCATTCATGCGGCAGGCGCTTGCCGGCCCACTTTGCATAGGCGCGAGCGTCTCCCAGCGAAACCCAGGTCACCGGCTTGTGCTCCCATCCCTGCGGAAAAGAGCCGTGCTTCCAGTCCTTCAGAAAATTATGGTCATCGGCTGGGCGATACTGAGTGAAATCGAGGAAGCTTTTGAACTCAGCATTGGTGACCGGATACTTGTCGATCCAGAACGAACGAATGTGAATTCGCTGTGTGTGATAGCGGCGCGGCGACGGTTCCCAGGGATATTGAACGTCGACTCCCTCGTCGTTCATGCCTTCAATCTCGATACCGTTTACGCGAAAGGTGAAGTCAGCTTCGGGAATGTTCACCATGCCGGCCGGATCCTTGGCGGTTCTTGGCGCGGGTGGAATCTCGACCAGTTGTTGCGGGAGAGTACGCCATTCCCGGGAGAATGCGCTGAGCGGTTTCTGACTGAGGTTTTGCATTGTCATCAGCAACTTGGTCAGCCCGGCATCGTCCACTGCCGAGGTTTCCAGCACGGCACCGTATCCTTCGGCTTCCAAATTGAACTCGAGTACTAATTGGTCGCCCTCGCGCTTGGGCTGGAGTTGCGCTCCGTGCCACAAATCAAAGTAACGGGCGCCCTGCTTGTACGGCAGCACCAACTGACGTCCTTTAACGTCATAGTGATTGCGGTTCACAATTGTCCATAGAGTCGCGTCTTTTTCCGGCCATTTGCTGGCGAAGACTCCAAAGTTCTCGGTGAAAATATGCGGCTCCCAATCCGGACTGACCAGCAAGGAGGCGAAGGCGCGTTCGATGGTTGCAATCCGGCGCAAGGCCTCTGCGTCGCGCGGAGTCATCTGGTTCCAGATTCCCCAGATGTTCTCCCAGCTCTCAAAACCAACGCCGTTGAAGAACGCTTGTTGGAGGTCATCGAGGTGGTCGTGCTGCCACCGATTGCACATGTTCACCATGTGCCGCGGTTCCAGCCACTTGTAGCGGCTCACGGAGGGAACAAAATCATATTTCCAATAGCCCCAACTGAAATTGTTGTAGGCCAGCATTTCGTCGGCCGCAAGGGGCGCCTCCGGCTCCAGCGCCAGCGGGTGACTGGTTTTGTCGGAAGCGCGACGAAATGATGCCGGCATCCCCTCCTGCGTATCGCCGTTGATTCCATCGGCATCCACCGAGGCAACCTCGCGGGCAATCGCTTCCGAATCGGGCACGCCCTCATTGTGTGTGCCCTGGTCCCAAACCATTACCGGGAACAGGACGCGGATGCCGCGACGGTGGAAGTCACGCAACATCTGGCGAACGGCATCCTCGCCCCCAGGGAGATCACGGAACAGATCGTACTGGCTGCGGCTGTCGATACCCATGTTGGGGTACGTGTGCCAGATGAGCACACTGTCGATGCCCCCATAGCGCTTTTCGAGATCGTCCACATAGCGATCCACAATGTAGCGGTGGTCATCCCGATCATAAAAATAAAGGTCATGGACCATCATTTGGGGCTGGACGAAGGCGGTCTGTGTCCACTTCAGCTCGGGCCGATCATACTGCGAGCCGTCGTACCCCATTCGGATGAGGTGCTCCGAACGCCAGTGGCGGATGTCCGCAAGCCAGGCACCGATTTCAGCCCGGCTGCAGGTCTTGGGTTTTGCCGTCGAATTCCACTGCGGGACCGGAGCACAGTCTGGACCGGGGATTTGTTCCCACACCGGGGGATATGCGGTATCTTGGGCCGCGGCGGCGGATGCGATCAGCAGCAAACCGATCCATGCCAAACGAGCGAAAAAAGGTGCCAAGCGCCAGACCTCCCGCCGGGAAAGATTGAAACCGTGAGCCAATATAAAAGCTTTCATTTGGGAAAAAATGTATCCAGAGTTACTGAAATGGTGCCTGAGCCGTATTATTTTAGCTCCGTCCCAAGACAGGGACTGCTGTATGCGCCCAGCGCAAATGAATGCTTTCATTTGGTGGGCCGGGATTTCCTGTCACTGATCGAGAGCTCATTAGCTCTACGGGGAGGCGTTCATGTACTCCGTCTCAGCGTTCAAGCTGTCAACTCTGTTGGTTCTTCCTCTGCTTTTTCTGGCACTCATGACTTCGAGCACGCCCGCTCTTGCCCAATCCACGTTCGGATCGGTCATCGGTACCGTCTCGGACATGTCTGGCGCCTTGGTAAAAGGAGCGTCCGTTACCCTCGTCAACGTAGGAACCTCTGCACAGAAGAGAATGGTCACGGATGAAACCGGTTCATTTTCTTTCATCAACGTGGAGGCGGGCAAGTACTCGCTTACGGTAGAGGCGCAGAGTTTCCAGAAAGTCGAATTCACCGATCTGGAACTGCAAGCCCGTGAGACAAAGCGGGTGAATGCGAGTCTGAAGGCGGGTGCTGCGACCGAAACCGTGGACGTACAAGGCGGCACGCTCGGTGTCATTGCAACGGATGTCTCCAACATCGAAGCCAATCGAACCGGGCAGGAACTGGTCGATCTGCCGGTGGCAATCTATTCGAGGTCCACCGGTTCCACCAGTCCAATCTCGACGTTGACCACGCAGCCAGGCGTGCAAACCGACGGTAGCACGCTAGTCATCGCGGGCACCACCACGGCCCTTACTGCCGTCACGCTGGACGGGATCAGCACGATGTCCATTGAGTATGCTTCACCAATCACCGAACTCTTTCCATCCTTCAACTCCATTTCCGAGATGAAGGTCAGCGGATCTAACAACAACGCCGAGTTCAGCGGCGTGGCCGATGTCACGACGACATCCAAAGCCGGAACGAATGCTTTTCACGGTGGAGTCTTTGAGAACTATGAGGGTGCGGCGTTGGATGCTGGGAATCCGTTCGCCCGGACCAAGCCAGCGCTGGTCATGAACGACTTTGGCGGATTTCTGGGCGGCCCGATCATACGCAACAAAACCTTCTTCTTTTCCAGTTATGAAGGGTTGCGTTTGCCGAGGCAGACGCCGATGACCACCAATGTGCCGTCCGCGGCGATGCGCAATGGCGATCTCAGTTCCTACTTGACAGCGGCGTACGGCCCCAGCAAACAGATATTTCAGCCGGATGGAACTGCGATCGATCCCGCCGCGGTGCCCTTCTCCGCCGTCGCTGCGAACTTCCTGCAATACCTGCTGCCCTCTCCCAATTACGGACCGGCGGACAGCTATGCCAACAATTACCAGATCAATATGCCGACGCCCATTTCCAGCAACCAGTTCGATGCGCGCGTCGACCAGAACCTCGGGTCGAAACAGCAGGTATTCGGCCGCGTGAGTTACAAGAAGCGGTCCGTTGTGACTGCGCCTCTCCCGAATTGTCCGTGGTTTTGTGAGACGGCAGGTTCACCCTCCACCGGACCGTTCTCGCAGCCAGAAAACGACACAGCGCTGACGGTGGCACACTCCCTCTCAATCTCTTCCGCGCTCCTCAACGAACTCCGAGGTGGATTCAGCCGTTATCATCGCGCGACAACCCTGGATGTCAACTCCCAAACCATGCTGAACAACATCGGGATCACCGGCATTCCCAATGTGAGTACATACGGCGCCGTCCCGAGTGCGCTGATTGGCGGCGCGGCCGACTTCCAACAGACCGGGGGAGCGAACCCCTCGACGCAAATCAGCACCACCATTCAGATTTCCGACAATGTCACCTGGATCAAACACACCCACACGTTCAAGTTCGGCCTCGACTTTCGGCGCTTGAGCGATCACGACGATAATGCTTTCGGAAGTCTCCGTTCCGGACAATACGGCTTCGATGGCTCGTCCGCGGTCGGGCAGACCATCGGCGACCCGTTCGCCTCGTTTCTACTCGGCTATCCAGACTGGGAAACGATCACCCTCATTAGTAATGACAAGATGAACGGCCTGGGTTACTCATGGGGAGTTTTCGCACAGGATGACTGGAAGGTAACTCCCAGCCTTACACTAAACCTCGGTCTTCGCTACGAACTCCATCCGCCGATGACCGAGGGGAGTTCGAATGTAGGGGCATTCCTGCCCGACTATGTGGGTCCAAACGGGCCGGGTGCTTTGGTCGTTCCGAATCAGCAGGCGATTGCGATGGCCAATCCCGGACTGCTGGGCTCCGTCCCGAACACACCGCTGCTGACTGCGGCGCAGGCGGGAATCCCATCCGCCCTGCGCTATACATATAAGAAGGATTTCGGTCCGCGCATCGGGTTTGCGTGGCGGCCATTCCATAATGACAAGACGGTCGTCCGCGGCGGTTATGGCAGGTTCATTCAGGCTCCGCTCGGCTTCGCCCTGGTCGCCGGTTGGGCAGCGACGTCGAGCTACATCCCTTACTACGGAAACTACTACGCCGCGTCAGGGGCGCCGGCGTTTTCCTTCCCTGCCCCCTTCCCGAATCCAATCGGTCAAGCGCAACCAGGCTCCGCCAGCTTCTACTATGCATTTCCAGTTCACTACAAAGACCCGAATGTCCAACAGTGGAACTTCACGCTGGAGCGTGAACTCGGCTTTGGGACCGGCCTTCGCCTCTCCTACATCGGGAACCACGGCAGCAATCTGGAAGTGATGCAGGACCTCAACCAGGTTCACGCCAACACTCTGGGGTACTCCAACGGCCCCTATCAGGGGCGCCCCTTCCAGGACTGGCAGATTCTCGAGAGTGTCACCAACGGCGCGCGGAGCAACTACAACAGCTTCACCGCCGATGCGCACAAACGTTTCGGCAACGGTCTTCAGTTCGAGGGCAGCTATGTGTTCATCCGGGACCTCTCTACCGCAGGCGGCGATAATCCCACTGCCTTGGCGACCGAAGGGGGTAGTAATTGGGTGACGGATCGGTTCAATCCCAGTCTCGATTATGGGAATGTGACCTTTGATCGCCGGCACCGTTTCCTGGCCACCTACCTCTATGAACTTCCCATCGGAAAGGGCAAGAAATTTCTCGGGAATGCCAGTGGCGTCCTCGACCGGATTGTGGGTGGCTGGGAAACCGGTGGCGTATTCTTATTTCAAAGCGGCCCGTTCTTGACTCCGGTTCAAACCACGTGCGACTCCTCCGGTACCAACCTGATTAATGTCACGGGAGCGGCTCGCGCTGACATTGTCTCTGGAGCCTCACTCTACGCGCCACACAGCTCGATGAGCGGATCGAATCCGCTCTATCTGAATCCCCAGGCTTTTGCCGTACCCGGATACAATACCGGGACAGGTATCTGCAGCGCCATTGGAAGATTCGGCAATGCCGGAGTGGGCAGCGTGGTGGGGCCGGGAACCAAAGCCGTTTCGATGTCTTTCATCAAATCCGTTTCCTTCGCGGAAAAAGCGAAGTTGCAGGTGGGCGCAGAAATCTCAAACATCTTCAATCACCCCAACTATGCGCCGCCGAACATGTACGTAACGCCCGGGACCAGTGGCTTTGGCACGATTAGCGCGGTACAGACTGCCGAGGGGGCAGGCCCGCGGATGGTGGAATTCACGGCGCGAATCACCTTCTAAAGGCCTCCGCAGCCCACAAAGTAGCGCTCACCCCGCGAACCAGCGGCGGTGAGCGCGGGGCGGCGGATTTCCGGAACGGGGGTGATTTGTATCGCAAGCCCGCGCGGGGAGAAAAGCGTGGCGGAGTCAATAACCCGGTGTACTCTGTAAGCACCTGGGTGCTGCCGCCATTTTGAAGCGTTCGAAAGGGGCGCACATGTATCAGCCAGAAACCTACTGGGTTGCCTTGCTTTTCATGATCCTTTCCATGCTGTGCTGGGGATCGTGGGCAAGCACGATGAAGCTGACACCAAAATTCCCTTTCCAGCTCTTTTACTGGGACTATGTCATTGGCGCCCTGGCGACGAGCGTTTTCTGGGCATTCACGTTGGGCAGCGCCCGCGGAGGGGAGCTGTCATTCCTTCCTAACCTTCACCAGGCCGACACCGCCCACATCGCATGGGCCCTGGCGGGTGGTGTCCTTTTCAATGTTGCGAACCTTCTGCTGGTGACGGCCATTGATCTTGCCGGGTTGGCAGTTGCTTTTCCTGTGGGCATCGGGCTGGCCCTCGTGGTGGGTGTGTTGTTGAATTTTCTGATCTCTCCAAAAGGAAATCCTCTTCTGCTCTTCGGTGGCGTAGCGCTGGTAGTCGTGGCAATCGTGCTGAACGCAGTTGCCTATCGGCGCCGAGAGATCCAGAGAAAGACTCTGAGCTTGCTCGGGATCGAAATCAGTGTGGCCTGCGGCATTTTGATGGGGATCTCCTATCCATTTATAGTGAAGGCGATTACAGGCAACCATTCTCTTGGGCCTTATGCTGTTTCCTTCATCTTCGCTTTGGGCATCGCTTTTTGCACTATCCCGGTAAATTACTTCCTTATGCGGCGGCCGCTGACGGGCAGTGCGCCGGTGGACATGAAGGGCTATTTCGATGCCCGGGGCCTGGACCATTTCTGGGGAGTTGTCGGCGGAACGATCTGGTGCACTGGAACCACGCTGAACTTTACGGCTTCCCACGCTCAGATTATCGGTCCAGCAGTCTCTTACGCAATTGGCCAAGGGGCAACTATGGTGTCCGCTATATGGGGTGTATTTGTCTGGCGTGAATTCTCCGATGCGCCTGTTTCCGCTCGCAAACTGATCTTACCGATGTTTCTCTTCTTCATCGTCGGACTGGTTGCGGTGGCGATCGCCCCGGTTTTGAGGCACTGAGCATCTCGTACAAAGGACAAAACTCCATGAAGAGTACAACTGCCTTTTCCGGAATCGATCTATCCCAGTTGCAAACTCGCATGTTGATCAACGGCGAGTTGCGGAACGCCTCCAGCGGCAGCACATTCACTCTCCATGATCCGGCGACCGGCCAGGAGATTGCGCGCGTGCCGCAGGCGACGAACGCCGATGTTGACGCCGCGGTGCAAGCAGCACGAACGGCGCTGCAGAATGTGAGTTGGCGGGAAATGTTGCCGGCGGCGCGCGAGCGGCTCTTGCAGAAGCTAGCCGATTTGCTTGAACGACATGCCGACGAACTGGCCAAGCTCGAAACGCTCAACCAGGGCATGTTGCTGGGTGTGGCGCAGGCGGTTGACGTGGGTGCAAGTGTTCAGTGGTTGCGCTACATGGCTGGCTGGGCAACGAAAATCCATGGCGATTCTATCGACATTTCTTTCCCGATGCCGCCCGGCACCAAGTATCAGGCGATCGTGAGACGGCAGCCGGTTGGCGTCGTGGGCGCCATCGTACCCTGGAATTTCCCTCTTCTGATGGCGATCTGGAAAATTGCGCCGGCCCTGGCTTGCGGCTGTACGGTTGTACTTAAGCCGGCGTCAGACACGCCCCTGACGGCCCTGCGCTTTGCCGAGCTTGCGCTGGAGGCGGGCTTTCCGCCGGGGGTGCTTAACGTCATCGTAGGCAGCGGCAGCACTGCCGGCGCGGCCCTGGTTCAACATCCTGACGTCAACAAGATCACCTTAACCGGTTCCACCGAGGTCGGCGTCTGGATCGGCCAGCAGTGCGCTAATACCGTGAAGCGCGTTGCCTTGGAACTGGGCGGGAAAAGCCCCGTTATCGTGCTCGACGATTGCGATCCGGCGGTGGCGGCGGCGGGCGCCAGCGCGGCCATCTTTTTCAACCAAGGCCAGGTTTGTACGGCCGGATCCCGTCTGTATGTGCAGAAGAAGCAGTTCGAGCGCGTAGTCGAAAGCGTTGCAGACACGGCCCGCAACGCGGTACTCGGCTCAGGGTTCGACCCGGCAACGCAGATTGGGCCACTTGTCTCCCAGCGCCAGCGGGAAAACGTATTGCGGTTTATTGATACGGGCGTGAAAGAAGGCGCCCAACTTGTGGCCGGAGGTACAGCTGCGGACCGGGATGGCTACTTCGTCCAGCCTACCGTGTTCGCCAACACCACCGGGCGCCCGCTGACCCTGACGCGCGAGGAGGTGTTCGGACCAGTCTTGATCGCTCAGCCCTACGACGATCTTGAAGAAGTCGTGCGCGAGGCGAACAACACTGTCTACGGGTTGGCCGCAAGCGTCTGGACCTCAAACATCAGCAAAGCTCTCAGGGTGGCGGAGCGCCTGGATGCGGGCACAGTCTGGATCAATTCGCACAATGTGGTCGATCCTAATATGCCTTTCGGCGGTTTCAAACAGTCTGGCATCGGGCGCGAACATGGACGCAGCGCGATCGAGGCGTACACGGAGTGCAAGTCGATTTGTATAGCTTACTAACGGTGTTGGGCGTCCAAGCCGGTGGGGTTACAACAGAGGACTGGAAGGTTTCTTCGCTGTGTGCCTCGTTACAATTATTTGCCCTCATCGTCCAGGCCCTCAGATAGTGTTAACAGGCTCCCGAGGAATCCTAGAAAGACTGCGTCGTTATGTCGAAACCGATAGTTGTCGTTGGAAGCATCAACCTGGATTTGGTCGCAACCACAGAGCGAATGCCAGCCGTTGGAGAGACCGTTGCTGGAAGAGCATTTCAAACTTTTTTTGGTGGCAAAGGAGCCAATCAAGCTGTTGCGATTGCGCGACTGGGATATCCAGTTCACATGCTGGGCAAGGTCGGAGACGATGCTTTCGGTTCGCAGTTACGTCATGCTCTCGAAATCGCCGGAGTTAGCGCCACCGCAGTCGAAACCGCTCCCGGCTCCTCTGGCGTGGCAGTAATCCTTACCAGCAACCACGGAGAAAACATCATCGTTGTGGTAGCCGGCGCCAATGGAGAACTGCAGGCAGCCGATCTGGACAGACACCGTTCTTTGATCGAGGATGCGGGTCTTGTCCTTACACAGCTTGAGATCCCAATGCCAGCCGTCGAGCGACTGGCACACATCACGCAATCTGTGGGTGTTCCCCTGATGCTAGACCCCAGCCCCGCGCAGCCGCTTTCCAGCGCTCTTCTGCGATGTCTGGATTGGATCACGCCGAATGAATCAGAGACACGCGTTTTGCTAGACCTGGATGAGGGCGAAGCTATTCCGGATGTCGCTCACAGAGCTGCGGAAGAACTCCTCCAGCGGGGACCCCGCAACGTTCTACTCAAACTGGGTGAGCGTGGAGTGTTTCTGGCGCTGCAGAACGGCGACCGGTTTTTTGTCCCAGCCTATCGGGTGGAAGCTGTGGATACCACGGCGGCGGGGGATGCCTTCAATGGCGCGTTTGCCGTGAGTCTGATCCGTGGCAAGTCCCCCAAGGAGAGCGCGGATTATGCTGCGGCAGTAGCCGCAATCTCTGTGACTCGGCATGGCGCCCAGCCATCCATGCCCAACAAAGACGAGGTGGAGCGGTTTCTGGAGCAGCAGGTTGGCGGTGACCAGTGATCACCTTTTGGCAAGGAGCGGGCCCATTTCCGTTGTGACTACGTTACACACAATTACAACGGGTTGACTGACGTGTCTGATCTCGCTCAGACAAACAGTTGTTGATCTGGTCTTGACGCCGAAGCAGCCTGCAACATCAGCCTGACGTTTGCGCAAAACGACGGCAGGCAACGCAAATGCGATGGTCACATTCATCCAGGATGGCTCTCAGAGTCCTCAAACAAATGGGTGTGTCTCGCCGAAATGTCATCGGCCGAGAATGGCGCGAGTCTTTCTCGTCCGAAGCATGAACTTTGAGTCTGCACTGACCAAGTCGTCCATCTTCACGCGGGTGTGCCAGTCGTCCATGTTGCTGACGCAGAAATGGACCAGATCGCGCAGGTGGCGACGCGCCAAAAAGAAAAGTAGTAGCCGCCACAGAAACAGAGAGTAGTACCGGCCCAGAGCCAAGGTAACGGGAATCGCAGAAATTTTGGGGCATCATCCTCCGGAATGCAAGATTCATCACCGCGCCGCAGTTATGGACGCCCGGCCGACTACAATGGCGGCCATGAGGGTGCCCCTCTGGCTCAAGATCGGCTGGACCGTCTGGGTGATCGCCTGGGTCCCGTTCTACTGGAGGCAATACGGCCTGCAAAACTTCCTGTTCTTTTGTGATCTGGGAAACCTCTTCCTCATGCTCGCCCTGTGGTTGGAGAGCCCTCTGATTTTCTCCTGGCAGGCGACCGGACTGCTGCTGTTCCAGACCCTCTACACTATCGACTTGGCTGGGGCTTTCAGCACTGGCTCGCACATCGTCGGCGGCACGGAATACATGTTCGATCCCAACCTACCTTTATTCATTCGCCTGCTCAGCTTGTTTCACGTGGCCACTCCTCCGCTGCTGCTGTGGGCCATCCGGCGCCTGGGTTACGACCGCCGAGGATGGCTCTACCAGACGCTGACCGCCTGGGTGGTGGTTCCCGTCAATTATTTCTGGCGTCCGCAGTTCGACGTGAACTGGGCCCGTGGCCCCTTCTTCCGCCAGCAACACGCTATGCCCGGCCTGCTTTACCTGCTGGGACACCTAGTCGTGGTCACGCTGTTTGTGTATTTTCCCACCCACCTGCTGCTGCAATGGTGGGCCCGACGTGGAGGCTTCCTGCTGGCCGGAGGGAGAGGCGACGTCCATGACCTAAAACCAGTTTAGAGAAAATGAGAGCACGCAGTTTAGGTCTCTGCTCGAACATATAACGGCACAACTCGAATACGCGCCTCACATAGCGGCGAGATCTTCCCCCAAGACCTCGGCATCGTGTCCCCGTGCGCGCTCTACGGAGCATCACGGCGTCACCCGATGGCCGGACGCTCTATTACGGCGCGCGGCTGGTGGAAGCCAACATCTGGAAGGTGGAGCGGCCCGAAGGCCGCCAGCGATAGCCGTGGTGCTTGCCTCTGATTGCGGGCGTATGACGTCGGGGTTCTATCGGGACTGCTCCGGCGAGATGGTGTATTTGGGCGGAGGAGTCGTAGCGGAGCAGTTTCGATAGAGGCGTGAGAAGGAAGCCGCTGGTGCGGTCGGGGCAGGACGCTTCGGCCTATGGATTTCAACTGCTTCGGTAGCCGGGTTGGTTGCGAAAGGAGCGCGGCGCCGAGGAAAGGGACGGAGGAGAGTGTGCGAGCGCCAGGCATGCAAGGCCCTTCGGCTCGGGTGGTTGAGTCGGCATAGCAGTTTTTTTCACCCTCAAGGAACACAGGCAGTGAGCATGGGGAGACGCATGCGAGAGTGGTCGGGTCTAGCAGGCGATCGGGACGTGTCATAAATACATGCAAGTCTGTGACCTGATCCCCTGAATCCGCACGAAATTGAATATGATTTCGTCGAAGGAGCGGAGCGTTCTAGTCCGTCGCAATCGACGCGCACAGGTGCGATGGGATCGTCTTTACCCTCGCTTGCCCCGTGGATTCCCCGACCCCGCATTCTGCACCCTTATCCTGCCGCCCGCTTTGCCGCCACTCATCCATGGTAAGAGCCGTATGCGGAAACGCGCGTGTACGGATCTGTGCGGGGGGCGATCAGCGATGGTCGGCTCTACCGCGACAGTAACTCCAGGGGACCCGACTTGCGCCCTTACCTCCGGATCCCTGATGATGCTCTCAAGAACTTGTCTCTTGCTAGCACAAGCCATGGCTAATGCTCCAACGTTTTGAAGAACTGCATGCACCCCCAGCGGGGCTTATTTGTTCGCGCAACAACTCTTTCCCTCTGGTACCCTGCATACACCTATGCGCCTTCACCATAGCCTGTTTTTCTTAGTCGCCATAGCCGGTTGCGTCTTTGCCCAAAACGTCCAACCAGTTGCCGACCGCCTCGCCGCCCAGGACGCACTTTTCGAAGAGCAATACGAGTCGGATCTCCGCAACTTTCCTGAGCGTGCTACCGCCGTCGGCGACTACCGCTACAACGACAAGCTCGCCGAGTACTCGCTCGTTGCCATCGTCCAGCGCCACAAGACCGACGAGGCCTTCCTTGGCCGACTTGAAGCCATCCCGAGTACGGGCTTCTCCGAGCAGGACCAGCTCTCCCACGACCTCCTGGTTCGGGTTCTTCGGCAGCACATCGCCGACTTCGACCTCAAAGAGTATGAGATGCCAATCAACCAGCAGAATGGCATCCATACCAGCCTTGCGGATCTGCCGCTGTCCGTTCCTCTCAACTCGGTCAAGCACTACGAGGACTACATCGCCCGTCTTCACCAGATCCCGCGCGTCCTCAGCCAGACCACCGAAGTCCTTCGCGCTGGCATGAAGGACAAGCTCATGCCCGTCCGCTTCCTCCTGGAGAAGCTTCCCGTCCAGTGTCAGGGCATCATCGATGCCGACCCTTTTCTCATTCCAACAAAGAAGTATCCTGCGAGCATCTCTCCCGAAGACCAGAAGCGCTTGACCCAGCAGATTACTGATGCCATCAACATCGACGTCATCCCTGCGTACAAGACTTTCGCGAACTTCCTCCGCACGGAATACGCCCCCGAAGGTCGCACTAACCTCTCTATTACCTCTCTGCCAGACGGCCAGAAGCGCTACGAAAACTACATCTACGCCCGGACCACCACCCACATGACGCCGGACGAGATCCATCAACTCGGGCTCCGCGAGATCGACCGTATCCAGGCCGAGATGACGGTCATCGCCAAGAAAAAGGGCTTCGCCGACCTTGCTTCATTTCGGGCCTCACTCAAAACCAATCCCAAATACATCCCGACCTCCTCGGAGCAGATTCTCGAAGATTTCCGCCGCTACATCGCTCAGATGGAGCCTAAACTTCCCGAGCTCTTTACCTTACTTCCGAAGTCGCCGGTCACCGTCGAAGCCATACCCGCCTTCCAGTCCGCGGCTGCCACCCACTACGTCACCGGCACGCCGGATGGCAAGCGCCCCGGCCGCGTCGTCGTTGCCACTTCCGACTTCGCGCAGCGCTCGCTCATCGACGACGAGGCGATCGCGTACCACGAAGGCATCCCCGGACATCACATGCAGCTATCTGTGCAGCAGCAGCTCACCGGATTGCCTAAGTTCCGCCTCCATGGTCTCGGCTTCAACGCGTACGTCGAAGGCTGGGCCCTGTACGCGGAGCAACTCGGCAAAGAGGTCGGCTTCTACCAGGATCCCGTCTCGGACTACGGCCGCCTCTCCTCCGAGCTCTTCCGCGCGGTACGTCTGGTCGTCGACACCGGAATCCACTCCAAAGGATGGACCCGCGACCAAGTCGTGGACTTCTTCCGCAAGTCCGGCGCTGTCGATGAGCCCACAATCCAGTCCGAGACCGACCGCTACATTGCGTGGCCGGCACAAGCCCTCAGTTACAAGCTCGGCCAGATCAAGTTCCGCGAACTCCGCGAACGCACCCAGAAAGAATTAGGCCCTAAGTTTGACATCCGCAAATTTCACGACGAGATGCTCGACGGCGGAACCCTCCCCCTCGATCTCCTCGACGCCCGCACGGACAAATGGATCGCGCAACAGAGATCAAAGTGACATTACTGGGAAATAGCTGCGAAGCGTAGAGCTGTGTAGTAAGGATTTCCAACTTGGCGGGTGTAATTGCGGATTGGGGAAGAGTTGCCGACAATCCAAAAGTTATTTGTCCTGGCTCGGACCGAAATGCGGAGTACGGCCACTCGTACAGACAGTCCTGTCATTCGACGAAATGTCCCTTGTCCCTCGAAATGGCATAGCTGAGTGGCGCGAAAGAAAGCATCTGCAATCTGACCCTTGACAAATCGGGCTTTCAGGGCAATGATTACGACTAATAGTCGTATATGGGCTTTGGTCGATAATGGCTAACAGTCATAAATATCATTCTGCCGCTCTCATCGAAGCTCTCGCTTCCGAGAACCTCCCCCACTTGCAAAGCATGGGACGCCGCCAGCGTCGCGCCGCCGAAACTCGTGTGCGCCTGTTCCGTTGCGCGCTCCAGCTTTTTGCCGAGCGCGGCTTCCCCAATGTCACGGTGGAAGACATCACCGAAGCCGCGGATGTCGGCAAGGGCACTTTCTTCAACTATTTCGAGAGCAAAGACCACGTGCTGGGTGTGATGGCTGAAATTCAGCTGGGTAAGGTGAGAGAAGCCGTGACGCTCACCGAATCTGGCAAGCAGACTATTCACTCAGTGTTGCACCGTCTGTTCCTTCGCGTCGCGGAGGAACCTGGGCGCAGTCCCGACCTCGCCCGTGCCCTGATCTCCTCTTTTCTGGCAAGCAAGCGAGTTCGTCATCTTATCGACCGCAACCTGTCCGAAGGCCGCAAGATGGTGGCCCAGGTTGTGGCCGCAGGGCAAAAGCGCAGAGAGATCGACTCCCGCTTGGAAAAAAAGAAAGTTGCGCTTCAACTCCAGCAGGCGTTCATGGGAACACTCCTGCTTTGGTCGCTGGAGGGCCAGCCTGCGCTCGAAGCTTGGATCGAAGAAAGCTTTCAACACTTTTGGAGGGCAATCGCCATCTCCAGTTAAGAGCAAAGGCCAAGAGTCAAAGCGATGAAATATGATTTCCGTACTGTCGTTATCCTTTGGCTGGCCACTCTGATCTGTGGCGCGATCAGCGCAGCCCAGGAACTAACGCCCTACCGCCTCACGTTACGTGATGCTATTCAGAAGGCGCTACAGGCCAACCTCAACGTGCTCGTTGCCGACACCCGAGTCGAGGAAGCCGAGGGCACTCGCATGCGCCGCTTATCGGCCGCGCTGCTCCCGCAGGTACGCGCGCAGAGCTACGCCAACCTGCAGAACCGCTCCCTGAGCGCTTTCGGGATTTCGTTACCTGGCGTCCCTGCGGTGGTTGGACCGTTTTCCAATTACGATTTTCGCTTCTATGCGGAGGAGAACATCGTCGATCTTCAGAGTTACCGCGGGTGGAAAGCCAGCGAACGCGCCCTTGATGCCGGCAAAATGGATTATCAGGATGCGCGCGATCTCATCATCCGTGCCGTTGCCAGCCTCTATCTCAACGCCCAGTCTGCCGCGGCGCGTGTCGATGCCGCCCAATCCCGGGTGACCGACTCGGATGTCTTGTACAAGCTCGCGAAAGACAAGCACGACGCTGGGACCGCGACAGGCGTGGATGTGCTGCGCTCGCAGGTACAGCTTGCGAATGACAAGCAGGCTCTGCTGGTCGCGCAGAACCAATACAAACAATCGCTGCTCGCTCTCGCACGTAACCTGGGCATGAGGCCGAGCACGCCTTTGGAACTCGCGGAGCCGCTCCGCTATCAGCCCTTAGTCCAGCCTCAAGCCGAGAGCCTTGTTCCCTCGGCACTCCTAGCGCGCCCCGATTACCTGTCGCTTGCCAGCCAGCGCCAGGGGTTGGTCGAGCAGCAACGCGCCAGCCGTGCCCGCTACTATCCGAAGCTAAGCGTCAACGGGAACTATGGCGAACTTGGCCGCAGCATTGGAGGCGTGCAGGGCATAGGCATCATTCAAGGCCAGATCGACTTTACGGTGTTTGATCGCGATCGTAGCGGCGAGGCGCAGGAACTTGCCAGCCGCGTCAAACGCATCGACGATCAAATCGCCGATTTGCGCCGCGGCATCGAAGAGGAAATCCGCGATGCGCTGCTGAATCTCGAATCCGCGGCCGAACAGGTCGCTGTCGCCAAGGAAGGGCAGGATCTCGCGGAGCGTGAACTCGAACTTGCGCAGGATCGTTTCCAGTCGGGTACAACCAATAACGTTGAAGTGGTGACTGCCCAAGACGAACTCGCCCGCGCACAGGAGAATTACATTCTTGCCGTCTCGAGCCACGCTGACGCAAAGTTCGCGCTGGCGCGAGCCGTGGGGGATACGGAGAACAATATTGGGCAGTATCTGAAGAATCCGTAAGCGATTTGTCGACCGGGCTGTGATCCAGGGTTATGCGATCTAATGTTCACGCCCGCGAGGTTTGAAGCCATGAAACGACTTATACCTATTCTGATCCTGCTGGCTGCGGTGATCGCCGCCGGCGTCTATTTTTATCCGCGTCTGACCAAAAAGTCGGGGCCCGAAAATCGGATTACGCTTTCGGGCAATATCGAAGCGCACGAGAGCCTGGTGAGCTTCAAGGTTCAGGGACGCATCGTCGATCTGCCTGTCGAGGAAGGCCAGTCGGTTGAGCAAGGCGCGTTGCTCGCGCGCCTGGATGACGCCGATTACAAGCAGAAGGTCCGGATCGACGAGGCCAGTGTGCACGTGCGCGAATCGAACCTCGCGCTCACGCTCGCTGGAACCCGCGAGCAGGAAGTGAAGGCATCGCAGCAAACCATGCTCGATGCACAAGCCGATCTGCAGGAGAAGAAACTCGACTACGACCGCGCCCAACGCCTCTTCCGCAAAGATGAGGTTTCCGCCCAGGACCGCGACCTCGCGGACACCGCGCTGAAGCGCGCCGAGGCGACTTTCCGGGCAACGCAACAGCGCTACAACGAAGCCGTCGAAGGCAGCCGCAAAGAAGATATCGTGATCGCTCGCGCCAATCTCAGGGAAGCCCACGCCAATTTGGGTCTATCGCGAGTCAACCTGGACTACACAACCCTCCACGCCCCTTCTGCCGGTGTGATCACGGTGCGCCAGGCTGAAGTCGGAGAGGTGGTCGTTCCCGGCACTCCGGTCGTCACTCTCGCCGACCTCGATCACATATGGTTGCGCGCGTATATCGCTGAAACCGATCTGGGCCGCATCCGCTGGGGCCAGGAAGCAACCATCACCACCGACACCTATCCGGGCAAGCAGTACCTTGGACGTGTCTCATTTATCTCCTCGAGTGCCGAGTTCACACCCAAAAGTGTTCAAACTTACAAAGAACGCGTCACCCTCGTCTATCGCATCAAGATCGACATCGACAATCCCAATCACGAACTCAAACCCGGCATGCCTGCGGACGCTCACATCGATCTCGCCGGCGTCAACACACTCCAACCAGGAACAACGCCGGAGAGGTAATGACTGACCAGGCGCAAGCCGCGATCGTCGCCGAGGGGCTTACGAAGAGCTTTCCGGGCGTGCGCGCTGTCGATCACTCAAGCTTTGACGTGCGCTCCGGAGAAATTTTTGGCCTGGTCGGCCCCGATGGTGCGGGGAAAACGACCACGCTCCGCATGCTCGCGGGCATCATGCCGCCCGATGAAGGGACAGCCAGTGTTGGCGGCTTCGACGTCGTTCACGATCCTGAAGGCGCCAAGCACCATCTCAGCTACATGCCGCAGCGCTTCGGGCTTTATGAAGACCTCACCGTCGACGAAAACATTCGCTTCTACGGTGACCTGTTCGGAGTGAGAAAGACTGACCGCGAAGAGCGTTCCGCACAACTGTTGCAGGCAGCCGGTATGAGAGAGTTCCGCAAGCGTCTCGCCGGGAAACTTTCCGGCGGCATGAAGCAAAAACTCGGGCTGGTCTGCGCGCTCACTCACCGCCCCAAGGTGATCCTGCTGGATGAGCCGACCACCGGTGTCGATCCCGTTTCGCGCCGCGACTTCTGGCGCATCCTTTATGAACTGGCCTCGGAAGGTGTGGCGATACTCACCTCTACCGCTTACCTCGACGAAGCGGAGCGCTGTCATCGCGTCGCCTTACTCCATCAAGGTAAGCTGCTCTTCTGCGACACCCCTGCGAATCTCAAAGCCAAGCTGGGCAAAGGCGTCTTGTCGGTCACCTCGTCCGACCCACGCGGATCGCGTGACCAACTCGAGCACGCGGCGGGGATCTCAAGTCTGGTGCTGACCGGTGACGGCCTGCACGTCGTGGTTGACGATGCCGGCCGCCGCATCCCCGAATTCGAGGCACGGCTGAAGGACGCGCACATTCCATTCGACGCGATTCAGCAAGTCACGCCCACTATCGAAGATCTCTTCATCGATGCGGTCAGCAGTGGCAGTGGAGCGTCACTCCATGCCTGAGGACAACAATTCTGTTGTGATCGAGAACCTGGTCAAGCAGTTCGGTGACTTTGTTGCCGTCGATCACATCAGTCTCGACATCCGCAAAGGCGAGGTGTTTGGCTTTCTCGGACCGAACGGCGCCGGCAAATCCACTACCATCCGCATGCTCTGCGGCCTGCTGACGCCTACATCGGGCCGCGCGCGGGTCGCCGGATACGACGTCGGCCGTGAACCCGAATCCGTGCGCCAGAACATTGGTTACATGTCGCAGAAATTTTCGCTCTACAACGATCTTAAGGTGATCGAAAACATACGCCTGTTCGCCGGCCTCTATAGTGTGCCTTCAAACCAGCTCCAAGCGCGAATCGAATGGGCGCTGGAGATGGCGAACCTCAAAGGCCAGGAGAATCTCATTACCGGCACGCTTCCCGGAGGGTGGAAGCAACGCCTCGCTCTGGGCTGCGCGGTGTTGCACAAACCGCCCGTCATTTTTCTGGATGAACCCACTTCCGGAGTCGATCCCATCTCACGCCGCCAGTTCTGGGACCTGATTCAACACATGGCGGAGGAGGGCGTGACCGTCTTCGTAACCACCCATTACATGGAAGAGGCCGAATACTGCAACCGTCTTGCCCTGATCTTTCGCGGAAAGATAGTCGCTCTGGGCACGCCTTCGGAACTGAAGCGGGACTCGATGAAAGGCGAACTCCTGCTGATCGAGTGCGAGCCCCTGGGCAACGCAGTGGAAGTCCTGCAATCCGCTCCGGATGTGATCGATGCCGCGGTTTTCGGTAACGCTCTGCACCTGGTCGTGCGCGATGCTGCCGCCGCGATCCCGCAGGTTAAGAAGTACCTGTCGGATCACAGCATCACCGTTGGCCATATCGAGAAGATACGTCCCAGTTTGGAAGACGTTTTCGTTTCTCTTACAACCGAGCGCGATTCGGGAAAGGAACGGAAGGCATGAGCTTCACCCGCTTCCTGGCCGTGGCTAGAAAAGAGGTTGTCCAGATCCTCCGCGACACGCGCAGCCTGATCATTGTCGTGATTATGCCGGTGATTCTGGTGCTGCTGTTTGGTTACGGTGTCAGTCTCGATCTCAAGGGCCTGCCCATTTTTGTGTATGACCGCGACGGCAGCCAGCAGAGCCAGGATCTCTTGAAGCGCTTCCAGGCCAGTGCGTACTTCGATATTGTGCGGGTCGTGAACGATTATCCCGCACTAACCAGAGCGCTTGACGACGGCCATGCCAGAATGGGGATTGTCGTCCCGTGGGATTTCTCCGAGCGCTTGCACGACGGCGGCCCAGTCCAGGTGCAGGCGCTCGTCGACGGCACGGATGACAACACCGCCAATGTCCTCATCGGCTATGCCCAAGCCGTTGTCCAGGGCTATTCGTCGGACCTCCAACTCGACTGGCTTCGCAACCACGACCAACCCGCCCAGCCTGCTTCCGTCAGTGTTGAAACCCGCACCTGGTACAACGAAGATCTCGAGAGCAGCGCATTCATCGTTCCCGGCGTGCTGGCCCTGGTCATGTCCGTGATCGGGGCCTTCCTCACCTCGCTCACCATTGCGCGCGAATGGGAACGCGGCACCATGGAGCAATTGATTTCAACTCCCGTCACTTCGCTGGAGATCATGCTGGGTAAGCTGGCGCCCTATTTCGCCATCGGAATGTTCGACGTCATTGTCTGCGCCTTGATCGCCATCTACTGGTTCCAAGTTCCCTTCCGCGGCTCTTTTCTAACTCTGCTTATCAGTTCCGCCATGTTCCTGGTGGTCGTGCTTGCGCTCGGATTCTTTATCTCCGTGATCGCCGGAAGTCAACTGGCGGCAAGTCAAATCGCGCTGCTCATCACCTTCCTTCCCGCTTTCCTGCTCTCGGGATTTTTATTTTCGATCGAGCAAATGCCGGTGGTGCTGCAGTGGATCACTCGCATCCTGCCGGCGCGCTACTACGTCTCCGTACTGAAAAAAATATTTCTCAAGGGGACGCCCGCAGCCCTGCTCTACGCCGACCTGGTTCCCCTAACGGTGTTCGCACTCGTGCTGGCAGTGCTTGCCACCCGCGCGTTCCACAAGCGGCTGGCGTAAAGGAGAGGAGAAGCTATGCTGGCGCGCCTTAAGCAGATGTTGATCAAAGAGTTCATCCAGGTCTTCCGCGACAAGCGCACCCGCTTCGTGCTCATCGCTCCGCCGATCATTCAGATGCTGGTCTTCGGATACGCCGCCACTTTTGAGATTCACCACGTTCCAACCGTTGTCCTCGATCTCGACCACAGCCAGGAAAGCCGCGAACTGATCTCTCGTTTTACTTCGAGCCCATATTTCGACGTGCAACGTCAACTGACGGACTACCGCCAGCTCGGCGATCTCATCGATCAAGGGAAGGCTACCGTCGGTCTTGAGATCAATGCCGGTTTCGCCCAGAACCTGCGTAAGGGCCAGACCGCGCCCCTGCAAGTGATCGTCGATGCGACCAATTCGAACACCGCCCTGATCGCCTCCGGCTACATCACGCAGATCGCTCTCGGCTTCGCCCAGGACTACCAGAAAGACCGTATCTACCGCATCTCACCGCAAATGCTGGAGGAAATCCCCTCGGTGCAGCTCGAACCGCGGCCGTGGTATAACCCCGACCTCAGGAGCCGCTGGTTTTTCGTGCCCGGAGTTATCGGCAGTCTCACTCTCGTGCTCGTGGTTGTTCTAACCGCGTTTGCCGTGGTCCGCGAACGTGAAATCGGCACGCTCGAGCAGATCATGGTGACGCCCATCCGCCCGGCCGAGTTTATTCTCGGCAAGACGCTGCCCTCCTTCCTCATTGGCCTCTTCGATGTTTCGCTGATTGGCACTGTAGGAACGCTCTGGTTCCAGGTTCCATTTCGCGGTCAGATTCTGGTGTTATTCGCTGGCGCCGTTCTCTTTTTGCTGTGCATGTTGGGCGTGGGCCTTTTGATCTCAACCGTCTCCTCCACCCAGCAACAAGCAATGGTCACTGCCTTCTTCTTTATTATGCCCGCCATAACTTTCTCTGGCTTCGGATTCCCCATCAGCACCATGCCGCAGTGGCTACAATATCTCACCTATCTCAGCCCGTTGCGCTATTTTCTAGTCGTGCTCCGCGGCACTTATCTGAAAGGTGTGGGCATGGAGATTCTCTGGCCCCAGATGTTCGCCATGGCCGCCCTGGGAATCAGCCTGCTCACGATCGCTGTGCTCCGCTTCCACAAAGCGCTCGACTAAGCCTCCAGCCGCCCTCCCGGTCGAATGATGGGCAAACCGGAGGGAGCCGAATTGATATCTACGTGTCTGAGCTTCGGAATCAAAGCGGGTTAGCTGCTGTAGCGATTGGCAAGGTAGATCTGATCTCTGGCTCCGGCGTGCCCGAAGGTATACCCGGCTGACCACTTCGAACGCGAATTTCTTGGGGACTAGTTGAAGTTCTTAGCGGCACCTGCAAAACTAGAATAAATGGGCAGCGCAGAGGCGGCACGTGGATCTATTTGAAGAGGTTGTAAGGATGAGGCGGGCAGGGCGGCGCGGGGCTCTGGCTACAATCGTGTACACGAACGGCTCGATCCCCAGCTATGAGAGCTCGCGAATGCTTGTCCGCGAAGATGGCTCGATTGAGGGAACGATCGGTGGCGGGTGCGTGGAGGCTGACGTTTGGGCGGCTGCGAAGGAAGTGATGAGCAAGGAAACGCCACGCAAGATGGTTTTCAATCTGAACAATGAAGCGAGCTATGACAACGGGTTAATTTGTGGTGGCACGCTGGAAGTTTTTGTGGAACCAATTCTGCCGCAGCCAGTGGTCTATCTTTTTGGCGGTGGGCATATTTCCATGGCTATGGCGAGAACGGCTAGCGCCGTGGGATTCGGCATAGCGGTGGTGGATGAGCGCGAGGCGTTTGCGAACGCCGTTCGCTTTCCGATGGCGCAGGAGATTTTCACCAGCTACGAAGAAGCATTTGAGAAAATAAGACCGAACGCGGCAAGCTATCTGGTGATCGTTACGCGGGGACACAAGGAAGATATGCGGGTGCTGGCGTGGGCTGTGCGTACCGAGGCAAGGTACGTGGGGATGATTGGGAGTAAGCGGAAAGTTCTTTCTGTGTATAAAGCACTGGAAAACGAGGGCTACAGGTCCGAGGAATTCGAGCGCGTGTATGCGCCGATTGGTCTCGAGATCGGCGCTCTGGCACCCGAAGAGATTGCCATCAGCATTGTCGCGGAGTTGATTGCCGTACGCCGGAACGCCGGCTTGCCGGAGCACAAAAGATTGAAAGCAGAGTCGCGCCCTGCAATCGCCGGTTAGTGGTGTGGGCACACGCCGATTAGTGGGTGCTTGGCAAGAGCTTCGAAAGAAGCGCGGCGAGTGCTTCAGTCGCAAGCTGCGCGCCATGAAGCGTGGCAGCGGGCAGTCCTCCTAGTGCCTCCGAAAGAGTGTTCTGCGTGAGACTCTGCGCTTCCGCCAGAGTACGCCCGGAGACTTGCTCCGTGAGAAAGGAAGCACAGGCGATCGAGGTAGCACAGCCGCGACAAAGAAAGCGGGTTTCGAGAATGCGCCCATTTTCGACGCGTGCCGCAAGCCTGAGAACGTCTCCACAGGCGGGGTTGCTGACTTCAACGATAGCTGTCGCGCCGGCGAGGTCGCCGGCATTGCGCGGATTGCGGAAGTGATCGAGGACGGCTTTACTGAACATACTTATGATCAATCTGCTGTGCTTGGGGTGGTTTTGTTAGCCGCTCTTAGTATGTCTCCCAAGAGAAACAAGTCGGTGAGCAGCGCGCGGAGATGGATTGAAGCGTTGAGATTGTCAATCAACTGGGAGCTGATGGCGGGTTGGGCCAGGACCAGTTCAATGGCGGCGAGAGAATCACGAGCGTCGCGATCGAGCATCGCAAAGAACGCCAGGTATTTGTCGGCTGGCTCAAGGCCTTCCTCTTTGACTGCCATCGCACAGGTCTCCGCGAGCCCCCACAGGGCTTTCACGGCGCGCTGCAAGAACTCACGGACTTGTCCACCTGATTTGCTGCCTTGGTCACTCGGCAGCCCCTGGGCTGCGTAGGCCAGCATAAACTCGTAGCACTCTTCCACAGCTTCACAACGATTCGAGATCTCAGCCAGCATCGGTTAGCCCTCGACCTTCTACCCGGTTGGATGTCGATGGCAAAGAAGACGACGAAGAAGATGTCTCGACCATCCATCGCTTGGGATCGTGCTCTTGCAGATAAAAGTCGCGATCCATCCAGCCGAAGATCATCGATTTCGTGATCGCGAGCTTCTCCGGCCGGAGTCCGAAATAGACATGCATCATTATTAGCGCAATCAGTCCCACGCCCGCCAGCCCGTGCAGCACGTACATCAGGCCCCAAGTCATATCGCTGAACAGATACGGATTCCGGGGAAAAAAGACCGTACGCACGCGAAACATCATGAAGACGCCGGTAACGATCACCGACAGACCGCACAAGATGATGACGCCGTGGAAGAGCTTGTTCTCCAGCGGATACTTGGCAAACTTTCGCGGCGGTGGCGCGGACATTCCGACAAACCGGAGAACCCTTCTCCGTGCATCTTCCAGATCGGTTTTGTCAGGCCAGATCGACCAAAAGTCCAGCCAGAAGGAGGCATGAACGATGTGAAACACGATTGCAACCGTCAACACGGCGCCAGCGATCCAGTGATAGGTTACCCAGGGAAACTGGATGCCCACCTTCGGAAGGAAAGCGGTGAACAGCAATGTCAACATGGACGCTGCCATGATCCAGTGAAAAAGCCGCGCCACCAGCGAGTGCCGCGGAACGCGTTTGGGCAGCTGCGCAGAGACCTTGGAAGAAGCGTCGTCCGCAAATTCTTTGGGCTTGGCGAAATACCGCAACCAAGTGGCGTGAACGATCAGGAACAGCAGCCCTGCGATCACCGCAACCCAGATCAAGAACCAGGCAATATGGATCGGGACACTCTGCCCCCACGGACTCGTGGCCCACTCTAAGAAGCCCATGTCGCCTCCTCAACTCCGCTTACGGCGCGCTTCACCAGATTTCTCATCAGCGGGATCTTGTAGGCATTGAACTGCAATGGGACCGCTCCTTGCACGGCCAGTCTTCCCGCCATCTCACCCGTTGCCGTGTTCCGCGGCTGGCCGCGAACTGCATCTTCGACTGCCTTTAACCGCAACGGACGTGCGGCGGCGCCGTTCACCGCGATGCGGATGCGCTCAATTCTGTCTCCCGATGTCACCATGGCCGAGGCCACGTTCATGAGCGGGAAGTCCCAAACGTTCCGGTCTCGCACTTTTTCAAAGTAAAATTGCGCCCTCGCCCACGTGGACGGAATACGAATGGCCGTAAGCAAATCCCCAGGCTGTAAAATATGCAGCCGTGTAATGTCGATGTCAGGGCCGATGAAGTAATCCTCCGCATCCACCACGCGCTCACCCTTGGGCGTGCGCACAACGAACTTGGCGTCCAGCGCAATCAAGGCCGGCGCTGAGTCGGAGGGATTCACCGCAACACAGCGGTCGGCGTGCAGAATCGCATGCTCGCGGTTGCGGCCCTCCGGCGTATCGGCATAGCAAATATTGCCGCCGGCACGGTAACATGGCCAACCGCCCCGGTAATACCAGCAGCGCGTGTCCTGCGAAACATTCCCGCCGATGGTTCCCTGATTGCGGATTTGCGGCGACGCCACCAATTCCGCGCTCTCGGCCAGCAGACCGTACTTCTGCTTGATGACGGGATGATTCACTACTTCAGTGAGCGTGGTCATGGCGCCGATCTCGATACCGTCGTTACCGTCATTCGTGGTGCGAACTCCCCGCAGTTCCGCGATCCCGCTCAGATCGACCACAGCCTTGGGCTTCCTAATTCGATCCTTCAGCCAGTCGAGGCTGTCGAGCCCTCCGGCCAGCACCCAGGCATCCGGTCCATGCTGTTCGAGAAGTTTCTGCGCATCGGCCACCGAACTCGGCTGATACAACTCGAAAGCGGCCATTACGTCTCGTATGACAGCCATAACTCTCCTTCAACTCTCCGTCAAATGTGGGCCATCAGTGGATGCTGCATCGGACGGCCCGCTTCGAGCGACGTCAGAATCGTGTCGGCGTTCACCGGCGCGCGCTGGAAAATCTCGTCCCCGAGCGCATCCGAAAGGGCGTTCAAGACGGAGCCACACCCGCCTGCAACCGGAGGCTCACCGACACCGCGCGCGCCCACCGGCGTCTCCGGGTCCGGAATGTCCAACGCCGTCCATTGCATGTCGACGGGTACATCCAGAATCGTCGGCGGTTTGCTGTGATAGAAACGCTTGGAAACCATCTCGCCGTAGTGTGGATCGAACACCCACTTCTGGCCGAGCGCATGGCCCATGCCGAGCGTCGAGCGGCCGAGCATTTGGCCACCCAATGCGCGGGGATGAATCACCGTCCCAACATCGCCGGAGGCGAGGAAATCCACAATGTAGTACTTGCCGGTTTCGACATCAACTTCAACCTCGGCGAAGCTCGCAACGTAGGAGAACGTCGCGCCATCGCGTGGGTAGTTGTCCTTGGCTGCCGCCACCAAGCCCTGGCCCGTCAAAGCAGCCACGGACGCCTTCGTCAATTTGTGGACATCGGCGGGCGCTTCGTGGCCATCGTAGACGCCGCCCATCTCAATCGCATGTTTCGCGGCCTGCGCCAAAGTCATGCCGGCCCCGCCGCCCTTGCGGAAGACACGCTCGTTGGCGACTTCGTAATGCTCCGGTTTGCCGCCCAGCTTCTTGGCTGCGATTTCCTGAAGCTTCTTCTTGGCGTCCATCGCCGTCGCATACGCCGCCCGCGTCATCGCGTGGGTTGTCTGGCTCCCGCCGGACACGCAAGTGAAAGGAAGATTCTTTGCCGTGTTACCCCACACCACATCGCATTTCTCCCACGGGACGCCCAGAACTTCCGCGCCCGCGCGATGAACGTCGATCACCGACTCCGTCCCCAGGTTGCCGATTCCAGACTGGAAAGTGATCCGGCCATCCGGCTTGATGACTAAAAGCCCGTCGAACCCGATGGTGCCGCCAACATAACAGCTCAGCGATACGCCCACGCCGCGAACTTTCGTCCCAATCCTTTTCGGAGTGCGTGCCACCCTCTCGCTCCATTTGAATTGCTCCGCGCCGCGGTCGAGTGCTTCCTTTACGAATGCGCTGGTCGCGTACTGCTGTTTCCCCTGCACCAGTGGTCCGAACGGCGCTTTGCCCTCCGGGCAGTTGATCCGGCGGATCGCCAGCTGGTCAACTCCGAGCTTGCGCGCAGCTTTCGCGATGACCGGCTCGATGATGACAATTCCCTGCAGCCCGCCCGGGGAACTCTGCGCACTGCGGGGCGGCGTATTCGTCAGCACCGTTACCCCGCGCCAACGCATGGCTTGCGGCTGGTACAACAGCGAGACGATGCGGCCCGATGAGGGAGCATCACCCACCGCGTCGTAGGGACCGTTGTCGCAAATCACGAACATGTCGAGGGCCGTGATTCGTCCTTCTTTGGAGAAGCCGACTTTCATCCGTCCCTGAAAACCGGGACGCGCGCGTCCAATGAAGGTCTCCTCTTCGCGGCTGATCCGCATCATCACCGGAGCATTCGTTCTCTTGGCCAGAAGCGCAGGGATGATCATCGACACGCCGCCGGTGATCTTGCTGCCGAACCCGCCTCCGGTGTATTCGCTGATGAAAACAATTTTGTCTGGATCGATGTTCAACCAGCGCGCGATCGCGGGCAGCGTTTGCGCGGTGCTTTGAGTGCCCGTGTGAATGTAGACCTTGCCGTTTTGCCAGTAAGCCATCGCACTGCGGGTCTCGAGCGTCTGATGGCTCGTGTCGGGCGTAACGAACGTTTCGTCAAGAACAAGCGCCGAATTCTTGAAGCCCGAATCGAGATCGCCATACGACCATTCGTCCGGGGTCTTGCCCATCGGAAGACGGCCATGCTTGAGCTCGGCAAAGTCGGCCTCCGTCCACTTCATTTCCGTGACCACGGGCGCGCCCGGACCTTGCGGCGTCGCTGGCCGGGTCCAGACGTTGCCATCGGTTCGCGGGTTAGGCCCACCCGGCCGCAGCGTGTCGAGCGGATCGACCACGAACGGAAGCGGCTCAAAATCGATCTGAATTTTCTCGATGGCTTCCGCGGCGCTGAGTTCGTCGACGGCGGCCACAGCCAGAATCGGTTCGCCCTGATAAACCGGCTCCATGGTCAGACCGCGTTCGCCCCACTTGCTGGCCTTGATTACCGTGCCATTGTCGGTAAGCGTGTCGGCCGGAGCGGGAAGATCGTTCGCTGTGAGAATAGCTTTGACACCCGGCATTCTGAGCGCCGCGTCGGCATGGATGCGCCGTACCCGCGCATGTGGCATGGGGCTGAGCAGCAGCTTGCAGAACAGCATTCCTTCCGCGCGAAAGTCCTCGGCATATTTCGCTTGCCCGGTGACCTTCGCATATAGATCTGGCGTCGGATAGTTCTTGCCGATCAGCTTGTACCCAGCTCCGTACTGGCGCTCGGTGGCTTTGGTAGTCTCAACAGTCTTTGGGTTATCCAATGTGTTATCCAAGCTTAGCTCTCCGCAAATTTTCCGCGCCGCGCATCAACGCGGTAAGAATCTTGTCGTAGTCCTGGCAACGGCACAGGCATCCCGAGATGCCGTTCGCCAACTCTTGGCGGGTGGGATTGGGATTCGTCTTCAGGTATCCCACCGTGGTCATAATGAAGCCGGATGTACAGAACGCGCACTGAAATCCCTGTTCGTCGATGACGCCCTGCTGTACCGGATGTAAGGTTCCGTCGGCGCTGGCCAGGCCTTCGATGGTTACGACCTTCCGGCCACGCACGTTGTGCGTGAGCACCGAACACGAATAGTACGGAATGTCGTCGATAAGGACGGTGCAAGCTCCGCATTCAGCGCGGTCGCATCCCAGCTTGGTGCCGGTGAGTCCCAGCTTGTAACGCAGCGTAGATGTCAACGTCTCTTGCTTCATGACGTCGACGCGCCGCTGCTGACCGTTGACGTTGAGAGTAATCAGCCGCTCGCCTACGCCAGCAGCCAACTGCTGGCCCTGCAGGAGCGAGGAGGCGCGAAAGAGATAGCTGGCGGAGGAGACGGCAACGCCACTGGTGATGACCCCTTTAATGAAGTTGCGCCTGGAGACAGCTCTGGGCACGTCTTCTTTCGGCACGTCTTGGATTGCCTTGGAACCTGCCTTCTCTGTCATACTCGGTCACCTCTTATCGCGTGCAGCCGATGTTAGCGTTTTGCAGAAAGAAATGCATGTGAGGTACCACATTTAAGCAGTTGGATTACCGGGAGTAATGCCCGGATTCGAAAATTTCCGATCTTCGGCATCGCGACGACAAGACCTAGGTCGCGAGAGAGAATCTCGATTGCCTGCTCGGAAGGCCGGAAGATTAAGTGCGCTGCACGTATTCTTGGACGGACTCAGCTGAAGCCGAGCACTGGATGCGGCGCATACGGCTCCTCAAGAGAAGCAATTTCGTCCGGCGTCAGGCGCAACGAGAGCGCTGCTACGGCGTCCTGAAGATGATGCGGCTTGGTTGCGCCCACAATGGGTGAGGTGATGACCGGCTTGCTGAGCAGCCATGTGAGAGCAAGTTGCGCGCGGGGAACGCCACGCTGTTCTGCGACCTGACCCAGGCGGTCCACAACTTTACGGTCGGCTTCTTCGGTCTGCGAGTACATGCTCTTCCCGAACTGGTCCGTTTCGTAGCGTTTGGTGTGTTCGCTTTGCCACGGACGAGCCAGGCGGCCACGCGCGAGAGGGCTCCAGGGAATGACGCCGATACCCTCGGACTGACAAAGGGGAATCATCTCGCGCTCCTCTTCGCGATAAAGCAGGTTGTAATGATTCTGCATGGAGACGAAACGGGTCCAGCCGTGAAGGTCGGCGAGATAGAGAGCTTTGGTGAATTGCCACGCGTGCACGGACGAGGCACCGATATAACGCACCTTGCCGGACTTCACCACGTCGTGCAGCGCCTCCAGAGTTTCTTCGATCGGTGTTTCGTAATCCCAGCGGTGAATCTGGTAAAGGTCCACATAGCCGGTCTGCAGACGGCGGAGGCTCTGGTCGATTTCATACAAGATGGCTTTGCGGGAGAGACCATGGCCGTTGGGTTCGTCGCGCATGACGCCGTGGACTTTCGTGGCGATGACAACAGCTTCTCGGCGGATGTTGGTCTTCACGAACCGCCCAAGCACCTCCTCGCTGGCGCCGCTTGAATAGACATTGGCAGTGTCGAAGAAGTTGATTCCGAGATCAAGCGCCTGACGAAAGAAGGGTTCGCTCTCTTCTTCGTTCAGAGTCCAGGCATGGCTGCCAGGTTTAGGTTTGCCGGTAGCTGGCGCTCCATAGCTCATGCAGCCTAGACAGATACGAGAGACTTTGATTCCGGTCTTGCCGAGATTTACGTAGTTCATTGCTTCTCCTGAGGGAGCATAGCTGGCTCAGGCCATTGTGGCCTGTGGAGATGTGCGCTTCCTCTGAATGAGAGCATACTGCGCAAAGAGCGATTGAACATATGCCAGATCCCGACGCCGCGCATATCGTGCATGCCGAAGCATTTGAATACGGAAGCACGATGTAGCAGTTCTCCGTGCACAACCTTGAGTGTAGAGATGCAACAACGAACCCGTGTGCACTGAAGATAGTATTTGGTGAGAATAAATTAAGTGGTTGGTGTCCCCGACAGGATTTGAACACGTTTTACCGCCGTGGAAGTGGGATGGCTAAACGGAACTTCAACAAACTAGAGGAACACGGACGCGTTGGATGGCGTCCTAGGAACAGTAGGGAACAAATTGATGTGTCCCCGGCAGATCAGCGGCCTGCACGTCGCAAAACCTTATTCCTAATTAAGCGGGGTTTCCAAGGTAGCAATCCGCATGCAAGTTCCGTTATGCCCAAGCCAGCAAAGTCAATCAGTTACGAGGGGTCGGGGGCCCTTAAACCGGTTTTCCGTTTAATTGATCCCCAACCCCCGGTTCGTAAGCGGCAGCGCTCCACGTCAGAGAGCGCACCACACGATGTCCACATTCTAAGGTCAAACTACTGTTTCAGAGTACGCACGTAAGCAATCACGGCGTCCACGTCTTGCGGCGGGAGACGATGCCGGAACCCGGACTCATCGACCTCGACGGGAGGCATCGCGCGGCTGCCCTGAGTGATTTGCTCTCTCAACTCCGCGTCCGACTTGCCTTGCACCTCTGCTGAACTGAGCCTCGGAATTGTCATGTTGAAGAATTTGTCCGCTCTCGCTTCACCCTTGCCGTCCGGGCCATGACATCTGCCGCACGTCAGATTGTAAGCCGCCTTTCCAGAGACGGTGCTGGTCTGGTTCAGATCGGAGACTAATAAGACATCGGGCTGGTGGTCTTTCGTGCGCGTGTGCAAAAGTAGTCCATCCGTCCCGGGCATCCATACTTCGGAGAGGACGCGGCCGCCATCCGTTTTGTCAAATACAAGAGATCCGTCCCGAAGAAATTGGGCCGGCCCGCTGAGCCGAGTCATGATGAGCGCCGTGAAATGGCCCCCGCCGGTGGCCGATTCCCCCCGGAGCTGAGATTTGTCCACTGTGAAAGTATACGTCCCCGCTGGCAGCACCTTCGAACCGACGGTAAACTCATACGGGATTTCGAACCGCATGCTCTGCCTTGTCTGCCCGAACGCCACGCCAACCGCGAAGAATGTGACGAGAATGAAGGCCATGAGCCTTCTCGCCGACACACCCCAAGTTTTCATTTGCTGCATACTGGATACCCTCCTCGTTGTTCTCTGTCAGTCACGGTACGAATACCAGTCACCCGACCCCACCGGGTGGCCCTCTTTGTTCAGCAACCTAATTCTGGAATTTCCTTCTGGCGCCCATCTTCTGGGCATTATCGGGTTTCACTGGGCCCCACGCCCAATGGCCAAAAGAGAATGACAGAGATGGGAGCCCGTGTCAAGGATATAAATTGTCACTGTCGTTAGCACATGATATGTCCGGTTGAGATAGCAAGTGAAGTGTCCGCTTGGCAGGCGGCGGTTGTAGGAGAGCATGGAAGGCATGTTTTCTTACACGCAGGCCGCGATGGAGCGGACGATGAAG